>ENA-ORCS01000045-ORCS01000045.1-marine-metagenome-genome-assembly--contig:-NODE-45-length-151601-cov-46.752930_pt1 | contig 151601 bp, 160 predicted proteins | sample MGYA00237781_ERZ508513 | MGnify/ENA primary metagenome ERZ508513 (study PRJEB26184, sample SAMN06268793) | marine metagenome | isolation source: Eden Landing Ponds, San Francisco, CA, USA | place... | reverse complement strand
GAAGTGAGCCCGCGGTTCCGCGGCGTTCACAAGTTCAGCCAGGAGCGGTGTATCTGGTGTCGCCAGTGTGAGAACGTCTGTCCGAACGACACGATCCAGATCGTACAGGACGACCAGCGCAACGGCGAACAGTACAACCTCCACATCGGGCAGTGCATCTACTGCCGGCTCTGCGAGGAGGTGTGTCCGGTGGACGCCATCCTGCTCACCCAGAACTTCGAGTTCACCGCGGACACCAAAGACGACTTCGTGTACAACAAAGAGCAGTTGAAGACCGTCCCCTGGTACAAGGGGATCGATCCGCTCGAATCCCGCAACCCCGACCGAAGCGCGTGGATCGGCGAGGGCGACGGGGAGATCGACTACCAGTGATAGCCGAGTCGGCGCTGCGCCGTCTCGAAACGTTCAAAGGACTACCTCAAGCAAACTCAAGCAATGGTGTATGAAACGATCGCGTTCGCGCTGTTCGCCCTGGTCACGCTGGGCTGCAGCCTGGGCGTCGTCTTGGTCGAGGACGTGTGGCACTCCGCACTCCTCCTCGGCGGCGCCCTGTTGAGCGTCGCGGTGCATTACGTGATGATGCAGGCGGAGTTTTTGGCCGCCATGCAGATCCTCGTCTACGTGGGCGGGGTTCTCATCCTCATCACGTTCGCCGTGATGCTCACGAAACCGGCCTCGGCAGCGGAATCGGCATCGACAACGGAGGTGCGTGAGACGTGACGACGAAACCGTCGCTCAGGCTCGGCTCCCACCTGCTCCCCGGCCTCGCGGCAGTCGCGCTGTTCGTCGTGATGGCGGCCGCCATTCTCCAGGGATCGTTCGGCGCCCCGCAAGGGTTCGGACCGGACGCGGAGATCACCGCGAGCATCGGCTACGCGATGTTCAACCTCGATATGGGGACGGTTCCCGGGGAGGGAATGCTCGTCGCGTTCCTCGTCATCGCGGTGGCGCTCGACGCCGCCCTCGACGGGGCGATCCTGCTGGCGAAACGCGAGGAGGACGGCAGCGCCGTCGCGCTGCTCGCCGACGGCGGTCGGGAGGTCCGTGACCGCCTCCGCGGGGACGCCGACGACACGGGCGAGGGGGGTAACCGCTGATGGTTCCGGCCCAGTGGTACCTCCTGCTCGCCACCGCCGTGTTCTGCATCGGCCTGTTCGGCATCCTGACCCGACAGAACGCCCTCCTGTTCCTGATGTCGGTCGAACTCATGCTGAACGCGGCCAACATCAACCTCGTGGCCTTCTCGGCGTACTGGGGCAACGTCACGGGCCAGACGTTCGGCCTGTTCGTGATGGCGCTCGCCGCCGCGGAGGTTGCGATCGGGATCGGCATCTTCCTCGTGCTGTATCGCAACTTCGGCGACGTGGACGTGACGCTGGCAAAGGAGATGAGGTGGTAAGATGGCTGCTTTCGACTACGCACCCGCGATCGTTCTGCTCCCCTTCCTCTCCTTCCTCGTGTCGCTGGCGGGCGGGAAGTATCTGCCCAAGGGAGGCGCGTTCGGCGGCATCGCCGCGACTGCCGGCTCGCTCGTCCTGTCGGCGTGGGTCTTCCTGACCGTCAGCGCGGGCAACGCCTACAACGAGACGCTCTACACGTGGGCGGCGGGCGTCGGCGAGGGAACGACGACGCTCACGTTCGGCCTCCTGCTCGATCCGCTGGCGGCGATGATGTTGCTCATCGTCTCGCTGATCGCTCTTCTCGTTCACGTCTTCAGCCTCGGCTACATGAACGACGAGGGCGAGACGGGACTGCCGCGGTACTACGCTGGACTCGGCCTCTTCACCGCCTCGATGCTCGGGTTCGTCGTCGCCGACAACCTGCTGATGGCGTTCATGTTCTTCGAGCTCGTCGGCCTCTGTTCGTACCTCCTGATCGGGTTCTGGTTCCGACAGGAGGGGCCGCCGAGCGCCGCGAAGAAGGCCTTCTTGGTGACGCGGTTCGGCGACTACTTCTTCCTCGTCGGAGTCGTCGCCGTCTTCGCCACCTTCGGCACCGCGAAGTTCGCGGGCGAGGGGTCGTTCCCCGTCCTCGCCGAGGAGGCACTCAGCGGTGCGGCCGAGGTGACCACCTTCGGCTTCGCGCCGGAGACGTGGTTCACGGTCGTCGGGCTCCTGATCCTCGGCGGCGTCATCGGGAAGTCCGCGCAGTTCCCGCTGCACACCTGGCTCCCGGACGCCATGGAGGGTCCGACGCCAGTCTCCGCGCTCATCCACGCCGCGACGATGGTCGCGGCCGGCGTCTACCTCGTCGCACGGATGTACGGTTTCTACGCGCTGTCGCCGACCGCGCTGGGGATTATCGCCTTGGTGGGTGGGTTCACCGCCCTCGTCGCCGCGACGATGGGCGTGGTCAAACGCGAGATCAAGCAGGTGCTCGCCTACTCCACAATCTCGCAGTACGGCTACATGATGCTGGGGCTGGGCGCCGGCGGCTACGTCGCCGCGACCTTCCACCTCATGACCCACGCCTTCTTCAAGGCGCTGCTGTTCCTGGGTGCCGGATCGGTCATCATCGCCATGCACCACGACGAGGACATGTGGAACATGGGCGGGCTCAAAGATCGGATGCCCGTCACCTACGCCACGTTCCTCGCCGGCTCGCTCGCGCTCGCGGGCATCTTCCCGTTCGCCGGCTTCTGGTCGAAAGACGAGGTGCTGTACGAGGCGTTGATCCACGGCCTCGGCGGTTCGCCGTTGCTCCTCGCCGGCTACGCGATGGGGCTGGTTGCCGTCCTCTTCACCGGCTTCTACACTTTCCGGATGGTGCTGTTGACGTTCCACGGCGAGCCACGGACCGACGTCGCCCGCGACCCCCACGGGGTCCGCTGGAACGTCAAGGCCCCGCTGGTCGTCCTCGGGATTCTCGCGACGACGGCCGGCGTCGTCAACATGGTTCCGCTGCACGACCTGGTCGGGTTCCCGCCCGAGTATCTGCACGACTGGCTCGCCCACGGCGAACTCTCGGCGCTCACCAGCGAGCATTACGGCGAACTGCTTCACGACTACGCGGGCTACTCGTCCGCGTCGGTGGCCTCCTACGCCGCCGGCGCCGTCTCGCTCGCGCTCGCGCTCGTCGGTTCGGGGACGGCGTTCGTCCTCTACAGGGGCGCCGAACCGGACGAACACACCGCGAAGCTCGGCGCGATCAAGACGCTGTGGTACAACAACTACTACCAGGACGAGTACCAGGTCTGGCTCGCCGAGTCGGTCGTCCTGCCGCTCGCGCGGCTGGCCGATACGTTCGATCAGGGCGTCGTCGACGGCGTCGTCAACGGCGTCTCGAGTGTGAGCCTGTTCGTCGGCAGCCGGATTCGGCGCGTCCAGACCGGCGTCGTGACTAACTACGCCGTCCTCCTCACCCTCGGGTTGACGGCGTTGCTCGTCGTCTTCGGACTGATCGGGGGGTGGTTCGCATGATAATCGAAGCGCTAATCGCCGTCACGTTCGCCGCCTCGATAGCGACCCTGCTGGCGCCCGACCGGGTCGCCGGCCGGCTCGCGGCGGCGCTGAGTCTGCTCCCCGTCGTTGGGAGCCTCTACATGTGGAGTCGCTTCGACGCGACGGGCAACGCCCTCACCGGCGGCTCGATTGCGTTCGAGACGATGATCCCGTGGCTGGAACTCGGGGGCTACACGCTCAACTGGCACGTCGGCGTCGACGGCATCGGCCTGCCGCTGGTCGTGCTGACGACGCTCCTCTCGACGCTCGCCATCGTGAGCGCGTGGACGCCCATTGACGACCGTCAGTCCCAGTTTTACGGGCTGATGCTGTTCATGGAGGCGAACCTGCTGGGCGTGTTCACCGCGCTCGACTTCTTCGTCTGGTTCGTCTTCTGGGAGGCCGTCCTCCTGCCGATGTACTTCCTCATCGGCGTCTGGGGTGGCCCCCGCCGAAAGTACGCCGCGATCAAGTTCTTCGTCTACACCAACATCGCGTCGCTCGCGATGTTCATCGGCTTCATCGCGCTCGTGTTCGGTCTCGGCGATTCGGTATCGTCGCTGGACATGCCGGCCATCGCGACGGCGCTGCGGGCGGGCGAACTGGGGTCGCTGTACGGTATCCCGGCCGCCACGCTCCGGAGCGTCGCGTTCGTCGCGATGTTCCTCGGCTTCGCGGTGAAGGTGCCCATCGTCCCCTTCCACACGTGGCTGCCGGACGCCCACGTCGAGGCGCCGTCGCCGGTGTCGGTGATGCTGGCGGGCGTCCTCCTGAAGATGGGGACCTACGCCCTGTTGCGGTTCAACTTCACCATGCTGCCCGAGACGGCGACGGCCTTCGCCGTCCCCATCGCGGCCATCGCGGTGATCAGCGTCATCTACGGCGCGATGCTCGCGCTGGCCCAACAGGACCTCAAGCGCATCGTCGCCTACTCGTCGGTGTCGTCGATGGGCTATGTCATCCTCGGCCTGATCGCCTACACGACCTACGGCGTCGGTGGCGCGACCTTCCAGATGATCGCTCACGGCCTCATCTCGGGGCTGATGTTCATGTCTGTCGGCGTCATCTACAACGCGACACACACGCGGATGGTGGGCGACATGTCCGGCATGGCCGATCGGATGCCCGTCACGACGGGAATCCTGATCGCCGGCGCGTTCGGCTACATGGGGCTTCCCCTGATGGCGGGCTTCGCGGGCGAGTTCTTCATCTTCAAGGGCGCCTTCGAGTCGACGGTCACGGGCGCCATGCCGCTCTTTACCGCCGCGGCGATGTTCGGCATCGTCATCGTCGCCGGCTACCTGCTTCTCGCGATGCAGCGGACGCTCTTCGGGGCGTTCAGCCTCGACACCGACTACGAGGTCGGTCCGGCCGCGCTCCACGAGACGGTGCCACTCGCCATCCTGCTCGTGACGATCATCGTCCTCGGGGTCGCCCCCGACCTCTTTTTCGGGATGATCCAGGACGCGGTGAATCCGCTGCTCGACTTCGGAGGTGACCTCTCGTGATACCGATCCAGATCCAACTGCCGACCTGGACGGCCGTCGCGCCGACGCTTCTGCTCGGCCTGACGGCGCTCGTCCTGTTCCTCGTCGACAGCATCGACCCCGACTCGACCCGGCCGGCGGCACTCGCCGGCATCGCCACGCTCGGGAGCCTCTCGGCGCTCGGCGTCGCCGGCTGGTTCCTGCTCGCGGGCACCGGCCAGGACGGTGGCGCCATCGAACTCTACGGTGGCTCCCTCGTCGTCGACGGGATGAGCCTCTTTTTCACCGTCATCTTCGCGAGCGTCGCCGGCATGGTGTCGGTCGCGAGCTACGACTACCTGCGCGACCGGACCTACCAGGCGGAGTTCTACTCCCTGGTGATGCTGGCCGCGACGGGGATGAGCCTCATGGCCTCGTCGGGGTCGCTGGCGACGGTGTTCGTCAGCCTCGAACTCGCCTCCCTGCCATCGTATGCCCTCGTGGCCTTCCTCAAGAAGAACCGCGGGAGCGTCGAGGCGGGGATGAAGTACTTCCTCGTCGGCGCCGTCTCCTCGGCGGTCTTTGCCTTCGGTATCTCGCTCGTCTACGCCGTCACCGGGTCGCTCCTGCTGTCGGAGGTGGCCGCGGCCATCGGCTCGGCGGGTGACCTCGTCGGCGTCGCGGGCGTCGGCGTCGTGATGATCGCCGGCGGCTTCGCGTTCAAGACCGCCTCCGTCCCCTTCCACTTCTGGGCGCCGGAGGCCTACGAGGGTGCGCCCGCCCCCATCAGCGCCTTCCTCTCGTCGGCCTCGAAGGCGGCCGGCTTCGCCGTCGCGTTCCGCGTGTTCGCCGTCGCGTTCCCCATCGACGCCGTGGTTCCGATGGGTATCGACTGGCCGCTCCTGTTCGCTGTGTTGGCCGTCGTCACGATGACGCTCGGCAACTTCGCGGCGGCGACCCAGGAGAACGTCAAGCGGATGCTCGCGTACTCCTCGGTGGGACACGCGGGCTACGCGCTGATCGGCCTCGCGGCGCTGTCGGGTAGCGGTCCCAACGGCGCCGTGATGGGCGCGAGCATGGCCCACCTGCTCGTCTACGGATTCATGAACACGGGCGCGTTCCTCTTCATCGCCATGGTCGAACACTGGGAAGTCGGCCGGACGTTCGAGGACTACAACGGCCTCGCGACGCAGGCGCCGGTCGCCTGCCTCGCGATGACCGTCTTTATGTTCTCGCTGGCCGGACTGCCGCCTTTCGGCGGCTTCCTCTCGAAGTACGCCCTGTTCTACGAGGCGATCCAGGGCGGCTTCTGGTGGCTCGCGGCCGTCGGCGCGATCAACAGCGCGCTGTCGCTGTTCTACTACTCCAGGGTGGTGAAGGCGATGTGGATCGAGGATCCGACGGACACCTTCGACCTCGGCGCGACGCCGCTTGGCATCTACGTCGCGGTGCTCGTCGCCGCCGTCGGGACGCTCGTCCTCCTGCCGGCGTTCGGGCCCGTCGTCGAGACGGCCCAGAGCGCCGCGACGGCGCTGTTCGCGTAGCTAATCGGCCGCCGCTGCCGCGTGCAGCGTCGACCGAAGCGCCTCCGTCACCTCTCGGGATCGCATGACGGTGATACCGTCGGTGGTGACGAAGACCCCGTGATCACCGATGATGACTCGGGTGAGAAAGCCGTTCTCGAAGGCGCGAACGGTGTACTGGTACTCGCCGAGTTCGCTGTCCTCGTAGGCCAACTGTGTTCGGAACCCCGCTGCCTCGTGTTCGACCGACGCCGTGAGGTCGGCGTCGGCCTCCAGATCCGAGCGGAGATACACCTGCTCGTACGCGTTCGGCGTGAAGTACGTGACGCTCCGGAGACTGTCCCCGACGGCGGTCCGGCAGACGCTCACGAGTTGCTCCTCGAGTGACGGATCGATGAGGTCGCGCTGCCCGGTCATGTTACACGGTATCACGCACCACGCGCTGATAACTCCATCGGCGATGCGTGACGGTAGGATTTTGAGTGGTGGGTGACAGGGTCGAATATGGTAAGGCGGCTCGTGCTCGGCTGTGGGCGCGCCGGCGAAACCGTCGTCGGCGTCGTCTCGACGTGGGGTGGGGCGCTTCGTGCCGTCGTCCGGGACGAGACCCGACTCGACGACGTCGCGGACGTGACGCGGGGGGATCCGGCCGACCCCACGACGTATCCCGACGAAGCCGACGTGGTGTTGGTGCTCGGCGACGATGCCGACCACAACCTCGAAATCGCGCGACGGGCCCGCGAGGCGTTCCCCGAAGCCCTGCTCGTCGCGAGCGGCGGGTGGGGCGGCACAGAGACCGTGGACGCACTCTCGGCGGTGGCCGACCGAGTCGTCGACGCCCGGCAGCTCGTCGTCGACCGGTTCCTCGGGGCGGTGACGGGTGAGGGAGCCGAGCGCGTTCGCCGCCTGTCGACCGTCCTCCGCGACATCGACGGTCGGCTGGCCGTCGTGATGCACGACAACCCCGATCCCGACGCCATCGCGTCGGCGCTCGCGCTCGCGGCCATCGCCCGGACCGTCGGCGTCGAAGCCGACGCCTGCTACTTCGGCGACATCTCACACCAGGAGAACCGAGCGCTGGTGAACCTGCTCGAACTCGACCTTCGGAACGTCGAGCGAAGCGAGGAGATTGCGGAGTACGCGGGCGTCGCGCTCGTCGATCACTCGCGACCGGGCGTAAACGACGGGCTCGATCCGACCACCGAGGTGGACGTGGTGATCGACCACCATCCGCCGCGGGCGCCCGTCGAGGCACGGTACGTCGACCTTCGGAGCGACGTGGGCGCGACCAGCACGCTCCTCGCGGAGTATCTGGACCGCCTCGGGGAGACGCCCGACCGCGCCGTCGCGACCGCTCTCCTGTACGGTATCCGGGTCGACACCCGAGATTTCACGCGAGAGGTGGTCGACGCCGACTTCGAGGCGGCGGCCTTCCTGCTCCCGTACGTCGACGAATCCGTCCTCGAACGCGTCGAGGAGCCGAACATGAGCCCCGACGTGCTCTCGACGCTGTCGGCGGCGATCCGCAACCGCCGGATCCATGGGGACGTGCTCACGACCGGCGTCGGGCGAATCCGCGATCGGGACGCGCTCGCACAGGCCGCGGACAAGTTGCTCGACATGGAGGGGATCAGCATCACCGTCGTCCACGGGTTCATGGACGGGACGATCTACGTCTCCGGTCGGACGCGGGGGACCGACGTCGACCTCGGGGAGGTGCTTCGCGACGCGCTCGGATCGATCGGGAGCGCCGGCGGGCACGCCGACATGGCGGGCGCACAGATCTCTTTGGGCATCCTCGGCGCCGTCGAGGAGGAGTCGAGCGAGCCGCTGGCGTCGATCGTCGACGACGTGATCGCCGGTCGGCTGCTCGAAATACTGGAGAACCCACCGAGCGCGCCACGACGTGATCCCACGGCTGCCGACATCACGCTCGAGTTCCCGTTCAGCGGGGAGTGACCGACCCGTCGGAAGTCGGTGCCGGCGGTTGGTCGCGATGCGCCGACGACTCCCGAACGGAGGCGGCTATTCCGGCACCGACGACCACCCTTTTGAGACTCGACGGCGTATCACCCGCCAATGGCCGCGAACGCGACTGTCGAAGATTACATGACCCGTGACGTGGCGACGGTCTCACCTGACGACACCGTCGCCGAGGTGTCCCACCGGATCGTCGAGAGCGACGGTCACACCGGATTTCCGGTGACCGACGGCCGTCACGTCGAGGGGTTCATCAGCGCCCGTGACCTGCTGGCGGCCGCGGACGGCGCACGGGTGTTCACCGTGATGTCCGACGATCTGGTGGTCGCGCACCCGGACATGAAAGTCGACGACGCCGCACGGGTGATCCTCCGGTCGGGCATCCAGAAGCTCCCGGTCGTCGACGACGCCGGGAACCTGGTGGGCATCATCTCCAACACCGACGTGATCCGGAGCCAGATCGAGCGCGCGACGCCCGAGAAGGTGGACAAACTCATGCACACGCTCGAGGAAATCCACGGCATCGACGTCGCCGAGGAGCGCCGAACGGTCTCTCTCCCTGATCTCACGCCCACCCAGTCGCGGGTGTACGCGGATGAACTCCAGGGGCGAAGCTACGAACTCGAACACGGTCTGGCCGAACCACTGGTGGTCATCGACAACGGCGGGGAGCTCCTGCTCGCGGACGGCCACCACCGGGTCATGGCCGCCAACCGCCTCGACATCGAGGAGATGGACGCCTACGTCATCGTCGTCGACGCCGACGAGGATCTCGAACTCGGGATGCAACGTACCGCCGAGAAAGAGGGACTGGTGTCTATCGACGACATCGACGTCGTCGACTACGCGCGCCACCCGCTGATCGAGACGACCGAACGCCTCCAGAAGGACGGACAGTAAGGGCGTGCCTAGGTGTCGTCGTCGGTTTCGTCGGCGTCGTCCGTTTCGTCGGCGTCGAGCAACGCGCCACGCTCATCACCGTCGTTCGGGCGCTCGACACCGACCAGGTCGAGTTCGGGGAGCAGCATCCCGAGCACCGACAGCGAGTAGTATCGGACGAACGTGAGCGCGGGAACCTGCACGAGGAGACCGACGACGGTCATCACGAGGACGAACAGCACGATCAGGGCGCCCACGACGACCAGCCCGGCGGCGTGGACGCCGGCGGCCGAGGCGGTGAGATACAGCGCGCCGCCCACGATGGCGAAGGGGATGGCGACGACCAGCGCCGCCAGCAGGACGACCAGCGAGACGCCGAGGCTCACCGCGATGCCGAGGACGAACTTCGCGACGACGTAGGCCCCGAGTTGTTTCCACTCGGCGCGGAGCGTCGGCCAGAGGCGCCGCCAGCCGTCGAGGACGCCACAGTCCTCCGTGAGCATCGTCGGCACGACGAAGTCGGTCGTCAGTCCGAGGATCACGCTCGCGGCGAGCGCGACCACCCCGAAGACGGCGATCAGCGGGACGAGAACGAGGAGGAAGGCGGGTGAGACACTGAATCCGAGGCCGAACGCCAGCAGGAACGGCAGACCGACAACCAGCAGGCTCAGGAGGCCGACGCCGAGGCGGAAGCCGAACAGCCGGAGCCCGGGCGAGAGGTTCGCGCCGAACGGCCCGCGGATCGACACCTCGCGGTCGCGGAGGCCGGCGATCAGGACGAACTCCATCACTGCGCCGACGAGGCTCCAGACGAGCGCCACCAGAACGACGAGGATGACGACGCCGGCGACGATGGCGACGGCCGACCCCACTTCGGGCATCGACGGCGTTGGCATCTCGGACGGCGACCCGCCGCCGCCCGAGGGCACGTTGACGTTCCCGCCGCCGGTCGGGACACCGCCCCCGACGCCGACGAACAGGGCGATCAGGGCGAGACGGAGCCACCGACCACGGTCGACGGGTCGGAGCAGATCCTCGGTCGCGTCGCGGGCGTCACTCAGGGCTGCGAGGGCGTACCAGTTGGAGGGCATACGTGTCCCCGCGCGCCGAAGTGACAAAAGCGTGTAGGGTCTCGCGGGGATCTTAACCCCCGCGGCCGAACGGTCGGCCATGACGCCGTTCGAACGCCGGACGCGACGTGCCCAGTCTCGCCTCGACGCCGCCGGCGCCGACGCCCTCGCCCTCTCGCCCGGCCGGGACTGTTACTACCTGTCCGGCGTCGAGGCCGAGCAGAGCGACCGGCTCCAGTTGCTCGTCGTTCCCGCCGAGGGCGACCCGACGTTCGTGGTTCCGACGCTCGAAGCCGACGCGGTCCGGACGGCGACGTGGGTCGAGGACGTGCGGACGTGGAACGACGACGAGGGGCCGTGGCCGACTCTCGAGTCGCTCCTCGAGGAACTGTCGCCCTCGCGGCTCCTCCTCGCGGATCGGATGTGGACGCGGTTCTCGCTCGCCCTCCGGGAACACCTGCCCGACCCCGACGCGTCTGTCGGCCTCGCCAGCGAGGTGCTCGGGCCCATGCGCCGACTGAAAGACGACGCGGAGCTGGAGACGCTCCGGGCGGCGGCCGACGTCGCCGACGCGGCGATGCGGGACGTGCGCGCCCTCGGCACCGACGCCGTCGGGACGACGGAGGCCGACCTCGCCGCGTACGTCGAGGAGCGTCTGGCGGCACACGGTGGCTCGGGCGTCGCCTTCGAGACCATCGTCGGTGCGGGGGCGAACGGTGCCGACCCCCACCACGCGAGCGGCGACCGGGAGATACGCCCCGGCGATCCGGTCGTCCTCGATTTCGGGACACGGGTGGACGCCTACCCGAGCGACCAGACCCGGACCGTCGTCTTCGACGGCGACCCCCCCGGGGCGTTTCGGCGCGTCCACGAGGTGGTCCGTAAGGCACAGGAGCGGGCAGTCGCAGCCGTCGAACCCGGCGTTCGGACGGGAGCGGTCGACCGCGCCGCCCGGTCGGTCATCGAGGACGCGGGCTACGGCGAGCGGTTCGTCCACCGGACGGGTCACGGCGTCGGCCTCGACGTACACGAGGAACCGAACGTCGTCGCCGGCGGCGAGACCGAACTCGCACCGGGGATGGTCTTCAGCGTCGAACCCGGGGTGTATCTGCCCGACCGTTTCGGCGTCAGAATCGAGGACGTCGTCGTCGTCACCGAGGACGGTGCGGAGCGGCTCAACCGGACGGACCGTGGCTGGCGGCTCTGATCTACTCCGTCCCGAGCAGCGCGTCAACGTCGGCGTGGTTACCCAGCAAGTCGCCCATCACCTCGACGGTGCGCTCGTCGCGCGTGCGGCCGCCGTGGACCACTCCCTCGGCGCGTTCGAGCGTGGAGAGCGTGTCGGCCGAACAGAGCAGGATGGGCACCCCCTTCTCGGCGGCGGTGCCAAGGACCGTCGCTGGCGGGCGCCGGCCACCGGTCAACACCAGACACTTGATCCCCGGGGCTTCCAGCGCGGCGGTGTGGATGTCGGCGCGGTCGCCCCCGGTGATGACCGCCGCGTCCTTGGTCCGGCGGAAGAAACGAAGCGCCTCCTCGCCGCTCATCGCGCCGACGAGGAACCGCTCGACGACGCCGTCCGTCGGGGTGTCGGTGAGCAACTCGGCGCCGAGTTCGGTCGCCAGGTCGCCGACGGTGACGCCCGCGAGTTCCGCCTCGCGCGGCAGGACGCCCAGAACAGGAACGCCTCGCTCCTCCAGAAACGGCGCGACGAGGCTCTCGACTTCGTCGTAGACTGCGTCGGGAACTCGGTTGAACAGGACGCCCGCGAGTCGGTCGCCGATCCGCCGGGCGGCCGCGAGCGTCTCGTCGACGTCGGTCGGCGTCGCGTACTCCGCGACGAGTACCACGTCCGCGTCCAGCAACTCCGCCACGTCGGCGTCGGTCAGATCGACGACGCCGCCGGTAGTCAGGCGGCCGCCGCCTTCGACGATCATCAGGTCCCGGCCCTCGGCGACGGTGTCGAACCCCTCGCGGACCCGGTCGCGGAGTTCGTCGGGGCGCTCCCGCCCTTCCATCGCACTCCGGACGAACGTCGGCGAGTAGACGATGGGCTCCATCTCGTGCATCTCGTCGCCGGTGTCGAGGAGTTCGCGAGCTAGCATCGGATCGCGGTCCAGCGTCTTGCCGACCCGACTCTGGAGGCGCGTCCCCTTCGGCTTCATGTAGCCGACGCTCCAGCCCCGATCCTGTGCGTGGCGGCCGAGCGCGATGCCGATAGCCGTCTTGCCTGTGCTCTCTCCGGTCGCGGTGACGAGTACGGTGGTCATAGGTTCTCTGGATCGACGGTGAGTCTGAGGTCGACGGCCTGGACGCCGTCCGGGCGGGCCACCAGCGGGTTCACGTCGAGTTCGAGGATGGCCGGGAAGTCGGTGACGAGTTGGGCGAGGCGGCCAAGCGTCTCGGCGACGGCCGCCTTGTCGACCGGGTCGCGACCCCGGGCACCGGACAGCAGCGGTGCGGCCTCGATCTCGTCGAGCATCGTCCGCGCCTCGGTCTCGGCGAGGGGGGCGATCCGGACGGCGGTGTCCTCCATCACCTCCACGAAGATGCCGCCGAGACCGAAGAGGACGAGCGGTCCGAACTGCGGGTCGCGATTCGTACCGACGATGGTTTCGACGCCCGCGTCCGTTTCCACCATCTCCTGGACCTGCACGCCGAGCACCGTCGCGTCCGGCTGGTAGTTGCGCGCCCGGGCAACCAGATCCTCAAAGGCGTCGGACACCTCCTCCAGCGGGACGCCGACTTTCACGCCGCCGATGTCGGACTTGTGGAGGATATCCGGGCTGACGATCTTCATGACGACCCGGTCACCGAGGCGTCGTGCGACGGCTTCGGCGTCGACCGGCGAGTCGACCACCTCGCCGGCTGGCGTCGGAATCCCATAGGCGTCGAGTAGAGGCATGGCCTCGACACCGAGGCGGGTCGTGCCACGGGTGCTCGCTCGCTCCAACACGTCTCGGGCGGCCTCGCGGTCCACGTCGTAGGTCGTCGGCGCCGGGCGGTCCCGCTCGCGGATCCCCCGGTACCGCGAGAGGATGCCGAGACTGCCAACGGCGCGCGCCGGGTCGAAGTAGTTGGGGATTCCCGCCTCGTCGAGGACGTCGTCGGCCTGTCGGGCGCGCTCCCCGCCCATCAGACACGTCGTCACAGGCAGGTCGTGGGTCGCCTGGAGGTCGGCGACGTCGGCGGCCAGGTCGCCGTAGTCGATGGTCGCGGTGGGTGCGGCGATGACCACGGCAGCCCCCACGGCGTCGTCCGCGAGGACGGCGTCGACGGCCGCGCGCATCCGCTCGTTGTCGGCGTCGCCGATGACGTCGACCGGGTTGTAGACGTTCGCCCCCTCGGGCAGCCGATCGCGGAGTCGCTCTACCGTGTCGCTCCCGAACTCCGCGAGCGACAGGGGTTCCTCGCCGACGGCGTCGGTGGCCATCACCCCCGGCCCGCCGGCGTTGGTGACGACCGCTACCCCGTCGCGTTCGGGGACCGGCTGGCCGGCGAGGACGCGCGCGGCGTCGAACAGTTCCTGGACGGTGTCCGCACGGATCACGCCCGCCTCCCGGAGGCCGGCCTCGTAGGCACGGTCACGGCCGGCCATCGCCCCCGTATGGGAGGAGGCCGCCTTCGCGCCCGCCTCGGTCCGCCCCGACTTGACGACGACGACCGGCGTCTCGCGGGTTACCGCCCGGGCGACGTCGACGAACCGGCGCCCGTCCTCGATGCTCTCGAGGTAGCCGACGATGACGTCCGTCCCCTCGTCGTCGCCCCACGAATCCACGAAGTCGGCCTCGTCGAGGACGGCCTTGTTGCCGAGCGACACCACGTCCTTGAAGCCGACGCCGTGGTCGGCCGCCCAGTCGAGGACGGCGGTGACGAACGCCCCGGACTGACTCAGAAAGGAGATGGATCCGGCGGGCGCCGACCGGGGGGCGAACGTGGCGTTCAACCCGACCGGCGTGCCGATGATGCCGAGGCAGTTCGGCCCGACGAGGTTCAGGTCGTACTCCGCGGCGAGGGCGGTCAGTTCGCGTTCGCGGTCCGCGCCCTCGCCGCCCGCCTCACCGAAGCCGGCGGAGACGACGACTACGTTCCGGATGCCCGCCTCGCCGGCCTCGCGGACGACGTCGAGAACCGCCGGCGCCGGCACCGCAACCACGACCAGGTCGGCGCCCGTCCCCCCGACGCCGTCGACGGCTCGCAGTCCGCACACCTCGTCGCAGTTCGGGTTGACGGGAATCACCTCGCCCTCGAAGTCGGCGACGAGGTTCTCGACGAGCGCTCGACCGACCGACCCCGACCGATCCGTCGCGCCGACGACCGCGACACGGTCCGGCGTGAACAGCGGGGATAGCTCTCCCATCGGCTCCCGGTATCCCCCCACGGCGCATAAAATCGTGGGACGATTCTCCCGGTTTAGGCCGACCAAATATATCGAGAATATGATAATATTTAACCGCGTCGACGTCGTCGAATCGACTGATGGCGCTTATCGAGAACGTCGTCTTCGTCTTTCTCGCCGGGTTGGTGACGGCGCTGGCGACCGGCCTCGGCGCGATTCCGTTCTTCCTCGTCGACGACGTGAGCGACCGCTGGAACGTGGTGTTGTGGGGGCTCGCCTCGGGTATCATGGTGTCGGCGTCCGTGTTCGGCCTCGTCTTCGAGGGATTGTCGGAGGCCGACTCGCCGCTCGAAATCGTCCCCGGCCTCGTTGCGGGGGTGGTTCTCGTCGTCGCCGCTCACGAGGTGATCGAGGGGTACGAGGTAAGTCCGGAACGCTACGAGGAGGCCGACTACCGGAAGTTGCTGCTCATCCTCGGCGTGCTGACCGTCCACAGTTTCCCCGAGGGCGTCGCCGTCGGCGTCTCCTTTGCCGACCTGGGACTCCAAGCGGCGGGGACGACCGTCGGTCTGTTCGGGTTCTCCGTTCCCCTGTTGGCCGTCTTCATGACCGTCGCCATCTCGATCCACAACGTGCCTGAGGGGGTCGCTATCTCGATTCCCCTCCGGACGCTCGGCGTCTCGGAGTGGAAGATGGTTTGGTGGGCCGTCTTCTCCAGCCTGCCCCAGCCCATCGGTGCGGTGATCGCCTACCTGTTCGTCCGGATCGCCCGGGAGTTCCTGCCGATCGGCTTTGGCTTCGCCGCCGGCGCGATGATCTACCTCGTCGTCACCGAATTTCTCCCGGAGGCGCTGGACATCGGCGAGGGACTGCCCGGTGGCGGGCGGCGCGAACTCGTCGCCGGCGTCGTCGTGGGCGTGCTGGCGATGCTACCGCTCCTGTTCGTCTAGTGGCTGTGACCCGTTGCCTCGCCGAAGGTCATGCCGAAGCGCTCCTCGAACAGTTGTTCGGCCTTCTCGTTTATCTCCGCTAGGTCGGCCGGCACGTCCTCCTCGGCGTGGTGGACGATGGCGTGGGATCGCTGGACGAAGGAGAGAAGCGCAATCTCCGCGACCACGGTCGTCGGATCCTCGCCCTGTTCGGACAGCGTGTCCACCAGCCCCTCGGGGAGTTCCAGTTCGTCTGTGTCGCCGTCCGGCCCTTCGATGGTGTACGTCTCGGTGTCGACCATATCCCCACTGCGGCGCCCCAGTATAAGGACGTGTGGAAATCTACGGAAGTGCCTCGGGCCTTGACCCGAGGTGGCTCACGGACGGGAGCGACGCCTCCTAGTCGTCACCCTCGGCCGCGGCCGGCTCCTCGGCCGCCGCGCGCTCGCGCTCTAGGTCCTCGAGGTAGGCGTCGGCGTCGATGGCGGCCTTACAGCCCATGCCACCCGCGGTGATCGCCTGCTGGTAGTGGTAGTCGACCACGTCACCGGCGCCGAACAGGCCGGGCACGCCGGTCGCTGTCTGGCCGCCGCCGTCGCCGCCGGCGGTTTCCAGATACCCCTCGTCGTCCATCTCCACGTCTAATCCCTCCAGATACTCGGTGTTCGGCGTGTGGCCGATGGCGTAGAAGACGGCGCCGGCGTCGAACGCGAACTCGTCGGTCTCGGGGTCGTCGAGGTTGTCAGTCGGGTGGCCCTCGGGGTGGTGGACCATCGTGACGTGGTCGATACCGTCCTCGGGCGTCCCGTGAAGCTCCGTCACCTCGGTGTTCAGTTCGAGTTCGATCTCGCCCTCGTCGACGTGTTCCATCACGCGGTCGATCCAGTAGTCCTCGGCGCGGAACTCGTCGCGCCGATGGACCAGGTGGACGGTCGAGGCGAACTTCGTGAGGAAGACCGCCTCCTCGCAGGCGGCGTCGCCGCCACCGATTACGACGATCTTCTCGTCGCGGAAGAACGCGCCGTCACAGGTCGCACACGTCGACAGCCCGTAGCCCATGAGTTCGTCCTCGCCCGGAATACCGAGGGTTCGCGCGCTGGCCCCCGAGGCGGCGATGAAGGCGTCAGCCGTGTACGCCTCGCCGCTGGTCAGCGTGACGCGGAAGGTGTGTCCCGGTCCGGCCGATCCTTCGACGTCGACCGACTCGATGACGCCGTTCCGAATCTCCGCGCCGAACTTCCGAGCCTGGTCTTTCATGTTGGTGACCAGTTCCGGTCCGCCGATACCCTCCGGGAAGCCGGGGTAGTTGTCCACGTCCGTCGTCAGCGTCAGCTGTCCACCGGGCTCGTCGCCCTCGAACACCAGTGGCTCGTTGTTCGATCGCCCGGCGTAGATGGCGGCCGTGAGTCCCGCGATTCCGCTCCCGGCGATGATGAGGCGCCGGTGGTCGGCGCCGTCGCTCTCGCTCATACACACAGTTGGCGGGTCGGACCCATTTAGCTTGCGTTGTCGGGGCCGACGCGTTCTTGTCGTGGGCCCGCCATCGCCCAGCCATGCCCGCCGATCTCCAGGAGAAGACCGACCGCTACGAGCGGATGCTAGCCGCCGCACTCGACCAGGCGGAGCGGCGTCCCCCCGCCGACACCCCCCTCGGGACTGCCGCGGCGGAGTGTCGGGAGATGGCACGGTCGTATCTCGACGACGGCCGCCACTTCCGCGAGGCGGGCGACCCCGTGAACGCGCTCGCGTCCTTCTCGTATGGCTACGGCTGGCTCGACGCCGGCGTTCGGATGGGGCTGTTCGCCGTGCCGGAGGGGACGGACCTCTTTACGGTGTAGGCCGACTGGCCGCGGCCGTCGACGGCGCCCCGTTTTTTGTCCCGTGCCGGCGTAGTCTCCCATATGTTCGACAAGTTACTGTTTCCGACCGACGGAAGCGACGGCGCGGCCGCCGTCTTCGACCACGCCCTCGAACTCGCGTCGGCCCACGACGCGACGCTCCACGTCGTCAACGTCGCGGACACGACACAGATGAGCGTCACACACCTCCAGGGGCAGGTCGTCGACGCGCTCGAACGTGCCGGCGCCGAGACGGTTCGGGAGGCGGCGGGCCGTGCCGGTGACCGCGGCGTCGCCACCGTCACCGAGGTGTTGCAGGGTGAACCGTACCGCACTATCGTCGACTACGCCGAGACGTACGGGATCGACCTCGTGGTCATGCCCACCCACGGACGGCAGGGCCTCGCGCGCTTTCTCCTCGGCAGCACGACCGAGCGCGTCGTCAGGCAGTCCGAAGTCCCCGTGTTGACGCTCCGCCCGGACGACGACGCGACTGTCCGCTACCCGTACCGGAACGTCCTGATCCCGACCGACGGGAGCGCCCCCGCGGACGCGGCCCTGGACCTCGGCTGTGACGTTGCGGATGCCGCCTCGGCCGGCATCCACCTGCTCTCGGTCGTCGACGTGACGAGCCTCGGCGTCGACGTCCGCGCCGACGTTCGAGCGGCGACGCTCGAGGAGGCCGCAGAGGACCTCCTCGCCGACGCCGTGGGGCGGGCGAGCGCGGCGGGTGCCGATCCGACGACTGCCGTCGAGTTCGGTGGATCGATCCCGCGCGTGATCCGTTCGTACGTCACCGACCACGACATCGACCTCGTGGTCGTCGGCACACACGGCCGGACGGGGTTCGATCGGTACGTCCTCGGGAGCGTCACGGAACGTCTCGTCCGGACGGCGCCGGTGCCGGTGCTGACGACGCGCGGTTCGTCGGAGACCTGATCTTTCCCTCCCGCCGCAGTCGCCGAAATTATCACGCGCTGGAAACGGCAAGCAGGCTTATTTTGCCGACCGTTCGAGGGCGCCCATGCAGGATTTCGAGGGCACCTTCGGCCAGGGCGAGATGAACGCCAAGCTGTCGGTCGACGACCTCATGATGGAGTGTGGACTGGACGAATCGGAGATCGAGTGGCGAAAGGAGTTCGTGGGATTCGACGGAACCGACGCCAGCCGGCTGTCGGCTTTGGAGGGCGTCTTCCGCGAGCACGCGGACGACATCGCCGACGACTTCTACGACAACCTCACCGACTACGAGCAGACCGTCGAAGTTATCGAGCGATCGGAGAAGGGGATCGAGCAACTGAAGCGGACGCAGTCGGCCTACCTGGTCACGCTGGCCCAGGGTGACTACGGGCAGGACTATTTCCGCAACCGGGCCCGGATCGGCAAACTCCACGACATGCTGGATATGCCGATAAAACAGTACATCGGCCAGTACGGCGTCTACTACGACCTCCTCGTTCCGCTCTTGCTCGACTCGATGGAGGATCGGCTCGTCGATCGGGTGCTCGACGAGACGGACGCGACCGACGCGGCCGCCGTCGAGCGGGCGGTCGGCGAGACGCGGGCGGTGACCGAGGAGGAACTGCTGGCAGTCCTTCGAATCATCAACCTCGACATGCAGGTGGTCGCGGACACGTACGTCCACTCCTACAGTCAGCGGCTGGCGGAGACGATCGATGAACACGAACGCCTCATGAGCGAGGTCGGGGACGACCTGGCCGCGCCGATGGCGGAGTTGCGTGAGTCGGCGGAGGAGGTGGCCGATCGCACCTCGTCGATCGACGACCGAACCGACGAGCAGGTCGACTCGATGTCGGACGTGGCGGGCGAGGTGTCGAACATGAGCGCGACGGTCGAGGAAATCGCCTCCACGGCCGACGAAGTGGCCGCCACGAGCGAGCGCGCGGCGGACCTGGCCGCGGAGGGACGGGACGCGGCGACCGAATCCATCGAGATGATGGAGCGGGTGAGCGAAGCCTCCCGCGACGTGGCGGACGACGTCGACGACTTGGAGCGTCGGATCGACGAGATCGACGAGGTCGTCGAGGTGATCAACGACATCGCGGATCAGACGAACCTGCTGGCGCTGAACGCGTCGATCGAGGCGGCGCGGGCCGGCGAGGCCGGCGACGGCTTCGCCGTCGTCGCCGACGAGGTGAAAGGTCTCGCCGGCGAGTCCCAGCGCCACGCGACCGAAATCGAGGAGTTGGTGACGACGATCAAAGCCGAAACGGCGAAGACGGTCGAGAGCCTCGAAACGACGACCGACGAGATCGATCGCGGTATGACGCGGATCGAGGCGGCGATGGGGAAGCTGGAGGAAATCGTCGACGCCGCCCAGGCCGCCTCCCGTGGCATTCGGGAAGTCTCGGAGGCGACCGACGACCAGGCCGAGTCGGCCGAGGCGGTCGCGAGCATGATCGACGACCTCGTCGACCAGTCGGAGCGCGTCTCGGCGGAGGTCGAGCGAGTCGCGGCGATCAACGAGACGCAGACGTCCAAGATTCGCGATGTCGACGAAGCGGTACAGCGCCTCGGCACCAACTGAGCGGGCGCAGCGGAAGGCATCGTCGCCGCTCTCGTGACGATCCGGCGAGAAACGTAGACAGGTACGGTACGCATCGCCGTGGATGCGCGCCGGTGGCGGCGGCCTCTACCTTCAATAGCCCCGGTGACGAACCGGGACGCGTGACGACGACAGCGGAGGCCGACGGAGCGTGGTGATCGACGGCCTCACCGGGCTGTTCGGCGCCGATCCGGTGATCAACGGGCTCATCGGCGGCGTCGTCATCGCGACGCTCAACCTGTTCGGAGCGTCGCTCGTCTTCGTCTGGCGAGACCCATCGGAGCGGGCGCTCGACGGCGCACTCGGCTTCGCGGCCGGCGTCATGCTCGCGGCGGCGTTCACCAGCCTCATCGTCCCCGGCATCGAGATCTACTCCGACGGGAACCCCATCCCCGTCTTGGTTGGGGTGGCCCTCGGCGCGCTCGCGCTGGATCGCTCCGACGTCCTGCTTCCCCACGCCCACTACCTCGTCAGTGGGCGGCGACGGGCCGACGCCGCGGCGCCGGACGACGACCTGCCGATCGCCGACGAGCGACTCGCCGGCGTGATCCTCTTCATCCTCGCCATCACGCTGCACAACGTGCCGGAGGGCCTCGCGGTCGGCGTCGGCTTCGGGAGCGGCGACCTCGGAACGGCAGTTCCGCTGATGCTCGCCATCGGCATCCAGAACATTCCGGAGGGGCTGGCGGTGTCGGTGGCGGCGATCAACGCCGGCCTGGACCGCCGAACCTACGCCGTCTTCGCCGGAATCCGGTCCGGCGTCGTCGAGATTCCGCTCGCGGTGTTCGGGGCCTACGCCGTCGGAACGGTGTCGGCCCTGCTTCCCTACTCGATGGGCTTTGCCGCCGGGGCGATGCTCTTTGTCATCAGCGACGAAATCGTCCCGGAGACCCACACCCGCGGGAACGAACGCGTCGCCACCCTGGGGACGATGCTCGGCGTGATCGTGATGCTCTATCTGGACATCGCGCTCGGCTGATAAAGGTGGGCACGAACGGTGTTCCCACCCGGTTGGAAAGATGGTGGTTCATATATCCGCGGCAGCTCTACTTCGACCAACGATGAGCCGGGGCGGCGATATCACGTTCCACTGTCCGGAGTGTGGCGAGGCGATGTCGGTGAACGAGCCGATGCGGGAGGCCCTGCTCGATCACGGCTGTGTCGTCTGTGGAACGTCGGTATCGGCGAGCGCGTTCGCGCTCGATTCGTGAGCGCCCGCGCCGGTCGTGACCCGCGTCGCCCCGAGTCGCAGGTGAACAAATATAAACAGCCACCCCTCGATTCCCCGGCAGACGACACGCATGACCGTCGAGCAACAGACCGCGATGACGGACGCCGAAACCGACGCGCTTCTGGGTCGTCACGAGACGGGCGTCCTGGCGCTCGCTCGCGACGACACACCGTACGCAGTCCCGATATCGTACGGCTACGACGCGTCCGGGCGGCGGTTCTGTATGCGGCTGGTGTCGACGCCGAACGGCGAAAAGGGGCACTTTCTCACCGATTCGCCCCGGGTCCGATTCGTCGTGTACGAGGAGGCCGGAGCGGTCTACCGGAGCGCGGTCGCCAACGGTCGACTCGAACTCGTTCCGCGATCCGATCTCACGCCCGAACACGTCGAGCGCTACGGCACGGCGAAGCGCCCGCTGTTCGAGATGTGGGACGAGGCGCGCGAGAACCTCGACATCCGGTTGTACGAACTCGATCCGGACGAACTGAGCGGGCGCCGGATCGAGATGGATTAGTCCTCGAGGATGGCGTCCAGGAGCTTCGTCTGTGCGGCGGACAGATGCTCCGCGAACGTCGACCGCGAGACGTCCAGCGCGTCGGCGACCTCCCCCGCGTTGGCCCCTTTCGGCCGCTCGAAGTAGCCCATCCGGTGGGCCGTCTCGAGCACTTCGCGCTGGCGTTCGGTGAGCCGACCGCGGTCGACGAACACCAGATCGTGGTCGGTCCGCTCGCCCCGCGACCGGAGGAGACGCTGCACGTCGACCCGGGAGAACTCCGTCCGGAGCGTCGTGATGACGCTCCGTAGCTCCTCGATGTCCGCCGCGTGGAAGACCAGATACAGCGATCCCTCCCGCGTGTGTACGTCCACGACGGGACAGTCGAACTGCTCGACACACTCACAGGGACAACCTCGTCCGCGCTCGCGGGAGAACCGGTAGACGGATTTCGAGCCGTACGTGAACACCTCGTCCAACTCCGTGTCGACGGACGGGTCGGCGGCCGCCGCATCGTCGAGCATGAACTCCTCGACTACTGTTTCCGCTCCCTCTGGGGCGACACCCCTCGAGACGGAGAAGGTTGGTCTCCCGGCATCGGCCGAAGCCGACGCGACGGGACACGTCCCGTCGGCGTCGACGCACAGTTCGGCCCGAATCCCCGATCCCATCGGATAAACGGTTCGAGACGTACACGGGTAAGTGTATCTCTCCGACCCGTCGACAGCCACACCCCTGTTATAAACCACCCACAGTATCGTGGGTGTAGACTGGTTGGGGTCCAGTGTGTGGGTACGATCGATCACCGATGTCCATCGCCACTCCTCGCCACGACGACCGTTCGACCGACGAGACGACCGTCGACGACGTCGACGAGGTGGGTGCGATTCTGCGCGCCCTCCAAGACGACGACTGCCGCGCGGTGCTCGACGCCACCGGCGGGTCGCCGCTGTCCGCGAGCGAAGTCGCGGACGTCTGTGATCTGCCGCTGTCGACGACGTACCGCAAACTGGACACACTCACCGAGGCCGACCTGCTCGACGAGCGGACCCGTCTCTGTCCCGACGGCAAACACGCCAGCGAATACGTGCGCGTCGTCGACGAGGTTCTGGTCGACGCCGACGCTGGCTTCGAACTCACCGTCTCCCGGCGGGACATCCCCGGTGGAGAGACACGATCCGGCGACGCGCGCTGAGGCGGAGCGAGAGCGTCCACGTGACCGTGAGTCGCGAACCGCCGCGCGGGTCCTCGGGACGGTCGCGGACGGAAAGTACGTCGGCGAGTCGGGCGGCGACGCGGCAGCATCGGTGTACGTTTCCCGGGTGCCCGAGTAGCGACCGGCGATGACCCTTGCGACCGGGGCGTGGTACGTCGCCGTCGCCGCGGCGTCGACCGCCGTCGTCTGGAAGGGGAGCGGCCTCCTCGACGGCGCCAGTGAACGGCTGGCAGGACATTACGGACTGCCGCCGATCGTCCGGGGGGCCATCGTCGCCGCCGTCGGGTCGAGCGCTCCCGAACTGTCGAGTACCGTCCTCGCGACGTCTCTCCACGGGCAGTTCGACCTCGGTGTCGGTGCCATCGTCGGCTCGGCCGTCTTCAACGTCCTCGTCATTCCGGCCGCGAGCGCACTCTCGCGACGGGACGACCTGCCGGCGAGTCGGACACTCGTCTACAAGGAGGCGCAGTTCTACATGCTCGCGGTGTCGGTGCTGCTGTTGACCTTCGCCTTCGCCGTCATCTACCGGCCGGCCGGCGGCGACGGCCGCCTCCTCGGGACGGTGACCCGGCCGCTCGCACTCGTCCCCGTCTCGCTCTACGGGCTCTACGTCTTCATCCAGTTCCAGGACGTCTCGGAGTACGACGGGACGCCCGAGACCGGCGTCGACGCGTGGCGGCAGTGGCTGGCCCTCGTCGCCGGCCTCGCCCTGATCGTCATCGCCGTCGAGGGTCTGGTCCGGGCGGCCATCGGCTTCGGTGACCTGCTCGGCACGCCGTCGTTCGTCTGGGGGTTGATCGTCGTCGCCGCGGGAACGAGCGTGCCCGACCTCTTCGTGAGCCTCCGAGCCGCGAACGGTTCGGACGGTGGCGTCACGAGCCTCGCGAACGTCCTCGGCAGCAACACGTTCGACCTGCTCGTCGCCGTCCCCGCCGGCGTCCTCGTCGCCGGATCGGCCACCGTCGACTTCGCCGCTGCCGTCCCGATGATGGCCTGTCTGACCGTCGCGACGCTCGTGCTCTTTACCCTGCTTCGGACCGACCTCTCGCTCACCGCTCGGGAGGCCTACACCCTACTCGCGGCGTACGCCGCCTTCGTCGGCTGGGTCGTACTGGAGGCGGTCGGCACCGTTGGGCTGTTACCGATCGATTGAGCGACTGCAGCGGGGTTACGACGTGTCCGCGCGCCACCGACGCAGCGCCCACACCACGAGAACGAGCCCTTCGATCCGCGCGGCGGCGTACACCCACGGGCGGAGCGACACGTCGTCTTCGCTGGTCGCGAGACTCATCCAGAAATCCACGACCCCGCGCGGACGGAGCAGTTCGAGCAGGCCGAGGGCCAACGCGGCGAGACGGAGGAGCATGTCCCCGCGAACGCCGGCGATCGACTTAAATTTTGTTGGCTAAGTAATGTGTCTGGGCGTGCGGGCCATCGTTCCTGATATCTGGGAACGAGAGTCCCGTTAAACCGGGAGTGGCGCCGAGATGGGGCCGGGATCACGCGCCCGACACCGCCGCGGGCGGCTCCTCGGGAACGCAGTCGGTGGCCCGCCGGGATTCATCGTCTACCGCCTGACCACGCTCGTCACCGTCGGCATCCCCTTTTACGACGCGAACGCGCTCGTCGCGTGGTGGGTAGGACGCGTCGACGGACGAGTGGAGTCGTGAGTGGACTCCGGATATTTGACCCCCGACGACGTACGGTACCACATGTCGAACCGAGAGCGATTCACCGACCGGACCGACGCCGGGCGACAGTTGGGGATCGAACTCGCCGACCGTGGCGTCGACGCCGACGTCGTGGTGGCGATTCCGCGGGGCGGTCTCCCGCTCGGCCGGGCGGTCGCGGACGCGCTCGACGCGCCGCTGGACGTCGTGGTCGCGTCGAAGATCGGCGCCCCCGACAATCCCGAGTACGCCATCGGAGCCGTCGGGAGCGACGGGAGCGTGTGGCTGGACGACGAGGCGGTCGATCACCTGGGTGTGAGCGACGCGTACGTCGAACGGGAGCGCGAGCGCGAGGTGGCGGCCGCCCGCGAGAAGGCGTCGCGCTACCGCGGCGACCGGGAGCCGCCGGCGCTCGACGGGCGAACGGTCGTCGTCGTCGACGACGGCGTCGCGACTGGGTCGACCGCCGCCGCCGCGATCCGTCTCGTCCGTGAGGCCGGCGCCGAACGGGTCGTTCTCGCGGTGCCCGTCGGCCCGCCGGAGACGATCGCGGAGCTCGAAGGCCTCGCCGACGACGTCGTCGCGTTGCGGACACCGGCCACGTTCGGCGCCGTCGGCGCCTTCTACGACCGATTCGACCAGGTAGGCGACGAGGAGGCGATGGCGTACCTGGCCGACGACTACCCCTGACACGTCGGCCGTCTCCCGAACCGGTTGCGGACGACGGCGTGCGCCGCGGGAGAGACCTCATGAACGATCGGTGTGTTTCCCGAATGTCAGGAACGGCTGGTGAGTTTTTCGGTGCGGGAGCCGTACGTTCCACCGGCATGTCCGAGCGCAACCCGTTCGACGAACTCGACGAACTGTTCGACCGGATGCAGACGAACGTGGAACGGGCGGCCCGGATGTGGGATCCGGAGTCGTTCGGGACCGAACTCCCCGGCGCGCCCTCGATGCGCATCGATCTCGAGGATCGGGGCGACGAACTCGTGGTGAACGGCGACCTCCCGGGGTTCGATCCCGCGGACATCGACGTTCGCCTCGAGGAGCGGACGCTCCACGTTGCGGCCACGCGCGACGACACCGAGGAGGAGACCGACGGTGAGTTCGTCCGCCGCGAGCGACACCGCCGCTCGGTCGAGCGGTCGATCCCGCTGCCGACCGCGGTCGACGCCAGTGCAGTCACCGCCGACTACAACAACGGCGTCCTGTCGGTGCGGATGCCGAAGGCCGATCCGGATTCGGACGGCACGCGCATCGACGTGAGTTGAGCGGAGCGCCGTCCCGTCTCCGTCTCCCGCTGATGCGTCGAACCGACACCCGTGACACGCCGACTACCACCATGCCGCCCCCGTTCACGCCGGACCTGCCCCCGAGATACACGATCAGGCGCGCCCGGCGAGCGGCGGCGCCGGCGGTCGCCCGAATCTACGCGGCGGCGTATCCGGACGACACCGACTACCCGCTGGTGGAAGTAAGCGGCGTTCGATCGGCGCTCTTCGAGGACGACGCCGTGGCGCCGTTCGTGGCCGTCGCGGGCGGCCGGGTCGTCGGCGCGGCGGCCATCGAGTACGACTCGTTCGACGAAGGCAACGCACAGATCTGCAAGCTGGTCGTTCACCCGGAGCACCAGGGCCAGGGACTGGGTCGAGAACTCCTGAAACACCGGCTGAACGTCCTGCACGCCGATCGATCCTTCGACGGCCTCGTCTACTCGGCGGCCGTCACCTCGCATCCGGCCTCGCAACACAACCTGCTCGCCCGGGGGTTCGAGCCCTACTCCGTCCACAAACAGCTTCAGGGACGGTACTTCGGTCCGGTCGCCGAAAGCGAGGTGATCATGCTCTACACGCCGAGTATCGACTACGTCGACCGCGACGTGTACGTTCCCGAGCGCTACCGGCACGTCGTCGAGCGGACGCTGGCGCAGGCGTCGCTCGACCTCCTCGGACGCCGGATTCGGGCGGTCAATACGGTGACCTACCCCACCGCCGACCAGTTGCGGATGGCGCTCTCTCAGGAGTCCGAGTTCCTCTGGGAAGTGACACCCGAGGGCGACGCGTCGTGGGCGGTGACGAAATCCGAGCTGGTCGCGGCCGTCCGCGACGACGACGCCCACCTGATGGTGCCGATAGACGCCAACGCCCGCCAACTGCTCGCGCTGTACGAACCGCTCGAAGACGTCGGCTTCTCGCCTGCGGGATTCATCCCCGACTGGCTGACCCGCGGCGGCGAGAACCGCGACGCCTTCGTCTTCCAGCATCCGCCGGCGGAGGCGCCGACGACGATGCACGTCGTCGACGACGTGAAAGCGTTGCTGGACGTGCTCGACGAGGAGTACCGCGTCGTCGCGGAACACGACCGCTCCTGGGAACTCGAACTCGACGGGGGCGGCTGAACCGTCCCGTGTCGGTCGTGGCTCGGGGCGAGGCGGGGCGTTCGACTACCCGTACGGCGCGTCGGCCGCGAACGCCGCGAGGGTTCGGCAGTAGTCGGGGAGGCTGTCGACGACGAGCGACTCGTAGCTCTCGTGGGAGCCGTAGGCTTCGGGCCCGAACGCGACGCCGGGGATGCCGTGGGCGGCGAAGTGCCGCAGGTCGCTCGTGTGCGGTTTGCGGACGAGGCTCACCTCCCGGCCGAGCGCCCGTTCGGCGTGGCGGTGGAGGCCACGGACGTGGGGATCGTCGGGATCCGTGTCGACCGGCGCGCCGTGGCCGACACTTCGCACGTCGATGCCGTCGATCGCTCGAAGCTCGGTCAGCACTCGGTCGCGAGCCTCGGCGTCGGGGTAGCGAACGTCGAGACGGAGCCGCGCGCTGTCCGGGACTTGGTTGATGGTCGTCCCGCCCTCGACGTAGCCGTAGTTGACAGTCGCCGGCCAGTCGCGCTCGGCCTCGGACGCGAACACCGACTCGATGGCCGGGTAGACCGCCATGAGCTTCGCTATCGCGTTCTCCCCCTGGTCGGGCGTCGCGGCGTGTGCCGCGGCGCCCGTCGTGGTCAGATCGATCCGGATCACGCCCTTCTGGCGGTAGACGACGTCCATGTAGCCGTCGAGGTTGTTCGGTTCCCCCGTGATACAGAAGGCGGGATCGTAGCCCACTTCTTCGAGGAGGTAGCGCGCGCCGTGGTGGCCGCCCCGCTCCTCGTCGGTGACGACCATCAGGGCGAGCGACGGCGGCGAGTCACGTCGGGAGAGGTCGCGCACGACGTGCATCATCGCCGCGAGTCCCCCCTTCATGTCCGCCGTGCCGCGCCCCGAGAGTTCGCCGTCGTCGATGTACCGCGGGGTGAACATGGAGTCGGCAGCCGGGACGACGTCGAGGTGGCCGTGGAAGACGACCGCCGGCGACCGCGATCCATCGAGGGAGATCACGAGCGACGGGACGCCGTCGTGGCTGAAGCGGTCGATGCTGACCGCTTCGTCCGCGAAGAAATCGACGACGTACGACAGGGCAGCCTCGATCGCCTCGGGTCGATCCGCGGTCGTCCGAAACTCCACGAGGTCGGTCGTCGTCGACACGATCCGTTCCCGGAGCGACGTCGACGACTCCGCTTCGTACGCGGCCATCGTCCCCGCTTCGGGGCGTCGATATTTGTATCTGTTCCGGCCCAGTCACTCCGATTTCCGGAACGCCCGCACCGCCTCGAGGGTCGGCACGCCGCGACGGGCACCCGACGTCCGCGTCGCCATCGACGCCGCGACGACCGCCGTTTCGACGGCGTCCCGAAACGGAACGCCCGCGGCGAGGCGGGCCGCGAGGAAGCCGTTCAACACGTCGCCGGCACCGGTCGTGTCGACCGGTTCGACGGCCGGTGGCTCGACGGTGAACCGCTCTGTCGCCGACTCCACGATCACCGGATCGCCGCCACGCTTGCGCACCACGACGCCGGCGTACCCGTCGAGAGCGTCGGCGAGCGCCGCGTACTCGTGTTCGTTGGGTGTGAGGTAGTCGACGGCCTCGCGGCCGAGTAGCGACGCCACTCCCTCCGGCGGCGCCGGATCGAGGATCACCGCCGGCCGCGTGGATTCGGTCGCCAGATCGGCCAGAAGCGTCGCGACCGGATCGACGGGAATCTCGTTTTGCAGGAGCAGGCAGTCGGCCTCCCGGATCGTGTCGTACTGCGCTCGAACGTACGCGTCGTCGAGGGCCGCGTTGGCGCCGGAGCGGACGACGATCCGGTTGTCGCCGTCCGGATCGACGAAGACGTGGGCCGCACCGGTCGGCGCGTCGACGACGTCGATCCGGCCGACGTCGACGCCTGCGTCGGCGAGTGCGGTGCGGATGCCGAACCGGTCGTGATCCTTGCCGACCGTGCCGAGCATCGTCGCCTCGGCGCCGGCGGCGGCGGCCGCCACGGCCTGGTTGGCCCCCTTGCCGCCGTGGCGAATCTCGTCGGCGTCGGGCGCGAAGCCGTCGGGGAGTGTCTCGACGCGGACAGTGTGACCCCGGTCCGGGAACCAGTCATAGCGCTCCTCGAAGGCCGCGAGTTCGGTGCCGGTCACCCGACGGACGTGGTCGACGTTGACGCTACCGAGACTGACCACGCGGTGCATCGTTTCCCCACGCGGCCGGCACTCACCTATACGTTCGGGTGGGCGGGACGGTGCCGTCGATCGCACAAAGCTATTAGTTCCGACCACGCTTCGGACGGGACATGGAAGACGCCGCCCGGTCGCTCCTCGAGAGATATCGCGCCGTCGCCCCGGAGGGCCTCAGGCTGGCGATCCGGTACGAAGGGGACGATCACGAGGTGATGTACATCCGCGACGACGTGACCGAGATGTACTCACCGGAGGAGTTAGAGGAGAAGGTGAAACAGCTGATCGTCGAGGGACTCAGTGACCCTCCGACACAGGAGCAGTACCGGCTGTTCGGGAGCATGGACGTCGTCGTCCGCCGGTTCGAGCGGGCGATCGTTCTCCACTTCCCGGTGGACGAGTTCACCGGCCTCGCGGTCACCTTCGACCGTGACGCCGCGTCGTCGCTCGACACCCTCGCCGAGATCGGACTGGACGCTCTGGACGGGACGGGCGCCGATCAGTAAGCAGTAACCAGTACGCAGTGATCAGTAGGCCTGCCACCCGGCCGCGCGCCCGCCGAGCCCGCGCAGGCGGAGCTCACACCCCGTCTCCGTCTCCCGGGTCTCCACCACCCCGTCGATCAACTGGCTCAGCATGGCGAGTTCTCGATTGCTGGGCGAATCGACGACGAAGATGCCGAGGGCGTCGGTGCTCTCCACCTGCCCGCTCAGGACGTGGACCATCCGGTAGACTCGAGAGAGGTTGTGGTACATCAGAAACGTCGAGAGCGAGTGCACGCCGAACCGCAACGGCGTGTCGGTCCGGTGGTAGCGCCGGAAGAGCCCGGAGAGCGCGATGCTAAGGCCGGTCATGTCCCGCGGTGACGAGAGATAGGACGTCGTCTCCGTCTCTCGGACCGTTCCGATCCCCCGCTCGCTGGTCACGCAGTCGACGACGTGCAGTCGGTCCGGTGACCGGTCACCGTTCCGCTCGCGGAACGCTTCCAGCAGTTTCCCCGCCCCCATCTTCGTCGACACCATGATCGAGCCTTCAGTTTCCGGGTCGCCGCCGAGCAGTCGGATCATGAGCTCCCGCTTGCGCGTCAGCGGTGGGCCGGTGATCAGGAGTGACGTCCCCGGATCGAGTTCGTCGGCCGGGATGACACCGGACGTCGAGTATGCCATTTCCCCGGACGATGACGGCGCCGAATGATCAACCTGTGGTTATCAGGCGCGTCAACCGCGGGCGCACGTTTAAGTTGACCCCTCGCATATCGCCGACGAACGATGTCTGAGGACGCGGCGTCGGGAGGTAGCGGAAAGCTCGACGGCTTCCGTCGGCGTCTCGTCCGAACCTACGAGATGCTCCGGGGGTCCCACCTCGCCGTCCGCCCGTTCAGACCGGACGCGGACGGGCCGCTCGCGAGCTTCGCCGTGCCGGACGGACACGACGAACTCGACCGCTACTGGGTGAACGCCCCCTTCGCGTACGTCGTGATCACCCGTGACCTCGATGAGAGTGAGAACCGCTACCACGCCGTCGAGCCCGACCTAAGTCCCTTCGAGTCGACCCTCCGCAACCGGGTGCTCGCGGACATCCGGGAGCCACTGCTCTACCGTGACGACGGCGATGGCGACGACGAGTCGGTGCTCGCGGCCGAGCTCGAATCGCTCCTGGAGGAGTACGGTGTCGACGTGGAGATGGACACCTACTACAAGCTTCTCTACTACCTGCTCCGTGATTTCGGCGGGTTCGGCCGGATCGATCCGCTGATGCACGATCCCCACATCGAGGACGTCTCGTGTGACGGCTACGATCTGCCGATCTTCGTCTACCACGACGAGTACACCGACATCGAGACGAACATCGTCTTCGCGGATCCCGACGAACTCGACAACTACGTCGTCCAGTTGGCCCAGCAGTCCGGTCGGCACATCAGCGTTGGCGACCCAGTCATCGGAACGACGCTCCCCGACGGTTCGCGGATCGAACTCGCGCTCGGCGAGGAGGTGACCCCGCGCGGATCGGCGTTCACTATCCGACAGTACGCCGACGAGCCGTTCACGCCGATCGACCTCCTAGATTACGGCACCTTCGACGTCGAGCAGATGGCGTACCTGTGGCTCGCCATCGAGCACAACAAGTCGCTCATCTTCGCGGGCGGCACCGCGTCGGGGAAGACCACCTCGATGAACGCGGTGTCGATGTTCATCCCGCCGCGGTCGAAGGTGCTCTCCATCGAGGACACCCGCGAACTCTCCCTGTACCACGACAACTGGCTGTCGAGTGTCACCCGCGAACGCCTCCACGAGGGCGCCGACATCGACATGTACGACCTGTTGCGGTCGGCGCTCCGTCACCGCCCCGAGTACATCATCGTCGGCGAGGTGCGGGGTGACGAGGCGGTGACGCTGTTCCAGGCGATGAACACCGGCCACACCACGTTCTCGACGATGCACGCCGACAGCATCGAGACGGTGATCAACCGCTTGGAGAACGAACCGATCAACGTTCCGCGGGCGATGATCCAGTCGCTCGATCTGTTGTCGGTCCAGCGGCTCACCCGTCTCGGCGGGGAGCGGGTGCGCCGCTCCGCCGCCATCAGCGAGGTCGGGGGAATCGACCAGCGGACGGGCGAACTCGACTACTCCAACGCCTTCACCTGGGATGCCGACACCGATACGTTCGACCGCCAGGACAGTTCGCTCCTCGACGAGATTCGGGACGACCGCGGATGGACGCGCACCCGGCTACTGGAGGAACTCCGGAACCGCCGGCAGTTCCTGTCGACGCTTCAGGACCGCGGCATCACCGACTATCGGCAGTTCACCGCGCTGGTCAACGAGTACTACGCCGACCCGGAGCGGGTCCTCGAACGCATCGAGGCGACCGACGGGGCCGCGCCGTGATCGGTCCCCTGTTGCCGCTGGCGCTGGTCGTCGTCCTCGCGCTCCCGGTGGTCCTCTCGCCGATCAGTCGCCGCGCCAACCTGCTCGTGTCGCGGCTGGCCGTCCCCATCTTCGGCGACTACGTCGCCCGGAGCCCGCGACGGAACGGACAACTGGAGCGGCTGCGGGCGACCCACGTCGGCACGACGCACCGGGTGTTCGCCGCTCGGACCCTCCTGATTAGCGCCATTGCGGGCGTCGTCGGCGCCATCCTCGGCGTCTACGTCGCCGTCTGGCTGGTCGACCTCTTCTCGATCAGCCGGGCGGCGATCCTGGGTGTCGTTCCGCCCCCGCTTTCCTTTCTCGCCGGACTCACCCGCCTGGGGGATCTAACCCTCCTTGGCCTGTTCGTCCTCTTTCTGTTCTTCGGGGCGACGCTGGGGACGACGCTCGCGCTCGGAACCTACTGGGCGCGGTGGGCGTACGTCGATCAACTGGCGAACGCGCGGGCGAGCGAAATCGAGGCGACGCTCCCCCGGACCATCGCCTTCGTCTACGCGCTCTCCCGGAGCGGGATGCCGTTTCCGAAGGTACTCGATACCCTCGCCAGAAACGACGACATCTACGGCGAGGCGGCCCGCGAAGTCGGCGTCGCCGTCCGGGATATGAACACCTTCTCGACGGACATCTTGACCGCGATGGAGCGGACCGCGGACCGGACGCCGAGCGACGGGCTGTCGGAGTTCGCCGACAACCTGGCGAGCGTCCTCGGAAGCGGGCGCAACCTCTCCGCGTTTCTCCGCGACCAGTACGAGCGCTACCAAGAGGAGGCCGAAGCCCAGCAGGAGCAGTATCTCGAACTCGTCTCGACGCTCGCGGAGGTGTACGTCACCGTCCTCGTCGCCGGCCCGCTCTTTTTCATCACCGTCCTCGTCGTCATCGGCCTGGTTATCGAGGACACCATCACCATCGTCCGGATCGTCGGCTACGCGGGCATCCCGCTCGCGAGCGCCGGCTTCGTCGTCTACATCGACAGCCTGACGCAACACGAGACGGCCCTGACCGACGTGAGTAAAGACGCCGGCGGGGCCATCGACGCGCCCGAGGGAGAAAGGGGGGACAGAGGGTCCACGTCGCTCCCTCGCTCCGACGGCGGCGCCACCCTGGAGTCCGGCGACGAGTGGCGCCGAAACGCCGACCGCCTCGCGGCCTACGACCGCCTCCGTGCGCTCCGCGAGTGGGCGAACGCCCCGCTCCGGAGCGTCCTCGAGCGGCCGTGGGTCAGCTTCGTCGTCACCGTTCCACTCGGAGTCGGCTGGGTGCTCTACCGGGCCGTCCCGATTCCTCTCGGCCCCTCGGCGCTCGACGCGCTCGATCTGCCCGTCATCGAGGCCACCATCTTCGCCATGACCATCTTCGCCGTCCTCCACGAGGTCCACAAGCGACGAGTGCGGGCCATCGAGCGGGCGGTGCCGGACTTCCTCGACCGTCTCGCGAGCGTCAACGAGGCGGGGATGAGCGTCGTCGAGAGCCTCCGCCGCGTCGCCGACACCGACCTCGGCGGACTGGAGGCGGAGGTCGAACGCACCCGGAAGGACGTTCGGTGGGGGGCCGACGTCGGCACTGCCTTCCGACGCTTCGCCGCCAGAACTCGGGTCCGGATGGTCGCGCAGGCGGTCACCCTGATCACCAACGCCATGAGCGCGAGCGGCGACATCGCGCCAGTCCTCCGCATCGCCGCCGACGAGGCACAGGAGACCCGCCGCCTCCGGCGCGAACGGCAACAGGAGATGCTCACCTACATCCTCGTCATCTACATCTCCGTGTTCGTCTTTCTCGGCATCATCGCGGCGCTGACGGTTGCGTTCATCCCGGCGGTGCAGGACGCGGGAGGACCCGCGGCCGCCCCAGCGAGCACCCCGGGCGTCAGCGGCGGCGTCACGGGCGCGTTCACCGGAACCGACGTGAACGCCGCCGCGTACGAACTGCTTTTCTTCCACATTTCGGCCGTCCAGGCCGTCTGCTCCGGACTCATCGCAGGACAGCTCGCGGAGGGTGGTATTGCCGACGGCGTCAAACACGCCACCGGACTGCTCGTGCTCACGTATCTCGTGTTCGCGTTTCTCCTCCTCTGAGCCGTCGCGGGTCGTCGTCGCCGTCGCCGTCGCCGTCGACGTCGGTCGCGTCACACCTAAGCCGCCACGCGACCGACGGCCGTCATGGACCGGCCGGATCCGCGGACCACGTACGACCGCATCGCGGAGCATTTCGCCGCGACGCGGGAGTATCCGTGGCCGGAGGTGGAGTCGTTCGTCGCCGACGCCCACCGAGTCGCGCTCGCGCTCGACGTCGGCTGTGGCAACGGGAGACACTCCGAACTGCTCGCGGAGCGTGCCGACCGCGTCGTCGGCCTCGACGCCAGCCGTGGCCTCCTCCGGACCGCACGCAAGCGAGACGCGGATCGGGGGATCGGAGCCGCGCTCGTCCAAGGCGACGCCGCGACGCTCCCGTTCCGGAACGGTCGCGTCGGCCTCGCGGTGTACGTCGCGACGCTGCACCATCTCCGGACACGGGAACGACGGATCGCGAGCCTCGACGAACTCGCACGCGTCCTCGCGTCGGGCGGGCGGGCGCTCGTCGGTGTCTGGAGCACGACCCACGACCGTTTCGACCGCGAGGAGGGGTTCGACACGACCGTCGACTGGACGCTCCCGGACGGCGAGACGGTGCCCCGGTACTATCACATCTACGACCCCGCGGAGTTCGACAGCGACCTGACGGCCAGCGCGCTCGTCGTCCACGAGACGTTTCGATCGAGCGGGAACTGCTACGCGGCGGTTGAGGCTCCCGAGCGGTCCGGAGGTGCGGGCGCACGGACGTAGTACACTTAACTCCGCGGGGCCGCTACGTTCCGGCGATGACCGACAGCGACCAGACCACGTACGACGTCGCCGTCGTCGGCGGCGGGCCTGCTGGCCTGACCGCCGCTCTCTACACCACCCGCCTCGGTCACGACACCGTGCTCGTGAACCGGGGCGGCGGCCGCGCCGCGATGATGCAGGAGACCCACAACGTCATCGGGATCACCGAGGACGTCTCCGGCGTCGAGTTCCTGCGAACGGCCCAAGAGCAGGTGCAGGCGTACGGCGCCACCTACTGCCGCGGCTTCGTAAGCGACATCGACCGTGACGGTGACCGCTTCCGTCTCGACGTCGACGACGCGGAGTCGCTCACCGCCGACCGGGTCGTCCTCGCTACCGGCTTCAGCGACGTGAAGCCCGATCCGCCGCTACCACCCACGGGCCGGGGGCTCCACTACTGTCTCCACTGTGACGCCTACATGTTCGTCGACGAGTCGGTGTACGTGATGGGCCACGGTGACAGCGCCGCCTACGTCGCCATGATCATGCTCAACTTCACCGACGAGGTGGATCTGCTCACCCGGGGCGACGAGCCCACCTGGAGCGACGAAACCGATCGCATGCTCCGGGCACACCCCGTCGACGTGATCCACGAGGAGATCACGGGAATGAACCGCGGTCCAGACGGCTGGCTGGAGAGCTTCGAGTTCGAGGACGGAACCACGCGGGAGTACCGCGGCGGCTTCCCGATGTACGGTTCCGAGTACAACACCGACCTCGCGGCCGGTCTGGGCTGTGATCTCAACGACGACGGCACCGTCGTCGCCGACGACCACGGCCGGACGAGCGTCGACGGCGTCTACGCCGTCGGCGACCTCGTCCAGGGGCACAACCAGATCCCCGTGGCGATGGGACAGGGCGCGAAAGCCGGCATCGCCATCCACATGGATCTGCGAGCGTTCCCCCGGAGCGTCGAGGAGATCGAGGCCGAGGGTCCGGTCGACCCCGACGAGGTGCCCGCGATCTCGCAGTCACTCCGGGAGACGGCACGGGTGTTCCGGGCGGCCGAAGCCGCCGAGTCGGCCGCGGACGATTGACGGCCGGCTACACCGCGGCGACGACGTCGAGTTCGACCATGACCGTCTCGTAGAGATCCGCCACCTCGACGGCACATCGGACCGGATACGGCTCCGAGACGTACCGCTCGTACACCGCGTTGAACTCCTCGAACGCGTCCAGATCCGTGACGTAGACGGTGACCTTGATCACGTCGTCGAACGACGATCCGCCGGCCGAAAGCGTCGCACCGACGTTCTCCAGGGTCCGTTCGGCCTGTTCGGCCATCGTCTCGCCGACGATCTCGCCCGTCTCCGGATCGCCGGGCAACTGGGCGACGTGCAGGGTGTCGCCGTGGATCATCCCCTGCCCGATCGGCAGTGAGTAACAGTCGGTGAACGAGGGCGCGTCGTCGGTCGAGACGGGTTCCATGACGGGTCTCCAGTCGGCGGCCGATCGCATAACCGTTTCGCGGCGTCGGCGTCACGAAGGGAAACGACCTTATTGCACCGTCCGAAAGTGTGGCGTGCGCGCCGGTGGTCTAGTGGTAGGACCTGAGCCTTCCAAGCTCATGGCCCGGGTTCAAATCCCGGCCGGCGCATTTTCCGAACGGAGTGGGGAAAATCGCCCAGAGGAATTTGAATCAGGGAGTGAAGCGAGCGAACGCGAGCGGAACGACCGTGGTTCAAATCCCGGCCGGCGCATCCGCTTCGCGGTCCAGTCCCGTAGTTTTCGAGCATCTATGACGGAACAAGAATCATGGACGCTAACGCTCATCAGTGGATTCGAGCCAGTAGCCCGGCGCAGTAGTGCGGTTTCAGTTCGTACCAGGCTTAATAAAAGAACAGTCAGTCGAAATCGACCGACAGAGGCAACTTCATGGCTGACGCCAGTGATGGTTCGTATACTAGAGATGGTAATACACCGCGAACTCTTGCCAGTCCACCGAATGTTTCGAGGTACTGAGGCCTACTCTTGATTACTGTTGACGACCTGACCCCCGGCCGGTCACTCCCGAATCCGATTGTCGTCGAAGTCACTGGTGTAACGTGGAACCCTCGACAGTCGCAACGAGCAAAATTGGACCTCGTCGATATGGCCGGAAATTCACTCCAACTGGTCGATTACGATGGTTCTGAGACTTCCGTGACTTGGACTGAGGGGCATCGATACTGTATCGCCGACTGTAACGTCCAACCGAGTCGAGGTCACGACGAAATCGTTCTTTCTCCGAGTAAGAAGACACAGATAGAACATCTTGACGAACCAGAGTCGGTGACGCGTATCCTCGTCGTCGGAGATACGCATGTTGGATACCGACACCGACCACGTCATAAGAAATCCTCGGGAAGCTACACTGTCGATAATCGTGAGACGTTCCGACAGGCGCTTCGCCGTGCCCGAAACACAGATGTCGACGCAGTGATCCATGCTGGTGACGTCTTCGACCACAATACGTCCCAGTCCGATTTAGACACGGTTCACGAGGAGGTAACGCGAACGTGTGAACAGGAAATTCCCTTCTACTTTATTCGTGGGAACCACGACGAAACATCCGGTAGACAGCTCTTGCACCGCCTGACAGCTGAGCAATCGAAGTGTTGCCGACTAACGACCGAGGAGACGTTCATTCACGGGGAGGGACCCTCGGCGATTACGTACGGGTATGATAACTCGGGAGGACAACTCCCTCAATTATCTCCTGACCATTACCTGCGTACGCTCCCGATGCCGGATTTGCTGGTAATACACGATACCCCGTATCCAGTTGTTGACGAACAAGGCAAGAATATCTACACGTCTGAAGAGCTTGATCTACAGGACTTCCTTGCAGAATCGACTCTCAGGCCGGACCTCATCATATCCGGCCATATGCACGTAGGGAGCAAGGGAATGGTTCGAGATCGCAATGTTCCAGTTTTGACCACCGGACCCACAGCACCCATCAATAGTTCCACGGAAGACAACGAACCCTCAACTTGGCTTCTGTCTATTAGTGGAACGACTCCCGAGATCGATCGTCAGCCATTGTGAGTAGACCGACCATGCCACCACGGACGGCGATAGAGCTTCTAATTCATTAGAGTGGGATCAGCCAACCGCATCGCTTCCTACGCGACTCAGACAGTACAAAGCGATCGAATTGACGAGGAGGTCTATCCGAGCGTGTCCCACTTCTCACCGGCCTCGACGATCACCCTTCCACCGCTGGTTCCAGCAATCACTTGACCATCTGCGACCGTCCACGCGAGAATAAAATCCCCTACATCTTGTACGCTGCTTCTGACGGGGGATGATAGGTCAATAGCGATTGTGAAAGACGGAGAGTCCAAGCTTGACGGCGACGGCTTGTACCAGAACCAAAGTATTCATCGGATATGGAGAGGATATATTCTCCTGATGAACCACGTTTCGACGACCGAGTTAGTCGACCAACTTGAACAGGAAAACACGAACTACTTGGAAGTACTGAGCAAGGACGCGCTGAGTGTCGAACTTGCACGGTACCCCAATCCTGAGGCAAAAACGGCCCACAAAACTGACGAACTCTACTTTATTATCTCCGGGTCGGGGATGGTCCACGTCGAAGATGAGCGGTACGCTGTCGACGAGGGTGACGTAGTCTATGTAGAACAAGGAACTGAACACGACTTTTTTGACATCGAGGACGAAATCACGGCTCTTGTCGTCTTTGCGAGTGCTGAAGACTCCGTCCTCGGCCAAGGTCTCTGAATATCTAATCTGGTCTCGCGAACAACTGCCGAACTCGGCCCCCTGTATCTCGCACAACTCTACTGACTGCCATCGAGTAGTTCGTTTGAGTTGTGTTGCATACCCCGCGCGAACGCAGCAATTGGATGGATCGCCAGCTTGTGGATACTACTCTTCAACGACTGCTTCGCACGTCAAACAGTATCGTCGCCCATCGGTGAGGCCACCGATGTTGTGATTACAACGACAACTGTCCATGCACACAGTTGCAACCATCCACCCAAGACTCTTCGATATGTCTTTTAGCTCCACCACTCCGTGGCTCCGAGGTGGTCCTGTTCTGCTGCGTTCATCGTCTGTATCGGTCACGCTAGTTCTGGCAGATGCCCGGAGCGTATCTGCTACACCAACGGAGCGGAACTACTAGTAGTCCGCAAGTGTTGTGACCACACAGCAAGAGAGGGACGGTAGCGTTCCATATCGAGAAACTACTAGTAGACACACGTATAATCAACTACGCGCCAAGGCGGAGGACGAGTTTCATTCCCTGCGTGGCGCCAGTCCCCATAGTAGTACACGATCGAGCCGTCAATAACGACGTACACCCCCCACTCTCGTCAAATAACACCCGTTTTCTGGGGTCGATTGCGATTCCGACCAGGCCCTCGAGCGAGTCCACCGACACATGCTCACCCCCCCATAGAGGGAGAAATGGTCCCGCTGAAGTCCACTCCGAATATCGCGTACGGTGCATGATTAGCAAGTGTATCCTGGCCCCGCACACGACGGAAGATAAATTCGATAGTCACCGCCAGGAGTAACGCTCCAACGCCAACCTGAGGGATCCAATACGAGAATGCGTTTCGCGTGGGGTGGATGACTTTCCGGGTCTCCGTTTTCCCAAACGTGAGCGGGTTAGCCGAGTATGTCCCGTCTGAGAGTTGGAGGGACGAAGTCTCGCTTGTGCTGCCCGAATAGAGGCTTGTCTCGTACGACGTCGGTTCCCGGATGAATACGTAAAGCGAACTCTCAGACCCGATTTCGCTCCGAATCTGATCGCTCAGATCCGTTAACTCAGGGATGTCAAGCGGTGCCGACGACGGCGAGGGACCCGATATAGACCGTCCGGACTAGCGTGCCGACGGAGCGTGCATACCCAGGGTAGCTGACGGATCGACGTGGTGAAGGGGTGGACACACTCGCGGCCCGCGTCCGGACGGCGTCCGCTAGTGCCACGAGATACACCAGAATTTTGGTGTGACTGTCGAACCGGGAGCGGGTGGACCGTCACCGAGGCACCGCGGGGCGGATCGAATCGAAAGTATACGAAACTAGATACTTCTTTCTAAATCTAGCCACAGACTACGGATAGACAGTTCCTGTAGGATTTTTAGGCATTGCGAAAAATATACGGTAGTTGAAAAGTTATAACCCCGTGGAGGGACGACTACTGACTGTGATGAACACGCATCGGACCGTCCGCCAGGAAGCGGGCACCGTCGAGGGGAATCCGGTTCGGCTGGACGAGGAGAAGAGCGAACGGATCGTCGAAGCGCTGAACACGGATCTCGCGGACGCGTACGTCCTGTACCATCAGCTTCACAAGCACCACTGGAACGTCGAGGGGGCGGAGTTCCTCGAGGTACACGTCTTTCTGCAGGAGGCGTACGAGGCGGTGGAGGTGGCGGCGGACGAGATTGCCGAACGGCTACAGGCACTCGGCGGCGTCCCGCACGCGAGCATGCCGGCGCTCTCGGTGGCCGCGACGGTCGAACCCGAAGACGAGGACGTCTACGACGTTCGCACCTCGCTCCGCAACGACGTGGAGATGTACGGCGACATCATCGAGAGCTACCGAGACCACATCGAACTCGCTGAGGGGCTCGGAGACTACGCGACGGCCCAGATGCTCCGCGAACAGCTCGAGGGCCTCGAGGACCACGCACACCACCTCGAACACTACCTCGAAGACGACACGCTCGTCCTCGACTCCGCGACGAACTGAGTTCACTCGGAGTCCGGCGTCGGTGACGGCTCCGCGGGCGTCGACTCCGAATCGGCCAGCAACGTCGCGTCGAGGCGGTCGGCGACGGCCGGGCTGAGCGTTCCCGCCAACGACATCGCCTCTTTCTCGTGGGCCTCGAGTTCGAGTACGTCACGAAAGAACCGCGAGAGCGTGACGAACGTCTCGTGCAGTTTCTCGGCCCGTTCCCGCCCGTCGGCGGTCAGCGTCGCTCCCTCGTAGGGTTCGTGTGCGACGAGCCCTCGGTCGTCGAGTCGCTGCAGCATCTCGGTCGTCGCGGCCGGCGATCGGCCGACTGCGTCGGCGACCGCTCCCGGCGAGACGGGACCGTCCGATCGACGTTCGGCGCGGTACAAGACGAGGAGGTATGCTGAACTCCCGGTCATCGCCGGCCGTGGCCGCCGTCGAACGCCGACGATGGGGACCGACTCCGCCCCGTCCGGAGCCACTCAGCGCTACGCATCGTCGCGCCTCCCGGTTGCGGTGGCGTCCGTCGACGGCGCTGTATCCGGGGGGTCGCCGTCGTCGGCATCGTCGTCCGGCATCCCGAACAGGCCGACGTAGACACCCGCCCACAGCCTCGCTCGGCAGCGGCAACGTCGCCGCACGGATCAGACCCTCCGCACCAGGTGGTTGCGGACGCTCCGTTGGCAGTCCGTACACGCCGAGTCGAGGCTGGCGACGGTCGACAGGACGGGGTGATCCACCGGGAAGTCCTCGTAGAGATACGCCACGAACTTCCGGTGATCGATCCGCGCCCCGGAGTCGCCCGTCGTGGTGTCACGAAGGAACGCTTGCCGTCGGTCGGCGAGTTCCTGACAGCGGTCGCGGTGTGTCGCGAGCGTCTCGTGGCGCGCCCGGAGCGCGTCGAAGCCGACGTCGAGAAGCGACGTGTCGTCCGCCTCGGCGATCCACGACGTGATCCGCTCGACGGTGGACGCGGCGTCGTCTAGCTGTGTGCGTTCGCGGGCGAGCGTCCGCTCCATCGTCTCGGCTTCCGTGCGTCGAACGCGCGTCTCCGCGACGATGGCTCCCTTGAGTTCCGCCGAGAACGACGCCTCCGTGGTCGGCGCAAGCGCGACGGCGATGGGGTCCGTGAACTCGGTGCGGATGGTCGCGAGCAGTGATTCGGAGCCATCCGTGTCCGCGACGCTGTGGGGCCGGATCGTCGCTGCAAACGCCCGCCGAACCGTGCGACAGCGATCGGTTGCGCTCGACTCGCCGTGCAGGTGTGGACCGGCTGTGGCCGTGATACCGGGCGTGGCCGACTGCGCCGGCTCGGTCGGTAGCTCCGCGATCCGATCGGCGAACGTCTCGAACGCCTCGCGCTTTCGTTTCACCGCCTTCCGCTCCGCCCGAAGACGGGACCGGGCGTGATCGATATGCGTGGTCACCGTCATGTTAGGCCTCGGAATTGATCGGAGCGCTGACCAGCCCGCTCGGTTCGTCGTCGGTCGAGAGCGCGATCCTGATCCGCCGGCCATCTTCGACGTCCGCGACCCGGAGCGACGACGGCGGTGGGTTTGGCTGTCGGCGATAGAGGCCGAGTGCGATGGGGAGGACGGGGAGTCGCCCGTGCAGAGGGGAGAGCGCGTAGTCCGTCAGGCGGACGCCGACGGCACGCGCGTCCGTATCGTGGTCGGCCGACCACGGCGACTGGAGGTGGTCGCCGATCAGTCCACGCACCTGGAGGGAGAGGGTGGCGGAAAGCGGACGGTCGTTCGGATCCACGGGCGGTAGCCGAGCCGCCGCGTCCGCGAGCACGGCCGCCTGTTCGGCGGGTGACGGCCGAGCGTCGAGTTCCGTCGCCATGCTTTCGAGCAGGCACGGGCAGCGAGCGTCCGGATCGGCGACGGTCCCCGCGAGGTCGGCGTACGCGTCCGTGACCGCTCGCTCGACGGCGCCGTGGCCGTCCTCGGACAGCGTCTCGAATACGGCGGCTGCGACGCGGTGGCAGAACTCCACGAGGTCCCGGTTCGACGACTCCACGACCGTGCGGTCGAGGATGGCGTCCGAGAGCGTCCAGTTCGATGGGTCGGGAACTCCGTCCTCACTCTCGGCCCCGTCTCGTCTCCCGTCGTCGCCACCCGGCGTGGCCGCGAGTCGACCGTCGTCCTGACAGACGATCACGTCGTGAGCGGGGCACTGCGGGTCGTAGCGGCGGAGCGCCGTCCGGTACCGTTCGACCGCACGAGCGGCGCTCCGGGCGGCTTCCCGGTCGTCGAACCGCAGTCCAGCGGCGGGGACTGGCCGGTCTCCCGTGCGGCCACAGACGAGGTAGTACTCTCCCCCGACGCTCGCGAGCGCCTCGATTCGCTCCCGGAGGTCGACGAGCGTGCTGCCGACCATCAGCCCGCTACCCCCTCGGTAACGATGTTCGCGATCCGCTGGCGGTCGAACAGCCGTTCGTCCTCGGGGATGCTCGGGTAGGGGTCGCCGTCCTCGTACCCCGGCCACTCGCCGAACCGATCGGGGTAAAGCTGTTTCGCCCCCATCTCCAACTGGAACAGATTCATCAGCGGACCCTGATAGCGCATGCCGGCCGGGTAGACGCGGCCGTCCGCGACGGCGGTCAGTCGGCGTCCGACTGCGTGGGTTTCGAGGGACGACCGCACGTCTGCCATGCTGTAGTCGGGCGTGATCCCCCACAGGTGGAGGAACACGTCCGGATCGGCGTCCAGCATCGTCTCGTAATCGACCCTCCCCCACAGGTCGCCCCAGTTCTCGTCCGCGAACGCGTCGGTCGCGCCGAGCGGCCGCGTGTCGGCCAGCCAGTACCCCGGCTCGTTGAGGTGGTAGGTGTAGAACGACTCGCCATCCTCGGCGAGGGTGGCGCGGACGACCGTTGGCCGCTCTTTTTTTGGCGGCAAGTTCGCCCGGATGGTCGAGACGAGGTCCGTGTACACCGCCGCGAGCGCCTCGTACCGCGCCCGCTCGTCGAACACCCGCGACAGCCTGTCGAACAGATCCCACAGCGAGTAGTACGCGTAGTCGTCGTAGCCGTCGGGCGGCGCGCCTTGGGTTCCGCTGTAGAAGTTGCCGAACCACGGCCCGACCTGTGACGCAACCTCCTCGACGTCCGATCGATTCCAAGACTCCCGTGTCGTCACCCACGCGGGATCGACGAGGTGGACGTCGCTCCCGAGGCGGTAGAGCTGTTCCTTGGGAAAGCCGTCGCTCAGCGAGTCGTAGAGGTCGGCCCACGCGAAATCGACGCCGTCGAGTCGTCGGTAGTAGTGGTTCATCGTCCTCCCCGACATCTCGGGGACGTAGACCGAATTCACGGCGTCGCCGTGGTCGAGCGCGACGGCCATGTCCGCGTACTGCGGGAAGACGGTGAAGGCCGTCTCGGGGACGTTATCGAGCGTCACGTCACCGACTGGCGACATCGACACCGAGTACGAACCGCCCGTCTCCGTCGTCGCAGCGCCTGCCGATCCACCGCCGGAACATCCGGAAAGCAGCCCTCCGGCGACGACCGCACCGCCGTATTTGATCGCTTCCCGCCGGGTCGACGGTTCCGTCGTGTCGTCGTTCGCCATATTTTTAGGCCGACCTAAAACAACAAAGGCTTTTCGGCCTGCCTCAATCGGCTATCGTTCACCGCAGGGGGCCGCTACTGGGCCTCGTCCGCGTCGTGGACGGGCGCCATCGGCGTGACGCGAGGGCCGTACGGGCCGTCGGAGACCACCGCATCGACATCGAACACGTCCGCGAGCAGATCCTCGGTGACGACGGTCTCGGGTGAGCCGGTCGCGTAGACGGAGCCGTCCTCGAGTGCGATCATGTGGTCGGCGTACCGCGCCGCCTGATCGAGGTCGTGCAGGACGACGACGACGGTCACGTCGCTCTCGTCACGGAGGGTCTCGACGATGGACATCACCTCGAGTTGGTGGTGGAGATCCAGAAACGTCGTCGGCTCGTCGAGGAGGAGGACGTTCGTGTCCTGTGCGAGCACCATCGCAATCCAGACGAGTTGTCGTTGCCCGCCGCTGAGGCTTCCGACCTCGCGGTCACGGAGGTGGTCGATGCCGGCGAGATCGATCGCCCCCTCGATGGCTGCGCGGTCCGCGTCGGTGAGCGACTCGAAGACCCCCCGATGGGGGTAGCGGCCGTGGCCGATCAGTTCTTCGACGGTGATGCTGTCGGGAGCGACGTTCTCTTGGGAGAGTAAGCCGAGGCGACGCGCGAGTTCTTTTGTATCGAGTTCGTTGACGTCCTGCCCGTCGAGCAGGACGGTCCCGGCGTCGAGCGCGAGTTGCGTCGCCAGTCCCTTGAGTAGCGTACTTTTGCCGCTCCCGTTGGGTCCGACGAGTGCAGTCACGTCGCCGGGCGGGACCCGGATCGACTCGCCGTCGACGATCGGTCCGTCCGCCGACGGGTAGCCGACGACGAGATCCTCCCCGGCGAATGTGCTCGCACTCGTGGCGTCGTCGGGCCGTGACTGCTCTGTCCCCTGCATCAGAGCTCACCCAGATTTCCCTGTCTGCGCATCAGATACAGGAAGTACGGCCCGCCGACGAGGCCCGTGAGGATGCCGACGGGAACCTGGGTGCTCGATCCCGTGAGGAGTGGCATGCCGAGGCGGGCGCCCACGTCGGCCGCGACCAGCAGCGCCGGCCCGGCGAACACGCAGCCGACGACGAGCTTCTTGTAGTCGCTCCCGACGAGGTTGCGGACCATGTGCGGAACGATCAGGCCGACGAAGCCGACGATACCCGCGACGGCGATGCTGGCGGCCGCCGCGAGAACGGCGACGCCCGAGAGCGCGAACCGGACCGTCTCGACGTCCATCCCGAGCGACTTGGCGGTGCTCTCGCCGAGGAGGAGAACGTTCAGTTGGCGCGAGCCGACCAGCGCGAGCGCCATCGCGACGACGGTCCAAGGGAGCGCCATCCGGACCTGCTCCCAGTCGGTGCCGGTCAGCGATCCGGTGGTCCACGCGATGGCCGACTGGACGACGCCGATGTCGTCCGCGAAAAAGAAGAACGCGGTCTGCAAGCTCCCGAAGACGGTTCCGACGATGACGCCAGCGAGAACGAGCCGAACCGGCGACGTGCCGTTCTGCCACGCGATGGCGTAGACGATCAGGAAGGCGACCGCCCCGCCGACGGCGGCGATCAGCGGCAAAAACGCGGTGAGACCCGAGAACACGACCAGCGTGAGCAGGATCATCAGCCCCGCGCCCGAGGAGACGCCGAGGATGAACGGACTTGCGAGTTCGTTCCGGGTGACCGCCTGGAAGATGGCGCCGGAGACGGCGAGGTTCATCCCGACGAGGACGGCGACGAACACCCGCGGCAGGCGGATGTTCCAAATCACGAGCGTCCGGTTGCCCAACTCGGGGAGTGGCCCTCCGAGCAGGAACGCCTCCCAGACACGGCGATCGAAGAGAACGGCGGGATCGAGCACGGCCCGCCACGCCTCCGCGACCGACATCGAGAACGCGCCGAAACTCACCTGCACGAGGCCGCCGGCGACGACGACGACGAGGCTCCCGAGACAGAGCGCGGCGAGTGACCCGTCGATCCAGTCGAGGGTAGTATCGCGATCCGTCACCTCGGTGTGTGCGTTCTCGCTCACCACGATCACTCACCCGCGATGGCGGCGACGCGGTCCCGGTCGAACAGATCGCCCTCGAAGCCGTAGAGCTGTCTCGCCGTCCGCTCGGTGAGTACGAGATTCGTGATCGGTCCCTGATACAGACCACCGGCGCGGTAGATATCGCCGTTCGAGACGGCGGCGAGTTCGCTTGCTGTGTCGTGATCTTGGAGGAAGTCGACGACCGTGTTCCGGAACTCGTCGGCCGACTTCGACTCGTAGCCCCGGAGCAGTAGCACCTCCGGATCCACTTCCAGCAGTGTTTCGAGGTCAATCGCCGCCCGACTTCCGTGAAAATCCTCGACGTCGGATCCCGCGAGCGCGTCCCGGACGCCGAGGTCGCGAAGGTGCTTGAAGCCGGTTCCCTCTCCGATCACGTACGGGTAGAACGTCTCGGGCTGGTCGCCGACCCCCCAGACGACGGCGACTTCGGGGCGCTCGCCCGGCACCGGCACGACCGGCGCGAGGTTCGACTCGAACTCGTCGTGGACGGCCTCGAAGGCCTCGTAGCGGTCGGTTCGCTGAAACAGCTGTGCGAGCTTCTCGAACCCCTCGTAGAGCGTGTAGTAGCGGTAGTCCTCGTGCCACGGATAGTGCTGGGCGTAGATGCAGTTGCCGAACAGCGGCGCGACGTTCGTCTCGATTTCGTCCACGTCGGTCTGCTTCCACCCCTGAAAGCGATTCAGCAGGAAGTTGGGATCCATGACGTGAACGTCCACGTCGAGCGCGTAGAACCGCTCCTTGCTCACGCTGTCCTGATAGAGCGAGACCATGCCGCTCGTGTCGACGGAGACACCCGGGATCGTGTCGTAATACTGGCTGTGGTACCGCTCCGTGAGCCAGACGGCCTTCGGCGGTTCGAGACCGAGGGCGACACCCATGTCCGCCCAGCTACCGTTGCTGGCCACCCACGTCTCCGGAACGGATTCGAAGGTCACCTCGCCCACGGGTTCGATGGAGACGGTGTAGGAGCCACCACTCGAACCGGAGTCGGGCGTCGACGCCGAGTCCGCACTGCCCGCACACCCGGCGAGTACCCCGCCACCGAGGACTGCGCCGCCGCATTTCGCGTACGCTCGCCGCGTGAGTACCGGATCACCGGTCGTCCGTGTCATAAAATTTAGGGGCGCCTAAATGAACAAAGCGCTTTCGGAATTTAGGCGAGCCTAAATAGATCGAACAGCTCGTCACATCGACGCGATTACGCCCACGGCGACGGTACTCGCGGGTGAGCAGTCACGGCGGGCAGGAGTTACTTCGGGACGTACTCGCAGGCGTCGTTCCGGCCGTTTTCGCAGAGACGCTGAAGCGTGTGGCAGGCGCGGTCGTTTCCGTCACTGCACTCGTCGCGGAGCAGAACCTCGTCTTCTCGTTTCATCGTCGGCTTCCTGTACAATGTTAACGAGTAACATAGCATGTATAGCTGGCCATGCGACAACGTTCGCTGCCGACGGTGAGGATGCCGTCGCCCGCGAGAATCGGTATGAATGTGGACGGTGGGATTGCCCGGCGTTCCGCTCCGGGGAGTCCCGGTCGCCTCCTCCACCCCGCGATCCGTCGAGCGACGGGCGTCCGGCGGTGGGCTGCTCGCTTCCGCGCCTGACCCGGTGCCGCCGACGAACCGCGACGGAGCGTCCCTGCGGACGCGCGCCGCGGACCGCTGTCCCCGAAGGACGAGGCTTCCACGTTGGCTCCCGGGGCCCGAACCGGTCTGACCGGACGCCCCCGAGTTCGGTCCCCGCTCAAGACCGTAGTGCGGGTGGGAGAGCAGGGCCTAACTGCCCGACCTAGTCCACTCCGGGCTATGCCGGTTCGTCTTAAGGGCCTTTCGACTCGACCGTGAGACGCCGTCGTCTAAAGCACCGCCCGGGCGTACAGCGCAGCCGCGACGGTGATCACCGCCGTCGCGGCGACGACGTACCAGCGGTGTTCGGTGATCCACGGCGCCGGAAAGCCGAACAGCGGTTGGAGCGAGACGGACGTCGACCACAGGAGAGCCGCTACGAGGGCGACGACGCCGAGCGCGAGCGCGATTCCCGCGGCCGTCGTCGGATCGGTCCGCCCGCGAGCGCCCGCGAGGAAGACGACCACGCCGACGAGCGCGAGAAAGAGTACGGCGCCGACACCGAGGGGGCCGGCGGTGTAGTACTGCCCGAGTTGGGGTCCCCACCCGGAGGCGACGAGGTAGGGGAGGGCGAGCGTGACGACGACCGCGAGACAGCCGGCGATGCCCAGCGCGGGGGCGGCCTGCTCGGTTCGCATATCCGTGTCTGTCTCTGCCGCCGGGTTAAATCGCTCGTATCGAACTGCGGAGGGACAACCGGGCTGTCGGGTCAGCGATAGGCAAGGAATTTAATCTCGCGCCGTCGAATTGAGCCAACGTGACAGATATCCACCCGAATCAGCGGGTCGCGGTGCTCGCGGACGCGCAAAACCTCTATCACTCTGCTCAGAGCCTCTACTCTCGAAATATCGACTACTCGGCCCTGCTATCGAAGAGCGTCGCCGACCGCGAACTCGTTCGCGCCATCGCGTACGTCATCCGTGCCGACTCGCCCGAGGAAGAGCGGTTCTTCGAGGCGCTCCAAGAGATCGGCTTCGAGACCAAGATCAAGGACATCAAGACTTTCGGCGACGGCTCGAAGAAGGCCGACTGGGACGTTGGAATCAGTCTCGACGCCGTGACGCTCGCGGACCACGTCGACGCCGTGGTGCTGTGTACCGGCGACGGCGACTTCTCGCGACTCTGCTCGCATCTCCGCCACGAGGGCGTCCGCGTCGAGGTGATGGCCTTTGGCTCCTCGACCGCCGACGAACTCGTCGACGCCGCGGACTCCTTTCTCGACCTCGCCGAGCGCGAGGAGACGTTCCTGCTGTAGCCGTTTCTCTCCAGAGCGGCCCGTTCGATCCGACGCGCGTCGTCGTCCGGGGCGCCGAGGTAGGCGACGATCCGGAACGCGTAGACGCCGTCCGCGAGCGACTCCATCAGCCACGTCGTGTCGTCGGTTCGAGGCGTGGGATGGCGTCGGAGCGACAGCGTCCAGGTGTGCCGCTGGCCGGGGTCGATCGTTCGCCACGGTTCGGGGGGCGGCTCCGGTGTGATGCGTTCCTACCCGTCCCCGGTTCGGCGGTCGATACGCCACCCCTCCGAGTTGACTCCGGCCGCCCGGTCCGAATGCTGGTCGTGAAGGACGAAATCGTGCGTTTCGACCGTCTTCCCGTCGAGATCAGGCGTGAACACCCGTGAGGAGCCGTTGACGTAGACTCGATTCCAAATCGGTCGCCGATCGGCCAGCAGACCGTCCGAACCGGGGCCGACGGGAACGGGGGGCAGTCGACGCCGGCGAGCGACCGCTCACCGTCGGTTCCGGACGCGCCGGCGGTCACCCGATCACTGTCGGCGGTCGGCGCGGCGGCGGAGCCGAGACAGCCCGTCGTCGACGCGGTCAGCGATCCGAGCGTCGCGAGGAGCGTGCGGCGCTGCATACCGATGACGGGACGACAAAGGGGTCGCGAAGGGTCACAGGCCCGCTTGCGCGTCCTCCCAGTCGTCGTCGAGGACCCGCTCCTCGACCGACCGTCCGAGTCGCCGGTAGAAGGCCGTGGCGTAGGTGTGTCGGAAGGCGAAAAACAGCGCCGTCGTCGCGGCAGAGACGAGCGACAGTGCGACGACTTCCGGCGTCGAGAGCCCGAGCCCCGTCCCACCGGCGAACAGGTCGGCCATGCCCGGAGCCTCGCCCGGACCGGGACCACCGGGACTCATGCCGCCGCCAATGGGCCCGGGCGTGTCCACGCTCGCGCCTGATCCTGTTCCCGGCCCGCTCGTGAGGAAGCGATAGGCGGCGAAACCGGAGACGGGAAGCGTGGCGACCACGCCGAGTACGACAGTGATCACGCTGTAGCCGAGCGTGCTGACGACGTTGCGCCGGACGAACGCGACGCTCCCGGTGACGGCGTCGACCGGTCCCGCGTCGTCGACGACGACGAGCACCGGGTAGAACTGAACGAGAAAGAGGACGGCGAGGGACGCGAGCGCGATGCCGACAGCCAGCGCTGCGGCGACGAGGACGACCGGCCCCCCGCCGGACGCCGCCACGACGGCGACGAGAGCGATCACAAGGAAGGCGACGCCGAACGCCAGTTGAATGCCGAGCTCCACGAGGGTCGCAAGCAGGAGGTCGACGTACCGGGCGGTGCCCGTCGCGGTGAACATTCCGGACGACGCCCCGTCGTCGAGCGCCTCACGGGCCATCCCGACGACGCCGGCGACGACGAACGGCGTCACGAAGAAAGTCAGCAACTGGAGTGCGGCGGGGGCGAGGGGAATCCCCGCGAGTTGGAGGGCGCGCTGTGGGAGAACCACCAAGGCGTAGGCGAGACCGCCCAGAACGAGGATCGGGTTCCGTGAGAGGGCACCGGCCGCCGTCCGGAGGGACTGAACCGCTGACATACCAATTGGCGGGGGTAGCGGTACCATAAATGTGGTGAGACGGCCGGCGGCGACGAACGATATATCCCCGCCGGGGGCGTAGCGAGGGCCGATGGAAGTCCGGCGGTTCCTCCGTGGCCGGATCGACGACGACCGCCTCGACAGGGTGATCGGGGAACTCGCGGCGCGGTACGGTCGCGAGGAGCCGTCGGTCCGCTGTCTCGACGCCGACAACTGGCTCTCGACGCCGCTGGTCCTCGACGAGGAGTTCTTCGTGAAGGTGATCTCCAGGCAGAACTCGCTGGTGCACGCGCTGATCACCACGGGGCGCAACATCGGCGTCTTCTCTGCCGGGACGGAGGGCTTTTTCGAACATTTCGGCACGCCCTACGGCATGGCGAAACACGAACTCGAGGCGACCGAGCGGATGCGCGAGATCGGTCTGAACGCCCCAGAACCTCTCGAAGCCCTCGAAATCGACGGCCTCGGCGTAGTTGTCTTGGAGTATCTCCCCGACTTCCGTCCGCTCGACGAACTGGATCGGGAGGCCGAACGCGAACTCGCACCGGAACTGTTCCGGGCGCTCCGGACGATGCACGACCACGGCCTCGCCCACGGCGACCTCCGGGCGGAGAACGTCCTCATCCTCGAGGGCGACCTCTACTTCATCGACGCGACGAACGTCGGCTCGGAGAACCGTGACGACGCACGGTCGTACGACGCCGCCTGTGGGCTAGCAGCACTCGAACCCCTGATCGGCGCGTCGGCGACTGTCGACGCCGCCGCGACGGCCTACACGCCGGCGGAACTCCTCGAAGCGCGCGACTTCCTCGATTTCGTCAGTATCCGCCCGGACCACGGCTTCGACGCCGCGGCACTCAAAGGCGAAATCGAGAAACGCGCAACGTAGTGGCGAGCAGTGACGGGATGAAATGAAATCGAGGTGGGACGGGAGTGACCCGGAACGATCCGCCGGGCGAAGGTCGATCCGGGTCGGGGTCGGGACGGGACGGGGTTGGGGTGAGCGACGGTGTGGTGGATTTTGATGCCGATTCTCGACGAGAAAAGCGTCGATGCGTCGGCAACGAGAGGTTGCGCCCTGCGCCATATAAATCCTCCGACAACGGTACCGTCGACGATCAGTCGCGTCGGTCCCGAAGAGCCGGAAACTCCTCGCGGACGGACGCGACCCGATCGGGGTCGATATCGGCGACGACGAGCGTCGGATCGTCGCCCGCGCTCGCGATAGTCGTCCCCCACGGGTCGTAGACGGTCGATCGGCCCAGCAGCGTCGCGTCCGCGAACTCGGCGGCGCCGTTCGTCGCCGCGACGTAGGAGAGGTTCTCGACGGCACGCGCCCGGGCCAGTGTCTCCCAGTGTTCGACTCGGGGGTACGGCCAGGCGCTCGGGACGCAGACGAGTGTCGCCCCCCGGTCGGCGAGGCGGCGGTACAGTTCCGGGAAGCGGAGGTCGTAACAGGTCGACATCCCGATCGTGAACCCCTCGAAGGGGACGGTCGAGAGACGCTCGCCGGGCGTGAGCAGGCGCGCCTCCGCGGATTCGTAGCCGAAGAGGTGGTGTTTGCGGTAGACGGCACGCCGACGGCCGTCGCGGTCGTAGAAGACGCAGGTGTTGGCCAGCCCCTCGGCCGCCGGGACCTCGACGCCGGCGTCGGCGCTCGCCTCGAGGTCCTCGACGTGACTGCCCGCGAGCAGGCCAACCCCGTGGTCGGCGGCCAGTCCGGCCAGCCGCTCGAACGTCGGGCCGTCCAGCCCCTCCGCTACGCGCGCGTACGACTCGAACGCGAAGAAGCCGACAGTGAACAGTTCGGGGAGGACGACGAGATCCGCACCGCGAGTGGCGGCGTCGGCGACGGCAGTCGCCGCGCGGTCGACGTTCTCGGAGACGTCGCCGGCGGTCACGTCGAGTTGCGCGAGTGCGATCCTCATGCCGGCAGTCCGAGGTCGCGTCTGAGCGCGGCCTCGAGATTGGTGAGCTCGTCGTCGAGGCGTTTCTTGAAGAAGCGCTCGACACCGGGGAGGCGGCCGTCGACGACGAACTCGTTGTGGAGGCGACAGCCCGTTTCGGTGTCTTCGATGCGGTGTTCGCCGGTGACACGCAGCACCTTCGATCTGCCGACGAACTTCACGTATCGCGGTGCCTCGCGCTCGATGTCCTCGGTTTCGACGGTCGCGGTGCGCTCGACGAGTGGGAGCTGGAGATCGATCTGCCACGTCGCGGCAGTGCCGTCGACCGTGTAGTCGCGGACGACGCTGATGGCACCGGCACGCTTGCCGGGATCGGAGATGAACTCCCAGACGCGTTCGGCCGGAGCTTCGAACTCGAACGCCCGCCGGACACGTACGGTCATACGATGTGGTTCCGTCGGATCGTAAAAAATCCGGGGGGTCGCGGCCCCTCTCCCCACGCGGTGGCGCCCATCGCCCGGCAGAGCCGATCCGTCCCGGTCACCCCTGCGTAACCCGCCAGGTCGTCGATCGCGCGCGTCCCCACTTCTCGATTTCGACGTCCTCGGACTTCTCGGCCAGTCGGGGGAGACGAGAGCCGACCTGCTTGGCCGTCAGCCCGATGGCGTCGGCGATGTTCTTCGCGCGGAAGTAGCGTTCACCCCGAGAGACGCTGTCGTGGAGGTACGCGAGGATTCGCCGTTCCTCTTCGGTCAGTGAGGTCATCGTTCACCCCTCGTAGGTGATTCAGCGTCTTAACTCTTTCAAGCCCGATCAGCGATGATGTTCGGTCGGTGCGGGTGGAGTGTGGTCACATCGAAGCTCCTCCGGGGTAGCCGATCGCCCGCCAGTATTGTGGCTGGACTGGACGACTCCCGGACGCCGCACTCGGATCGCTCGGCGCGTGCGGCCGCATCCCGACACCGGCCGTCGAGGCGGTAGCACGCACACTTCCAGACGCGTCACTGATCTGACGAGGCGGCGGCTCCCGAGGAGGACGTCGCGTCTCGCGACGGCCCGCCTCGATTCGGGACGTCTTGGCCCACGTGCCGCTCCTCGGATACCGTCTTGTGTAGTTTTCACACAAATCTTATAACTGCGTGTGACCTACCTTCGGTGATACAATGCCGGATTCGATGTCCGAACAGCTCCAGCGGGACATGGAGTGTGAGGGACTTCTCGAGTGTTTCCACGGACTCAAGCAACTGGACAAGGCGTGTTTCCGGGCGCTCGTCGAGGCCGACGAACCGCTGACTGTCGACGAAATCGCCGCCGCGGTCGACCGCGAGCGATCGACTGCCTACCGTTCCGTCCAGCGGCTGCTCCAGACGGGCTTCATCGGGAAAGAACAGGTCAACTACGATCAAGGCGGCTACTACCACGTCTACTCGCCGACCGACCCCTCGAAGATCGCCGACGACCTGCAGCGGATGCTCAACGACTGGTACGCGAAGATGGGTCAACTCATCCGAGAGTTCGAGGACAAGTACGAACCCGCGGAGACGAGCCAGCCCGCCGAGGGGTAAGTACTCGTTTTCACTCTCACTCGTCGTCGCGCATGTCCGGCGGGAGCAGGTTCGGGATGCCGTCCTCGATGGGGTACACCTCGCCCGTGACGGTGCCGACGAGCCGCCCCTCGATGATCTCCTCACCGTCCCGCTCGTCCACTTCGAGTTCCAGATCGCTCTTGTCGAGTGGATCACAGAGGATCTCCATCAGGGATTCCTTCATCGTCGGGGGGGAGGCATCCGTCGGGTAAAAATCCACGGGTACCGGGGCGTCACGCGCGCCAGATGGCGGTCACGACCCGGTCGTCGCGTTCGACCGTCTCGTACGCGAACCCCCGGTCGTCGAGGCGGGGGAACAGGTGTTGGGGGACGCGGTCGTTTACCTGCACGACGACGCCGTCGCCGTCGAGGTCGGCGAGGGTCTCGAGCGTCCGCTTCAACGGCTCCGGCGGTGGCAGTTCGCGGACGTCGAGTTCCGCGCTGATCGTCGTCGACGGGGCGTCCGTCTCGGCCAGGAGTGCATCGATACCCGACATGGCTGAACCGTCGGCGGCCGCCATGGAGGACGTTGTGCCGAACACGTTCGCCCGGACGCTCGTGACCGTGGGACTTCTTGCCTTTCGGGATGGCTGTGCACCCATGAAGTCAGTCACCGTCTCGCGGACGATCGAGGCACCGATCGAGGCCGTCCGGGAGGCGATCCTGGACGTCGAACCGTTCATGCTCGCCGCCGGCTTCGACGAAGTACACGTCGACGGCGACGAGATCCGTCTGGTCAACCGGGTCGGGATTGCCACGCTCGAACTTTCGCTCGAACGCTACGACGACCCCGATCCCGATGCCGCCCTCGCGTACGAACAGGTGGAGGGCATCTTCGAGTCGATGCGGACCGTCTACTACGTCGAGGTCAGTCCGGAGGGAACGCGAATCGAGGCGACGACCGATTTCGCCCTCGACGTGGCGCTGGTCGGTGACCTGCTGGACGCGACGATCATCCGCCGTCAGCGGCGCAAGGAACTCGACGCGCAGTTCGATCATCTCGAAGACGCACTCGAGTGAGGCCACGAGCCGTCTGTCGGCCCCGGAAGCGAACGTGTTCGGGGAACGCCTCTGGGCGATCCGTCACGAACCACCGCCTATGAGCCAAGAGCCGACACACGACACCTCGTGGTCCGCGAACCTCGAAGGGCCGGAACACGCCGCGAGCCGGGATCTGGTCATCGAGGAAGCGATCGAAGCGGTCGAGCGCACCGCCACGGGAACCCACGTCAACCTCGTCACCCACGGCGACCACGGCCATCCCGAGACGTACCTGTACGACCGGCTCCGCGAGACGTTCGACGGGGCGACCGTGGAGTACGTCGACCGGTGTGGCTGTGGCGGGCACGTCACCCGCGTCCACGTCTGACCATGCACGCGAACGTCGACACCGATCGACGGCCGTTCGTCCTCGTGTGGGAGCTCACGCGGGCGTGTGAGCTGACGTGCAAGCACTGTCGGGCGGACGCACGGCCCGAGCGCCACCCCGACGAACTCACCACGAGCGAGGGGAAGGCGCTGCTCGACGAGGCCCGCGCCTTCGGCGAGAACCAACTGGTCGTTCTCTCGGGGGGCGACCCGCTCGCCCGCAACGACACGGTGGAGCTGATCGAGTACGGCGCCGACCGCGGCCTCCTGATGACGCTCACGCCGAGTGGCACGGCGTCGCTGACGCCGGACCGGGTGACAGCCGTCGCCGACGCCGGCGCGCGTCGCCTCGCAGTGAGCGTCGACGGCGGCTCGCGGGCCGCCCACGACGAGTTTCGCGGCGAGCCGGGGAGTTTCGAGTCGACGATTCGGGCGGCCGAGGCGGCCCGCGACGCCGACCTCCCGCTCCAGATCAATACGACCGTCTGTGCCGAGACGGTCGACGAACTTCCCGCGATCAGGGAACTGGTCGCCGACCTCGACGCAGTCCTCTGGTCGGTGTTTTTCCTCGTCCCCGTTGGCCGGGGGACCGTGCTCGATTCCGTCGACCCGGAGCGGGCGGAGGCGGTGATGACGTGGCTAACCGAGGTGGAGGCGGCCGAGGAGTTCGGAATCAAGACGACCGAAGCGCCCCACTACCGACGGGTCGCGCTCCAGCGGCGACACGACGGTGCGGACGCGGACGCCGCGGCCAACGCCATCGGCCGCCGGACGGGGATCACCGCCGGCGACGGCTTCGCATTCGTCAGCCACGTCGGCGACGTGTTTCCCTCGGGATTTCTCCCGAAGTCGGCCGGCAACGTCCGCGAGGCGGGGCTCGTCAACCGCTACCGCGAATCGGATCTGTTCGCCGACCTCAGGGATCCCGACGCGCTCCGCGGGAAGTGTGGCGCCTGCGAGTACCGGGGCGTCTGTGGCGGCAGTCGGTCGCGGGCGTACGCGACGACGGGCGATCCGCTGGCGAGCGATCCGCTCTGTGCGTACGTCCCCGAGGGATACGACGGACCGCTCCCGAACGGGGCGGCGACGGGCGACTGACACCAACCATGGCGACGCAACTCCCACCGATGGACTGGCGCGGGCACGACCGGACCGAGAGCGAACGACACGCGGGGGCCAACGACCCCGACCGTCGGCTCCGTGACTGCGGTCGGGCCGTTGCGGAACGGGAACTGGCGACCGCACTGAGTCGACTCGACGGCCTGACGCCGGCACAGCGACGGACCGTCGCGCGCATGGCCGACCGCATCGCCGCGGGCGTCCTCGCACCGGCGTTGGACGCAGCCGCCGTCGACGAGGACGCAGGTGGCGACGGAGACGCGGGAGGGTCGGCGGTCGCGCGCCTGTTCGAGCCCGAACCTGTTCGGGACCGAGAGTAGGGCGGCGGCCGCCGTACCGTCACGTATGCCCATCGTTCCCCGACCCTGGTCGAGCAACGACGGCGATTTCGACGGCTACGACTCGTTCGTCCGGGAGCATCTGCCGGATCCGGGACCGTTTCTCGACGGCCACGCGGTGTTGACGGGGCGGGACCACGCCGCCTTTCACCGACTGACCCGAGACCGGTTCGAGGAGCGAACCGTCTACGACGTGACGTTCGGCTACAACCTCGCACGATTGAACCTCGACACGCGGCATCAGGACGCGGGCTACCGGTACGCGGTCGAGGCCGGGGATCCGGCGGTCCTCCGCGCGGAGTTCACGCCGACGACCGAGTTCTGCCCGCAGAGCGACACGCTGGTGACGGCCTCGTTCCGGGCGTGGAACGCCGACGACGTGGGGCCGCCCCACGAGTTCGACCGCGTGCGGGTACGGGTCGCGCCGATGCACCAAGAGAGCGACCGGATCAACACCCGCCTCGCGGAGTTGGAAGCGGCGTGTCGCGAGGAGGGGAGCGTCCCGGGAACGGGAACGGGAACGGGAACGGGAACGGGAACGGGAACGGGAACGGAAACGGGAACGGGAACGGGAACGGGAACGGGAACAGGAACGGGAGCGGCGGCCGGCGCCGACGAACGCGACGAGCGCGACGGACCGTCGGACGGGAGCGGGGGCGCGACGACGCCGTTCTGACGCCGTCAGCGTCGCTCTCGAAGCGGTTAGCCGGCGGTGCGATCAGTCGCCGCCCTCTGTCCCGGCGGTCGCTGCGCGCTCGCGGCCGAGTGCGCCGGGTGCGTGTCGCCACACGACAAGCGACAGGTTCGCGGTGAAGACCACGAATCCGAGCGCGAGGGCCGCCCCGCCGGCGACGAACACGGGGCGGGCCGTCCACTCGCCAGCGACGAGGAGGGCCCCACCGCCGACGACGAGAGCGAGGTCGGCGCTCGCGAGGCGGGCGTCGTAGAGGTCGTCGATCATGGGGACGGCCTCGAGGCCGAGTCGGTCGCTGTAGCGGTGGACCCAGACCAAGAAGGGGACGATGTGGTAGAGCGTCCCGACGAGAACGAGGACGAACACCATCGCGAGGAGGTGCCCGGTGCCCGGTGCGCCAAAGCGGGCGTCGGGGGCGAGCGGGTCGCGGAGCCACGCGGGGAGGGTCACGAGGATCCACACGAGCGCGACCGGCGCGAGGGCGGCGTACCGGAGCAGCATCGGCGTCCAGTCCACGCGGGCGTCGCGGAGGCGGCGAATTAGGACGACGAGGAAAGCGAGGGCGCCGGCGAGCAGGAGGAGCGAGCCGACGCGGGCCAGCGGCGTGATCCCCAGGAGTCGGCCGGCCGCGAGGGCGGCGACTCCGGCGGGGTACACGACCGTTTCGACCCGCTGGAGGGCGTGGTCGACGGCGTCGAGGTCGGTCTGCCCGAACATCGGGACCAGTTGGTAGAGCGCGCCGAAGACGGTCGTCAGGACGGCGCCGAAGACGGCGAGTGTGGCGTGTGTCGCGACGGCGGCCGGGCGGGCCACGGTGCCGCCGAAGACGGGCGTCACGAGGCCGACGGCGAGGGCGACGCCGAGCGGCGTGAGCGCGACGAAGAAGGCGAGTGCGGCGGCGAAGTGGCGCTCGGTCACGTCGAGCGGGCGGTCGAGCGTCCGGCCAACGTTGTACGCGAGGGTCCAGAACCCCGAGAGCAGGAGGCCACCGGCGGGCGGGAGGAGTGCGAGCCGGCGGGTCAGGAGGCCGGCGACGAAGCCGCCGAGTCCGACGACGAGCAGCCACAGTTGGACGCGAGCCAGCCGACGGGAGTGGAGCGGCCGCCCCGACCAGACGGGGACGAACTGCGTCATCGCGCCGGCGATGGTGAGACAGACGAAGCCGACCAGCAGGAGGTGAACGTGGGCGAGGCGGGCGAGGCCGGGCGCGACGCCGAGCGCGTCGGCGACGCCCAGGGTCGACCCGGCGAGCAGGAAGCCCAGCGCGGCGACGAAATGCCGGAGCGGGACCGAGAGCGGCGGGCCGCGGTCGGCGTCCACGCCCTGGGGAACGGTGGCCATAGGCGGCGGTAGGCTCGCCAGTTCCCTCGGCGTCGCGGCGAATATGTTCGACCGGGTCGGGAGGCGAACCGGGTTTTTAATACCGCGGAACGTCTGAGTGGGGACCATGCCCACCGCGGAAGTTTCGTTGCCTGACGACGTAGATATCGAGATCAGACAGCTCGTCGAGGAAGGGGAGTTCATCAACCGCGATCAGGCGGTCGAGGAGTTGCTCTCGCTGGGAGTGTCGGCGTACAACACGGACGAGTCACCGAATCAGACGCCGGACGAGGACCTGTTCACGCAGGTCGTCGACGATCAGCAGGACCCCGCCATCCGGAACGAATCGGACGACGAACACACGCTGTAATCCGCGCGGGACGGGCCTTCTCTCCGCGGTCAGTCCGCCGCAGTCAGTAGCTGCTCCGACATCCGATCGAACCGCTCGCGTTCCTCGGTCCAGAACTCCCGATGATCGCCTAGCGGCTGGTGGACCGGCGCCGCCACCTCGTCGTGGCTCTCGTACTCCCCGCTCGATTTCACCTCGTGGTACGCGTCGCGGAAGGGCATCCCCTCCCGCACCAACTGATTCGCGGTGTAGGCGGCGAAGATGCTCTCGTCGACGTCGAAGTCATCGGACACCTCCATGCTCTCCACCAGCGGGGTGAGGATGTCGACGGTCGCACGCACCGTGTCGATAGCCTCGATCAGGTGGCCTTTCGTCTGCTGGCTGTCGCGGTTGTATCCGCTGGGAAGTTTGCCGATGATGCGCCGGATCGCCTCCTTGCCCGCCGACACCTCCTCGGCTTTCGCGCGTGCGAGTTCGAGGATATCGGGGTTGCGCTTCTGAGGCATGATCGAACTCCCCGTCGTGTAGTCGTCGTCGAGTTCGAAGAACTGCTGATCCTCGGAGAAGTTGATCACGTCCTCGGCGAACTTCTGGATGTCGAGCATCACCAGATCGAGCGCCTGGAGCAACTGGAGTTCCTGCTTACCCCGATTCGAGCAGTAGATGGGATTGTGCTGTTTCTGGGAGAAGCCGAGCAACTCGGTCGTGAGGTCGCGGTCGATGTCGAGGCTGGTGCCGTACGACGCGGCGGCGCCAAGCGGGTTGGAGTCGACGATCCGGTAGGTCGCACGGAGGGACCGCAGGTCGTCGAGCAGGGCGTCGACGTAGCTCGACGCCCACAGCCCCGTCGACGACGGCATCGCCTGTTGCTGGTGGGTGTATCCCGGGATCAGGACGTTCTTCTCCTCGGCGAAGGTCCGAAGCGCGTCGACGAGGTCGAGGATCCGAGCGGCCAGATCGATCGTCGCGTCCTTCATGAACAGGCGCGTGTCGACGAAGACCTGGTCGTTGCGCGACCGCGCGAGGTGCATCTTCTTGCCCGCCTCGGTCCGTTCCGTCACCCGCTCCTCGACGAACGTGTGGACGTCCTCGCCCGCAACCTCGTCGGCCTCGTGGTAGAGGTCGGCGAGCGCCTCGCGGAGTTCGGCCAGTTCCGCGTCGGTCAGGAAGCCCTGCCGGTTCAGCATCGTCACGTGTGCGAGGTTCGTCAACACGTCGTACGGGAGAAACCGATTCTCGAACTCCTTCGGCTCCATCGTGTACCGGAGCGTCGCCTCGCTCGCCGAGTGATCGGTGTTCTCCCAAAGCATGCACTCGCGTACCCCGAGACTGCACTAAAGGCTTTCCGACCCCGCCCGCGGGTCCTCCCGACGGCGACGAGGGCAGCCACTCGATTCGGCGAGTGGCTCGAAACGGGCAGGGCCAATAGTATAAGTCCCCGACACCCGAGGCCTGTCTCATGGACTACGACCACACGCCGGTCACGGTCGAGGGCAAACGGGCAGTCGTCATCGGCGGGACGAGCGGGATCGGACGGGCGCTCGCCCGCGGATTCGCGGCCGACGGGGCGGACGTGGTCGCGTCGAGTCGGAGCGCCGACAGCGTGGCCGAGACGGCGGCCGAACTCCGCGAGCTCGGCGCCGAGACGATCGAGCGGACCTGCGACGTGACCGATCGCGAGTCGCTGGTCGACCTGCGGGACGCGACGATCGACGCTCTCGGCGGCGTCGACGTTCTGGTCACCTCACAGAGCTACATCTCCCGGGCGAGCCTCGACGACGGCACCGAGGAGGAGTGGCAGGCAGTGTTCGACGTCCAGTTGGACGGGACCTACCGCGCGGTACAGCTGTTCGCCGAGCGCATGGACGAGGGGGCGGTCGTCCCCATCTCCTCCATCTCGAACGGCCTCGCCATCCCGAACCTGGTGCCGTACACGACGGCGAAAGGTGGGATCGACGCGTTCACGCGGGTCGCGGCGAAAGAACTCGGGCCCGAGATCAGGGTGAACGCGATCCGCCCCGGCTTCGTCCGCTCCGAACAGACGTCGGGGACCTACGACGAGGGGACGGAGCGCCACGCCGAAATCGTCCGTCGGACGACGAACGGCCGACTCGCCGACCCCGAGGAGATTGTCGGGGCGGCGATCTATCTCGCCAGCGACGCCGCGGGCTACACGAACGGGACCGTCCTCACGGTCGACGACGGCTTCACCGCGGACGCGTTCGGGGACTGAGGGTCGTGGGGTGATCGCGCACCGCCCCGAACGCTTTTCTCCCGCCCGAGCGACCCTACGCTCATGAGCGAGTTCGACCTCGACCTCCGGAACGCGGAGGAACAACTGGAGGACGATGACGACGGCGGCTCGGAGGTCGTCCTCGGAATCCTCGACGGCAGCACCGATCCCGAGGAGTGGATCGCCGCCGTCGAGAACGGTAAGACGCTCGTGTTGAACGTTGAGGGCGACCTGAACCGGCTGGCGGCGGGCTTTGCTCGCGAGATCCGTGATGCCGGTGGGACGCTCATGCGCTTCCGTGGCTTCCTGGTCGTGGCGCCGCCCGGCGTCGGCATCGATACGGATCGACTCTCCTGACCTGTCGTCGCGACCGCTCCGTCCGAGCCCGAGATCCGACTCGACGACGGCCGTCGACCCCACGTCACCCGGATCGAGGGTTTATGCGCGTCCCGCCCCCAACGCCGGTATGCCACTGAAGGGCGGTCGCGCGGACCTGCGCGAGATCGACCGCTGGGACGGCGGCCTCGGCTGGATCGCGTACCCCGACGAGCGGATGCAACGAGCGAGTCACGCCCTCCGGACCGACGAGGGCGTGTGGGTGATCGATCCGGTGGACGCGCCGGGTGTCGACGACTTACTCGACGACCTCGGCGAGGTGGTCGGCGTCGCACTCTGTCTGGACCGCCACAAGCGGGACGCGGCGGCGGTCGCGGACCGCCACGACGTGCCCGTCGCCGTTCCCGGGTGGATGGACGGCGTCGCGTCGGCACTCGACATCCGGGTCGAACGGATCGGCGGGGAGCTTGGCGAGTCGGGCTACCGGGTCCGGCGCGTTCGCGACGCCTCGCTCCCGCCGTGGCAGGAGGCGGCGCTGTACGACGGTGAGACGCTGCTCGTCGCCGAGGCCGTCGGGACGGCCGGCTTCTTCCGGGCCGGCGACGAGCGCCTCGGTGTCCACCCCATGCTCCGTCCGATCCCACCGCGGGACGCCCTCGGTGACTGCACCCCCGAGCGGATCCTCGTCGGCCACGGCCAGGGCGTCTTCGAGGACGCGACCCCGGCCCTTCGGGACGCCCTCGCCGGTGCCCGCCGGCGCATCCCCGCCGCGTACGCCAAGATGATCCGCGAGATGGTGGTGGGGTGAGCCACGACGCGGCCGGGGCGGCACCCCCGTTTCGGGACGGCGGTCGGGCGGCGACTCGGGGTGGCAGTAGCTGCCGGCGGCTCCGTACCGACGGTGGGGTAGACGACGGGGACTGCGACCCCGTCCACGCGACCCGCGGCCTCGTCGAGTTGCTCCTCGAGCGCGCGGCAGCGGCCGAGCCGGAACGGGAGAATCTCGTCCTCGATGCGACGCCCGCCGCCGACTTCGAGGCCGAACTCGGCGTCGATTCGTCGACACCGATCCTGAGCCACGTCTACTTTCCGACGGCCGGTCGGGCCGTCAGCGACGTCTTCGGCGTCGACCTCGGGACGCCCGCCGGCCGGGGACGCGCCCGGTTTCTCAGCCACCCGCAGGGCCCCGCCGAACTCACCCGCCGGGACGACCTCGCCGGCGTCGTCCTCCTCGCGGTGCCGCCGTGGGAGGGCCTCCTCGCCTTCGACCGCCGGGGCCGTCGCCTCCCGCTGGCCGTCGTCGACGCCGAACCGCCCGCGGGGTCGCTGCCGGAGTGAACGGGGCGACGTCCCGTCCGCGGCAGCTTAGTCGAGGTAGCCGAGGTCGACCAACTGGTCGGTGATCTCCTCGAACTCCGCCTCGGTCAACTCGCCACGCCGCTGGTACTGGATGACGATGCTCCGGAGCAGGAACCGAACGAGATCGCTCGTGCTGGAGAAACTGGTGCCCTCGATGGTCTCCTCGACCCGGTCGCCGAGTTCCTTCGGGATCGAAACCGTCGTGTACTCCGTCATGGTGGAGCTGACGGGTGCCGGCGGGAAATACCCGTCGCGAACGGATGGCGGTCGTTTTTAGTGGCTCGGTGACAAGGCCCGGTAATGGCAGCCAGGCCGCCACAGCAGGATACGTCGTCACCGGACGCGGTCGAATTCGGCATCGCCGCGCTGGTCGGCCACCTGGATCGAGCCGACCTCGAGTATCCGGCGACCAGCGACGAAATCGTCCGGGCTCTCGGCGATCCCGAGATCGCCTACGACGGATCGGGTGGAACCGTCGCGCTGTCGGAGGCCATGGACGCGCTACCGAAGCGCACGTTCGAGTCCGAATCGGAACTGCTCGATCTCCTCCACCCGGTGTTCGAGGAGTACCGCGTCTCGGCGAGTGGGAGCCTCCTCGGCCGGATCCGCTCGATCCTGCCCTTCTGAATCTACACTGCCTGTGGCTGTTCGTCGAGCGTTACGTCGAGGCGCTCGGCGACGAACTCCTTGACGACCGTCTCCTCCGCGCGGTGGAGCGTCACGCTCGCCGTCGACTTCGCGAGGTCGACCTCGTCGGCCAGTTCCGTCAGCGTACACTCCCGCGGCGTGTCGTAGTAGCCGAGTTCCACGGCCGCCACCAGTAGCCGCCGTTGCTGGTCGGTCAGCAGCGTCGGCGTGTCGACCGCGTCGTACACCCGGTTGAGCGTGTACGACATGCCGAACGTCTCCAGTTGGTGACCGAACTCGGAGAGGCGGTCACGCGACGCCGTCAGTTCGATAACGGCCTCCCCGTCCCGGATGGTCAGGGGGAGTTCGATAGGGACGCCCGACTCCTGTATCGACAGCAGCAGGATCGGCTCGCTCGTCTCGAACTGGACGATGGCGGTGTCCTCCGAGCGTTGCATCAGTTGGACCGAGGAGATACCGCTCCGTCCCTCGATGGCGTCGAGGACGTCGGGAATCGCCTCGCTCTCGATTTCGAGCAGGCCGAACCCCGCGTCGCCGGACGGAACCGCCGAAAGCACCCGGAACGTCGTCGCCGGAAAGTCGCGAGACACCTCCCCGATCCAGATGGCCTCCGGCAGGTCGATGGTGAGTTTCGCGTAGGGCATAGCTCTTCGACCGGACGGACGTCACGCGCTCTCACCGTCCTTTACCCGAACATGTTTGCTCGCGTGGCCGGAGGCGGCGTCGGAAGCCACGAGTCGGTTCGGACGACGACCGGGGAGACGGGACGTCGAGGTGTGGCGACACACCGTCGTCGGGAAGCGAACCGTTGAGGTAGGGGTAATACCGACCACCGGGTGTGTTCGGCTCGACCCTCGACGCCGTCCGCGGCTTCCGTCGCCCCGTCTACGCCGTCACGGGGGGACGCCTCATCAACGTCTTCGGCTCGGGGCTGGTCTACCCCTTCGCGAGCATCCACTTCCACCTGGAGGTGGGCATCCCGCTCTCAGTCGTGGGGCTCGGCCTCCTGGCCAACAACGTTGCCACCGCGGCCGGGACGGCCGTCGGCGGCTACCTCGCGGACCGCCACGGCCGACGGCCGGTGATGGTCGGGAGCATGGCGCTCTCGGCGTTCACGCTGGCGGCGTACGCCCTCGTCACCACCGGCGCGGCGTTCGTCGTCGTCGCCACCGCCGCTGGCCTGACGACGGGCCTGTACGCCCCGGCGAGCCAGGCGATGATCGCCGACCTCACCGATCCCGAGGACCGCGAGCGCGGCTACGGGCTCCTGAAAGTCGCGAGTAACGTCGGCTTCGGCTCCGGCTTCGTCGTCGGCGGCGTCCTCTACGAAGCCGCGTCGACCGCCGTCTTCGTCGCCGACGGCCTCACCTCCGCCGTCGTGGCCGTCGTTCTCCTCGCTACGCTGCCGCGCGTCCACGAGGGCCGTCCCGCCGCCACCCTCTCCGAGAGCGTCGGCGACTGGAGTCGGGCCGTCTCGCGTCGCCGCCTCCTCGGTCTCGCCGTCCTCAACGTCGGGTTCGCAGTCATGTACGCCCAGATGCAGGCGACGGTTCCCGTCGTCGCCAGCGAGACGCTGGGGCTCGACTCCTCGCAGATCGGCACGCTGTACGTGCTGAATCCGCTGGTGCTCGTCGTCTTCCAGCTTCCCGTCCTCGAACTGGTGGCGGACTGGCGGCGCACCCGTGGGCTCGTCGCCTCCACCGTCTTCTGGGCGGTGAGCTTCGTCGCCGTCGTTCTCGTCGACGTCGTGCCCACGCTTCTCGCCGTCGGCCTGATCGGTGCCTTCCTCGGTCTCCGCACGGTCGGGGAGGTCCTCCACTCGCCGCTGGTCACGTCGCTGGCCAGCGACCTCGGCCACGCCGAGGAGCGCGGTTCGCGGCTCTCGCTGATCGAAATCGCCAAGCGTCTCGGGATGGGGTTGGGGGCCGCCCTCGGTGGCGCCTTCTTCGACTACGGGTTCGCGCCCCTGCTCTGGCCGGTGTTGATCGTCGGCTGTGCCGGCCTCGCACTCGGCCTGTTGGCGCTCGAACGACGGATCTCGCCCGCCGAGAACGGCGTCTAGGACAGCCGACCGCGAACTGCCGCCCGGTCGACCGTCCCGGACTCAGTCCGGGGGATGCCGTCGGCGAACCGGATCGTTCGCGGCAGTTTGTAGTTCGCCAGTCGCTCCCGACAGTGCTCCTCGAGCGTCGATTCCGCGGGGTCCGCGCCCTCCCGTGTGACGACCAGGGCCGCCACGCGCTCGCCCCACTCCTCGTCGGGGACGCCCACCACCGCCGCGTCCGCCACGTCGGGGTGGTCACGGAGGACCTCGATCACTTCCGCGGGCGCGACGTTCTCGCCCCCGGTGACGATCAGGTCGTCCGTGCGGCCGATCACCCACACGCGGCCGTCGGCGTCGCGGTATCCCACGTCGCCGGTGTGGAGGCCGGCCGCGCCGAACGCCGCGTCCGTCGCGTCGGCGTCGAGGTAGCCCGGCGACACCGTCGGCCCCGAGACGACGAGTTCGCCCACCTCACCCGGCGGGAGTTCGTCGCCCGACTCGTCGCGGGCCGCGAGGTCGGTCCAGAGGAGCGGCCGCCCCACCGTTCCGGGGTTGGCGCGCGCCGCCTCGGGCGTCGCCGTCGATATCTGGGACGCCGTCTCGGTCATGCCGTAGGTCGGAAAAACGGGGACCGACCGCTCGACACACCGGTCGAGCAGCGCCGTCGTCGCCGGCGCGCCGCCGAGTAGGACCGCCCGGAGCGACGGCCCGAGCTCACCGGTCGTCACGTCGAGCAGCCGGTCGAGCGTCGTCGGCACCAGCGACGTCGCTGTCACGTCGTACCGCTCGAAATCGGCCGCCACGGTGTCGGCGTCGAACGACTCCCGGAGGACGACCGTCATGCCGTACAGCGGCATCCGGAGGACGGGCGTCAGGCCGCCGACGTGGTGGAGCGGGAGCGCGACGTGCCAAGTCTCCGAACGGTCGAGGCCGAGGCGGAACGTCGAGGCGACGGCGCTCGCGAGGACGTTTCGGAGCGTCAGCCGGACGCCTTTCGGCGCCCCCGTCGTCCCCGAGGTAAAGGGGAGCAGGAGGGTCGCGTCGAGCGACCAGTCGTGGGGGACGACCGCCTCCGGTGGACGGGCGCCGAGAGCGGTCACCCGCTCGCCGGCGTCGCCGACGTCGGTGTCGACGGAGACGACCGGCACCGGATCGGGCACACCCCCGCGGTCGGCGGCCGCGTCCGCGGCCGCCACGGCGTCCGTCGCCGTCGTCGCGTCGCAGACGAGCGCCGTCACGTCGGCACGGGCCAGTCGGTCGGCGAGTTCGTGGGGCGTCAGCCGCGCGCCGAGGGGGACGAGGACGGCGCCGAGACGGACGGCCGCGTGGATCACGCGAACCGTCGCGGGGCGTGTCGGCAGGCAGACACCCAGGCGGTCGCCCGGGCGGACGCCGAGGGCCGCGAGTCGGCCGGCCACTTGCTCGACGGCGGCGTCGAGGTCAGTGACCGACCACCGCTCGTCGCGGTCCGCGTCGACCAACGCCGTCGCCTCGGGCGTTGCCGCGACGCGGTAGGTGAGCGGATCCCTCATCGCTCGACGAACTCGACGAGGACGCCGTCGGTCGATCCGGGGTGGAGAAAGGCCACGTCGTGGCCCCACGCGCCCTGCCGTGGCTCATCGTCGACGAGTTCGATTCCGTGTTCGCTAGCCGTTTCGAGCGCGGCCGCCACGTTCGGCGTCGCCACTGCGACGTGGTGGATACCCGGTCCCTCGCGGTCGAGGTAACTCGGGATCGGCCCCTCGTCGTCGATCGGTTCGAGCAGTTCGAGGTAGCCGTTCCCCAGGTCGAGGAAGGTCACGTCGAGGCCGTCGAACGTCTCCCGGTGGGCGATCGGTGCGTCGAGCAGCGCGCCGAACAGGTTGGCCATGGCGGCGGCGTCACGTGTGGCGACGCCGACGTGATCGAAGCGCATACCCCATGCCGAAGGCGAGCGAACAAATAGCCTACTCGTCGGCGTCGACGTCGACGTCGGTGTCCCCGTCGTCCTCGTCGGTCGCGAACGGCGACTCTTCGACGGGGAGGTGATCGATCGACTGCATCCGATCGACGACGTCACCGAGATAGTCCAGCGAAACGAAGTCGATGCCGCCCTCGTGGGCGAGCTTGAACCGTCCGTCGACGAAGCCGAGATACTCGGTCTCGCGGTCGATGGGGTCGATTTCGAGCACCCAGTCGGGACCGTACCGGTTCAGCCAGTTCGCCAACTCGCCGTCCGTGATCGTGTCCCGGTCCAGTTCCTCGATAGAGGGTTCGGACTCGCTCATCGTCCGAATGAGGGACGGGAATGACTAAACGTTGTTCCTCGTGTCGACGACTGTCGATCCGCGGGTCTCGCGGGCGGTCAGTCCGGGTCGAAGAGTGTCTCGCCTTCGACCATGTGATCCTCGACGGCGTCGAGATCGAGTGTCAGCCCGAGCCCCGGCCGCTCGGGGACGGCCATGCGGCCGTCCTCGATCGGGTCGTCCTCCTCGACGAGATCCGCCCACCAGCCCAGCTGGTAGCTGTGGAACTCGACGGCGAGGGCGTTCGGGACGGCGGCCGCGACCTGCGCGCTGGCCATCGTCCCGATCGGGGAAGCGACGTTGTGCATCGCGAGGGGAATGTAGTACATGTCGGCGTGGGCGGCGATCTTCCGCGTCTCGCGCATCCCGCCGACCTTCGGGAGATCCGGCGCGAGGATGTCGACGGCCTGCTCCTCGATCAGGCGGCGCTGCCCGTGGGTTCGGTAGACGTTCTCGCCGACGGTGACGGGCGTCGTCGACGACCGCGTCACCTCGCGTTGCACGTCGTAGTTCTCGGGCGGCACGGGATCCTCGATCCACCAGACGTCGTACTCCTCGACCGCCGCCAGGAGCCGTTTGGCGCTCCCGGCGGTGTACGACCAGTGACAGTCGAAGGCCACGTCCGCGCGGTCACCCACCGTCTCGCAGACCTGCCGGACGATTTCTACCTTGTGCTCGATCTCGGGATCGCGCATGTGACGGTTCGCACGGTCGATCTCGTGTCCGGAGGGCACGTCGAGGTCGAACTTCAGCGCGTCGTACCCCAGATCCGAGACGACGCGCTCGGCCTCCGTCGCGTTCGACGCCGGTTCGGACTCCTCGCCGGCGTGACAGTCACAGTAGATCCGCACCGCGTCGCGGTACTTCCCGCCGAGCAACTGGTAAGCCGGCAGCCCGAGGAGTTTCCCCGCGGCGTCGTGCAGGGCGATTTCGATCCCCGAGATGGCCGAAACGACCTTCCCGGAGATAGAGCCCTCGCCGGACATCTTCTGGAGCAGATGCTCGTACAGGCGGTCGATGTCGAGGGGGTTCTCGCCGACGAGAAAGGGTGCCATGCGGGCGACGATTTCGGCGTCGCCGCCGCCCCAGTAGGCCTCGCCCGTGCCGACGACGCCGGCGTCGGTGTAGACACGGACCAGAACCCACGGGTAGTTGCCGTCGACGACGGTGGTCTGGACGTCGGTGATCTCGACGTCACGGGGGCCCCGGTCGGCCGAGAGGCCCATCGTCTCGCCCGAGAGGTCCCGCATCGTGTACTCCGCGTTCGGATCGTGGAGGGCGCGGTTGTTGGGCATACACGTTGGGCAAGCCCCACGGTCATCAGCGTTCCCCCGTCCCGCACAGCTTCAAGATGGGTCCAGCCGTGGGTGGAGACGATGTACGAGACGATTCTCGTGCCGACCGACGGCAGCGACGGAGCGATGGCCGCGGTCACACACGCCGTCGACCTCGCCGGCGTCCACGGTGCGACCGTCCACGCGCTCTACGTGGTCGACGTGCGCATGAGCCCGGTCAGCGCCGGGATGGATCACGACGACGTCGTCGCACTGGTCGACGAGTCGGGCGAACGGCCGACGGCCGCGGTCCTCGACCGCGCCGAGCTCGCGGGCGTCCCGGCGGTCGAGGCGATTCGGCACGGTGTCCCCCACCACGTCATCCGGGAGTACGCCGGAGCGGAGGACGTCGACCTCGTCGTGATGGGGACCCACGGTCGGACCGGCATCGAACACGCCCTCGTCGGGAGCGTCACCGAGCGTGTCGTCCGAACCGTCGACGTCCCGGTGTTGACCGTCCACCCCGCCTCCGGGTGACGACCGCGCCCCGGTTGGTAGCTGCGACGTGCTGGCGACCCGTCGGTGCTGACGTCCAGTTCCGGGACCCAGAGACGGCTCAGTCGGAGCCCGCGAACTCCGGGCGCTGGAGCTGGGCTCCGGTGGTACCGGTCAGGTCGGCGCTGACGGCCCCGTTGCCGACGCAGATCACGATCGGCTCGGAAGCCGGCGCGTAGACGCTCATCTCTCTGCCACGCGGGGAGTAGCAGGTGTCGACGATTTCGAGTACGCCAGCGTCGACCAACCGCTCCAGGTGATAGAGGGCGTTCTGGATCGACGTCTCCACGCTGTCGGCGATGTCGGACGGGGTCTGGGGCTCGTCTCGAACCGACTCGACGATTCGCCGGGCGGTCCGTGAGGCGAGTGCTTCGATCACGGCGTCCGCGTTTTCGAGCGGAACGACCCGGGGGTCCCGGTCCGGATCCGTCACGGACGGCTTCGTCGGAAAGATGCTCTGGGCCATCGGTGCCTGCCAGTACCGTCTCCGCCATCATATACCATCACGCGGTGTTTCCCGACGGGACACAGTCGGTTCGGCCGTCGATCGGGGACGAGCGCCACTCGGACACGGTGAGAACCAACGGTGGAATCGACGACGACGCTCACAGTGACTCCGGTATCGCCTCTGCGGCGTCCGGTGCCCGTCCGCCAGTGATCTGACGGAAGGCGAGCGACCGGGACGCGTACAATCCGGACAGTACCGGTGACACCTCCTCGACGGGTCCCGTCGCCGGTGTGTCGGCCGTCGACTGCCGGCGAAGTTCGCGCTCCCGGCGACGGCGCCGTCGCTCGTACCTGTCGAGAGCGTCGTCACGGTCCCGTGGTCCGTACGCGAGTGCGTCGGCGAACACCCACGCGTCCTCGATTCCGAGTGTCGTCCGCAGGCAATCACCCGGAAGTGACGCACGCGTCGCCGGTCCGACGAGGCCGACACCGTCGGTGTGAACCGACGCTGGGACGACCTGGGGAAACCGGTGATACTGGACCGCGTGTTGGGCGAGTTCCCCGAACGGATCCACCGACGGGTCGAAGAGGGGGCCGAACTGGCGTTCGAGCGTGTCGATGTCGGTCGCGGCGTATGTCGAGTTGGCCGCGGGGACCGTGGAGACGAGTCGGACGCGGGTGTCGTCCGCGACGGGAACTGAGAACGCGGCTCGGTCCTCGTCCCACCGCTCCGTGGGGCGATCCGGGGCTTTCGCCCTCGGGAGCCAGTCGAACGCCCAGACGTTGATCGTAACCGCACCGTATCGTGATTCGACGCCCGGAGCGAGCGTCGGATCCGCCGTGACCACGGTATCGAACGACTCCTCGATGCCACCCTCGAAGGCCGCGTCGACACGACTCGACGTCTGATCTATCTCCACGACCGACCGGTCCGCCGTCCGGACGCGGTCGCGGATCCGCCGGTTGAGGAGGGCTTCGAGGTCGGCTCGACGGACGGTCAGAAGCGACGGATCGTCCGCTGGCGCCGTAGTCCACGTCGATCCGGTGGACGGGCAGTCGAGCCGATCCAGCCACGTCCCGATCCCTTCGATTGGCCGCCTGAGCCCGAGTCGCTCCAGCAACACCAGTCCGGGGCGCCAGAGTGTCACCGTCTCCGGCTGCATCCGCTCGCTCGGTGGCGGTGCCAACACCGGGTCGAACCCCACCTGTTCGAGAAAGCCCGCGGTCGCGACCGTCGTGGGATCGTCGCCGACGACGAGCACCTGCCGGTCGTGTCCACGACCGTCCGTGCCGTGTCGGTCCCGTCGCTCTCGCCGAACCTCTCGATCGGTGGCCGGCCCATCGGCTGACGCTCGCTCCGTCATCCACGCTGCCCCCTCGACACTGCCGGCTCGTTCGGGCCGCTCACGCCCCGCCACCGGAGCACGCAAGGGGCAACTCGGGACATGGAGGGACCGACGAGGGGGCCTCCCCTAAACCGGGGGTGCGTGTTGCTGTCTCTGCGATGGCCGACACGATCTTTCGGTAGCGGGCCTGTAGCGCCGGAATTCACCGCCAGTCATTATAGATAGCCCCCAATTTTCGCGAGAATCAGTCAGTCTTTCCATCACCTTCGGGTGGGCCTAGCCCGTCGTCACATGCGATGACGGTGAACCGGCCCCGGACCCGCGGCGACACGTCGTCCGCCGGTCGAACGTCGGACAGCCCGGACGACCAAAACGAGACGTCTCACGGCGTCAGCGAGCGGTCGAGCACCCGCGAGGACGTCTCGCCAGTCGCGGTCGACGAACTGTTCGATCTCCTCGGCGACGAGTACGTCGCCGACATTCTGCGGGCGCTGTCGGACGGCGAGATGCCGGCACGTGCCATCGCAGACGAGTGTGGCATGTCTCGCTCAACGGCCTACCGGCGACTCGACAGGCTGACCGAGGCCGGAATCGTTGCGTCACGTCTCCGACCGGAATCGGGCGGTCACCACAGACAGGAGTACCGACTCGTCCTCGAAGCGGTCGCGGTCCGGTTCCGCGCGGACGGCTTCGACGGCCACGTTCACGTCCGGAAGGCCGCGAGCGACTGAGGCTCCTGCACGCCGTCATCACGCCCGACGTCCCGCTGCACGCGGTGGTCCTCCCCCCGACGTCTGACTTCTCGCTTCGTCTGCGGTCGCTTCGCTGCCCCACCCCACCCCACCCCACCCCACTCCGGACCGGACCGCCACTACGTCTCCATCTCGTCGTCGGCCCCGAACAGGAGATCGAACACCGTCCGTTCGCCGAGTCGGATATGCTTGTTCACCGTCGGTTGCGTGATTCCCAGAGCGTCCGCGACCGATTCGCCGCTGTTCTCACGGGGCCAGTCGAAGTATCCCATCGCCTGTGCCGTCTCCAGGGCCTCGTACTGCCGATCGCTCAACTGCCGTTCCAGTTGGGTCCGTATCTCTCGGGGGGTTGGCCCTGTCTCGCGATGCTGGCGTTGGGCGTAGAGTTCGAGCTCCGGGAGTTCGTCTTGGACGCGCTCGACCATGGTCCGCGTGTCCGCTTCGGTCGGGAGTTCGACGACCAACGTGACGCTGTCCGGGGTCCCTCGTGCGCGTCGAAGGATGCCGCCGTACTCCGAGACGAACGACGCGAACCACGACGAGCCACGCCGCTCGAGAACCGCTTCGTCGGCCTGCCGGGAGACGACTGTCACGGCACCGGTGAGGACGTCGTCTGCCGGCTCGGACACCTCGTCCGGGACGTCGCCTTCGAGCAGGTAGTAGACACTGACCGAGCCGTCCTGTCTGCGCACCGTCTGCCGGTGACTGACCCGGCACCCGAGAGTGCGTGCCAGACGAGTCATCGGCAGATCGGTGTCGTCGCCCCGGAATTCGAGTTCGAGCGTGTCGTCCGACTCGAGCGCGCGTCGTCGCTCCGCCGCCGTGATGGCGTACCCGATCGACGTGCCGAGTTGGGCGAGGACGTCGACCGCGCGCTCGCCGAAGGCGTCGGGTTCGTCCGCGAAGACCGTGAGTACGCCGTGTGTCACGCCCTCGTAGGACAGCGGGACGGCACAGACCGAGCCGATTCCAGCACGGAGCAGTCGCTGGCGCCAGTCGGCTTGCTGTCGGCCACCCACGAGGTCGTTGCTGATCGAGGGCTGATCCGTCCGCCAGGCCCGGGACGCGGGGTTCGCGTCCTCGACTGCGTCCGTCTCGGTCAGGATCTCTTCGACAGCATCACGCGCTATCCCGGCGGCCGTGCGCGGTTGCAGGTGATCCGATCCGACGTCGGCCTCGACGACACAGGCCGCCTCGAACGGGTCGACGTCGGTCAGTTCGGTACAGACCGATTCTTGGATCCCTTCCCGGGACGACCGCGTCGTGATAGCCGCCTCGACACGCTGTGTGAGTTCGGTGATGGACTCCAGTCGACGCGCCCGCTCGGTCTGTGCCTCGAGTTCGGCACGCCGGGACGCCAGCCGTCGTTCGCCCCGGAGCCGGTTGAGCGCGGCCTCCAGCGTCGCGGCCAAGATGTTTGCGGCGTCCGTGTCGAAGGTCCCGCCGGACTGCCACACGACGAGAAGTCCCTTCCCACCGAGCGGGAAGAGCATCGCGGCGCCATCCGGGACGCCGTCGGTGAGCGCGTTCGTCGCGTCGTCGACCCGTCGCAGTCGCTCGTCGACGAATGCATCCCACGCGGCCTCGTTCTCGGTCCCCAACTGGTCGAGGTCGGCGGGCGGCGGCAGTTCCGGCCCAGTCGCCGTCGGGGCGAGTCGGCCAGTTTCGGCATCGTATCGGTAGACGGCGGTTTCCGGCAGCCCGAAGACGCTCGCCGCTGCCTCGACCGCCGTAGTGCTGGCTTCGGCGGTCGTCTCGGCGGTCGTCAGCTCGGCCGTCGCGTCGTGGAATGATTCCAACGTCTGCTCGCGCTTTTTGCGGTCGGTCACGTCCCGACTCACGACGATGATCCGCGGTCGGCCGTCGGACCACTCCGTCGGGTAGAACTCCGAGCGAACCCACCGTCGCTCGCCACACGGACGCTCGATGCGGTACTCGCGTGTGTACCTGCCCTGCGGGTCGCCGCGCTCGATGTCGGCGACGATATCCTCGATGAACTCGCGATAGCCGTTCCGGTCGTCGGGGTGGAGCGTCGAGAAGAAGCCACTCTCGTTGGTCTCTTGGATCCGTTCGAGGGACTGCCCCCAGATGTCCTCGTACCCCGAACTGACGAACTCCGCCGCAGGCTCACCCTCGGTCAGCTCGTCCGCCGGCGCGAGGAAGATGGTCTCGTCGATCCGGTCGACGATGGCGCCGAGTCTCCGCTCACTCTCACGGAGCTGCTCGGCCCGCTGGACGCGCTTGAGGGCGCTCGCGGTGTGGCTCGCGAGGACCCCCATCACGTCGACGAGGTACTGTTCGTACTCCTGCCGGCCACGCTCGCCGGCCGCGAGGAGCCCCCCGTCGCCGATGGGCACGATGATCGAGCGGTCCAACGGGTTGTGTGGATGGTACTCGCTCGGGTCGTACGTGGTCGCCGAACCGCTCTCGAAGACGTCGTACTCCCGGTCTTCCGGGGTGAACGAGACGGGGCCGGTTGCCATCCCTTCGACGGGCTCCGTGCCGGCGACGTACTCCAGTCGATCGCGCTCGTCGTCGTAGCGCCAGCACGCGGTCATCGGCAACTCCAGTACATCCCGTGCCGTCTCGACGGCGATATCGAAGACGTCCTCGGTCGTGTCGACGCCTTGCATCCGCTCGGTGGCGGCCTGAAGTTGCTCGACGGTCCGTTCGCGCTCTTTGCGGTCGGTCACGTTCCGGAAACTCGCCATCGTCGCCGGCTCGCCCCCGTGCTGGATGCGCGAGACAGCCAACTCCAGTGTCCGCCGCTCACCCGTCGCCGTTTCCACTTCGACGTCGTACTGGTTCGGTGGCGATTCGCCCGCCACCCGGCGCTCGTAACGGTCCCGAACTAGCGCCCGTGACTCCGGGGCGAACACCGTTTCGAGGTCCATCCCGAGGAGTTCGTCTTCGTCGTACTCGGTGATCTCCGCGAACCGTTCGTTGACGAAGACGTACTCGCCGTCCCGGGCTACGACGACTCCGTCCGTACTCTGTTCGACGAGCGTCGAGTACTTCTGTCGCTCCTCTTCGATCGCTCGCTCGCGCTCACGGCGCTCGGTGACGTCCTCGACGATGCCGACGTACCGTTTCTCGCCCGCATCGGTCGTCACGGGGTAGCCCGTCGCCACGACCCACCTACTCTCGCCGTCCGGTTGCCGTACACGGAACTCGAACTCGTAGCTCTCGTCCGGGGAGCCGTCCCGGAGGTCCGTACGCATCGCTTCGAACTCCGATTCGAACCGTTCGCGGTCCCGCGGATCGATATCCTCGATAAACGCCGTCGAGTCCTCGTAGAGCCGTTCCACCGGCCGTCCCCAGATCGATTCGTAGGCGGAGTTGACGTACTCAACCTCGGAGAAATCCCAGTTCGCGATGTAGATGATCTCGTCGACGTTGTCGGCGACGAGTCGCAACCGGTCGTCGGGACCGGTCCCCGTCTCCCGTACTCGGCTGGGTCCCGCCCTCCCCACGAGGTGGCCGACGTGGGCCGCGACGACATCCGGCTCGGGGCCACACAACGACCGGGGGAGCGTACTCGTCGCACCGCGTTCGATGGCCGTCGCGACCTCCTCTTCCGCGTCGGGCCCGACCAAGACGACGACGGGAACGGACGGACACGCCTCGGTCGCCCGATCCACGGCGGCACACCATCCGTCCAGACCGTGCTGATCGACGAGCAGACAGTCGGCGTCGGCACCGTCGGGGAGGTCGTTCGGTGATCGGCTCGTGGTCACAAGCGGGCGCCCGGAGTCGGTCGGCACACCGTCGAGTTCCTCGGCGATATCGCGATCCCCCAGCGCGATCACTTGAAGCGGCTCACGAGTGGCTGTCATCGGTCGTGCATCCTGTTATGTGGATCACAACAGGTCGGACGACTATAAAGTCCCGCGAGCGTCGACCTCGCTGTCGCCGTCCTTTCGAGGGGACCGAACGCGCGTCCGGACAGCTGCCTCGTCGGCCGTCAGGCCGTCTCGAGAGCGTCGACAGTCTGCTGGCAGGCATCCGGGGTCGCCCGCGCGATGGCCGCCGTGACGATGTATGCCTCCATGACGTCGTCCAGACTCGTGGCGGACACCTCGCCCCGTCTCCGGTGGCGATCGAGTTCCCGGTCCGCGTTCGAAACCTGCCAGGAGACGTCGCCGAGTACCGTTCGCGCCAGATCGGAGTTCGGACTATCCGCGAGTGCAGCGTCGAGGGATTCGTACGCCGTGGTGCGGGCGTCACGGACTGCGTCGGCGTTTTTGGCGCTCGCGATCGCCCCTGCCTCGACGCGTTCTTGCACGCGCTCTAGCGCTCGGACCCTCGCCAGACGGTCCGTGAGGTCGACGACCGCACTGGCCGGGCCGTCTGCGTCCGCAACGCTGTACGGCCCGCGATCGAGCCCTCTGCGGAGTTCGTGGACGACCTGTTCGGCGAGCCCCCACTCCTCGGCGGTCGGCTCCGAGGGAAGGCCCGACCGCCGCGAACGGGCGTCCGCGGACAGCGCCTCGGCGGCCCGGCCGATCGTGTCGGCGACGGTCCCCGCGTCGTCGGGGAGCGACGCACCGAGTCGCTCCTCAAGATGACCGGCGTCGTCGAGGGCGGCCCGTGCCGATTCGACCGTTTCACCCCACTGTGCGACCGTCAGGAGCCTCCCTCCGTCGCGTAGACGCGGTCGATCGGCGTCGGTCCCTCGGTCCAGCAACCCCTCGATGCGGGCGTGGACGAGCGTCGCTCCGATCGGATCCGTGCCGACGTACTCGTGGTCCGCCCGGAACGACCGTGCGTCGGCGACGACACCCCGGTGTGCCCGGCGAAGCGGGCCGACCGACAGTCCACGCTCCGCGACCGCCCACCCGGCGGCCGCGTACCGGGCGTGTTCCCGGGCGTCACGGAGCGACTGGAGCGCCACCAGATCGGTTCGAGCCGTTCGTGCCTCGTCGAGGCCGTTCGTCGCGGTGTCGGCAGCGTCGGTGAGGTGTTCCCGGACGTATCCGTTGGGGATGTCGTCCGGGCCGAGCGGTATCGGCAGGGACGCGAGCAACTCGTTGACACGGTCTCGACGCCCGGCGAAGGACGCTGGATCGACGTCGACGGGGACGGACGGCGCGACGATCGGTTCGGGCACCGAGTCCGCGTCCACGTCGGGGAGCTCCACGGTCCTGATGGTCGGACCGGTACCACCACCGGGGCCACCGATGGAGCTACATCCGGCGATGGCACTCGTACCAGCCGCGGCGAGCAGACTTCGGCGAGTCATCCGGCGGGCACCGCTTCTGGACCCCGTCCCGTCCTGCATCACCGTTCACCCCCAGTCGTGGCGCTCGTCCCGGTCGGGGGGTCCGACCCTGCATCGTCGGGCATCGATGGGCCGGATCCCCCGTCACCCGAGGCTTCCGGACGCGTGCCGCTCCGTCGACAGGCGCCGGTCCCGATCGACGTGGATCCGGCCCCGATGTCGGCAGCGCTGATGGCGTCGGGGATGCGGATGAGTCGCGATTCGAAGGGACGCTCGCCGACCGCACAGGGCTCGTCCCAGCGGCGGCTTCGACGCGTGTAGTCCGTCGACACCTTCTCGGGCCCCCAGCTTATGCGGCAGAGTTCCAGTCGGAAGCACTCCTCGACCTGGATAGTCTCCAGAAACACCGTTTCGTCGCCGAAATCGGTCGCCGAGAGGAACGACGCGACCCGGGTGCCGTCCACTTCGGGAGCGACCGAGAGGCGGCCGGCCCGGGCCTCGCTGTCGACGACCACGGAGACGACGTGGCGCGCGTCGGGGCGCGGCGTCGGTCGACCGTCGTCCTCGTCGGCGAGCCAGATCGGCTGGCGGTCGGTGTCGACCCGGACGAGTATCTCCCCGGGATCGGTCTCCGTTCCCGAGGATGGTCCGGCGGCGGCGGTCCGCTCCGTTGCCGGCGATGCCCTCGTGGTCTCGGGCGAACTGCTGGCGAAGCCACTGCATCCTGCTAGGGACGCAGCCGTGCCGGCGGCCAGCGCGAGCGATTCTCGTCTGTTCATACCGGTGCTAAGGCGAACAGGCATAAGCCAGCGGCCATACATACAAGAGTCGTTTGTGTTAGATCGACCCACGGTGGCCGCCGTCCGTTCGTTCCTACTGCTGACCCAGCGGCTAGAGCGACAGTTCGAACGGTGAGCGTCTGGTGGAGTGGTCCGTGAGCAAGCCACTCGTGCCGCCGACCACGACCGGTTCGAAAGAACGGGGTATTTCAACCGTCGAGGCAGAACACTACGAAAAATGTATCTCGTGATCGTCGGAGCAGGCGACATCGGAACACCGCTCATCGAGATCGCGACTACCGGGGGGAACGAAGTCGTCGTCATCGAACGCGATACGGAGCGGGCCGAACGGGCGTCGAAACAGTACGACTGCTTGGTCATCAACGACGACGCCACGGCCAAAGAGACGCTGCGGAACGCGGGCGCGGAGCGTGCGGACGCACTCATTTCGACGACCGATCAGGACGCGACGAACATCATGGTCTGTCTGCTGTCACAGGAACTGGACGTCCCGGAAATCGTCTCGGTCGTCCACAATCCCGAACACATGAACGTGTTCCGGCAAATCGGCGTCAACACGATGCAGAACCCGCAGCGCCTCATCGCCGAATACCTCTATCGAGCGATCGAGCGCCCGTCCATCGTCGACTTCATGCGCATCGGCGAGCGGGCGGAAGTGTTCGAAATCACCGTCGAGCCCGACGCCCCCCTCTCGGGCAAGACGTTACGGGAAGCCAACGAAGCGGGCCTCATCGGCGGTCAGATGTTGATCGTCGCCATCGAGCGCGACGGCGAGGGCGAGCCGATCACCCCCCGGGGAAACACGCGTATCGAGGCTGGCGATCTACTCACGGTCTACTCCGGGGACGGTGCGACACCCGAAGTGACGGATCTCTTCGGCCACACAGAGGACCAGAGCTAACATGTCCAGGCGGCACGATGATCTGCTCCCGACGCATCTGAAGATCATCACGCGAGATATCGGCTCACTCCTGTTGATGGAAGCCGGACTGATGACCGTCACGACGATCATCGCGCTCGGGTTTCGAGAGTTTCACGCCGCCCTCGGCTTCTTCATCGCTGGCGGGGTGACTGCGGCCGTCGGCGGTCTCGCCAATCGACGGTTCGCGGACGCACCTCCACCCAAGATGAAACACGGGATGGTCATCGCCGCCGGTGGCTGGCTCGCCGTCGCCACGTTCGGTGCGCTCCCCCTCCTGTTGACCGCGTGGCTAACGCCACCTGCGGTGATGGCGACGTTCGTTCCCGCGGGGACGGACACGAGTGCCTGGGACCCGATCCGCGTCGGCACCACCACGACGCTGTCCAGTCTCGCGTACTTCCGCAATCCGCTCCACGCCTTCTTCGAGAGCATGAGCGGCTGGACCGGGAGCGGCCTGACGATGGCGATCCACGAACCCTCACTACCCCGGGCGATTCAGTGGTGGCGGTCGTTCATCCAGTGGGTCGGCGGCGTCGGCGTCATCGTCCTGACCGTCTCCATTCTCGCGCGACCGGGAAGCGGGAGTTACGCCCTCTACCGGAGCGAAGCGCGCGAAGAGAAGATCCACCCGAGCATCGTCTCTACCGTCCGAACCGTCTGGAAACTCGTCGTCGGATACACGCTCTTGGCGTTCGTTCTGTTGTTCGGGGCGATCACCGGGAGCGAGAGCGAGTACGCCGAGTCGCTTCCGCTCGGTGCCGTTGCCTGGCAGGCGCTGAACCACGCCATGACCGGCCTCACGACCGGCGGCTTCTCCGTCACCGACAACTCCATCGCGACGTACAACTCCCCGCTGGTCGAGGCGGCACTCCTCCCGATCATGATTCTCGGAGCTATCGCCTTCCCCGTCCACTACGTCGTCCTCCGGGACCGGACGGTGCGCGAACTGGTCACCGACCTGCAGACGCGCTGGCTGTTCGTTCTCCTCGGACTGGGTGTCGCCGCCCTCTCGCTACAGAACGTGCTCTCGGTTCCGTCGACGTCCGGTGCGTTCGCAACCCAGTCGTTCCTGTCGTTCTCGGTTCCGACGCTGGGCGGCGCCCAACTCGACGCGATTCGGGATTCGACGTTCCAGTGGATCAGTGCGCTGACGTGTACCGGGTTCCAGTCGGCTCCGATCGGCCGCTGGCTCGCCGGCGCAAAGGTGATGGTCGTCGGGGCGATGGTTCTCGGGGGCGCTGCCGGCTCGACCGTCGGCGGCATCAAGATCGTTCGTGGATACACCATCGCCCGCGGTATCATTTGGCAGTTCTCTCGGGTGTTCCTCCCGAAAAACGCCATCGTAACCGCCCGAATTGGCGACAGAACGCTCGACCGCGAAGCGATGGAACGGGAGTTCGGCGAAGCGGCCATCGTCACGCTCCTGTGGCTCATCGTTCTCGTCACCAGCAGCGTCGTCCTCGTCAACGTCGCCGGCCCCGACTTCGGCTACGCCGACGCGCTGTTCGAAGTCGCCAGCGCACAGGGCAACGTCGGCCTCTCCTCCGGTATCACCGGGCCGTCGATGTCGCCGATCGCCGAAGGCATGTTCGTCCTCAACATGTGGGTCGGCCGGCTGGAAATCATCCCGGTGCTCGTGTTCGTCCGTGCCGGCCTGTACGGGCTGGATCCGTGACACTCGCCGTGGCGGGACTCGGGGTCCCGGCTCACTCGGCGTCGGCACGCACTTCCCCTACGAACGTCCAGTGGAGGTGTGTCCCCCCTTCCGGACGGGACTCCTCCCTGACGTGATAGAGGTACGGCCCGTGTGGACAGTCGTCACAGCCGTCGGCACACGTAACCCGCTTTACGACTTCGGTGTAGCCGTCGCGTTCGCTCGTCCGAATGATGTCCTCGTCCGGTCCCGGTTCGATCGGTGACTCCACCTCCTCGTGAAAGTTGAGCAGCTCTCGCGCGTGAATGATCGTGTTGCGGAGTTGCTCGGGCGTGAGGTCGGAGAGCTCCGACGCGAGCGATTCGGGTACTCCCTCCGGGGACGTCGGCCCGTCCGAGGGGTCGGTCATAGCGAGCGTTTCGCCCTAGGCGCATATAATACGTCCCCCGCCACGACCGTCGTGTTCGGGGAAGCCACTCATCCGGGCGTTCGAGGCAACGGTGCTCTGCCCGCACTACTCCGGACACCATCGCCACGACGTGGGGACGATGCCCCCTCACTCGTTCCAGAACGCGCCGGTGAACATCACGAACACGGGGATGATCTCCAGTCGGCCGATCCACATCAGGAAGATCATCAACAGCTTGCTGGTGGCCGGGAAGTCGAGGTAGCTCCCGAACGGTCCCAGGAATCCGAAGCCCGGACCGATGTTCCCGAGCGTCGCCAGACTCGCACTGATCGCTTCGATCGTCGTCATTTCGAGACCCACACGACCCGCATCGAGCAGGATGAGAACCGTCGCCACGCCGAAGGTGAGCAGGTACAGGAGCGTGAACCCGTAGATCGCTCTGATGACCTCTTCGTCGACGACGTGGCCACCGAGCCGAACCGGTTTGATCGCGGTCGGATGGGCCGTCGTGAACAACTGCCGGCGAATGGCCTTGATGACGACCAGCCACCGGACGACTTTGACGCCACCGCCAGTCGAACCGGCCGACCCACCGATAAACATCGCGAACAACAGGAGACCCTGCGCGGTCGTCCCCCACTGTGCGAAGTCACTCGTCGCGTAGCCCGTCGAGTTCAGAAGCGAGGCGACTTGGAACGTGGCCTGCCGAAGCGAGTTCTCGATGGTTCCCTGCGTGACCCCCCCGAGTTCGAGCGGTGGGGCCGACCCGGTGAAAAGAAAGCCCCACAGGATGACGATCATCCCGGCGTTGGCACCGAGATAGGCCTGCAGTTCGCGGTCCCGAAGGAACTCGGCGTACTCGTCCTGTACCAGCAGGTAAAACAGTGCGAAGTTCATTCCCGCGATGAGCATGAATGGGACGACGACCCACTGAACGGCCGGGGAGAACGCCGCGATGCTGTCGGCCTGTGGCGAGAACCCACCCGTCGGCAGCGTGGTGAATCCGTGGGCGACGGCGTTGTAGACGTCCATGTTCGGCGCCATCCCCGCGTAGTGGAGGCCGATCAGTATGGCGACGTACAGCACGGTAAAGCCCAGGTAGAACAGCCAGAGTAGCCGGGCTGTCTCGGCGATTTTCGGCGTTAGCTTCTGGAGTTCCGGCCCGGGGGCTTCCGATTCGATCAGTTGCGCGCCGTTGACCGCGGCCTCGGGGAGGATAGCGACCATCAGCACGATGATGCCCATGCCGCCGAGCCACTGTGTCAACTGGCGCCACATCAACAGCGCGTGGGAGTGTCGGTCGAGCGAGATTGCTCCGAGGACCGTCGCACCGGTGGTGGTGAACCCGGACATCGACTCGAACAGCGCGTTGATCGGATAGCGAAGCGTCGACTCGGTCCCATACCCCGCGATGAGATACGGGATCGCTCCGACGATTGCGACCGCCCCCCACGCCAGCGCCACGAAGAGGAGCGCCTCCCGTGCACCGAGTTGCGGGTCGTCGTCGAGGCGCTCCAGTGCGAGGCCGACGGCGACTGCGATGCCGATCGAGAGGAGAAAGACGACGATATCCTCCCGGTAGAGGAGGCTGATCGCCAGCGGAACCAGCATGGCGACGGCGAGATATTTGATCACCGTGCCGGTGAACGCGACACTCTGTCGCCAGTTGACTCGGACTGACATCAGCGACTCCCGTCCATTATGCCACCTCCTCCCCGCCAATCCGGAAAAATCCCTCGTTCTCGCCGTTCCCGTCATCCGGAGCGGCGGTCGAACGCCCTACAGTTTACGGCTGGCTTCCTCCAACGAGTCGATTTCGACGAACACGACCACGTGATCTCCGCGCTCGACGACGGTGTCGCCCCGGGGGATGACCAACGCCCCGTCACGGGCGATGGCTCCGATGACCACCCCTTCCGGGAGGTCGGCGACGGCCTCACGGATCGGCCGATCCACGAGAATGCTCTCTTCGCTGATCTCGATTTCGAGGACCTCCGCACGGTCGGACTCGATGATCGCGACGTTCTCGGCCTGGTACTCGCGGGTGAAGCGCGTTATCTCTTCGGCGGTCGCCTCGCGTGGGTTGATCGCCACGTCGATACCCACCTCCTCGAACAGATCGACGTACCCTCCCGAATCGACGACTGAGACGGCTCGTTCGGCGCCGAGACGCTTGGCGAGGAGCCCAGCGAGCAGATTCTTCTCGTCGTTATCGAGGGCCGTGATGACGATATCGACGTCGTCGACGTGTTCCCGTTCGAGGAATGAGCGATCCGTCGCATCGCTCTCCAGCACCGTCGTCTCACTGAGTGCTTCGGCGAGTGCCCGGGCTCTGTCGTGATTCTGCTCGACGAGTCGGGGTTTCAGTCCTCGCTCCTGTAAGAGGCGGGCGGTGTGGTAGCCGATATCGCTGCCGCCGACGATGAGAATGCTTGGCGTTCCGTCGGTGCCTGGCTTGAGTTCGTGTGCGAAGGTGTGGACGCTGTCCGGGCTTCCGATGACGATCACTTCGTCCCCGGGTTCCAGGACCGTCTCCCCCCGCGGGATGATCACCGTGTCCTCGCGTAACACGGCAGCGAACGTCAGCGATTCGTAGCGGTCGGCCTCTTCGACGGTCAGGTTGGTTACGGGACTCGATTCCGGTATCTCGAATTCGGCCATCTGCACGAGTCCGTCGACGAACATCTCGACGTCCTGTGCGGCCGGTAAGCCGACGATCCGGGCGATGGTCTCGGCAGCCAGGAGATTCGTCGCGACCATGTGATCGATCCCGAACGCCCGCTTCGATCGCTGCCACGTCCGCAGGAACTTCGCGCTCTTGACCCGGGAGATGGTGAACGCCTCGGTGACCGTCATCGTCGTGCTACAGGTGACGATGTTCGTCTCGTCGTCGTCAGTGCTGGCGATGAGGATGTCGGCCTCCTCGATGTCGGCCTCCTCGAGGGTATCGAGATCGGTCCCGTCACCCTCGATGCCCAGGATGTCGGTGTCGTACATCAGCGTTTCCACGCGACTCCCGTCGATATCGATGACGGCGACGTCGTGGGTCTCGGCGAGGCTCTCGGCGATGGCCGTCCCGACTTCGCCCGCACCGACGATCACGACGTACATAAGAGATCCTCCGCGTCACACATATGCCGTCGATTCTCTCGGAGCGGGGAAGTGTATTTCCCCTCGTGGCCGATCGAGGGACGGTTGGCGATCGAAAATCGGTGGGTTGAACCCCAGGGGTGGTCTAGCGGTCCTCGCGTGCGAGGGTAGCCAAGCCTGGAAACGGCGGCGGACTCAAGATCCGCTCCTGTAGAGGTCCAAGGGTTCAAATCCCTTCCCTCGCATCGTAGCGAGGCCCGACACGGGCCGAGCGAGATGCACGGAGGGGTTTGAAGCAGGGAGGACACGCGTCCGACCGTGGTTCAAATCCCTTCCCTCGCATCGTGGGGCACACGCCCCGGCGCGGTAGTTCAGCTACCGTGTAAGATGCGGAAGACCGCTCTCGGAGCGCTCTTCCCTCGCAACACTCCATTGGACACCGCCCGAGTGACGACGGTCCGCAGTTCGACGCCGCGCGAACGTCCAGCGCGTGTTGCCTTTCGTCCACCGGCCGACACCTCCCACAACGATGAAGAGGGATAGGATCGTACGTTCGACGAGTCTACGGTCGAGCGCCACCCCAACTGCATCCGAAGGAGCCACGAACCGACATGAGTGACACCGGGACGGATCCTCGCTGCCCGGAGTGTGGCGGAGCGATCGGGAGGACGGCGACCTACTGTATGCACTGTTCGGCGGATCTCACCGACGAACGGGCGGCCGCCGACGCCGATAACGACGGCGTGTGGGATGGGGCGGAAGCCGCCCCTTCCGATGCGCGGAGGTCGACCGTCGGTTCCGAACGGGCGTCGACCGAACCCGGTCGCACGGCCATCGCCACTGCCACGGCCACCGTCACCGAGTACGGTCGGCGGGTCGCCGATGCGGTGACGGGTCGCTCGTCCCCGGAGACGGCGGGGGGCGGGCAACTGCTGGCTCCGGACAGTATCGTGGACGATACGCTCACCGTCCTGGTCGGCATCGTGGGCGGCATCGTCATCGGACTCGTGGGGACGACCGTTCTGGGGATCGTGACGGGAAGTGGGTGGGCCGTCCTCTTTGGCTTGGCCGTGTGGCTGGGGGCCACCGCCTATCTGGTCCGGTGCCGAACCGTCCAGGCTGCGGTCGCGAAAAGCGGCTACGGCGTTGCGATCGTCCTGCTGTTGGTGCCCGTGATAGCTCTCAGTCCACTTACTCCCGTAAGCGGCGGCATCGGGGAGCGTGGCGGTCTCTTCGTCGTGTTGTTGGTCTTCGTCGCCGTCCCCGCCGGCGTCGCCGCCGCCATCGGCTGGATCGCTTCGCGGTTCGTTCCAGCCGGGGCTGGTGAAAACGGCGGTTGAACCGACCGGCGGATGTGATCGGTGAGGGTCGCCCCGGGCTACCCCGAAGCGCGGCCCTTAACCGGCCACGGCGGCTACGAGCGGGCAATGAGTCAGGACGCTTCGACGGAGGGTGACCTCCGGAATACGGGGATGTCGCTCAAACACGACCGGGAGTGGGACTACGAACTCGACCGCATCGTCGAGGCGGTCGAGGAACGCGACGCCACGAAGGTCGGCCTCCAGTTTCCCGAGGGGCTGAAACGCCGCGGCCCCGCCGTCGCCGACGACTTGCGGGCGCTGACCGACGACGACGTGACCTACATGCTCTCCGGCCAGCCCTGTTACGGCGCCTGCGACCTCGACACCTATCTCATGCGTCGGACCGACGTGTTCGTCCACTTCGGCCACTCGCCGATGAAGGAGTCCGACAAGATCATCTACGTCCCCCTGTTCTCGAACGTCGATCCCTTCCCGATGATGGAAGACGCCCTCGCGGAACTCCCCGAGAAAGACGTGGGGCTTGTCACCACGGCTCAGCATATGAACCTCTTCGACGACATGACGGCGTGGCTCGAGGACGAGGGCTACACCGTCCACACCCGCAAGGGCGACGAGCGCCTCACCCACGAGGGGCAGGTGCTCGGCTGCAACTACGCGTCCGCCGACATCGACGCCGACCAGGTGCTCTACGTCGGCGGCGGGAAGTTCCACCCGCTCGGGCTCGCGATGGAGCATCCGGACAAGAAGGTCGTCATCGCCGATCCCGTCAACAACGTCGTCACCGTCGCGGACACGGAGACGTTCATGAAACAGCGGTACGCCGCCGTTCACAAGGCGATGGACGCCGAGAAGTGGGGCGTCATCTTCTGTACGAAGATCGGACAGGGGCGCTGGGATATGGCCGAACGGATCGTAGAGGACAACGACGACGCCTACCTCATCACGATGGACGAGGTGACGCCGGACCGCCTGCGCAACTTCGACATGGACGCCTTCGTCAACACCGGCTGTCCGCGGATCACTACCGACGACGGCCCGCAGTTCCACAAGCCGATGCTCACGCCGGGCGAGTACCGTATCGCCGTCGGCGACGAACCCCTCGACTCGCTCTCGTTCGACACGTTCCACGGGACGTGGTGAGAGTTCGTCGACGGCCGCACCGTCACCGTCGCGTGTGAGGCGCCGGCCCGTCGGCGTGACGCCGATAGCCACGGCGTGTTCCGTGCGCTTTTGGGTGTTCGGCGGAGAGACAACCTATGGAGTGTGACCCAATCGGGACCGTCCACACGCCGTTCGAGACGACGGGCGAGGCGCCGAGACAGGGGTTCCGCGGCGACGCCGAGGGTGTCGTCGACGTCGATCCGGCCTACCGCGAGGGGCTGGTCGGCTTCGACGGCGACCGAATCGTCGTGGTCTGGTGGGCCGACCGCGCCGACCGCTCGGTCCTGACGCTGGATCGGGACGCCGACCGCGGCGTCTTCACCTCCCGGTCACCCGCACGGCCGAATCCGGTCTGTGTCACCGAGTGTTCGGTTCGGTCGGTCGACCACGAGGCCGGCCGACTCCGCCTGGGCGGGGTGGACATGGCCGACGGTAGCCCGGTGATCGACCTGAAAGTTCCTGTCACCACTCAGTGCTGGGACGACGTCTCGACGTAGTCGACCGCCTCCGCTGGGGTGTCGACGGCCTCGACGCCGGGCGCGTCGTGGGTGCCGAGCCCCGCCACGGGGCGGTCGAACACGCCGGCGTACCCGAGTTCCGAGAGCGTCCCAGCCCCGCCGTCGACGGCCACGACGGCGTCGCCGTTCATGACGACCAGCGCGTTTCGGGCGTGGCCCAACCCCGTCGCGACGGCGACGGAGACGTGGTCGTTCGCGTCGCGGCGGTCGGCCGTCGGCAGGATGCCGACCGTCTCGCCCCCCTCGGCGGCCGCGCCCGCACAGACCGCCTCCATGACGCCGCCGAGGCCGCCACACACGACGACGTGCCCCCGGCGGCCGAGTAGTCGGCCGACCGTTCGAGCGCGGTCGGCCGTCGAGCCGTCGATGCTGCTCCCACCGATGACGCTGACGCGCATGGGTGGGTGTCGCCGAGCGACGGGTTATACGTTGGGCCGGACGGGTGGGCTTTTGAGCGTCGAGCGCGCAGGGAGGAGTAACGATGGCCTTCGTCACCAAGCTCAGCTTCCAGAGCGGCGACCGGGACGCCCTCGACTCGCTCGTCACGGACATCAAGCGGATGGTCGAGCGGAAGGGCGCGGAGTGTAAGGGTCCCCACTCGGCGCCGCCGGAGCGACTCACCGTCCCGCAGTATCGGACCCTGTGTCCCGGCGATCGGTTCCCCGCGTGGGACTACACCACCTACACCCGGCGCATGGAGATCCACGGCAACGACGAGGTGGCCCGCCGCGTCGGTCACATGGACTTCCCCGATCACGTCCACGTCGAAATCGAGGTCGACCGCAAGAAGCCGCTCGGCCACCGGAAAGACTGATCTACTCCTCGACGACGCCCAGCAGCTCGCCCCGCCCGGTCGACTTCTCGGCGTCGAAGTCGGTGACGCGCAGTCGAACGAGCCGGTCGCGCAGCCCCGACCCCGCGTCGGGAAGCGTGATGATCGTGTCCCCGATCCGCACCCGTGCGGCGCCGTCCTGATAGCCCGTGACGAAGGCGGTGAGTTCGTCGCCGGCGGCGTACGCCGGGCGGTTGGTCCGGAACGTCCACCCGGCGAACAGCTTGCCGAGGTTCATACCCGCGCCACCTCCTCGCTTTGCCGGTCGGGAACGTACTCTAGCCCGTAGCCGGTCCACGCCGCGACGAGGAAGACGGCGACGAGGAACCAGCCGTGGAAGACGTACGGCCACACCGCGGCGGGGTTGGCGAGCATCGCCTCGGTGAACCAGTCGAACTGCTGGGGGAGTTGGATCATCGCCGCGTAGCCCGCCAGCACGCCGCCACCCCATGGGAAGATGTAGCCCAGCGCGGAGGTGTTGGCGTCCAAGATGTTGGCTCGGCGGTAGCCGTTGATGTTGAACCGCTGGCCGAGCGTCCGGATGAAGGGTGCGATGGCGATTTCGGCTGCCGTGTTGATCGTGATGGTCGCGTTGACGATGGCGGTGCCGATGACCATCGTCGTCTCCGCGCGGCGGACGGTTGTGGCCACGTTCTCCAGCAGCCACTCCTCGATGGCGGCGAAGCCGCCGCCGGCACGCATCACCTGCGCCGCGCCGACGATGAGGAGGACGAGGACGATCAGCGGGAAGAAGCCGAGCGCGCCGGAGTAGAGGCTCCCGCCGACCGTCGCCGAGGCGTCCGGCGACACCTCGATCAGGGCGCCGAGGACGGGGAGGCCGTCGAGCGTCGCCGCGATGCCCGACTCACTCGTCGACCGGAAGACGAGCATCGCGGAGGCGGGAGCGAGGCCGAGGCCGAGGTTGAGGACGACCGAGGCGATCAGCCCCCACGAGATGGCCTCGACGATGTGTCGACCCTGGACGGCGGTGAGGATGACGATAGCGATCGAGAGGAGGTGAACGAGGCCGAGCGGGCCGACGCCCGCGGCGGCGTCCGCGCCGACGTCTAGGGGCTGGCCGGCCATCGCCTGACCCGCGATCAGGTAGCTCGCGAGCGCGAGTACCGCGGCGACGACGGCGTATTTGAACCGCGAGGCGACGACGCCGCCGATGTCGGCATCCTGTGTCACCGCGCTCACGATGGTGGTGTCGGAGACGGGCGCGAGATTGTCGCCGAAGACGGCCCCGGAGAGGATGGCGCCGAACAGGAGGACGGGATCGGCTCCCAGCAACACTCCGGCTGGGAAGACCAGGCTGGTGAAGGCGACGGCGGTGCCGTAGCCAGTCCCGATGCCCGTCGCCAAGAGTGCCGCGAAGATGAACGTGAGCGCCGGGAACAGTGCGGCGCCGACTTCGGCCGCGCCCGCGGCCCAGACGAGGCCGTCGACGAAGCCGCCGGCCTGGATGGTGTCGGCGAACATGCCGGCCCACAGCCAGGCGACGACGGCCGTCGCCGCCACGCGCTGGGTCATCCCCTCGAAGATTGTGTCGGCGTAGCTCTTCCAGTTCCCCCGCACGAACAGCATCCCGACGATGAGCCCGACGAGCATCCCGACGACGAGACCGGAGGTGTCGCCGATGCCGAGGAGGCCGCTCTGGACGATGGCCCAGACGATGAAGATGGCGAGAGGGAGAGCGCTCATCCCTCGACCGCCGTAAAACTGGATGCGCGACGTATCGGGCTGTTCGTCGGGGAGGTCGTGGTCGCTCATGTGCCCACACGTCTCCCGTCGACCGAGTAAAATGGTCCGGAACCGAACGAACGGTGAGTCCCCACGTTCTCCGGGACGTTCCGGCCGCCGACCGCCCCGACCGCGTGCCGGCATCGCGCGGGGAGATGACTTATGCCACCCGCCCTCCGTTATCGGGTATGAGCGTCAGCGACGACCTGCTCGACCTGCGGCGTGACCTCCACCGGCACCCCGAGCCAGCGTGGCGTGAGTTCTACACTACCGCCCGTCTCGTCGACGAACTCGAGACGCGACCGCTGGACGAACTCCACGTCGGCCCCGAAGTGCTGGCCGCGGACCGCCGAGGCGTTCCGGACGACGACGAACTCGACGAGTGGGCGCGGCGGGCGGTCGCGGCCGGCGCCCGCGAGGACGTCGTCGACCGACTGGACGGTGGGTACACCGGCCTCGTCGCCGTACTGAAGCGGGGCGAGGGACCGACCGTCGGCCTCCGGGTCGACATCGATGGCCTGCCGATCACGGAGGCCGACGGGGACGACCACCGTCCCGCGTCCGACGGCTTCCGCTCCGAGAACCAGGGGTTCATGCACGCCTGCGGTCACGACGCTCACGCGACCGTCGGGATCGGTGTGATCGACGCCATCGCCGACAGCGACTTCGGCGGGACGCTCAAGGTGTTCTTCCAGCCGAGCGAGGAAATCGTCTCCGGCGGCGAGCCGATGGCCGAAGGCGGCCACCTCGACGACGTGGACTACCTCCTCGCACTCCACGTCGGCCTCGACCACCCGACCGGCGAGGTGGTGGCGGGCGTCGACGGCTTCCTCGCCCAACAGCACTTTCGAGCCGAGTTCTCGGGCGCCTCGGCCCACGCCGGCGGCCACCCCGAACAGGGCCGCAACGCGGTGCAGGCGATGGCGACGGCGATTGGAAACCTCTATTCCATCCCCCGCCACGACGAGGGTGCGACGCGGGTGAACGCCGGCCGCGTCGGTGGCGGCACCGCCTCCAACATCGTCCCCGAGGAGGCGTTCATCGAGGGCGAGGTACGCGGCGAGACGACCGATCTCCGGGAGTACATGGCCGACCACGCCGAGCGGATCCTGCGGTCGGCCGCCGACCTCCACGACTGCGAGGTGGAACTCGAGTACGGGGGCCGGGCGCCGGGCGGCGAGAGCGACGCCGAACTCGCCTCGGTGGTCGCGGACGTGGCCGCCGAGACGGTCGGCGTCGACTCCATCCTCGACAGCGACGACCTCGGCGGGAGCGAGGACGCCACGTACCTCATGCGCCACGTCCAGAAGCGGGGCGGCCTCGCCTCCTACGTCTGTGTCGGCACCGACCACCCCGGCGGCCACCACTCGCCGACCTTCGACGTCGACGAGGAGACGATTCGCATCGCAGTCGACGTGTTCACGGGGACCATCGAGCGGGTGGGGCGGGAAGCGGTATAAGACAGACTGCCGGTACCGGTACACCCGCCGGGAGTCGATACGAACGGTGTACTGAATAGAGCGACCGGAGCCCACACGCCGACTCCGTCTGTCGTGTGGACCCGATACTGAATCAGCCGGTCACTCCGCTTGCGAATGTGGTACGAACCGACCGATCTACGGGAGACAGTGACCGATTAGTACAGGGCGAACAGAGAGGATCCGCTCCGCTTACTGTTGCCTGACGACGACGGTATCTGCAACGAGGTCGCCGACTCGTTGGTTGTCATCTGTAAGCAGTATCGATCCCATTGCGATGAGGTTGAACGTCGGGAGTGCATCAACGACCCACAGCAGGTTCCGTAGTATTGACGCGCCGATCGAACAGTTTGACCCATCGGACTTGATAACGACCAGTCCAAGTAGGTATTTCCCCGGCGTGTAACCGTACAGTCCCTCAAGTAGAAACCCGTACACCACTGTTGCGGCCAGCCCCACGAACGCCAGCACGAGAAACCCGATATCGCCGAGGGCTGCCCCGGCGAGTACAATGGGGCCCCAGATGAGCCCCATGAGAATCGAGTCGATCAAGAATGCACCCACTCGGTGCCAGATCACATCTCCGTGTGTCTCTCGTTGCGGTTGCGGATGCTTTTCCATACCCCACTTCTGTTACTCAATCCGTATTAACTTCTGAGGGGGTGTTTCTGTGGTAGAAAATAGAATAGTTCGCAGGCACGTTCTATCGGTTGGTTCAGGATGGAAACAGAGAAAATAACGCAGGTCTCGTACTGACTACATCCTCTGTAGTGAGCGGTTCCGAGTGGGATGGTGGTGTGTTAAAAACGCGCCCCGTATTCGGTCCGATCACGGCCACGGCGCTCGACCGTCGATAGAGACTGTCGATCGAGTCGGGTCGTAACTCAGTACTTCGGCTCGGCGCCCGTCGCCTCGTACACCCGCTCCATCAGGTCGTCGCGCCCGGATTGCCACGCCGCCAGCCCCGACGGATCGGAGGGATACGATTCGTAGCGTTCGAGCAGTTCGTCCGCCAGCCGTTTCGTCCGGTAGAAGTCCAGAATCGTCCCCCAGTAGCCGAAGCTCCTGATCGCGCTTTTGATTTTCAGGCCGAGACCCATCGAGGTCGATCCCGAATACAGGGCCTCCGCGAGTTTCTCGCCGGGGAGCGATGCGAGCAGCCCCATCAGGTCGTCGACGTCGACTGCGGTGGACAGCACGTTGTACACGTCGAGGCCGGCGTACCGGCCCCCGAAGTGGTCCATGACGCGCTCGTTGTACTCCCAGAGTGCGGCCTCGGTCGGATCGTCGTAGGCGTCGACGATGGCCTCGGCGGCGTAGGTGCCGGCGTAGGCGGCGCCCGCGATGCCGCCGCCGGTGGTCGGGTTGACGTGGCCCGCGGCGTCGCCAACGGCGACGAATCCCGGGGCGACCGCGGAGTCGTACGGGCGGCGGGTCGGGAGGGCGGCGCCGAGTTTGTCCCGGACCTCCGCGCCGCGGAACTCCGGCCGCGTCCGGAGGTCACGCCGCAGGTCGTCGACGAGTTTCATCGGCTCTTCGGTCATCTGGAAGCCGAGACCGGCGTTGATCGTCGTGCTCGTTCGCGGGAAGTACCAGAGATAGCCCGCGGCGCGTTCGGTCGGCTTGAACACGAGGGCGTCGTCCCACTCGACGGGGTCGGGAACCTCGACGATTTCGCGGTAGGCCGAGCAGAACTGCGAGTAGGAGACGTTGGTGTCGAACGTGGCCGTCGAGAAGTCGGCCTTGTCCTGCAGGATCGAGAGGGCGCCGGCCGCGTCGACGGTCACCCCGGCGTCGTAGGTGACGGGGTCGCCCTCGCGAACCCCGCGGACGCCGGTCACCCGTGCGCCGTCCTGGCGCACGTCCTGGACGACGGTGTCGTAGTGGAAGTCGGCGCCGGCGGCCTCGGCGCCCTCGATGATGCGGCGCCCGTACGCGTGGCGGTCGATGACGGCGAGTTCGCCGGGGACTGGGATGTCGAGGACGGTGTCGTGTTGGGGAATCTCGAACCGGCCGTGGTCGACGCCGGTGTTGGTGAACGAATCCTCGAGTTTCGACTTCGGGATGACGTCGGGGAACGCGTCGGCGCCTTTCAGCGCGTCGCCACACGCGATGTGGCCGGCTTCCGACTCCGATTTCCGCTCGACGACGACGACGTCGAGGCCGTCGCGGGCGGCGCTGGCCGCGGCGTAACAGCCGGCAGTGCCAGCCCCGACGACGACGACGTCGCACTCGTGGGTAGTCATTGTGGGGGTGTCGCCGCCGCGGTGGGAAAACTCTTTATTCCCGATCCGTCGGGTTCGAGCCGACGGAATCCGTGGTTCGTGGGGGCGTCAGGACGCCGCCTCGACGGCGTCTTCGACGGTCGCCCGCGCCCGCGCCACGAGTTCGTCCACCGACTCGCTCTCGGCGTAGAGGCGGACGTAGGGTTCGGTCCCGCTCGGACGGACGAGGAGCCACGAGCCGTCGGGGCGTTCGAGGCGAACCCCGTGAGCCCGGTCGACGCTCGCCTCCGGGAACGCCTCGGGGAGTGTCGCCCCCAGTCGCTCCATCGTCCCGTCTTTCGCGTCGTCGGGACAGGGGATGCTCACCTTCCGGTAAGGGCGCTCGGTGACCGGCCCACGGAGGCCGTCGAGTCCCTCGTTCGCGACGTGGCGGGCGAAGACGGCTGCGCTGGCGACGGCGTCGATCCAGCCGCCGAAGGCGGGGTGAAGATGTTTCCACGGTTCGGCCGCGAAGACGACCGTTCCTCTGTCCTTCCGGACCCTGGCCACACCCTCGTGGAGCGCGCCGAGGCGGACCCGCTCGACGCGTCCGCCCGCGGCCTCGACGCGCTCGTCGATTCGGCCGGAGGCGTTCGGCGTCGTCACCACGACGGGGTCGGTGCCGTCGTCGGCCCGGACGTACCGCTCGGCGAGTACGGCGAGGGCGGTGTCCTCGTGGATCACCTCGCCGTCGCCGTCGACGATCACGATCCGGTCGGCGTCGCCGTCGTGTCCGACGCCGAGGGCGGTGTCGCCGTCGGCGACGAACCGGCGGAGCGCGGTCAACGAGTCCGGCGTCGGCTTGCTCTCGCGACCGGGGAAGTGACCGTCGACGTTGCCTTCGAGCGTCTCGACGCTGGCGCCGAGATTCCGGAGGACGGCCGGCGTCGCCAGCGCGCCCACGCCGTTGCCGGCGTCGACGGCGATAGGGAGGCCGTCGAGGGGTGCGCCGAATCCACGTGCGTAGTCGGCGACGGCGTCGCGGTAGGCGTCGAGGACCGACACGTCTCGACTCGCCCCCCACTCGTCCCACTCGACGGGCGGGTCGGCGGCGTCGATCCGGCGATCGATCGTCATCTCCCGCTCCCGGTCGTACTCCGTCCCGTCGACGAAACACTTGATGCCGTTGTCGCCGGGTGGGTTGTGCGACGCGGTGAGCATCACGCCGTGACGGCCACGCGAGGCGAACGCGAGCGTGGGCGTGGGGACAACACCGAGGCGACGAACCGACGCGCCGCCCGAGAGGGCACCGGCCTCGACGGCGGCCGCGAGCCCCCGTCCCGTCGTTCGGCCGTCGCGGCCGACGACCACCTCCGCGTTCTCGGCCGACGCCTCGCTGGCGACCGCGCGCCCGACCGCCACCGCGAGCTCCGGCGTCACCGTCGTCCGTACGTTCCCGCGGATACCCGCGGTCCCGAAGCGACTCATACCGGCTCTCCGACCTCCAGCGGTTTGTATCGGTCGGTGGCGGTATCGAAAGCTTCACCGGGACGCCGGAGGATGGGCCGGTATGTCAGCGGCCGATCCGTCCGACGGTTCGGGTTCGTGGTTCGACCGCGTCGACCGCGTCACTCTCGCCGTCGTCGCCGTCGCCCTCCTCGCGCTCGCCGCCCGCCTCGTCGGCCTCGGTGCCCGCCCCTTCCACTGGGACGAGGCCCGCGTCGGATACTGGAGCCTCCGATACCTCGACAGCGGCGCCTTCGAGTATCGCCCCGTCGCCGGCGGCCCCTTCCTCTACGTGGTCGAGCGGTACGTCCTTGGGACCGTCGGGACGACGGACGCGGCGGCCCGCGGCGTCGTCGCCGTCGTCGGCGGCCTCTCGCCGCTCGCCGCGCTCCTCTTTCGTCGTCCGGCCGCGGCCGACGCCTCGCCCCGCCCGCGCTACCGGCTCACCGACGCCGAGACGGTGGCGATGGCCGGCCTGCTCGCCGCGAGTCCCGTCCTCCTCTACTACGGGCGGTTCCTCCGGGGGGACGTCCCGCTCGCCGTCTTCGGCCTCGTCGTCGTCGGCTGTGCGCTCCGTCTCCTCCGGGCCGACGAGGGGACGGACGCTCGCCCCTACCGCTATCTCGGCGCCGCGGCGCTCGCGCTCGCGGTGGCGACGTCGGCGTTCGTCGTCGCGTACCTCGTCTGCTGGCTGGTCGCCGCGGCGCTCGTCGTCGACCAGCGCCGACTCGTCGGCGCCGGGCGAGACGGGCGGCCCCGACTGGAGTCGGCCCTCGAACGCCTCCGCGGCTCCGCCCGCGACGCGCTCGGTGCCGTCGCCGTCTTCCTCGTCGTTCACCTGTTCTTCTACGCGCCGCGAACCGGTGGCTCGATCCGGCCGTCGCTGGCGACGGTCGAGGCGGCGTTTCTCGGCGCCGCGCGGAAGTTCTACGGCGTTCGAATCGTCGGCCGCCGTCAGGGGGGCGAACACCAACTGCTCCCGTACCTGAGCGATCACGCCGAGACGCTGCTTGCGGCCTCGGCCGTCGTCCTCGCGCTGGCGGCGGTCGGCTTCGTCGCCGACCGGTACGGGCGGGGGGCGACCCGTCCGGTCGTCGCCTTCCACGCCTACTGGGCGGGGGCATCGCTGTTCGTCGTCCCGGTCGTCACCGAGGAGAGCGCGGCGTGGCTGACGGTCCACACGGTCGCGCCGGCGGTCGTTCCGGCGGCCGCGGCCGTGGGCCTGCTCGTCCGCTACGCGTCGCGCGCGCTCTCTCGGGACGACGCCGCGAACGTCGCCGTCGCGGCGCTGCTCGCGCTCGCGGTCGGCGGCCAGCTCGGCGTGGCAGTCGCGGGGACGGCCTACGGGCCGACGACGCCGGCGAACCCCCTCGCCCACCACGCCCAACCGGCGGACGACCTCGCTCCCTTCGTCGCCGACGTGTCCACCGCTATCGAGGGGTCGGCGGGCGTGGACGTGCTCTTCTACGGCCCGGAGTTCGTGCCGACCTACGACGACGAGCCGGACCGCCCGCCCGTGAGCGACGCGTGGGGCAACCGGCTCCCACTCCCGTGGTATCTGGAGCGACTGGGCGCGGAGACCGACGGCGTGCGCGACGAGGCGGGGCTGGCGGACCTGGAGTCGCGACCGCCGGTGATCGTCGCGGACGCGAGTCGGCGGTCGACGCTGTCGGCGCGCCTAGAGAGCTACGAATCGAGTACGTACCGCCTGTCGCTGTGGAACCGAGAAGTGGTCGTCTTCGTCCGCTAGCGGAAGCCCATCGCTTCGATCTGTTCCTGATAGCGGTTGCGGATGGTGACCTCGGTCACCTGGGCGACGTCGGCCACCTCGCGCTGGGTCTTCTTCTCGTTGCAGAGCAGCGAGGCGGCGTAGATGGCCGCCGCAGCGAAGCCGGTGGGCGACTTCCCGGAGAGCAGCCCCTGTTCGGCGGAGACGTCGATGATTTCGGTCGCCTTGGCCTGGACTTCCTCGCTGAGTTCGAGCGCGGAGGCGAACCGCGGGACGAACTGCTTGGGATCGACCGGCTTGAGTTCGAGGCCGAGTTCCTGGGAGATGTACCGATAGGTCCGGCCGATCTCTTTTTGCGGGACGCGGGACACCTCGGCGACCTCGTCGAGCGACCGGGGGATGCCCTCCTGCCGACAGGCAGCGTAGAGGGCGGCGGTGGCGACGCCCTCGATCGATCGCCCGCGGATGAGGTCCTCGTTGAGCGCACGCCGGTAGATCACGGAGGCCACCTCCCGCACCGACCGCGGGACGCCAAGCGCGGAGGCCATCCGGTCGATCTCGCTCAGCGCGAACTGCAGGTTGCGCTCGCCCGCGTCCTTCGTCCGGATGCGCTCTTGCCACTTCCGGAGCCGATGCATCTGGGACCGCTTCTCCGAGGAGAGCGACCGGCCGTACGCGTCCTTGTCCTTCCAGTCGATGGTCGTCGTCAGTCCGCGGTCGTGCATCGTCTCGGTGATCGGCGCGCCGACCCGTGACTTGCTCTGTCGCTCGGAGTGATTGAACGCCCGCCACTCCGGCCCGCGGTCGATCTGCCGTTCGTCGATGACTAGTCCGCAGTCGTCACAGACGAGTTCGCCCTGATCCGCGTCCGTGACGATGTTGTCTGACCCGCACTCGGGACAGTCAACGGATTCGTCCGCTTCCTGTTCCGTCTCCTGGCTCCGCTGGCGTTGGCGGCTCGGACGTTCCATTATAAGTGTCGTGGCGAACCTCTTATTTAAACCTTTGGCCGAGGGGCGAACGGGGTCGACGACGCGGCGACGCGGGCCGGATCACGCGTACGCCTGGATCGCCACGACCGAAATCAGGCCGGCGATCATCGCTAGGGCGAACCCGCCAGCTTTCGCCAGTTGCCCGGGTGCGGCGAGCATCGTCAGCGCGCCCCCGACCGCGAGAATGCCGAACAGCACGCCGAATCCCACGTCCCTGTCCGTCGAAGTCGCGTCGAGTGCCATGCACGCAGGGTCCGAGGCAGCGCACTTAGCCCCTTCGACTGTGCCCACTGGCGTGGCGACCAAAATATAAGCGCCGGGGGCCGTACCCCCCGGTATGGACTTCACCCTCTCCGCGGAGGGCGCCCAGATCCGTGATATGGTCGCCGAGTTCGTCGACGAGGAGGTCGTTCCGGTCGCCAGCGAGATTGACGAGACCGACGAGTTCCCCCGCGACCTGATCGACGAGATGGCCGATCTCGGGCTCATGGGAATGCCCTTCGACGAGACGTACGGCGGGGTCGGCCTCGACTACCACGCCTACGCGGCCGCCCTGGCGGAGATCAGCCGCGGCAGCGGCGGCCTCGGGACGATCGTCGCCGCCCACACCAGCCTCGCGGGCGGGATGCTCGACTCGTTCGGCGCCGAGGCCCAGAAGGAGCGGTTCCTGACGCCGCTGAACGAGGGCCGAGACGTCGGCGCGTTCGCTCTCTCGGAGGCCGGCGCCGGTAGCGACGTGCCCGCCATGGAGACGACCGCCGTCCGCGACGGCGACGAGTACGTCGTCGACGGCGAGAAACTCTGGATCTCCAACGGCTCCGTTGCCGACACGGTGGTCCTGTTTGCCAAGACCGATCCCGACGCGGGGCGGAACGGGCTCTCCTCTTTCGTCGTCCGTCCCGGCGAGGACGACGGCTTCTACGTCGAGGGGACGGAAGACAAGCTGGGTGACAAGGGCTGTCCGACCGCCGAACTCCGCTTTTCGGACCTCCGGGTTCCGGCCGAGCGTCGCCTCGGCGACGAGGGCGACGGCTTCGTGCAGGCGCTGAAGACGCTCAACGCCGGGCGCATCACCATCGCGGCCCGCGGCGTCGGCATCGCGCAGGCGGCACTGGACGAGGCGGTCGCCTACGCGAACGAGCGCGAGCAGTTCGGCCGCCCTATCGGCGACTTCCAGGCGATCGGTCACAAACTCGCCGACATGGATACGAAAGTGGAGGCGGCGCGCCTACTGATGCACTACGCCGCAGACCGAAAGATGAGGGGGGAGCGATTCGTCAAGGAGGCCGCCCAGGCCAAACTCTACGCCAGCGAAGTGAGCCGGGAAGTGGCCAACGAGGCGATACAGATCCACGGCGGCTACGGCTACACGAAGGACTTCCCGGTCGAGCGATTCTACCGCGACGCGAAGCTCAACGAGATTTACGAGGGGACGAGCGAGATTCTGCGCAACACCATCGGCGAGGAGTTGCGGTAGCCGGGAACCGCAACGTTCGACACCCCAGCGTCCCGACCGACTGTCATGTCCGGGAACGGCGACGAGCGTGACGGCACGACGGACGCGGGCGTCACCGCCCGCTACTACGAGACCGGCGACGAACGCGTTCTCGCGTTCGAGTGCGACGGCCGCACCGCCGCTCTCGCCCAGAACAGCGACGGCTACGCGATGGTGTCGGTCCGGCGGACGGCCGACGGCGACGAACTGGAGAAGTACTACGGCTTCGACATGGCGCTAGACCACGCGGCCGAACGCCTCGGGGTGGGCGTGAGCGACCTTCCGGTGCCCGAGAAAGCGAGCGACATGGGGATGTGATCACCGCCTCGTGACCAGCGACGGCGCCTCAGGTCCAGTAGAACCGTGGCCCGAGAAACAGGTACGCGAGCGCGAGAAAGAGGAGAGCGAAGGCGAACACTTCGCCGGGGCGCCCCCGGAGGGCGATGGCGAGGACCTGCACGACGCCCATCACGAGGGCGTCCTGGGGGTGGAGATCCGGGTACGTGACCTGTGTCACCATGAGTGCCGCGAGTAGGCCGGCGAGAGCGACGAGGACGACCGGTCCGACGAACCCCGCGAGGACGCCCGCCGAGAGAATCGTCGCCGACAGCGTCGAGGGCACGCCCTTGGTCTCGGCGGCGTCGCTGTCGTAGGCGGTGTAGAGGCCGAGGCGAGTGACCGCCATGGCGACGTAGACGGCGGGGACGGCGAGGGCGAGGCCGTACGCGACCGGGTCGGCCGCCCACGTCCACGCGTCCGCCGCCCGCGAGGCGACGAGAAGCGCCGGCGCGACGCCGAAAGAGGCCACGTCCGCGAGCGAGTCCAGGTAGGGGCCGGCGCGCGTCCCGCCCCGCTTGCGGGCGATCACCCCGTCGAGGCCGTCCATGACGGCCGCCAGCAGGACGATTCGGGCGGCGAGGGCGGCGTCCCGTGTCGCGACGAACGCCGCCAGAAAGCCGAGCATCGCGTTGCCGACGGTGACGGCGTCCGCGAGACCCAGTCGCCCCACGAACCGCGGTTGCATAGTCGCCCACTCTCCAACCGAGGATTTACGTCTTTATATCGCCCGTTTCGACCGGCGAACCACGCCGCATTTATCCGTCGGCCACCCAGTGTCGCGTATGCGCAGACGCCGGGTGATCGCGACGCTGGGTGCGGCGTTCGCCACGGGCGGGGCCGGCTGTACCGCCGTCGGCACGCTCGGGGATACCGACGGCGACGTGGGCATGACCGCGGTGGCGTTCGAACCGGCGACGATCACCGTCGACGCCGGCGAGGAAGTCGTCTGGTACAACAACAGCGCTCGCGCGCACTCCATCACGGCCTACGGGGACGGCCTCCCCGATGGAGCGGAGTACTTCGCCACCGGCGGCTACGACTCCGAGGCAGCCGCCCGTGAGGCGTGGGACGGGCGAAACGGCGTCATCGAAACTGGGGAGCGCTACGTTCACACCTTCGAAGTACCCGGCACGCACAGCTACTTCTGTATCCCCCACGAGCGCGGCGGGATGGTCGGCCAAGTCGTCGTCGAGTAATCACGCCGCCGGCAGTTCGATCACCACGGTCGTTCCGGCATCGGTCGAGTCCACGTCGATTCGGCCGTTCGAACCCTTGACGATCCAGTTGGTGAGCCACAGTCCCAGCCCGGTACTGTGGGTGAGCTGTGTCTCCTCGGCCATCCGAAGGACCGCCCGTTCGACCGGCGGCAACCCCGGCCCGTCGTCGGCGATACGGACCGCGAAGCGATCGGCTCCCGCCGCCGGCGTAAGCTCGACCGCCACCCGCGGGTGGGCGGCGTCGTTGTGTTCGACCGCGTTCTCCAGGACGTTCCAGAACGCGGACGGAAGCAGTTCGTGGCCGACGACCGGGGCCCGGCCGGGAAGCGAGAGGGTGATTTCGGCCTCCGGGGCGGTTCGACGCAAGCGATCGACGAGGTCGGTCAGGACGTCCACGAGGTCGAACCGGACGGTGTCCGAGCGGTCGGCATCGGCCACCCGCTCGATACGGTTCGCGGCGTTGCTCAACTCGAGGATTCCGTCGAGGCGCTCGCGGACGGTCCGGAGATCCGGATCGTCGTCCGGCAGTCGGTCGTCGAGGCGATCGAGATGACCGACGGCGACGTTGAGGTCGTTGCGGACGTTGTGCCGCAACACCCGATTGAGCACCGAGAGTCGTTGTCGGCGGGCGCGGCGTTCGGTCACGTCGAGAACGACGAACGTCGCGCCGCTCTCCCCGCGAGGACCCAACGGGGCGGCCCAGATCCGGGTGTCGACGAGCGAGCCATCCGGGCGGCGGTGGCGGGCCGCGGCGCCGACGACACGCTCACCGTCGTCGAGACGGTCGAGACACGCTTCCAGCCCGAGAGTGTCGGCGTCGTCGATCCACGCGACCGCGAACGGCCGGCCGAGCATCGACGACCGGTCGCGACCGAACGTCCGTTCGGCGGCGGGGTTCCACAGTCGGACGATACCCTCCCGGTCGACTACACAGATGGGGACGGGCGCGGCGTCGACGACCGTCGAGAACCGGTCGACCAACTGCTCCACGGCCGCCGTGAGCACGTCGACCTGTTCCCCGCTGTCGAGGTAGTGATCCAGCGCCGTCAACAACTCGGCGAACATCGTCCGCGAGAGCCCGTCCCGATCCGACAGCACGTCTTCGTCGACCCCGGCGTAGGCGTCGACGACCGCCTGCTTGACCTCCTCGTGGCCGCGGCGGGCGAGTGTCCGGAACACCGCACCGGCGATCTGATCCGTCGATCCGTTCATTTTAGGTCAGCCTAAAAACTTGTGCCGAATAAACCTTCGGCTCGACCGTGGGTGCGTGGAAAAAGCGGTCGTCCGAACTCAGTTCTCGCCGACGGCGACGTCTTCTTCGTCGACGTCGACGGCCGCCTCCTCCTCGGCGGCGACCTCTTCGGGTCGTGCTTCGAGGGTGAGCTTCTGGATCTCGACCCGGCGGAGCGGGTAGACAGTTTTTGCCTCCCCGTAGATGGCCGAGGAGAGTCGCCCCTCGACGGCGCTATCGACGAAGGACTGGAAGTCCCGTTCGGCCGCAGCCTCCTCGATGATGTCGATCATGATTCGGCGGATGGCCTGTTCCTGACTGCGGTCGGCCTTCTTGGTCGTGAACGCGACGGGCTGGATCCGGACACGGTGGTCGTCCGTCGTCAGCACCGTGATCGTCGCGTCGACTTTCGAGGCGCCGCGGCGAACGAGACTGCGCAGGTAGTCCCGCGTGAGTTCGTGCTTGATGAACTCGGTGTATGCGGAGTCCGATCCCACGTCAGTGATCTTGAACGTGAGCTTGGTGTTGTTCGCCCCGGCGTCGTCCGTGATTTCGCCGAGCGTCGTTTCGATCGTTCGTCCGATGACTTTCTCCGGTTCGTCGGCAACCGTCTGGCCGAGTTCCGCCCGGTCGTACTGCTCCGGGGCGAAAATCGTGTACCAGCGCTTGCCGCGTTTCTGCTTGGATACTGAGCGTTCACTCATGGTTGTGTCTGTGTTCGCGTGCCGTTCGTGCGACGGTCGCCGCGACCGTCAGGTTCACCACGTAGTCGTCCACTGTCGACTGCAGTCCGCCCACGCTGTCGCGTTCGATCGTCGTGCGGACGACGTCGTCCGTCACGTCCGTCGACATCGACGGCGTGTCGTCCGGCCGGAGTGCGGCCGCGACCGTCGTCGCGTCGTCGTGGGTCGTCTCGATGCGGGCGCGCCTCATAGCGCCTCCCTGAACGCCGTGATGAACCGCGATACCTCTCCGCCGTCGAACCGCGCCGTCGCCTGCCGGGCGTCGCCGGCGCTCGTCGCCCCGGCGTCGACCGCCCGAGCCGCCTCGCGCGTCGCGTCGTCGAGTCGGGCGTCGTCGACGCTCGCAGCCGCTGCAGCGCCAGCGGCGCTGACGACCAACACGACTGGCTCCGGCGAGCGGAAATCCCGACAGAGCCGTGCGACGGTCGCGAGTCGCGCGGGATCGCTCCCGTCGGCGTCGACGCGGGCGACCAAGACGCCGTCGTACCGGCCCGTCGTCGCCGTGGCCAGGGCGTCGTGGACTGCCCGAGCGTGGTCGCGCCACGCGCCGAGAACCGCGTCCCGGAGGTCGTCCGCGCCACGAATGGCGAGGGCGACACCCGTTCCCGGCCGCTCGCGGGCGACCGCGTCGAGTGCGTCGCCGAACCCCTCGATCGTCGCGAACCGGGCGTCGGGCGTCGCGTGTGGGCGCAGCGCCCGCTCGACGGTCTCGGCGGCTCGCGACGACGACGCCGTCGCCTCGATGGCCAGCCACGACGCGAGTCGTCGCCGGTCCTCGTCGGTCGGCGACGACGGCACGTCGAGGGTCGACACCGCCGCCGTCGCCGCCTCGAGGTCGCCCGAGACGGGGGCGTGGACGAGCGTCGAGTGTGCCAGACAGTCCGAGTGATTCGCCGTCGGTGTCGCCAGCCCGGGGCGACGGTCGACGGCCGTCAGCTCGCGGGCCGCGTCCAGCAGCGCCGCCGCGTCGCCCGCGTCGAGCGGGTGGTCCGCCGCCGCGACGCCGGCGAGCGCGAGGAGCGGATCGGGTTCGATACCGAGTTCGCGCGCGGCGGCCGCGGCGACGAGACTCGCCGGTTCGGCGCCGTCGATCGTGACGTCACCCCCCGACACGCCGACGCCAACGACGAGGTCGTCGCCCTCGCCCGGTGTCGGATCGGGAACCGCGTCCACGCGCACCTGAAAGGGGAGCGATCGCTCCCCGAGCGCCCGCGCGAGGACGCCGCTCGCGGCCAGCGCGTCGCCGTCGGCTGCCGCGACGACCCGAACGAACGGGGCCTCACGGAGGGCGGCGGCGACGTCGCCGGCGGCGGCGTCTTCCGGGGTGGCGGGCGCGGTCGACATCCCTAGTCGAGAAGTTCGGCGGCGACGTCGTAGCTGTAGGTGAACTCCTCGTCCAGCGCGTCGCCGCGGTAGTAGTCGACCAGGCGACGGATCTTCGACTCCGTGTTCTGGAGCGCGCGCTTGTTCTGGTGGTCCTGTGGGTTCTCCTCCATGTGCTCGCGCAGGCGGATCGCCCGCTTCATCAGGTTGCGCAGGTCCTCCGGCAGGTCGCCCGCGGCGTCGTGGTCCTCTAGGATCTCCGTGAGCTTCTTCCCCGTCGCCAGTTTCACGTCGGGGATGGGCGTGCCCTTCACGCCCTCGTCACGGAGCTTCATCCCGATGACGCTCGGGTCGTGACCCTGCTCGGCGAGTTCGACCACGCGCTCCTCGATCGCTTCCGTGTCTACGTCGCTCCACTCCGGGGGTTCGTCTGCCACCGGCTTGTCCGATCCGGACGAGCCACGGCGGCGGGTGTGCATTCGTGCCATAGATGATTGGAACCGGACGGACCGCAGAAGCGTATGTGCACCGACGCCTGTCGGTACACGCACTCCCGCAATCCCAAGCCCGAAGGCGAGTCGGATTTGCGGTCGCGTCGTTCCCATCGGTCTGTTCGGGAATCGAGCACTAAACCGTTTCGAAGGCATCGAGCACCGTGTCACCGGACCGCGTACGGGCGAGTCGAAGGCCTTATTATTCGGACCCCGGTACGAGTCGTTGCGACGAGGGCTCGTAGATCAGGGGTAGATCACTCCCTTGGCATGGGAGAGGCCCCGGGTTCAAATCCCGGCGAGTCCATAGATTTCTCGGGATTCGTTGAATTTAGCCCGACTCACCGCCGGAACCCAATTCGAGTCATGCCGAAAGGGTGATTTGCTCCCATATCTCGGCAATAGCGTCCGGTCGCATTTGCTACTTGCTTGGTAGTCAGGATTCCGCCGTGCGCCGGTTGCACGAAGTGAATTGAGGACAGAGACAATCCAGATGTGGTGTGACCAGTCAATTCCTCAATAACTCTTGGATGCTCTGAACGGTTGATTAGTTCTTCACAACTTGACTTTTCATTATCCCATGATAGTGATTATTATGGCAATTAATAGCAACAAAATCCAAGCAATAGTGAGGGCCCAAGGGATAATTACATCAAGGACTCGTCTTGTGTGGCTCAATCCATAGTGGACTACTTCGTGAACTTCTGTATCTGTAAGAGGTTCACCTTTCTCATATTTATCGAACCAATTGTCAACAACTTCATCGTTCCCCCTCCTTTGCTCTTGTTGATGGAGTTTGAATTCGGTAAATATGCGGTCTTCTGGAGCCAACTTTTGTTCGTTCTCAAGGGCACGCTCATGCCAGTAACTCACATCTCTACCCCTTGCTTGGACGATTCTCCGCCCCCGGTGAATAATCCATATCGAAAAGATTGCAAGCAGGACCAAGGCACTTACCGTAATTATCCTCTGTAATCCGCTAAGTGAGAGTATCCCCGATAGCAAGAAGACTCCGACTGCCAGCAATACCGATTCAAGAGTAATCAGGAAACTTCGATAGTTCTGCAAGAGATTATCCTGAATATCTGCATGCTGTACGCAAAGTCCAACCCTGTCAGAAGGGTCCATATCCCAACGTCAAAATGTAGAATACTATTATCTTTGGCCCCCACTCGGCAAGAAGACTCTTGCCGACAAAAGTATTAGATATTATCTAAGAATTCCCGTTGAAGCCCTCGCTTGTCTTCCTCGGTCTGCGCATTGTAGTGTTCCCGAAGCACCTCGGGTGACATGTCCAGCCGGTCGCTCGCCATCTCCTCCGGCATCCCATCGTTCAGGTCACGAGTCGCGGAACCGCGCCGAAGCGCGTGCGGCGAGTGTGACGACGGGCACTTCGAGGCGGTATTGTACTCACCGACCGCCTCGCACTCATCAAGGTCGCGGTCGTGGGGACACTCGTTCGTGTAGTAGCACGGTCGCGTCACGGCGTACACGTTCCGCTGGATGGTGGACCGCGCCGGACGGCCCTGTTCGGTTGCCAGAAGCGGCTCACGTCCGTACTCGTCGGTCACGTCGTGGCGTATCTGCTCGATGTAGTCCACCAGTAGGTCGCGCAGGTCGTCCCGAATCGGCGGCTTACGCTCGGAGCGCCATTTGTTCTCGATCGGTGTTCCCTCATCGGGGCGATGCACGAACTCGATGAAGGGGCCATCGGGACCGTCCTCGTGGAAATCCCCGAGCTTGAATTCAGTGTCAACGGCGACATCTGAGCCAACGAGTCTACCGCCACCTCCGGTTTGAACTCGAACTACCGGGCGTGCTGACTACATCCTCTCTATTGGCTCCGTTGAAATCCTCGGCAAGTGATATATTCTGACCCGGTTGCGGTCAATACAGACAAAGCACTTACCGAGGGAGATAATCCCTCGAATAATGCCCCCGATCCAGCTAGAAGATAGTATCCCCCTATTTGGTGCACTGATTCTTGGATTCGTCCTCTTTCTTCTCATCAATTACCTCAGTCTATTTGGGGTGGCGACTGTAGACTCCGATCTGATTACTATCTCGTTAGGTGTCCTTATTGGATTCGTGATCGCTCGGGTCAGTAACTCACGATAGGTTCGCACTCTTCAGTGACCGGGTGTCTCAGACAATAATGTATCTGAACGACAGGATTTCAACAGAGCCTCCCTATTCAGTAGGCCTTTCGTATCAGTTGATGGGGGCCTCAACGGAGTCAACAGTCACTCATCTCTATTTGTCCACTGAGCGACGCAACACAGCTCAAATCCGGTGTAATGGGTTATTCAGCGATCATCGAGGGTTCCCCTTCTCTGGCCCCCCGTTCGCCCGCCGTCCGCTCGTCGTAGTGCTTCTCCAGTACCTCGTCGGACACGTTCATCCGATCAGAGATAACCTCTTTCGGCACACCAGCGCTTAGCTGGTAGGTGACCGACCCCCGACGACGTACTTGGGGAAACGCTATGAGATTGCAGCCTTCGTTCACCCCTCTGTGGATTCTCCCCGTCGTACGTCTCGTCGGACCCACCTGTCGTACTCTCGGTCGGGACCGAGACACCACCCTACTGGTTAATCAGGACGATGGCGACGATAGCCAACCCGATGCCGGCGACTTTCGTCAGCGAAATCGGCTCACCGAGAACGAGGACGCCGATGGCGGCTGCGGTCACGAAGTACATCCCACCGACGGTGGCGACCACCGCCGTCGATCCGACGGAGACGCCGACGAACGTCGAGACGACGCCGATTGCGGCCGCCACGCCCGCGACGAGCGAGAAGAGCAGCCCCTCGTTCGTCACGGCCAGCGAGGCGTCGGAGACGAACGCGTAGGCGGTGGTGACGACGGCCGCAGCGATATAGGAGATGGCGGCGGCGGTCACCGGATCGATGCTGTTCGACGCGACGTCGCCGAGGGTGATCCAGAACCCCCACGCGATCATCGTCCCGAGGCCGAAAAGAAGCGCGGAGTTCACGGCGATTCACCGGCCGAGTCGTGAGTCACGGCCCGGTTCGTGGTCGGGGTGGTCGTCGTCGAACGCCGGCGGAGCCGTACGCGTGCCGGAGACGGATGCATCGGTGTCGCCAACTACGTCGTGCAGGTTCAACAGTCGTGTGTTCCCGCGCAGCGAATCACGACGAGTCGGAACCCCCGGGCGCCGATCCTGTACGTTAACGGGTGTCGCGTCCGAGGTGACCGTATGAGCCGCGACGCCCGAACGGCGATAGTCGGCGGGACGTTCACGCCGATTCACAACGGTCATCGCGCCCTCCTCCACGAGGCCTTTCAGACGGCCAGTCACGACGGCACCGGCGACGGTCACGTGATCGTCGGTCTCACTGCGACGGCGCTCGCCGAGCGAACGCGGAGCGACCCCGCTCACGCGGAACTGCTCGGCCCCTTCGCGGACCGGCGGGCGGCACTCGAGGCGGAACTCGACGCGACGGGGGAGGCGTACACCGCGAGCCACGAGGTCATCGAGTTGACCGACGCCCACGGCCCGGCCGCGACGCGGCCGGACGTGGACGCCCTCGGCGTCTCCCCGGAGGCGGAAGGCTCAACAGTGCGCCTACGAACTCAACCGGCAGCGGCTGGCGGACGGGTTCCGGCCGGTCGAGATACACACCCCGCCTTTCGTCGTCGCCGAGGACGGCGAGCGCAGCAGCAGCACCCGGATCCGGAACGGCGAGATCGACGAACACGGCCGGCTGCCGGAGTGAGATGGGTCAGGCAGTCGCGTTCGTTCGGGGGCCGGCCTCGTAGACGACCTGGACGGTCGTGGACACCGCCACCGGCCCGGATTCGAGGTCCGACGGCGCCGCGGGGGTCGGGACAGCCGTTGACGTCGCGGTACCCTCTGCGTCGGCGTATCGCGGCGCGCCGCTCCGCCCGGTCCGGATCACCCGCACGCCGGTGACGGTGAGGTTGGCGTCGGTGGCGAGAGCGCGCGCCTTCGTCCTGGCATCGGCCATCGCGGCGCTCCGGGCCCGCCGTTCGAGATGGCGGCGGCGATCCGCCGAGAGCGTGAAGGCGACGTCGTCGACTTCGGTCGCGCCGTTGCGGACCGCGGTGTCGATCACCTCTCCGACGCGGTCGGGGTCGGTGACCGTAATCTCGAAGTCGTGAGTCGCGCGGTACTGCACGCGCGGTTCGGCGCCCTCCTCGCGCGGCCGGCGCCGGTCCCGGTAGATGTCGTATCGCTGCGTGGTGATCCGGTCCTCGTCGACACCGGTCCGTTCGAGCGCGGCCCGCATCCGCGAGACGTTCGTCGCGAGGCGCTGTCGGGCGGTCGCGGCGTCGGGGGCGACGGCGACGACGGCGACTTGGACGACCGCCTGGTTCGGTTCGGCATCGGCGCTGCCGCTCCCGGAGACGCGGATGGTGCTGTCCGAGTCGGTCGCTGGCGCGGACTCCGTCGATGCGGCCCCCGACGAGCCGGTCCCGGCCGAACAGCCGGCGAGCACGAGCAGAACCGCGACGCCGAGGGCGGCGAGTGCGTGGACGTGGGTGTCAGTGTCGCGTCGCATGGTCGTCGTGTCGGACCGGGGGGACAAGTGCCTCGTGGAGACACAAACGGTCGTTTGAGGGACCGACGGCGGACTCGACGGTCGAACGGATCCGATCACGGGGATCTTTTTGTCGCTGGCGGCCGTGCCGACGGATATGTCACACGAACTCGTCGACTACCGCGACGTGGATCCGGTCGGTGGCGGGCTCCACTTTCTGCGCGACAGCCTGGACTGTTCGAATCTCGGCGTGTCGGTGCTGGACGTCGAGGCCGGCTGGAGCGGCAAACCACACGACCACGCCGACGACGGACAGGAGGAGGTGTACGTCCTCGTCGACGGGGCGGCGACCGTCACGGTCGACGGCGAGACGTTCTCGATGTCGTCCGGCGACGCGCTCCGCGTCGACCCCGAGGCGACGCGGACGGTCGACGCCGACGCGGAGTCGCTGTTCGTGATCGCCGGCGCGCCCTAGAGCTGCGCCTCCAGATCGACGAGCGCCGTCTCCGCCACGTCGGCGTCGACGAGAAGTCGGCGGTCGACGGACCGGGGCCGCTTCGCCCGTCGCCGTCCGAGCCACCGCCAGCCGAGGCTACGCAGTTCGCGTCGCTGTGCACGGTCGAGCCGGGATCGAGTGTGGTTCGTGTCGCTCATGATCTCGTGTCGCCATCACGACGGCGCGTCGAACGTCCGGACCACGTCTGGCGATCCGGAGGGGTCGTCGATCACTCGACACCCGACCGACTTCAACCTGTGGGTGCGTGTCACGGTCGCGTTCAGGCAGGCCAGCGAGCCTGGACCGCCCTCACTCCAACCACACTACGCCGAACACCAGCCGTCTCACGCCGCCGTTTGACTTGCCACAAAAACAATTATGAACTCGCGTGGACACCTTGTGCGCATGCAGAAACCGCTCCTGGTGACGGACTTCCTCGACAGAGCCCGCGAGTACTACGGCGACGACGAGGCCGTCGTGGCGACGACCGGCGAACGGTACACCTACGACGAACTCGGCCAGCGGGCGGATCGGTTCGCGGCTTTCCTCCAGTCCCGAGGCGTCGAGAAAGGCGACCGGGTGGCGGTACTTGACCCCAACACCCACTACCACCTCGAGGCCGCGTACGGGATCATGCAGTGTGGAGCGATCCACACGCCACTGAACTACCGCCTGACGTCCGAGGACTTCGAGTATATCCTCTCGGACGCCGGTGTCGACGCCATCTACGCGGACTACGACTACGCCGGAAAGATCGAGGCCGTCCGCGAGTCGGTTCCGACCGAGACGTTCGTCACGAACGACCCCGATGCGGTCGACGGCGACTGGGAGGGGTTCGACGCCGTCGTCGAGGCGGCGGGGACCGACTACGACCGCCCCGAGATGGCCGAAGACGAGGTCATCACCATCAACTACACGTCGGGCACCACGGGGGATCCGAAGGGTGTGATGCGTACCCACCGGTGTGAGACGCTTCACGCCTACCTCACGTCGATTCATCAAGAGATCACGGACGACGACGTCTATCTCTGGACGCTCCCGATGTTCCACGTCAACGGCTGGGGACACATCTACGCTATCACGGGACTCGGCGCGAAACACGTCTGCACCCGCGGGATCGACGCCGAGTGGATCTTCGACACCGTGGTGGCGGAGGACGTCTCCTATCTCTGTGGCGCGCCGACGGTGTTGAACATGCTGATCGACTACTACGAGGCGAACGACGTGTCTACGCGGGGGGACCGGGACGTGCGCATCGCCACCGCGGGGTCGGCGCCGCCGGAGGCGACTATCCGCACCGTCGAGGACGAGTTCGGCTGGTATCTCAAACACGTCTACGGCGCCACGGAGACTGGCCCGCTCGTCACCACCTCCGACGCCCGGCGACACTTCGACGACGGCGATGGCAACCGCTTCGCCGTGAAGAAACGGCAGGGTCTCGGCTTCCTCGGAACCGAGATTCGCGTCGTCGACGAGGACGGCACGGACGTGCCCCGCGACGACGAGACCATCGGCGAGGTGGTCGTCCGCGGCAACCAGGTGATGGAGGGGTACTGGGAGCAACCGGAAGCCACCGAGGAGGCCTTCACCGACCGCGCCGAAGGCTACTACCACACGGGCGACCTCGCGACGGTCGACGAGAACGGCATGATCTCGATCCAAGACCGCAAGAAGGACATCATCATCACCGGCGGTGAGGACGTCTCCAGCATCGAACTCGAGGATACGCTGTTCGACCACGAGGCGGTCGGGAGCGTCGCCGTCGTCCCCGTTCCGAGCGAGCGCTGGGGGGAGGTGCCGAAGGCGTTCGTCGTGCCCGCGAACGGCGAACCGGACGACCCCGGCGTCGACACCGAGGAGTTGCTCGAGTTCACTCGCGAACGGCTGGCGGGGTTCAAGGCGCTCAAGCGGGTGGAGTTCGTCGACACCCTTCCCACCACCGCGACCGGGAAGGTCCAGAAGTACGAACTCCGATCGCGGGAGTGGGAAAACGAGGAGCGGATGGTCGGCGAGGGGTAGCGGTCAGTCCTCGTCGACGACGCGAGAGGATTCGGCGTACTTCGCGCCGCGTTTCACGTACGAGTCGGCGGCGAGAGCGCCCATCTCGCCGTCCGGAATCTCCTTGATCACCTCGGCCGGCGTGCCTGCCACCAGCGTCTCCGGCGGCACGTCCGTCCCCTCCGTGACGACGCTCCCGGCAGCGACGATGGCGCCCTCGCCGATCGTGGCGTCGTCGAGTACGATCGAGCCCATCCCGATCAGGGCTTCCTCCTCGACCGTCGCGGCGTGGACGATGGCGGTGTGACCGACGGTGACTCGTGGACCGAGGACGGCGTCCTCGTGGAGGACGGCGTTGTCCTGAACGTTCGACTCCCTGCCGACAACGATGGGGTGGTGGTCTCCCCGGAGCGTGGCGTTCGGCCAGACCGACGCCGAGCGTTCGAGTGTCACGTCACCGATGACGACTGCGGCGTCGTCGACGTAGGCGTCTTCGTGAACGGTCGGTTCGACCCCGTCGAGGGCTCTGAGTACCATGCGGGCGCCTTCGTCGGGGGACGTAAAGAGACTGTGGACGACGGGTCAGCGCAGGCGGCCGAGCAGTTCGTAGTCGTGATCGGGGGTGTACCGACGGAACAGCAGGCTGTTTGCCAAAACCGAGACGCTGGAGACGGCCATCGCGCCTGCGGCGAGGACGGGCTGGAGCAGGCCGAGCGACGCCAACGGGATCATCGCGGTGTTGTAGCCGAGCGCCCACACGAGGTTCTGTTTGATCTTCGCGAGCGTCGCGTCGGAGATTCGGATGGCCTTCACCACGTCCAGGGGGTCGTCCCGAAGTAGCGTCACGTCCGCCGCCTCGATAGCTACGTCCGTCCCCGATCCGATGGCACAGCCGACGTACGCGACGGCGAGAGCGGGGGCGTCGTTGACGCCGTCACCGACCATCATCGCTCGTCGGCCCCCGTCCTGGATCGCTTCGACTGCGTCCGACTTGTCCTCGGGGAGTACCTCGGCGCGGACGTTTTCGGGGTCGATACCGACCCGCTCGGCGACGGCACGGGCGGTGCGTTGGTTGTCGCCCGTGAGCATCATCACGTCGACGCCACGGTCCTGGAGGGCGGTCACGGCCTCGGTCGCGCGCTCTTTGACCCGATCGGCCGTGGCGACGACACCGAGGAGTTCGCCCCCGGCGGCGCCGACCGGCCCGCGGGCGACCAGCATCGCCGTCTTCCCCTCGCCTTCGAGCCGTTCCATCGTCGCTGCGGCGGGTTCGGGATCGATCCCGGCGTCGCGGAGGAGCTTCCGGTTGCCGACCAACACCTCGACGGTGTCGCCGCCACGCGCCTCGACCGTCGCCCGGACGCCGTGGCCCGGGACGTTCTCGAAGTCGTTGGCGTCGCCCACGGCGAGACCCCGATCGCGTGCGCCCTCGACGATAGCGCGGGCGAGCGGGTGGTCGCTGCCGTCTTCGACCGTCGCGGCGAGACGGAGCACGTCGTCCTCGTCGCGGCGCTCGACGGGACTGACGATCCGTCCCCCGTCGGCGACGGTGCCGACGCCGCGGTCACCGGCCGACTCGCTCAGCGCCACCACGTCTGTCAGCTCCATCTCCCCTTCGGTCAGTGTCCCGGTCTTGTCGAAGACGACCGTGTCCACGTCCCGCGCGCGTTCGAGTACGTCACCGCCCTCGAACAGCACGCCGTTGCGCGCGCCGATTGTGGTGCCGACCATCGTCGCCGCGGGCGTCGCCAGCCCCAGCGCACAGGGACAGGCGATGAGGACGGCGGAGGCGAAGACGACGACGGCGAATTCGAAGACCGACACCGTTCCCCCGCCGACGGCGGGACCGCCCGCGACCAGCCCCCACAGCGGGAGCCACTCGACGAGCCCCGCGAGCGTCGCGGGGAACAGAAACCAGGCGATCCCCCAGACGACGGCGTTCGCGATGACCGCGGGGACGAAATAGGCCGAGATGCGGTCGGCGACGTTCTGTATCTCGGGCTGGCGCGACTGAGCTTCGCTGACCGTCCGGACGATACGCTGGAGAGCGGTGTCCGAGCCAACCTTCGTCGCCTCGACGACGAGGACGCCGTTCTCGTTGATCGTCGAGCCGATCACCTCGTCGCCGGCCCCCTTCTCGACGGGGACGGACTCGCCGGTCACCATCGATTCGTCGACCGCCGACCGACCGTCGACGACCACACCGTCGGTCGGAATCTTCTCGCCGGGGTAGACCTTCATCCGGTCGCCGACCGTCACGTCCGAGAGCGGCATCTCCCGCTCGTCCCCGACGTCGTCGACGAGCGTCGCCGTCTCGGCTTCCATCTCCAGCAGTTCCCGCAGCGCCTCGCCGGCCTGCCCTTTCGACCGGGCCTCGAGGTAGTTGCCGAGCGTGATGAACACGAGGATGAGCGCCGCGGTGTCGAAATAGAGGCTCCCGGCGATGGCGCCAAGCAGGACGGCCACGGAGTAGACGTACGCCGTCGTCGAACCGAGGGCGATGAGGACGTCCATGTTGGCGCGGCGGTTCTTCACGAGCGCCGTGTACGAGTTCCGGTAGAACGGCCGACCGAGGACGGCCTGAACCGGCGTCGCCAGGAGGAACTCGACCCAGCCGAACTCGACGCCGAAGACGCGGGCGGGGAGGACGTCCCCGCCAAGCACGAACCGCTCGGCGAGAAAGACCAGTAGCGGGGCGGCGAGGGCAGCGCCGAACAGCGTCAGGCGACGCTGTCGCCGAATCTCGGCCCCGCGCGCGGCGTCGCGGGCGTCGGTGTCGGTGCCGTCGTCACCCTCGCGCTCCCGAACCGGCGAGTAGCCCGCCCCTTCGATCGCGTCGTACAGCGCGTCGGCCGACGTCTCCCCGGGGAGGTACGTGACCCGCGCCTCGTCGGTCGCGTAGTTCACCTCCGCGTCGACGACACCCGGCACGCCTTCGAGCGCCGTCTCGTTGCTGTTCGCACAGTTCGCACACGTCATATCGGTGATCGTGACCGTCGTCGTCTCGGTGACCACGCCGTAGCCGGCGCTCTCGACCGCCTCGACGATCGATCCGAGCGAGATCACCTCGAGATCGTACTCGACGGCTCCCCCGTCGGTGGCGTAGTTGACGGTCGCGTCGGTCACGCCGTCGAGAGCCGAGAGCGCAGCCTCGACTGTCGCCGAACAGTCGGCACAGGACATCCCCGTAATGTCGAGACGCGTCGTACGTTCTCCCATCGTACGTCCCCTTACGTGTCCCACACTTAGTTCAGTTTCTGCTTCGAAAATGCGGATATCTTCGGAGATATATTTGGAAACAAAAGTGATATGGAGAGGCAACTTGGCGACGCGAACGGCGGGCGCGCCGGAAACGCGAGACACCGCCGCGGCCGTCCGGATGGACGGTCACTCGCAGGTCGGCGGCGGATCGACCGTCCGCCGGAGCGTCCGGAGGCCGAGTCTCCCCTCACTGTCGACGTAACACTGGACGTACTCGACGCTGGAACACGCCTCGATCCGCCATCGGAGGCGGCGTCGTCGGTTGGTGTCGAGCGACGCCTCGATCAGATATCGGCCCTGTCGATCGACTGGATTCGAGACCCGCGTAGACGCGCCGGGTTCGAGCCGTCGTTCGATCGTCAGGACGTGAACGTCGCTCCGATGGACGGTCAGCGAGAGGACGTGCGGTGTGTCGTCGTCGTTCCAGAGGACGAAGTCGCCGAGATGGGGGGCGGCGGTTTCCGGGTGAGCGGTCGGAGTGCGGGTGCGGGTTGACGTCGCGGTCGGCTGCCGTGTAGTGGCGACTGGCGACCACTGCGACGGATCGGTCGTAGCTCCGTCCGAACAGCCCGCCGTCACGGACACGAGCCCCAAGGCACCCGTCCGGAGGAGTCGGCGACGCGTGATGGAGGTCATCACGGCGAGTGGAAGTCTGGCCTGACCGATAATTGTTGGGAAGCGTATAGGTTGGCGCGCCGGGGGGTGTCCGGACCCTCGTCCGGGGCGCTCACCAACTCCGCAGTCCCATCTCCAAGGCGACGACGACGGCCCGGTCCGCGAGCAGGAAGCTCACGTACGCGAGTGCGGGGACGAGCAACGATCCGGTCCGGTCGAAGGCGTACGCGGCGACGCCGAGGGTCGCGAACTGGGTGAGCGCGAACAGGCCGCCGGCGATGGTGGTCACGCCGGCGACGCCCGAGAGGACGGCGAGAGCGACGAACGCGAGGGCGGGGGCGAGGGCGGCGTACCGGAGCCAGCGTCGGTCGACGCGCTCGCTCGCGACGGCGACGCCGAGGAGGACGGCGAAGACGGCGGCGCCCGCGAGTCGACCGCGGGCGGGGACGGTCGCCAGTCCGCCGGCGTCGCCGACCAGCAGGAACCCGGTGACGAGCGTCGTCGCGGCAGCGGCCGCGTCGCCGTCGACGACCCGGCGGAAACCTCCCTGGACGAGTACCTGACAGACCACGACGAGGGAGGGAACGCCGACGAGGAGGCCGAGGCCGGCGACGAGGAGGATCGGGCCGAGCGGCGCGTCGGCGCCGACGGAGGATTTCGTCAGGGCGTTGTACGGCACGTCCGTGGCGACACCGACGAGTTTGGTGCAGGCGACCAGGGCGGGGGGTAGCAGGGCGACTGCGACGACGGTCGGCAGATCCGTCGCGTCGGGAATCGTCAGCCCCACGTCGACGTCGCGGACGGCGGCGTACGCGCCGGCGAGCGAGACGAGGCCGGCGAGAACGACCCCGCCGTTCACGAGACCGGCGAGCAACGGGTTGCCGCCGAGGACGGCTCCCGGCCCCGAGACGGCGGCCAGCGCCTCGTGGACGAGTCGCACCCACAGCGAGACGCAGACGAGCGCGGCGGTGACGACGCCGAACTCGACGGCGACGGGGCGCGCCGAGCGGCGAACGTCGGTCTGGAGGGACATGGGCCCGGCTTCCGTGGCGGCGTACTTAACGGTGCGTGAGGGAGTATCAGCCCGGAGAATCGGACGGCCGGCTCAGTCGAGCGCGTCGGCGTACGCGAAATCCGCGTCGGTGGCGTCGGGAGCGTCGCCATCGAGCGTGATTTGCCACCCCTGCAGCGCCGTCGGCTCGTCGAGTGCCGCACGGAGCGTCGCCCGCACGTCGTCGACGTCGACGCCGTAGTAGTCGCCAGGGACGCCCCGGAGATACTGCAGCGCCGTCTCGAAGAGGCTACACATTCCGTCGTCGTTCTCGAAGTCGACGTGCTTGTACGCGCCGGCGGCGACCTGCACCATCCCGTGGAGAAAGGCGCTCTCGGTGGTGCCCGATCCGTAGTTGTACCACTCGTCCTCGAAGCAGTCGTGCGATTCGTGGAACGCGCCCGCGTTGTAGAGGCGCACGCCGTGAACCACGGCGCGGCGGAGCGTCCCGTGCTCCCACCCGTTGGACGCGGCGCGGTCGGCTTGCCACCCGGTCGGATCGCCGGTGATCGGCGGCCCCACGGTGTGATCGCGGGTGTGGTCGTCCATACCGACCCGAGGTGGCCCACGGAGGTAACGGCTACGGCGTCCGGCGTCACGACGGCCGGGAGTGGTCGGCACCCGCCACGACCGGACGGAAACGCACTTCAACGCCCGCGGCTAAGGTTCGGTAATGAGGATTCGTGAATTCGGCGACGACCCCGAGGTGGCTGTCGTCGCCGGGGTCCACGGGGACGAGCCCTGCGGACCCGAGGCAGTCGATGCGTTGCTCGACGATCCGCCGGCGTTTCAGCGCCCGGTGAAGTTCGTCGTCGCCAACGAAGCGGCGCTGGCGCGGGATGTGCGTTACCTCGACGAGGACCTCAACCGTGCGTTTCCCGGCGACGCCGAGGCGGAGAGCCACGAACGGCGACTGGCCGAGCGCCTCATGGCCGCACTCGACGGCTGTACGACCTTGGCGTTGCACTCGACGCAGTCGTACGCCGGGCCGTTCGCGCTGGTCGACACGGTCGATTCGACGACTGCGGCCGTCTGTGAACAGCTACCGATCGACGCGGTGGTGGAGACGGACGCGTACGCGGGCGGTCGGCTGATCGATTACCCGCGGACGGTCGAGGTGGAGTGTGGGCTGCAGTGGTCGGAGACGGCGAAGGCGAACGCCGAGCAACTCGTGCGGGCGTTTCTCGAAGTGACGGACGTGCTCCCGTCGGAGCCGGAGACCGAGAGCGGCGACGTGCCCGTCTTCCGCCTCACCAATCGGGTGCCGAAGGCGCCGGCGACGAACCACGAGGTGTTCGTCGACAACTTCGAGCGCGTCCCGCAGGGCGTGCCCTTCGCCGCGGCGGACGGCGAGAAGTGCGTGGCCGAGGAGCCGTTCTACCCGATCCTGATGTCGTCCGGCGGGTACGAGGACGTCTTCGGGTACGCGGGCGAGCGCGTCGGACGGCTGGGGGACGTAACGGCGCGGACTCAGGACTCGCGTGGGGCGAGTTCGACGAGCGTGAGGTCGCGGTCGAGCATACAGTAGTCGTGGGGCGGGTCGCCGACCACCTCGTCGATTCGGTACTCGGCCTCGAAGTCGACACCGTCGGGGACGCAGTAGGCGTGGCTGGGGCAGTCGGTGTACGGACACGAGCCGGCGAGTGACGCTTTGCTCCCGGCGTAGGCGACTTTCGATGGGACGTTCGCGGGGATCGGTGCCGGTTCCACCTCGACGGCGCGGACGCCGGCGTCGTGGACGGCACAGTCGAGCGTCTGGGCGTTCTCGCGAACGTCCGTGATCCGGTATCGCGTCCCGGTCGAGAGGTCGAGACACTGGCTGCGGTAGGGACAGCCCTCACACGCGCTGGATTCGCCGCGGAAGACGAACTCGCGTCCGACCTCGGCGAGGCGCGTCCCGATGAGTGTGACCTCGGACATGGAGTGCCGTTCTCGGCCCGGGTGGTTAAGCCTCGCGACCGACGAGTCCGTCGAGGCGGTCGAGATACGTCTCCCGTGGGACCTGATAGGCGTCCCGGTAGTCGATTTCGCCGGCCGCGAACGCCGTCGCGAGGTCGAGAGCGGCCTCGACGCCCGCCGTCCGGGTGTCGGCGGTCTCCACCCGGACCTCGACCTCGGGTTCGAGATACAGCGTGATCGTCCAGCCGTCGTCCCGACGGGCGCCGGGGCGACGCCGGGGCGATCCGGGCGACACGTAGATCGTCGGGAGACAGGCGGCGGGGAACGCCTCGGTGTCGAACACGTCCGGCCGGTAGGCCAGGATCGCCCGCCCGCCGGACTCCTCGTGCCAGACCGTCCACCCGTCTGGGGGATCGTCGAAGGCCATACCCGACTATCGTCCCGGAGACCCTATATACGGAGTGTTGTGGCTGCGACCCTCGTCGGCCGCGTCCCGCCGGCGCCGACGGGTCGGGCGTCGATCTGCTCGCCCGACTCGAAACAAGGCTTATGTATGTTGACTACTGACACTCTTTATAGTCTCGGTTACCAGCGGACCGAGCAGCCGTCGTCGGACGCCCTGCCATCCCTCGCCGCTCCCCATCACGACCATCCCGTGGTCAGGAGCGCGTTGTGGTAAGTGTTACCACGTCGTATGGCACCGGACGACTGGGCGACCGCGGGCGTGCTCGAACCCGAGACACCGACGAGACAATGACGAAGGAAACCCTCGAAGACCTCAGCCAGCATTACAAGGAATCGGTTCCGGCGGACCTCCGCGAAGCGAAGCGCTTCGACTGGTATCTGGACGAGGTGTACGACGCTCCACGGATCGCCAGAAACGCCCACCAGCGGGTCGCCGACATGTTCGACTACTACGGGACGGAGTACGACGAGGATGCCGGCGTCGTCGAGTACCTCCTGGCCTCGGAGGACCCCTTACACGACGGGGAGAACACCTTCTACGGCCGCGAGGTTCACGAGTCGATCCACGAGTTCGTCAACAAGGTGAAAAGCGGCGCTCGGGGGCTCGGCCCGGAGAAACGAATCAAACTCCTGTTGGGCCCGGTCGGCTCCGGCAAGTCGCATTTCGACTGGATGGTCCGGCGGTACTTCGAGGACTACACCATGCACGACGAGGGGCGGATGTACACCTTCCGGTGGACCAGCCTCTGTGATATCGTCCGCGATCAGGATCCCGCCGACGACACGGTCGTCTCGCCGATGAACCAGGACCCCCTCGTGCTCCTCCCACAGGAGCAGCGCGACCGGGTGCTCGAACGGCTGAACGAGGCGCTGGATGCGCCGTACACGATCCGCAACGAGCAGTCGCTCGACCCCGCGAGCGAGTTCTACATGGATCGCCTGCTGGCACACTACGACGACGACCTGAAGGCCGTCCTCGACAACCACGTCGAGATCGTCCGACTGGTCGCCTCCGAGAACAAACGCCAGTGTATCGAGACGTTCGAGCCCAAGGACAAGAAAAACCAGGACGAGACGGAACTGACCGGCGACGTCAACTACTCGAAAATCGCCATCTACGGCGAGAGCGACCCGCGCGCGTTCGACTACTCCGGCGCCTTCTGTAACGCCAACCGCGGGCTGTTCAGCGGGGAGGAGCTACTGAAACTCCAGCGGGAGTTCCTGTACGACTTCCTGCACGCCTCCCAAGAGCAGACGATCAAACCGAAGAACAACCCCCGGATCGACATCGACCAGGTGATCGTCGGCCGCACCAACATGCCCGAGTACCGCGACAAGAAGGGCGACGAGAAGATGGAGGCGTTCAACGATCGGACGAAACGGATCGACTTCCCGTACGTGTTGGAGTACAGCCAGGAGGCCGAGATCTACCGCAAGATGCTCCGGAACGCGGACGTCCCGGACATGCACATCGAGCCCCACGCCATGGAGATGGCGGGGCTGTTCGGCGTCCTGACTCGTATCACGGAGCCGGACGGCGAGACCGTCACGCTCGTCCAGAAGGCCAAAGCCTACAACGGCGAGATCGACGAGGCCGACGACGTCGACGTGAAGAAACTCCGTGAGGCGGGCGAACAGAAGGCCGACATCGCCGAGGGGATGGACGGCGTCTCCGCACGGTTCATCGGCGACGAGATCGCCGAGGCGATCATGGACGCCACCCACCGCGACCGGGGGTATCTCTCGCCGCTCTCGGTGTTCACCCACTTCGAGCGCAACCTCGAGAACCACGGCTCGATCCCCGAGGCGAACGTCGACCGCTACCACCGCTACCTCGAACTCATCCGGGAGGAGTACAAGGAGCGCGCCATCGAGGACGTGCGCCACGCGCTGGCCTACGACGTGGACGAGATCCAGCGTCAGGGCGAGAAGTATATGGATCACGTGATGGCCTACATCGACGACGCCACCGTCACGGACGAACTCACCGGGCGGGAACAGGAGCCCGACGAGACGTTCCTGCGATCCGTCGAGGAGAAGTTGGAGATCCCGACCGATCGGAAGGACGACTTCCGCCAGGAGGTGTCGAACTGGGTGAGTCGCCGCGCCCGCGAGGGGGAGGGGTTCGACCCGCAGGACAACGACCGTCTGCGCCGGGCGCTGGAGCGCAAGCTCTGGGAGGACAAGAAACACAACATCAACTTCTCGGCGCTGGTGTCGGCGAACGAACTCGACGACGACGAGCGGAGCGCGTGGGTTGACGCGCTGATCGAACAGGGCTACTCCCGCGAGGGCGCCCAGGAAGTGTTGGAGTTCGCCGGCGCGGAGGTCGCAAAGAGCGAACTCGAGGGATGATGGCCGACGACTACATCCGCGCGGCCGACGAGGCGCTCTCCGGCGCGTACGAGGAGCCGATGAGTCTGGGGGCGTACGTCGAACGCGCGCTGGAGCGGCCCTCCATCGCCTCCCACGCGCCGAAGTACCTCCTCGAGGCCATCGGGTCGATGGGAACGCGAACCGTGATCGAGGAAGGCGAGGAACGCGAGCGGTACCGCTTTTTCGACGATCCCGCCAACGGCGGCGAACACGCCATCCTCGGGAACACGGCGGTGTTGAACGGCTTCGTCGACGACCTCCGGACCATCGCGACGGACCGGGGCAAACGCGAGAAGATCATCTGGTTCGACGGGCCGACGGCGACGGGCAAATCGGAGCTCAAGCGGTGTCTGATCAACGGCCTCCGGGAGTACTCCAAGACCGACGCGGGGCGGCGCTACACGGTCGAGTGGAACGTCGCGAGCGCGACCGGCGAGCGCGGCCTGAGCTACGGCGACGGGGTCGACCGCGAGGACGACTGGTACGAGAGCCCCGTCCAGTCCCACCCGCTCTCGGTGTTCCCCGAGGACGTCCGGGCGTCCATTCTCGACGACCTCAACGAGACGGAGCACGTCCCCACGCGCGTCGATACCGACCTCGATCCGTTCTGTCGCGAGGCCTACGACGTGTTGGAGGAGCGCTACCGGCGGGCCGGTGAGACGACCCTGTTTTCGGCGATCACCGATCCGCGACACCTCCGTGTGAAAAACTACGTCGTCGACGTCGGACGGGGGATCGGCGTCCTCCACTCGGAGGACGACGGATCGCCCAAGGAGCGCCTCGTCGGGTCGTGGATGCCCGGGATGCTCCGCGAACTCGACTCCCGGGGGCGGAAGAACCCGCAGGCGTTCTCCTACGACGGCGTGCTCTCGCAGGGCAACGGCCTGCTGACGGTCGTCGAGGACGCCTCCCAGCACGCCGACCTGCTCCGAAAGCTCCTGAACGTCCCCGACGAGGGGCGCGTCAAACTGGACAAGGGGGTCGGGATGGACATCGACACGCAACTGCTCATCATCTCGAACCCCGACCTCGACGTGGAGCTCGATCAGTACGCCGACCGCAACGGCCGCGATCCGCTGAAGGCGCTCAAGCGCCGCCTGGACAAACACGAGTTCGGCTACCTGACCAACCTCTCGCTGGAGGCGGAGCTGATCCGCCGCGAACTGACGGTCGAGACGGCCGTCTGGGAGGCGGAGGGGTACGCCGACCTCGACTCGCGGGTTCGGGAGGGGCTGACGCTGTCGGTGCGCAGCGGCGGCGGCCGCGCCGTCGAGCGCGAACTCGCCCCCCACGCCGTCGAGGCGGCGGCGCTGTACAGCGTCGTCACCCGCCTCGACGGCGAGGACACGCCCGGAAGCCGGGGACTGGTCGAGAAGGCGCTTCTGTTCGATCAGGGCTACCTCCAGGAGGGTGACGAGCGGATCGATGCCGACGAGTTCGACTTCGACGGCGACGACGGCAGCCACGGGATCCCCGTCACCTACACCCGCGACGTGATCGCCGACCTGCTCCAGACCGACGCCGACCGCCAGCACCCCGACCTGCCGGTCGAGCGAGTCGTCATGCCGGACGACGTCCTCGACGCGATGGCGGATGGCCTGGCCGACGCGCCAGTCTTCTCGCGGGCCGAGGCCGCCGAGTACGAGAACCGCCTCGCGATCGTCAAGAGCCACGTCTACGACCGGCAGGAGGCGGACGTCCTCGACGCGCTGTTGGCGGAGAAAGGCGTCGACGAGGCGACCGTCTCGGAGTACGTCGAACACGTCTTCGCGTGGGCGAACGACGATCGGGTCGAGACCGAGCGCGGCCCGGTCGCTCCCGATCCGCTCCTGATGAAGGTGTTCGAGACGGAGCACCTCGGGCGGTTCGGCGAGGACGCCTACCGGGGGGCCGAACCGACCGCCCGCGTCGAGCAGTTCCGCGAGGAGAAAGTCATCACGGCGATCAACCGCTACGCGTGGGAGAACCGTGACGAGGACTTCGCCATCGAGAACGTCGACGTGACCGAGATTCCGGTCATCCGGGCGGTGCTCGACGCCCACGACTGGGGCGACGTGAAGCGGCTGTTCGAGGGATTCGATCCCTCGCAGTGGACCGATCCGCCCTCCGACACGGAGACCGAGCGGTGCAAGCGGCGGGCGGTCGAACATCTGCAAGAGCAGGGGTACGCCCCCGCCTCGGCCGAACTGACCAGCCGAAAGGTGATGCGGGAGGTGAGCTACCGATGGGACTGAGGGAGGATCTCGATCGGTTCCGCGAGGTCGGCGAGCGGCGGCGGGAGGACCTCGAGGAGTTCATCCGCTACGGCGACCTGGGCGGTAGCGACCCGGACAGCATCCGGGTGCCGATCAAGGTGGTCGACCTGCCGGAGTTCGCCTACGACTCGCGCGACCGGGGTGGCGTGGGACAGGGTGAGGACGGCACGCCGGACGTCGGTCAGCCGGTCGGGGAGCCCCAGTCCGCCGACGACGGCGACGGCGACGGCGACGAGGACGGCGACGAGGAGGGTGACCCCGGCAGCGAGGCCGGCGAGCACGAGTACTACGAGATGGATCCCGAGGAGTTCGCGGCGGAACTCGACGAGGAACTCGGGCTCGATCTGGAGCCGAAAGGAAAGGAGGTCGTCGAGGAGGTCGAAGGCGACTTCACCGAGCTCACGCGTGCCGGTCCGAACAGCACGCTGGACTTCGAGCGGCTGTTCAAGCAGGGGCTGAAACGCAAGCTGGCGACGGACTTCGACGAGGAGTTCGTCCGCGAGGCGATGCGCGTCGGGGGGGTGACGCCGGACGAGGTGTTCCGGTGGTGTCGCGGGGAGAACGTCCTCGTCTCGCGGGCGTGGATCGAGGATCGGTGGGAGACGATTCCCGACGAGGAGCGCGGCCGCTGGCAGAGCTTCGAGCAGCTGAACGAGGCAGTCGAGCGAACCACGACCCTCGAACGCATCCGCCGTGACGGCCTGCAGGAGGTGCCCTTTCGGCCCGAAGACGAGCGCTACCGCCACCCCGAGGTGATCGAGAAGACGGAGAAAAACGTCGTCGTGGTGAACATTCGCGACGTCTCGGGGAGCATGCGCGAGGGGAAACGCGAACTCGTCGAGCGGACGTTCACGCCGCTGGACTGGTACCTGACCGGCAAGTACGACCGCGCGGAGTTCGTCTACATCGCCCACGACGCGGAGGCGTGGGAGGTCGACCGCAAGGACTTCTTCGGCATCCGCTCGGGCGGCGGCACCCGCATCTCCTCGGCGTACGCACTCGCCGCCGAGATCCTGGACGAGCAGTACCCCTGGGCCGAGTGGAACCGCTACGTCTTCGCCGCGGGCGACAGCGAGAACTCCAGCAACGACACCCGGGAGAACGTCGTCCCGTTGATGGAGGCGATACCGGCGAACCTCCACGCCTACGTGGAGACACAGCCGGGTGGGACAGCGATCAACGCCACCCACGCCGAGGAGGTCGAACGCGCCTTCGAGGGGACCAGCGACGTAGTCGTCACGTACGTCTCCGATCCGGCGGACGTGACCGACGCCATCTACGAGATTCTGAGCACGGAGGAATCATGAGAGACGACCGAATCGACGCACGGCGGGAAGCGACGCGCCTCACCGAACCGGTCGAGGAGGCGGCGAATCTGGTGCGGAAACTGGGTCTCGACCCCTATCCGGTCAACTACTGGATCGTCGATCACGACGAGATGAACGAACTCATCGCCTACGGCGGGTTCCAGCGGCGGTACCCCCACTGGCGGTGGGGGATGGCTTACGACCGCCAGCGCAAACAAGGCCAGTTCGGCATGGGCAAGGCGTTCGAAATCGTCAACAACGACAATCCCGCCCACGCCTTCCTCCAGGAATCGAACTCGCTGGCCGACCAGAAGGCGGTCATCACCCACGTGGAGGCCCACGCCGACTTCTTCGCCAACAACGAGTGGTTCGGCCTGTTCGGCGACGGACAGGGGGACGACCGCTCGGACCTCGACGCCGCGGCCATGCTCGAACGGCACGCCGAGACGATCAGGGGGTACGTTCAAGAGCCCGACATCGACCGGGAGGAGGTCGAGCGGTTCATCGACGCCGTGCTCTGTCTAGAGGATACGATCGACCAGCACCGCGCGTTCGCTCGCGCGGACGAGCGCCGCGAACGGGACGCCCCGGCCGACCTCCGGGAGCGCCTCGACGACCTCGACGTCTCCGAGGACGTGCGCCGACACGCCTTCGACGAGGAGTGGCTGGACGACCTCGCCGAGGCGGAGCGTGCGGAGGCCCGCCTCGAGGATCCCCACGCCGACGTGCTCGCCTTCCTCATGGCGCACGGCCGCCAGTACGACGCGGAGTCGGGGAAGGCCGTCGAGTTCGAGCCGTGGCAGAAGGATGTCCTCGAGATCCTGCGGACGGAGGCGTACTACTTCGCGGGGCAGAAGATGACGAAGGTGATGAACGAGGGGTGGGCGGCCTACTGGGAGTCGACGATGATGAGCGACGAGAACTTTGCCACCCCCGACGAGTTCGTCACCTACGCCGATCACATGGCCCGTGTCCTCGGGTCGCCCGGGCTCAACCCCTACAAACTCGGGATGGAACTCTGGGAACACGTCGAGAACGTGACGAACCGGCGTGAGGTGGCCGACAAACTCCTGCGGGTGGACGGGGTCACCTGGCGAAACTTCCACGACGTGGTCGACTTCGAGCGGGTGGCCGACCTGCTGACCCCGGACTCCGCCGTCGCGTCCATCACCCTCGAGACGCTCGACGGCCTCGACGCCGACGATCCGCGGGTGGACGCTGCCGCGCTGGAGCGGGCCCGTGCTGGCGACGTCGACGTCGAGCGGTACCCGTGGAAGGTGCTCACGACAGAGGGGCTGGCGGAGCGTCACTTCTCGCTGTGCAAGCCCCAGAACCGCGGGGTTCTCCGTCGGATTCGTCGGGCGGAACTCGAACGGCTCGCCCGGTACATGTTCGACGACGAGAGGTACGCCACCGTCGACGAGGCCATCGCGGACGTGGACTACGGCGCGGGCTGGCGGCGGATGCGCGAACTCCGCGAGAGTCACAACGACGTGACCTTCATCGACGCGTTCCTCTCCGAGGAGTTCGTGAGCGAGAACGACTACTTCACCTACGAGTTCTCGCGGGCGACCGGCGATTTCCGCGTCGCCTCCGACGCCGCCGCCGACGTGAAAAAGAAGCTCCTGCTCCAGTTCACCAACTTCGGGAAGCCGACCGTCGCCGTCTACGACGGCAACTTCGACAACCGCAACGAACTCCTCCTCGGTCACCGGTACAACGGCATCGCCCTCGACGTCGAGCAGGCAAAGCGCGTACTCGAACGCGTCTACGCCCTCTGGGGGCGGCCGGTCAACCTCATGACCATCGTCAAGGAGTACGACGAACACGAGCTAGAGATCGCACGACGGCGCAACCGCGAACCGACGCCGACGGAGGTCGGCAAGCGCATTCGGTACGACGGGGAGCGGTTCGAGACCCACGACCTCGATCCGGAGTTGGCGGACCGAATCGCCGCCGCCGACGTCGACTACGACACGAAACCCGAGGACTGGCTGGCCTAGTCCCCCACCGACCGTCGCACCCGTTCGCACGGCCGACGCAGGATGGCGTGCGCTCGGCCGTACGACGACGTTCACCCGTTCTCGTCGACGTTGGGGGGATCGACCGGCGCGTCACCGCCACCGATGTGGTTCCGGCGCGCGCGGCGTGCGTGGGCGACAGCGAGGGCGGCAAACAGCACGACCACCCCGGCCGCGAGCGCCAGATCCGGGAGCTCCGAGACGGGAGAGACGCCGACCCACGCCACGAGAACCAGCAGCGACGTGACCACCGTCAGGCCGAGATAGAGCCCATCCCACGGGACGTCGTGTTCGCCGACGAGTTCGAGGTAGGCGTCGAGATCCGACGCACGGTCCGCGAGCACGACCGTTCCCTCCTCGCGGTCGTAGTCGACGATGCTCGCCTCGTCGAGTTTCGGGAGATGCGTCTGGTGGAGCGAGGTGTAGACCCGCTTGCGCTGTTTGTACTCCAGGTCGTCCACGGCCACGTCGTTTTCCCACGCCGCGATCCGTTCGGCGAGGTCGCGCAGCGAGACGGCCTCGGGATGTCGGTTGAGGTAGTAGAGGACGTAGCGCCGACGCTGGTTGCTCAGCATCGAGAATATCGTGTCCTTCGACAGCCGTCCGGACCCGGAGTGATCGCCGGGACGTAGTTGATGTGCCGACATTTGTTGTGAAGCCGCGATGCTTGACGGACGTGACCGTGAGATCGCGCCTGCCGATCGATCCTCCTCGTGGCGACGGCGCCCCGGATCGCGGAGCGTCTCTCGCGTTCACGATTGCGTCCGTTCGGATCATAAAATCACGGTTTACAGCGGTACTGGAACGCGACGCGGGCCGGTCAGGCCGTCGTCTCCCGGTTCCACAGATCGTAGCCGATCAGCCAGACCGCCAGCGCGACCGGTAGCACGACCGGCAGTCCGCCGAGCGAGTCCACGGCTACCCCGCCGACGCTCGCGGCGACGACCGACACACTCGCCACGGGACCGCCGGTCAGCGCCGCGCCGAGTCGTCGTCGCCCGGACCGGAGGTAGCCGATCCCCCAGGCCAGGAGCCCGGGGAGCACGAGCGCGAGGGCGAGAAGCCCCAGGCCAACGCCGAGCAGGACGTTCAGCGCGGTGGAGGGATCGGCCGTCGAGCGGCCCCCGGTCGACACGACGAGAATCGTCGCCAGCGTTCCCACGGCGACGCCGATGATCGCGACGACGGCGAACCAGCGCTGCCAGCGCGCCATCCGTTCCCGGTCGCGGCGAAACAGCGCGAGCAGGCCGACGAGTATCAAAAGCGCCGCCCCGACGGCGACGACGGGAGCGACCGTCCGCTCGAACCACAGTGCGCTGAACTGGGGCGGGTCGAAGACGTAGGAGTCGGTCGGGTACGGGCCGAGCCATTCCGGCGGCAGGGTCGCGAGGAGGGTACAGAGCCCGCCGACGGCGGTCAGTGCCCCGACGAGGCGGTTCGACGGCGTCCACATGTCAGGCACCTCCGAGGGCGACGACGGTGCCGCGGTCGGTGACGCTCACGACGCCGCCGTCCAGGATCGCCGGCGGCACCGGTCGGTTCGCAGCCGCGTACCCCCACGTCGCCTCGCCGAAGCGTTCGGTGAACGCCACTAGATCGGACGTCGTCGAGCCGGACTGGAGCGCGAACGCGTGGTCCCCGGTGGCGGCCGTCACGGCGCCCTCGCCGACGTACGAGCACCACCGCGGCTCCGGCGCCCCGTCGCCGGCCCGGTCGAGGGCGAACGTCGCGTCGGCCGCCTCTCGTGGACGCTCGACCGTGTACACAGTCTCCGGCGTCACCACCGGCGCCGAGAAGGTCCGCCCGCTGCCGCGGTCGACCGTCCACCGCTCCGCCCCGTCGTCGAGGCCGACGCCGACGAGCGCGCCGTCCGCTCCGAGGACGACGGTCCCGTCGGCGACGACGGGGTAGAACGCGGCTCGTGTCGACGTCGACCACAGTCGGTCACCGGTCGTGACGTCGAGGCCAACCGTCCCGTCGCCGGCGTCGAGGGCGACGACGGTCCCGTCGGCGACGGCGGGGAGGGTCGCGTCGACGGCGGCGGTCCACCGCCGGTGGCCGTCGGCGGCGTCGAACCCGGCCAGCCCCTCCGCCGTCGGGACGATCAGTGCGTCGTCGTGGACGGTCGGGATGCCCGTCGCTGCCGCCTCGGTCGCTCGCCACGCGGCCGATCCGTCGTCCGCGTGCAGGGCGACGACGCCGTCGGCCGTCGGCAGGTACACGTGGTCGCCGGCGACGACGGGCGGGGCGAGTTCACCCCCGCTGCCGACGGTCGGATCGGTCGTCGCCGGCGCCGTCTCGTGGCGCCATCGCTCGGTCCCGTCGCGCAGCGAGAGCGCGAACGCACCCGCGCCGGTCGTCACGTACACCCGCCCGTCGGCGACGGTCGGTGAACTCGCGGCGGCGGCCGCGTCGACGCGAGGGGCGGGGAGCGTCGTTCGCCAGCGGGGCGCGGGCGAGTCGGTCGGCGGTCGGACGGGCGCGTGTCCCGTGTTGCCGGCGTCGAAGCGGGGTGACGGCCACGAGCCGTCGGGGAGCGTCTCGAATCCCGAGCCGTCGCCGTCCGCGTCGATCACGACCGACGGTTCCGGCGCGTCGCTGTCCGGGCACGACGACGAACAGCCCGCGGCGCCGACGGCCGCTCCGACTGCGAGCGTACGGAGAAGCGTCCTGCGAGTGATGGAGGGCATCGATCCCGTGTTGTGACACCGCCTTGAAATGTGTCCCGGTTCCGCGGTCACGGCGCCACGGCCCGTTCATCGACGATAGCTGACGGCCGGAACCCCCCCCCCGGACGGCAGCGTCCCCCGACGCGAGGTTGGGGCCGGCGGCGGGGATGCTGCGAGCCGACATCAAATCGGTCGTGATCGTCGGTGAGGGCTGCCACCCCGAGGGAATCTTTACCCCGACCGGACGCGGTTCGCGTGGCAGCCGACGCCACTCCGGCCGACGAGGCGACCGTCGAGGAGTACATGACAAGCGGGGTGGAGACGGTGTGGCCGGACGACTCCCGCCACGACGTCGCCCGACGGATGGTCGCCGCCGGGATCAGCCCCACCCCGTGACCGACGCCGACGGTACCGGCCTCGGGATTCTGACGACGACCGATCTGGCGGCGGCGCTGTCGACGACCGACGTCCCCATCCGGGGGTAGCCCGCCGTCGGGAGTGGCAAAGACTTACACATCGCCGTGTTGAGCTATCGATATGGCGATAGATCTCGAACGGGTAGTGACCTACCCAACGAACTCGGACGACTGGATCAAGACCATCCTCATCGGGGGGGCGTTGACCCTGTTCGCGTTCCTCCTCGTCCCGGCGTTTCTGGTCTACGGCTACGTGCTTCGCGTTCTGCGGGCGGGGATCGAGGGCAGGGAGGAGCCACCCGTCTTCGACGACTGGGGGGCGCTCCTGAAGGAGGGCGTGGTCGCGTTCGTGATCGTACTCGTCTACCAGTTGATCCCGTTGCTCGTTATGGCGGTGACAGTCGGCGGTTCGGTCGCGGCCATCGCGACGGGATCGGAAGCGGGTGCAGGGGTCGGGATCGTCGGACTGCTCGGTGGGCTGGCGCTCTCGACGCTGCTCGCGCTGGTGTTCGGCTACGTTGCCCTGATCGGCCTCGCCAACTACGCCCACGTCGGCACGTTCGGATCGGCGTTCGACCTCGACGTGATCCGACCGGTCGCGACGGACGGGGCGTACGCCATCCCGTGGCTCTACGGTGTCGGGGTGTTGATCGCGGCCGCCGTCGTCGCGGGCGTTCTCGGCGTCGTCCCCATCGTCGGCGCCATCGCCGGCGTCTTCGTCACCTTCTACGGCCAGGTTGCGGCGGCCTGGGTCTGGGGTACGGGCTTCGGCGACGCCACGGGGCTCGACGACGCGGCGGCCGACCCTGCGCCCGACGTGGATCACGGGGCCGTCTGACCGCACGGACACGCCGCCCGCCCACAACCACAACCCTGAAACGCGACGCCGACGGCGTGTCGGTATGGCCACCGTCGCGGAACGCCTCGGCGTCGAACCGGTGCGACTGTGGAGCGGTTCGGTCCTCGCACTCCTCGCCGCGCTGATCGGTGGGTCGCTCCTGTACCCGCGGACCGTCTACGACGGGTTCGTCTGGCACTACTTCTGGGGCCCGGTGCAGGCCGACGCCAACAGCGCGGTCTGTGCCGTCCGAGAGGGGGGCACCACCCGCTATCTCTACGAATCCGCGGCGTGTTCGAGCGCCGCCGAACCGGTCGCGCACCCCGGCTACACGCTCGTCTCCGAGATCGGCTACGTCGTCGTCCTGCTGATCGCGCTCTCTGGGCTCGTCTTCCTCCTTCGCCGTCTCGATCTGGGTACCGACCGCGGGCTCTTCTTCTCGCTGCTCCCGTTCGTCTTTTTCGGCGGCGCGCTTCGCGTCGTCGAGGACGTGACCGACGCCGCCGCCGCCCCGCTGATCGACTACCCGCTGAACACGCTACTCATCAGTCCCGTCATCTACTTCACCGTCTTCGGCGTGACTCTCGCCGCCGTCCTCGCGAGCGTCGCGCTCGCCCGACAGGGCGTCGTCGAGCGCTACACGCGACCCCTCCTCGGAGCGGGCGTCGTCGTCCTCACCGCAACCCTGCTCTTTCTGCTCTGGAGCGCCGTCGCCCCCGACGGTCCGGGCACGCTCCATCCGCAGGTGATCGCCGTCATCCTCGCCGGCGCGACGGCGTCGGCCGGCGTCACGTGGTGGCTGATCGAGCGCTACGCGCCCGTCGTCAACGCCGGTACCGGCCGCATGGGACTGGTCGTCATCTGGGGGCACGCCGTCGACGGCGTCGCCAACGTCGTCGGCCTCGACTGGATGGTCGCACTCGGTGCCGGGCCGAACCTCGTCCCCAAGCATCCGGCGAACCAGGCCGTCGTCGACATCACGGCCGCGACGCTCCCGGCATCCGTCCTCGCGGTCACGGGCGACACCTGGCCGTTCCTCCTCGTGAAACTCGTCGCCGCCACCGTGGTCGTCTGGCTGTTCGACGAGCGGATCTTCGACGAGAACCCGCGGTACGCCGTCCTGCTCATGATCGCCATCCTCGCGGTGGGGCTGGGACCGGGCACCCGCGACATGCTGCGGGCGACCATCGGTGTGTAGCGGTCGGGATCTACGGATAGGGATGGAACGTCCGGTCGAGGCGGGGGTCGTACCCCAGTTCCGGGGGGACCGTCGACGCCCGCTCGCCGAAGTACGGCTCGTCGACGAACAGGGGCTGGGCGGTCGGGGACAGCACGCGGACCGCCTCGAACCCCAGATCGGCCACGTCCGGCGTCGTGACGCGGGCCGCGTGGACGTCGAGGCCGGCGTCGGTCGCCCGGTCGACGACGGCGTCGAGTTCGGCCGTGCCCGACGGCATCGGCTCGAGACCGACGCTGGTCGCCGGCACCTCTCCGTCGGTGGCGACCAACTGCTGTGCCTCGGCCGGGAAGTCGGCGTACCGGCCGATGGCGCCCTCCTCCGAGCGGGCGTCCGCCGGTCCCATCGCCCGCAGTTCCATCCAGTTCTGGAGCGCTTCCGCGAGCGCCGATCGTGCCGCGGCGGCGGCGTCGAGGGCCGCCCCCGAGCCGACCGCGAAGCGTGGCCACGCCCCATCGCGGTGGACGGCGACGGCGACGACTGGGACGTCCACGTCCGCGGTGACGAGGAGGGGCGTCACCGACAGTCGCTCGGCGCGGGCGCGGTCGACCAGCGCCGCGAACCCGTCGTCGTCGACCGCCAGTCCTAGCGGTTCGTACGTCGAGTACCAGGCGAGCATCGTCGCATCGCGCTCGATCACCTCGTAGAGCCCGGAGAGCAGGGCTTCGACGCCCGAGTTGCCGAGCCCCAGTCCCGTCGTGATCGGCGGGCGGTGGCGCTCCACGGGTGGCGGGTAGTGGACGAACTCCGCGGGGAGGGATACGGCGTCGCCGCTCGCCAGATCCTCGCCGGGGACCCACGGGATCGGGCCGTCCGCGATCCCGCCGTCGGGGCGAACGAACGCCGCCGGCGGGATCGCTCGCCGCTCGGCGACCGTCTCGGCCGACGCGGGGGCGGTCGCGAACTCCGCCCGACGGTAGACACCGGCACAGTAGCGCTCCAACCCCTCGCCGAGCGCCTTCACGAACGCGCGGTCCCAGTCGTCGTCGACGCCGGCCGTGAACGCGGCGGCCCGTGCGTCGCCGAAGACGCTCGTGTCGGACGTGGCCGCGATGTAGTACGGAGCGGGGAACGACTCGCGCTCGCCCACCTGCGTCAGGAGGCCGACTCGATCGTCGACGGCCCGTTCCGCGCGGGCGAGGGCGTCGTCGAGGGGGACGTCGCGATGGTCGCGCCGGAGAGTCCGGTCGCGGGCGCGGTCCCCGCGTGGCACCGCGAACACCTGCCGTTCGTCGCCGGGAACCTCGACGACGGTTCCGCCGAGGTCGGCGCCGCTCAACAGCGAGACGAGGCGATGGCCGGCGACGGCACCCGCGAGGCGGACGGCGCTTCGACTTCCGGTCGGATCGCCGCTGCCCTCGAGGTCCGTCGCGGCGACGCGCTCCCGAAGGTCGCGGTAGCGCACGTCCTCGGCGAACACCGTCACCGCTGCGTCGAGGTCGGGGAGCGCCACGCCCCCGAGACCACCGATTTCGACGGCGAGCCAGCGCCGGCTCTCGGCGTCGGCGTCGGCCGCCTCGAAGGCCGGCGCCCCCGACGGGGCGATCACGACCCCTACGGGGTACGAGCCGAGTGCCGTCGCCGTCGTCGCCGTCGCCGTCGCGTCGATGTCGTCCAGCGCGGCGCGGACCGACTCGGCCGCCGGCCCACTCCCCGCGATGCCGATCTGCATGGCTCCGCCGAGGGTCGCCGACAGGAAAAGTGATCGGAAGTCGTCCGTCTCCCGGCGCGCCACTGCGACCCGGCCGCGGCGGGGACAGCCCGTCCCGGCGGCCGTCTCGACCAACTTCCAGCCGACGGCGTCAGGTGTGGTTGAGCGTCACGGCGGCGAGTTCGGCCGGCGTCACCGACTCGAAGCGCTCCTCGGCAAGTTTCAGCCGCAAGCGGGGGCGCCCCACGTCGATCGGCACCTTCTCCGTCCGGATGAGTCCCTCCTCCTCGAGTGTGGTCTTGGTCCGCGAGAACGTGGCCTTGCTCGCGATGCCGGTGTCCTCTCCCCACTTGCTGATGTCGTACAGCAACACGTCGTTGTGGGCGGCGACCAGGAGCGTGAGCGTCACCTCGTCGAACTCGGCGGTGGCGTCGCGGGCGGACTGTAGAGCTTCCAGCGTGGCGTCGAAGTCGGCGCGGACGTCCTGCCCGATCTCCTCGCCGAGCGTCCGGCGCACCCGCGATAGCGGCGGCGTCCGGAGGTCGAACGCCTCCGCCCGCTCCCACTGGCTCCCGTAGGTGTTCCGAACGGTTTCGACGAACGCGCTCTCCTCGGTACCGAGCGCGGCGACGTGGTCACCGACTCCGACCAGCGCCCACGCCGACGCGTCGGTGACCGCGAGCGCGTTGTCGGTGCCGTGGCCCGTCCGGATCGAGAGCGTCCCCGAAGCCACGTGATCGGCGGCGTTGCTCGCCACGATGAAATCGTCCATCACGTCTTTCAACACGCCTGCCTCGGCGAGTACCCGAATCGACGGCGGAGCCGACGACGCCGACGTGACGGCCGTGAGCGCCTCGAGCGCCTCGCCCGTGGGATCGACCAGCAACAGCGTGTCGGTGGACTCGAACACCGTCTCCAGTATCTCCTCGAAGCTCTCGCCGTGCAGATTCGCCCCGTCGGCCATGCACTCAATATCTTCACATTCTTATTTAATTTTAACGACCCCTGCAGTTCGTAAGAGAGTATTTTCGAGGCGTGTCGGTAAGTAAATATTTTGTGGCGGCGACCCCCCCGGAGAGACAGCTTTATCCTTCGGTTGCCACGCGGGTACACATGGACTACAGTCACGTCCGCGCGGCCGACCCAGCAGTCGCGGACGCCATCGTCGGCGAGACGGACCGGCAGCGAGACACGCTCTCGATGATCGCTTCGGAGAACCACGCGAGTCGGGCCGTGATGGAGGCACAGGGGAGTTCCTTCACCAACAAGTACGCCGAGGGCTACCCCGGGGAGCGCTACTACGCCGGGTGTTCGTACGCCGACGCCGTCGAAGAACTCGCAATCGAGCGGGCGAAGGCGCTATGGGGCGCCGAACACGTCAACGTCCAGCCACACAGCGGATCGCAGGCGAACATGGCCGTCTACTTCGCCGCCCTCGACCCCGGCGACCGCATCCTCTCGCTCGAACTCGAACACGGCGGCCACCTGAGCCACGGCCACCCGGCTAATTTCGCCGGTCAGCTGTTCGAGGTGGAACATTACCGCGTCGACCCCGAGACGGGTTATCTCGACTACGACGCGCTCGCCGACACGGCCGACGCGTTCGACCCCGACGCCGTCGTCTCCGGCTTCTCGGCGTACCCCCGACAGGTCGACTGGGAACGGATCGACGCCGTCGCCGACGCCGTCGACGCCATTCACGTCGCCGACATCGCGCACATCACCGGCCTCGTCGCCGCCGGCGTCCACCCCTCGCCCGTCGGCGTCGCCGACTTCGTCACCGGCAGCACGCACAAGACCATCCGCGCCGGTCGCGGCGGCATCGTCATGTGTGGCGAGGAGTACGCCGACGCCGTCGACGACGCCGTCTTTCCGGGCGTGCAGGGCGGGCCACTGATGCACAACGTCGCAGGGAAAGCGGTGGGGTTCGGCGAGGCGCTCGACGACGACTTTACCAACTACGCCGAACAGGTGGTCGCAAACGCCCGGGCGCTCGGTGAGCGCCTCGCCGACCACGGCCTCTCGCTCGTCTCCGGCGGCACCGACACCCACCTCGTCCTCGTCGACCTGCGTGACTCGCATCCGGATCTCTCGGGCGGCACCGCCGAGGACGCCCTCGCCGAGACGGGCATCGTCCTCAACGCCAACACGGTGCCCGGCGAGACGCGGTCGCCGTTCGATCCCAGCGGCATCCGTGTGGGAACCGCGGCGCTCACCACCCGCGGGTTCGAAGCCGACGCCATCCGCGAGGTGGCCGATCTGATCGCTCGCGTCCTCGACGCGCCCGCGGAGGAGGCGACGCTCGCCGACGTGAGCGACCGGGTGGACGAGCTGTGCGCTGCCCACCCGCTCTACGAGTAGCGAGTCCCGGCACGGCGCGGCCCGTCGTTAGCGGACTTCCGTCTTGACGACCGTCACCGCTTCGTCGGCCAGTCGCACGACTCGGTCGGTGACGCTCCCGAGGAGGCTCCGGTACTCTTCGGGGTGGCGGCGGGTGCCGAGGACGATCAGATCGACGCCCTCCTCATCGGCGTAGTCGACGATCACCTCGTGGGGGCGGCCGTGTCGGAGCTCCTCGATCACCTCGACGTCGTGAACGGCGGCGCGGTCCCGCACCGCCGCGAGCGCGTCCTCGCCCGTCTCCTCGAGGCCGTGCTCCGGGCCCTCACGTTCGTCGACGTACTCGTCGCCGCTGTACGCCGAGTAGACGTCGCTGTCGACGACGAACAGCGCGTGGAGCATCGCGTCGTGGAGGTCGGCCAACCGGATGGCGTGAGTCGTCGCGTTCTCCGAGGCGACCGTTCCGTCCGTCGCGAGCAGGATGTTCTCGTACATATCCTCGGGTTCGTCCCGGTGGATCAAAAATCACGCCGCCGATTCCCACCCGTCGATACGGCGCCGCGACCTGACACCGGTCGATCGGCTGCCAGCGACCGACGCCACAACATTTCGTGACAATCAGAGCGTTGAAGGCCGTCGGCCGCACCTGTCGGGACATGACCCACATCATCGACGGCGACGCCGTCGCGGCTGACGTACGGGACGGACTGTCCGACGCGATCGGCACGCTCGCCGACGCGGGCGCCACGCCCACGCTCGCCACCGTCCTCATGAGCGACGACCCCGCGAGCCAGACGTACGTCTCGATGAAACAACAGGACTGTGAGGAGGTAGGCATCGAGGCACTCGACGTCGAACTCGATCCCGGCGCCCCCGCGGCCGAGCTGTTCGAGACGGTCGAGGATCTGAACGCCGACCCCGACGTGAACGGTATTCTCGTCCAGATGCCCGTCCCGGACCACATCGCCGACCGGGACGTGATCCGCGCCATCGACCCCGCGAAGGACGTCGACGGCTTTCATCCCGAAAACGTCGGTCGACTCGTCGCGGGCGACCCCGTTTACAAACCCTGCACCCCCCACGGCGTCCTCAAACTCCTCGACGCCGCGGACGTGGAGACGGAGGGCGCCGACGTGACCGTCGTCGGCCGATCGAACATCGTCGGCAAGCCGCTGGCGAACCTCCTGATCCAGAAGGCCGATTACGGCAACGCGACGGTGACGGTCTGTCACTCGCGGACTCGGGATCTGGCCGAGCAGACGCGGCGTGCGGACGTGGTGGTCGCCGCCGCCGGCGTCCCCGAACTCGTCGACGGATCGATGATCGGCGACGGTGCCGTCGTGATCGACGTGGGCGTCAACCGCGTCGAGCGCGACGGTGAGTCGACGCTCGTCGGCGACGTGGACTTCGAGAGTGCCGCGGACGTGGCCGGCGCCATCACGCCCGTCCCCGGCGGCGTCGGCCCGATGACGCGGGCGATGCTCCTCTACAACACGGTGAAAGCGACGAGCCGCCAGACGGACGTGCCGGTCGACCTCGACTGATACGGACCGCTACCGCGTCGAACGGTCAGCGGTCGCGGAGACGCTCGCGCGCGCACGACAGCGCCGACTCCTCTCCCTCCACCAGATACCGGCCAAGCTCCCGCGCCGCCCCGACCAGCGACTCGGCCTCCCCGGGGGAGACGTCGCCCTGGAGCGCTTGCACCCGCTTGACGCGTTCGTGGACCGTCCCGAAGGTCTGGCGCGCCTCGGGGTCGGGATGGTCGTCCAACCACTCGAGGGCGTCACGCCGGTAGTCGTCGACGGCGTTCGCGTAGCCGAGCCCACGGGCCTCGGTCCACGCCGTCGAGACGTCCTCCGCCGGCGGTCGCTCGCCCCCGTCGGCGCCGCGAAGCAGGGCGAGCAGATACCGCTCGTCGTCGTCGCTCGGCGTTCGTATCCGGTCGAACAGGTCGATCACCTGCAGGAGTTCGTGGGCGGCGAGGACGGTGTCGTCGAGGGCCCGGAGTTCGCCGCCGTCGACGAATCCCCGCTTGCGGAGATACTCGCGCAGGTCGGCCTTACAGTCCGCGACGGCGTCGGCCAGTCGGTCCTCCGCCCACGCCGTCCGGTAGGGCGTCAGATCGAGCGTCGCGGGCGCGTCGGTGTGGAGGCTCCGGTCGTCGACGCCGACGCTTCGCAGGCTCTCGCAGGCCGGACACGCGACGCTCCCCGTCTCGTAGTACGACCACCGGTGGCCACACGCCTGACACTCCCGCTGGCCGCGAATCTTCATGCTCGCCGTTGGCCGGGCGTCGACAAAAGGCCGACGCTCCGGGGAAGATACAGGGGAGTGGCGCCCGACGTCGACGTATGCGCGACGAAGCCGAAGTCCGCGAGCAGTACGAGTTCCTTCGCGACCAACTCGACGACGCGGAGATGCGCCACGACGGCGTCGAACAGCTGTTCACACACTACAAACGCGCGCTCGGGTGGGTGTTAGAAGAGGAACACATGTAGCATCGAGACGGTATCTTTATCAGTGGGTATCACCCAGTACTATGTGACGCTTCGCTTGGAGGGCCGAAGCGTCAGCGGGGACCAATTCAGGGCGGCAACGCCGCGCACTTTTCGCGCGGCTTGCTTCCTTTTGTACGACACACCACAGCGGCGCCGCCGTCTACGTCTCCGCGTCTGGATCGGAAGCGGGATCCGACTCGACGGGCACGTCGGCCGGCGCGAGCGTGCCGGGGTCCAGCGCGTACGGTCGGATCGGCTCCCCGTTCAGGAGTTCGGGGAGGACCAGTCGTGCGAAGTGGACGACCGCCACGAGGAGCATCGGCGCGAGGAAGATGCCGTACCAGCCAAAGAGCAGCGGGCCGAAGGTGTAGGCGATCATCAGGCTCCCGACGTGGAGGCGACGTCCCGAGACGTACGGGCGGAGCACGAGGTCGGGGATCGTATCCACGACGACGAAAGAGACGGCGGAGAACGCGATGACGAACCACAGCGTCGTCGGATCGGTCAGGACGCTCCGGACGGCGAGGTAGGCCGCGACCGGGATATAGACGAGTTTCATGCCGACCATGGGGATGAGACTCGCTACCCCGGCGAGCAGGCCGACCAGCGCCGCCGCGGGAATCGATATCCCCGGTGGCGCGTAGACGTTCAGGATGGAGTACGCGAGGACGCCGATGCTCCCAGTCAACACGGCGTTGAGGATGTTGCCGAAGAAAATCGCCTTGAAATCCCGGTCGACGGCGCTGCCGTAGGCCTCGAAGACGCCGCGTTCGTCGCCGAACTCTCGGACGGTCCACCGGGAGAGTCGATCCCCGTCACGGAGCAAGTAGAACGCGAGCGCGAGCATCACGAACAGGTGGACTGCGCCGACGCCGACGAACGCCACCGTATCCACCGCCGAACCCAGCGAGGAGAGAAGCGATCGGAGTTCTCCGGCCGTGAGATACTGTTCGGCGTCGAGTTCCAAGAGCGTAGCCGGATCCGCGATGTCGTCGAGCAGGCTCTGGTCCACGAGCGGCCACCGCGACGGGTCGAGCATGCCGTCGTCGACGTACGACAGGAGTTGGTTGAGCGCGATACCCAGTGCGTAGGCGGCGAGCGCGAGCGCGGGGAGGGCGAGCGCGAACAGCGAGACGGCGGCGGCGAGGCTCGGCGGTCGGACCACTCGCCGCAGCCGACGGTAGATCGGTCGGGTGGCGTAGTAGATGAACACCCCGAAGACGAACGTGCCGACGAACCGGTAGACGACGTACACCATCGCGAGCCCCAGAGCGATTCCGAGACCCCACCAGCCGATCCGAAATCGGGACAGTTCGAAGGAGGGCATGGTACCGACCGACGGAGGCCGGAGGAAAAAAACTGCCGCGCACTCGCCGGCGGACTCCGTCGTCGATCAGGTCCAGCGGTCCAGCCCCGTCTGGACCAGCGACTCCTCGAGGCGGTCGAAGCCGCGAGCCACCTCGTCGGCGTCGACCTCCCACTCCCCGGTCACGTACTCCCGGGCGGCGGCCACGTCCGGATCGACGTCCGTGTCGACGGCGTAGTCGTCGGTCACCGGCGGATCCCGGAAGAGCGCCCGCACTCGGTCGGCGTTGGGCACCTGCCACCCTTCGGCCTCGACGGCACCCCACAGATCACCGTGTTCGGTCACCGCCCGGAGCGCCGTCTTCGGACCGACGCCGTCGACGCCGGGGTTGAAGTCGGTGCCACAGAGTATCGCCACGTCGATCAGCTGCTCTAGGCTGATCCCGTGGCGGTCGAGCGTCGCGTCGAGAGCCATCAGCTCTGGTTCGCCCTTGCTCGTCAGCTGGCGGAGCGTCAGGGGCGCGCCGAACAGCAGGGTGTCGTAGTCCTCGCTCCCCGCGTAGTCGGCGTCGCCGCGGCGGGCCATGTACGCCGCCTGTGCTTCCCCCTCGGCGGGCGCGTCGACGACCGGGATGTCAAGCAGCGCGAGGAGCTCCCGTGTCGTCTCCAGGATCACGTCCGTCAGCCGTTGGGTGCGGGCTTCGAGACGGGCGGCTTCGACGGCGTCGCCGCGTTCCTCCGCCTCGGCCAGTCGCTCTTCGGCCCGTTCGCGCTTCGCGCGCCGCTCCGACACCTCCGCCTCTTTCAGTTCCGTGACGCCGCCGTCGAAGACGAACACGGGCGTCAGGTCGTGATCGAAGAACTTCGGGAGCCCCTGGGTGATGCCGACGAGATTCGCCACTTCCTCGCCTCCTCCGGTCGTGTACACCGCGTCGTTCGTCCACTTGACGGTCGTCGTGAGGTAGCGGTAGAGCCAGTTGTGCGCGTCGACCGCGACGACGCTGCCCGCCACCTCGTCCCAGGCCACGTCCGAGAGCGCGGCGAGTTGTCGGAGGTCTGCGTTGCCCATCGATGTCCGGTAGGGCGCCACCGACTTTCAACCTCCGGGTTCGGACGCGTCGGTCGCCCCGTCCGCAGCAGCGGCGCCGACCGGCGGGTCCACGACCCCCGGCGGCCCGGCCGCCCGCTTCCGATCGAGGCGGTCGACCGAGTCGGGCGGGAGATCACGCGCCCGGTAGCGGTCGAGCCCCTCGCAGTACGTCGTTGGATCGACGGCGGCCGGCCTGGCGGCCGGTCGTTCGCAGACGAGTTCCGCCAGCCCAGTCTCCTCGCCCGTGAACGCAAAGCCGGCACGGTAGGCAGCGACGTAGGCAGCGGGGTTGTTGACCGCGATGCGGACGCGGCCGTAGTCGCGGTCGGCAGCGCGGGCGGCGACGAACGCGAGCAGGCGGGCGCCGAGTCCCTCGCCTTGCCGGTCGTCGCGGACGGTCACGTACCGGACCGAGAGGACGTCGGCGTCGGTTCGGTCGGGGCTGAACGACGCGGCCGCGAGGAGGTGATCGTCGTACGTCGTCGCCTCGGTCCGCGAGCCGTCGGCGACGACGGCCTTGCCCGTCGACCCGAGGACGAACTTGCCGGCGTAGGCGAAGCGCCGGTAGTCCAGGCGGAGCGTCGGGGCGTCCGGCGGCCAGCCCAAGAGGGCGACGTCCATGGGCGACGTAGGCCGTCGACCGCAAAACCGTTGGCGCTCGGCGTCCTCCGTCCCGCCATGCACGGTCCCGGCGACGTCCGCTTTTTCGACCGCGTCGCTCGCCTCTACGACCGTCTCGCGCCGGCGACCGACCCCGAACCCCTGTGGGCCGGACTGGCGCGCGCCGACCGTCCCGTCGAGCGGGTGGTGGATCTCGCCGGGGGGACGGGGCGGGCCGCCCGCGCCATCGCGGCGCCGGGCGGCGGCGTTCGCGCGCCGGAGACGCTCGTCGTCGACGCCTCGCGACCGATGCTCGCCCGCGCCGCCGAGCGTGACACGCCGGCGGTGCAGGGCGATGCGGGTCGACTCCCGCTCCGGGACGGAAGCGTCGACGCCGTCGTCGTCCTCGACGCGTTCCACCACCTCCCCGACCGGGAGGCGGCGCTCGCGGAGGCGGCGCGGATCCTGCGGCCCGGCGGCGTCCTCGTGATCCGCGAGTTCGACCCCCGGACGCTCCGGGGGCGGGCGCTGGTCGTGGCCGAGGAGTTGGTCGGCTTCCAGTCGACGTTCCGGGGCCCGGATCGGTGGGTAACCGACTGCGAGGCCGCGGGGCTGGCGTCGACCGTCCTTGACCGCGGCTTCGCGTTCACGGTCGTCGCGAAAAAGCGGGAGAGCCATTAGGCCCCGGCGGCAAGCGCGGATATGGCAAACGCAGTCGCGAACTTCTTCGACCGTCGTCTCGACGGCAGGACGACACCGCTGGCGGTCGGCGATCTGCTCGTCATCGCCCTCCTGTTCGGGTGGGGCGTGGTCCGTCACAACGGTTTCGCGTACGTCGTGTCGAACCCCGACTATACCGCCGTGACCATCGCTCCCTTCCTGATCGGGTGGGTCGTCGCCGCACCCCTGCTCGGCGCGTACTCGCCGGGTGCCGCGGAGTCGGCGAAGGCGGCCGTCCCGCTCGCGCTTCGGTCGTGGCTCTTGGCCGACGCCATCGCGCTGGGGATCCGGGCGACGCCGCTCGTCAGCGGCGGCGTCCAGCTGTCCTTCGTCGCCGTCTCCCTCGGCGTGGGACTCGTCGGCCTCGCACTCTGGCGGACGCTCTTTTTCAGGCTCCGGTAGCGCCGTCGCCGCCGTCGTCCCGCCGCTCGCGCCGGATCAACAGGAGCGCGAGCGCCGACGCGACGAGGGCGATGCCGGCGAGGGTCACGAAGAGGGCGCGCGCGTCGGCGTAGGTGAGGATGGCGCCCGCGAGTCCGCCACCGAGCGCCCCGACGCCGAAGCCGCCGAGGTAGGTGTAGCCGTAGGACAGCCCCCGCGTCCCCGCCGGCGTGTGGTCGGCGACGGCGGCCTGGTAGAGCGGCTGGGCGGTAAACAGCGCCACGCCGAACAGCGCGCCGAAAAGGAGGAGGGGACCCATGCCGAGCGCCGCGATGGGGAGGAAAGCGAGCGCGAGGACGGCGAGGAGGGCGAAGACGGCGGCGATGCCGTACGCGGGTGGCAGTCGGTCGGTGAGCTTGCCGCCAACGTACTGTCCGGCGACGCCGACGAGCAGGAGGCCGGCGTAGAAGTACCGCTCGGGGTTGAGCGCCCGGTCCCCGCCGTCGATCCCCGGCACGAGCGCCGAGAGCGCGATGGGTTCGAAGCCGGGCAGGTCCTCCAGCAGGTTCGGGAGGAAGGTCAACACCCCGCGGTAGAAGAGGCCGTTGGCCATGACGATGACGAAGACGACGGCGAAGGCGCCGACGAAGAGGTGACGGGACGTCGTGAGGAACTCGCCGAGCGAGTCGACGCCGGTCCCCACCGGGGAGTCACCCCCGTCGCCTCCGTCGGCGGCGACGTCGTCGGCGTCGCCGTCCTCCCGGTACCCCGATCCCTCGGTCTCGACGCCGGCCGTCTCGTCGAACTCGGCGCGGAGGGCGTATAGCCCCGCGCCAGCGGCGGGCACCGCCAACACCAGCGCCACCGTCGTCCAGTCGAGCACCAACAGGAGCGTCGCGGTGACCAGCGGGCCGAGACCGATGCCGAGGTTGCCGGCCATGCCGTGGTACGCGAACCCGGTTCCCCGCTCGGTGACGCCCTTGCTGATGAGCGTCAGGCCCGCAGGGTGGTAGACGCTGGCCGCCGTCCCCCACGCGAGCAGCGCGAGCGCCACGACGACGAGACTCGGCGCGACACCGAGCAGGAGGAAGGCGCCACCCATTCCGAACAGACAGGCAGCGATGAGCCGCCGGGAGCCGACGCGGTCGACGACGATCCCTCCCGGTAGCGCACCGAGGCCGAACAGCGCGTAGCCCGCGGTGACGATCACCCCGAGTGTCGCCTGTGTGACGGCCACCTCCATCCCCGCGAACCGGATCACGTCGAACTCGGAGAGCCAGATCGACACGAAAATCGGGATGGACAGCTCGTACGTGTGGACCATCCCGTGAGCGAGCATGACGAGCCCGACGATCGACCGATCGTTTCCGTCCATACTCCCATCAACGACGTCAGCAGATTTAATTCCTTTTGACGCCCTTCAGAAATATAATCATCTTCCGTGCCCATCGGCGCCGGCGGACCGGTACATAACTTATGAAATGGTTTCTAGAATAGCTCTTAAGACATTCTTAGGGCCTACACGAAAAAATTATGTGACACCTGTGAGTATTATGGGTCGTGCGTCATCCATGCCAGAATACTACGACTACGTGCTTGGCTTCGTCCCCCTCGCCCTCGTCGGCCTCACCGGCGTCCTGCGCGTGGCCGGCGTGGACCCCCTGATCGCCATCCCGGTCGGCGCGACGGCGGCGGCGGTGGCCGTCGGCCACGCCCTCTTCGTCAACGGGCCGGGCGCCGTCGGCGTCGACGAGTCGACCGCCCGTTCTCCGTCGTCGACCGAGCGACTGGGCGTCGACGCCGACTGACCACCGCGGCGTCCGCTCGCCGGAGCGTCTGACAAAGGTATATTATCCTTCGGTGAGTCGTGGTAGGGCATGGTAAAGAGCACCGTTCGGTTTCCCGAGTCCGTCGTCGGCGAAATCGAGTCGCTGGTCGAGGACGGCCGGTTCGAGAGCAAATCCGAGTTCTACCGGTTCTCCACGGACTACGTCCTGAACCAGGTGCTCGACGACTACGAACCGGAGACCATCGACTACCGCGAGATCAAAGCCGAGGTGATGCCCGAGCGAGAGCGGACGCTCGGGGTCGACGAGGATCGGGAAGGGCCGCCGTTCTTGGAGTCAGTATCGTTCGTCCGGAAACTGGCGCTCCGCGGAAAGTTCGACGACGCGGAGGATTTCATCGACCATCAGTACGCGGCCGGCGACCGCCACGCTATCCTCTTGGAAGAGATTCTTCGACTGTACCGATCCGACCGACGGCGACGGGCCGCCCCGGCCGGGCGCGGCCCCGAGCGCGAACGCGACCGACCGGAACTCGACGACCGACCGTAGCTCCCGCGGAGTGAGCTATAACTGTCGTCCGCTCACAGGGGGAGTATGACCGACGCGCTGTTCCTGACGAGCGACGACGTGGCCGGCTTGGCGACGCCCACGGAGTACGTCGACGCCGTGCGCGAGGGGTACCGCCAGCACGGCGAGGGCGCCCCCGCCGAACCGCGGACCGCCCTTTACAACGACGCTCCGCCCGGTCTCTTTACGTCCTACACCGCCGTCCTCCCCGACACCGGCGTCATGGGGGGGTATATGTACGCCGCTGGCTTCGGCGGCGCCGACGCGTGGTTCGTCACCCCGCTGTTCGACGCCGAGTCGGGCGAACCCCTCGCGCTGATCGACGGCGCGAGCATGAACCCGTTCAAGACGGGGGCGGCGGGCGCCGTGGGCGTCGACGCCCTCGCCCGCCCCGACGCCTCGACCGTCGCTGTCCTCGGGTCGGGCGCGCAGGCCCGCGGCCAACTCCGTGCCGTCGACGCCGTCCGCGACGTGGAGACGGTGTGGGTGTACTCGCCGACCAAGTCGAGTCGCGAGACGTTCGCCGGCGAGATGGGACGACGTCTCGACGCCAGCGTCGCCGCCGTCTCCTCCAGCGCCGCCGCCGTCGAGGGGGCGGACGTGGTGATCACCGCCACGAACTCGCCGGACCCCGTCTTCGACGGTGACCGCCTCGAACCCGGGACACACGTCACCGCGATGGGACAGTACCATCCCGAGAAGCGCGAACTCGACGACCGGACGATCGAACGCTCGACGTACGTGATCGACCTGCGGGGACGACTGGAACGGGATGCGGGCGCCTACATGCACGCCGTCGACGCCGGAGCCATCGACGCGGACCACTGCCACGCCGAACTCGGGGCGGTCGTCGCGGGGGGAGCGGCGGGCCGTACGGATCCCGACGAGATCACCGTCTTCGACAGCGGCGGCACGGGTATCGAGACGACGGCCGGTGCCGCACTCGTCTACGAGAAGGCCCGCGAGGCGGGGCTGGGCCAGTCCATCGCGTTCGCGCCGGCAAGCGACGCGCTGACCGGGCGGGAGTAGCCGTCCGCGTCCGATTCACGTCCCAGCACGCGAGAGGACGCCGCCGCCCGCGAGACAGCACAGCGCCGCACCGACGTACGGCACCGACTCCCCGACCGTGAGCGTCCCGAGTGTCATCGCGGCCGCGCTTCCCACGAAGAGCAAACAGGCGAGGGCGAGAAACGCCTGACCGACCAGTCGCGTACGCCCCGTCATTCCAGCCGGTAGCGCAACAGCGCCGCGATACCGCCCAGATTCTTCAGCCGCTGGCCTGGTTCGAACTCCCCGGAGAAGACGACCACGTCGCCGCCCTGGCGCTCGACTGACGTGACGATGTCGTCCACGTCGACGTTCCACTCGCGTTCGCCCTGTCGCTCCCCACGCAGGCGGTCGTCGAGGACCAACAGCGTCTCGACGGCGCCGAACTCCGCGGCCTCCGCGACGGCTTCCGGCCCGTAGGTGGATTTCTCTCCCGTCGCCATCTCCTCGGTCAACTCGTCGATGAGCTCCGCCTCGCGCGCGATGCGCGTCTCGGTCTGGACGTCTTCGAGCGCGCCCCGCTTGAGCACCTCGTGAACGCCCCGGTCGCCGACGCCCGCCGTGTCGACAGTCGTCGTCTTCGACGCGACATCGGGATACTCCTCCTCGAGATGGTCCAGCGCATCCCCTTTCGTGAATCCCGGTCCCGCGAGGATCACCGCGTCGGGATCGAGGTGAAAGAGCGCCTCGCTCAGTTCGTCGAACAGCTCCGAGCGCGGCCGGGCGTACTCACCCTTGCCCGTCGGTCGGGTGAACGAGGCGTACTCCTCGGTGCCGTACTGGGCCACGGTGTGGACGTGTGCCTCGCCCTCCTCCACCGTCGCGATGGCCACGTCGGGGTTTTCGGCGGCCGCCTCGGCTTCCTCGATGCGCTCCATCTGGTCCGGTTTGAAGTGTTTGATTATCGTCAGCTCGTCGTGTTCCTCGACGTTGAGCGTGTGGTGGTGACCCAGTTGGTCCTCGCGGGAGCAGCCGACGATGACGCCGCTCACCCGGAGACGGTTGGCGAAGCGGGCAAACTCCACGTCCTCGACTTCGAGGGTGACGTGGATGTGTTCGCGCTCCCCGCCGGTATCGCGCATCCGGTCGTCGTCGCGCTGGATCCGTCGATTCGTGTCGCCCTCCACGTCGTCGCCGGGTTCGAGGACGTAAGAGAGGTGCCAGAGGTCGTCGACGTTCTCGGGGACGACCGTCAGCCGGGTGCGTCCCTCCTCGCCGCGACCACGGCTCTGGATTCGCATATCGGACGGTCGCTGTCCACGGCCACATAGCTTGTCATTCCTGGCCGCACCCACCAGTTTCTTTGGTGTGACTCGGCCATCCGGACTATGGCCCCCACCACTCGCCGACGGCTCCTCCAGTGTACCGGGGCGGCCCTCGGCGGCATCGCCGGCTGTGCGGGCGACGGCGGACGCTCCCCACGTCTCGGCAAACTCGCGATCACGAACTACGACACTCGTTCCCATCTCGTCGACGTCCTTCTCCTCGAAGACGGTGACGACGACCCCGTGTACTGGTCATCGAGGCGCGTCCCCGCCGCGGAGGCCGACGTACTGGGGACGGCTACCTTCGAGGAGCACCCGACTAACGTGGCGTCGACCCGTCTCTACGCCCGACTTGACGACCGGCCGCTATCGAGTGGCGCGCGGTTCGATTTCGCGGCACACGACGCCGACTGCTTTGGAATCCAACTCGAAGTCGGCGACGACCGCCGTCGACCGGAGCTACTGCTCTGGTATACGACTGATGCCGTCTACTGCGCGGGACGGAACTCGACGTCGAACGGTTCGTAAAACGAACGCAGACTGCCGGCCGCGCCACACCTCCCCACCGTCGTCGTGAGCTTCGACACCGCGCGGGGCGCCTCATGGTCCATGCGCATGGCGATGGCGTAGAAGCTCACGAACGCTCCGCCGCCCACCGTGACAAGTGAGGGGCCGACGTTGAGGGCGGCGACGGCGGCCACAGCTATGGTAGCGGTTGGAACTGTTTGCACCCCCGATCGCACGCAGTCCTACTCCCCGACGATGTCGCTCTCGCCCGGCGGGAGGAACTCCTGGATCCGGTCCGGGCTGGCGATCTTTCGGACGAACGAATCGTCGGCGAAACGCTCCTTGAACCGGCGGTAACACAGCTTTGCGGCGTCGTTTTGGGCGTACTTTCCGGGTTCGAGGCGGAGCGTGGTGGCCGCCTGCGGTTCGATAGCCGACGGTGGTCCACCGATTACTCGCGTCTCCGGTTCGCACTGGATGCCGACGGCGACGCTCGCGGACACGTCCCGGAAGTAGGTGCGGTCGCCCCGGATGACGAACCCGCCTTTCTCGATGTACTCGCCGCTCTCGGGCGTCTTCGACACCTGGTCCGGGTCGACCATGTACGCGTCGCCCGCGAACCGGCCGTCCTTCCAGACCGAGGAGTACGAGACGGCGAACTTGGCGGCCTCCGAGAGCGTCGTCTCGGGAAAGTCGACCTCGCGGGCCTTCTCGCTCGGCCCCGTCGCCTTCAGGATCGTCACCGGGCCGCCGTGGGCCTGCGCGTGGAAGAAGCGGTCGTTGCCCTCCATGTACTTCTTGACCAGCGCCTCGTTCTCGTCGGCGTTCCGGCCGCCGACGACGAGGAAGCCGTCGCTCGTGTGGAACCACCGGAACTCCTCGTACCAGTGCTCGGGCTGCTTGATCGGCACCGACGACATCGAGAGCCAGTCTCGTTCCCGTGGCTCCGATGGCTCGTCGGCCTCGTCCTCGTCCTCGTCGGCTGCCTCCCACTCCTCGCGTCGCCGCTTCACCGCCGCCAGCTCCTCCCGCGTGTTCTCGATGGCCTCCAGTGCTCCCTCCTTTTTGCCCTCGATCCGCTTTGCCTCCGTGTACCGCTCGTCGGCGTTCTTCTCGACGCCCGTCGAGGGGTCGACCGGCACGCGCGTCCCGTCGAGGTCGACCGTTACCGTCCCCTCTCGGGCGTCCACGTCGACGACCGCCTCCGCGGCCGGGATGCCGCGGTCGGCGCCCTCGGCGAGCGTCGCCTCGATGTCGTCCCACCCGTTCCCTTCCTCGCGGGCCGCGCGGATCGTCGAGATGATCTCGTCGACGAGGTCGTAGTTGGCGTAGAGCGCCTCGGCCCGTTCCCGTTCGGCCGCGGCCTCCTCCTCGAATCCCTCGATCGCTCCCTCCTGCTGTTCGATGATGCGCTCCTGTTTCGCGATTTCGGCCTCGAAGTCCGGCCGGTCCGTCCCCGTGGTCTCCTCCTCCGGTTCGCGCTCGAGTCGGTGGAAGTACTCGTCGACGGCGGCGTTGAAGGAGTCGTGGGCTTTCTCGTCGAGGTCCTCACGCTCGTCGAGAGGGAAGGGAGTCACGTCGACGACGCGGTCGTCGGCCACGTACACCCGCGGATCGAAGTCGCCGTTTCGCAGCCGCTCGGCCAGCCGATCGATCGCGTCGTAGAGCGCGCGGTAGATGTCGGCGTCGGCGTCGGCGATGTCGAGGGCCTTCTCGACGCCCGCCCGGGAGCAGATCTCCTCGCCGTAGAGGCCGCCGAAGTTGAGTTGGGTGGCGAGGGTCCGCACCACGTCCGTGTCCGACTCCTCCATCCGCCGAACGAAGGCGTCGTAGCCCATCTCCAGCGGGTGGATGCGGGACTCGGGAAAGCCGTACTGCGACCCCGGCGCGACCGTCCGCGACTTCAGGCGGACGGTCTCCAGGCTCTGGATCACCTCGCCGCTCTCGTCCAACACCGCGACGTTCCCCTGCCCGAACAGTTCGGCGACGATGCGGGTGTTCGCGTCCTCGCGTTCGAACTCGAAAACGAGGATGCGGTCGAACTCGTACTGCTCGACGCCGGCGAAATCGGCGCCGCTCAGGCGGTTCCGGAGCATCATCGCGAAGTTCGGCGGCCGCCCCGGCGCGTCCGCGACGTGTTCCGGGTCGGCGACGTGTGCCCGCTTCACGTCGCCCACCTCGATCAGCAACTCGACGCGGCCACGGTCGAAATCTCGCATCCGGAACCGCAGGAAGTCGTCGTCGTAGAGGTAGACTTTGTCGACTTTCGCGCCCTCGTACCGGTTCAGTTCGGTGACGAGAGCGGTAAGGTCGACGCTCGTCAGTTCCCGCTTCGCGTCCATGGCCCGCCTTCTCGGCCCGGCCGAAAAGGCGTGTCGTTGTCGCGGCGCTCGGGCGCCGTCAGTCGTCGCTCAACACGCCCTCCGCGACCGCCATGTCGTCGACAGTCGGATCGTCCTCCGAGGCCCGGAGGACGAACCGCTTGCGGACGAGATCGGCGGCGTAGATGGCCGTCCCGAGGATGATGAGCGTGTCCCCCGGCAGCCGCGCCCAAAACAGGGTCTGGACGATGGGCTGGTTGTAGAAGGCCAGGCTCCGGCCGGCGGCGTAGCTCCCGGTGAAGATGGTCTCCAACTGCAGGAACCCCACCGGAAGCACGGAGACGAACACCATCAGCGCCAGCCCCACGTTCCAGCACCAGAACGCGGCCCGGAGCCACGAGCCGTCCCAGCGCTCGGGCTCGATGGACAACTGGAGCATGTAGCTGACCATCCCCAGCGCGAGGAAGCCGAAGGCACCGAACATGGCCGCGTGGGCGTGGCCGACGGTGAGGTAGGTGCCGTGCTCGTAGTAGTTGATCAGCGGGAGGTTGATGAAGAAACCGAGGATGCCGGCGCCGACGAAGTTCCAGACCCCGCTGGCGACGATGAACATGAACGGAATCTTGTAGGGGAAGTCACCGCTCTCGGTCATCGCTTGGTACTGACCCAGCGCCTCGTAGAGGATGAACACCAGCGGGATGAGTTCGAGCGTCGAGAAGACACTCCCGATGGGCACCCACATGTCGGGCATGCCGACCCACCAGTAGTGATGGGAGACGCCGATGACGCCGGTACTCATCACCAGCAGCGCCTGGAGCATGACCGCCTTCTCGGCGCTCCGACGCCGCAAGAGGTTCATCGACACCAGCGTCAGGCCGACGATGGCGACGATGAAGAACTCGAAGGCGCCCTCGACCCACATGTGGACGACCCACCAGCGCCAGAACTCCGTGAC
>ENA-ORCS01000044-ORCS01000044.1-marine-metagenome-genome-assembly--contig:-NODE-44-length-155775-cov-7.372985_pt1 | contig 155775 bp, 142 predicted proteins | sample MGYA00237781_ERZ508513 | MGnify/ENA primary metagenome ERZ508513 (study PRJEB26184, sample SAMN06268793) | marine metagenome | isolation source: Eden Landing Ponds, San Francisco, CA, USA | place... | reverse complement strand
CGCCTGTTCGCTCGCGCTCGTCCGCATCGTACGCTCGCCACTCTGGCCCGTGATCGATACGTTGTTCCTCGATAACGGGTTTACAGTCCTCGCAGATCGTTTCCTTGACGTTCGTAGTGACGTGTCCGTGGCACTCGGGACACTGGTTTGCGCTCGATTCCGTTTGGACGTCTTCGTCGAAGTCTCTCGTTGCCATTGTTCTCACCGTATTCAGGAACTCGCCAGTACGGCGAACCCCTCACCCATTGAGGGGAGAATAAGCGCTATCGAGTCCAGACTTCGGTTCAGCTGGATTGTAACTCAGAATAAATCGCTTGAATCCCTGCGGTATACCTGATTACAAGAGAATAACCGAAGCTGGCTGCCCGCGTCTACTCTTTTTCCAGTTCGCTTGCGTATACCTCAGAAAAGTGTTGTCTGAGCCGCTGCAGGCCAACGCTTAGTTCAGAGCCTGATGTAATCGGGATATAGACGATACCGGGAGCTTCCTTGCGTGTATATGGCCACTGGTCTTCGTCGAATCGAATCGGCTCCCATCGATCGCTCTTTTTGGCTGTGGTGAACCGCCAGACATAGCTTGATTTCACCATTTCACTGCCTGCTTCATGTTGTGAACCGCACACATCAAGACGAGTTCTCGAAATTCGCCGTACCAAGATCGCGCACGCACGGCGTCGCCGAGCGTGCGCTTGATCGTCGAGAAGACGGTCTCAGACATCGCTCGTTGACGGTACCGAGGCCCATCGATCCGCGCGTTGTGCGCGTGATCGATGGGCCGGAACTCACGATGCTTGATCAGTGGTCTGACGCCTTCTTCGCGGAGTTTTTCACGTAATTTCATCCAGTCGTAGCCTTTGTCCGCAGCGAGGCTGGTGAGGTCGCCCGCGTTGCGGCGGGCGACCTGCCAGCCGAGCTGTGTATCGTGACGTTTCTCAGTCGTACAGTGAACGTCCAGGACTGCTTGCGTTTCCGTATCGACGAGAGCAGTCGCTTTGAGCGTCTGAACGCGGTAATTCGTCCGCCGGCAGTAGTGTTTGCTAGCGTTTTCCCGATCGAAGAACGTCGCGTCGATGGCGGCGTGGCCGCTCGGGTCGTGCAGCTGCGCCGAGAGGCGCAGCAGCACTCGCCAGAGTGCTGTCTTGATCCTTTCAAACCACTTCACTAGCGTCGAGTGATGCGGGAGATCGGCCGGTTCAAGGCCGATCTCCCCAAGAATATGTGGCATCTCACTCAGCAGATCCAACGCTTCCCGGTACGATTTTTCCAAGTAAACCCGCAGACAGTGCAACGACACAACAGCGTAGTCGGCGAAGCCGCCACCCCCTTCGGGGGCAGCGACTTCGCCTCGGCCACCGACAGCATTTTTAGCTAACTGGACCGCTTTCTTCGTGAAGCGGGAGATCTTCGACATAGGCATCGGCGGTTTCCCGCTTCAACTCCCTAGTTCTGACGATCAAAGCCGACGCCGTCTGCTGATTCACCAGAGCCCATTGGGGCAAACGTCGGCACGTACACGTGCTTTGCAGCGTCGAAGCTCGGACCGAACGCGGTCATCGCCTTCAAACCAGAGCCGAAAAACGCAACCTGGCTGAGAAAGAACCTCGACCTGAACGATCTGGACGTGCAGATTGTCGAGATTGCGCTATCGGATACCAACGGGCGATCGAACTGGCACTCGCTGATGGGAATACCGGCGAGAGCGGACAGGGTCGTCCGGGAACACGAATTTTCACCGTAACAGTGGCCAAGACTAACCTCATAAAGTGGATCAGTTAGAATGTCTGCTTGCGGAGGATGTCAACCTTACCACTCCAGAGAATTTTAGCTTCGTTATAATGTAGGAACAAATATCGCAAAATAATCCCAGTTATAAGCTATTCGGATAAACTAAGGGGAGGGAAGCGGTGTGGTTCAAATGATATGGGCTCGCTACTCCGATCAGTACTCTCCATCTTCTCGGGGAAGATAGCTGGAATACTACTTAGTGCAATATTCACACCAATTCTTGTCAGAATCATCTCCCAGACACAGTACGGCTTGTATGCAAGCGTGTTGGCGGGCTTTAGCATCGTAACACTTCTATCCAAAGGAGGATTGTTTGACGCGACTAGGAAAACGGTCGCTGAACACACTGATAATCCAACAGAAGTCTCGTCAGTCATCTCTACTTCGTTGCTTCTCAGTATAGTATATGGGCTACTCACTACTATAATCGTATTTGTGGCTCTTCGTTTGGAGTTTGTTCCTTCCCGATACACCCCGTATGTCTGGGTTCTTATGGGAGCAATACTCTTTGCGAACGTCTTTACTATCGTCAGAGGCGCCTTCTATGGACTCCAGCGGGAATCAGTCAGTGAAGTGCTGAGTGTAGCGCAGCGGTTGGTATACACGTCAGGAGGGTTGCTGCTCGCATATATTGGCTACGACGTACTAGGCGTGCTCGTTGCATATGCACTCTCATTTTTGCTGTTGAGTATGCTAGGAACCATAGTGCTAACGAGGTATACACCCTACGGGTTACCGAAGAGGGAAGATATTGCGACGTACGGCAAGCAAATAGCGTCATTCGGTGGGTATCAGTTAGTTGGTGGACTGAGCGCGATGCTGTTGTATCGGACGGACATCCTTCTTGTCGAGTTTTTCATAGGAGGTACGGCGACGGCGCTGTACAAGAGCGCGATAACCCCTGCTGAGATGATCTGGTTTGTTCCGTCAGCAATCCAACTTGCCTTTCTTCAGCACACTGCTAGCCTTTGGAGCTCCAACAAGGTCGAAGAGATCAATAAGAATATACAAACAGGAATTAAGTATGCGGTATTATCCCTAACTCTGTTTGGAGGTGGACTGTTCGCACTCGCTGACCCATTCCTGACAATATACTTCGGTCCAGATTATGTGGGTGCGGCAGCAACCTTGCAGATCCTCATTTTCGGTACGTTTTTCTTTGGTATTACAAGGGTGATAGTCCCGGTACTACAAGCGACAGGCTGGGTGCGATATACTGAACTCGTAACATTCGGGGCGCTTGTCGTCAATATCGTACTGAACGTGACACTCATTCCGCGCTATGGGATCATTGGAGCAGGAGTTGGGACTGGACTATCATATATTGCGATATTCGCTGGTTCCGTGGCGCTCTGGCATTACTCTACGTTCGATATCGTCCCGCTGCGGTGGTCCGGAAAGCTAGTGGCAACTCAGGGAATGTTTGCTGTTCTCTTTCTTGGTATTGTTCAGTGGGTGAACGTCTCAGCATGGATTTCGTTGCTTGTGTTCCCACTACTGGGACTAGCACTGTTTCTTGGGATTAATATCACAGCAGGATATATACCGACCGAGCCAGCTGAGCAATATCTGAGGAAAGCCACGAACTATCCCTTTTAGCCACTGTGGTCTCTTGCTCAGTGGAGTCTATTTCAGGGGTCTGAGAAGCAAACAGACCGAGCCGCGAATCGTAGTTTGCAACAAGAGGTGACTTCTTGCCGTCTACACCTATATCCGTTTCAATACGGGTCTTAGACAGTTGGATATCGAGATCGAGATTTCCTACAAGGCAGTGTATCGACACATCCCCTTCCTGCGAGCTCTGGACGCGTCTCGGCCACGCGCGGAAGAAGATCGTACCAACAGGACAAGATACCCGTGTTCATTCTGGCTGATCGCGGCATCGGAGACCGCTACGTGATCCCAGCGAAAGCTGCCGCCGAATCGATAATTCGACACCTACTTGTAACGGCAAAGAGAAGTCTCTGGTCGTCTACATCGACGGATTTCGAGCGTACGAACCACCCGATGAGGACGATGCATTCGACCGTGAATACGTCGTCCGTGGCGATGGTGAATACGCTGACGGACACGTCACATCAATACCTGCGAAAGCCACGGATCGCGGGCGTGATACTACTTCTTACCCCATCAGGGCGTCTCCAAGGACAAACTCACGCCGTATCTCAGAGCGTTTCAACTTCGTTGTGTCTACGGGACACCAGGGCAAGAAGCGCTTAAAACTATCAATCTACGCTACAAGAGCGGAAGTATATCGAAAATAGATCCAGGCCGTCTTGATAGGATTTGACTGTTTTCACTCGTCTTCGCAGGACGGGACTAATAGGAGACGAAACGGTAATTAAGCAGAGACCGTATATATGATTGTATGAAAGTGTGGCTATATGTTTCTGGTAATAACCATGTGTCACATAAGTTGAAAGATATAGATGGTGTTGTGGCGGAGGTTCTTTCCTTTCCAAAATGGCTATTCCTTTCGGTATATGTGATCAGAGGCGGCTACGATATAATTCATTTTCAATATCTCCAAGGGCGACTCCATCATCGTGGTAGTAAAATACTATCGTTTGTAAAAACTTTGAATTTTATTGTAAATATATTAGTCATCAAATTTTTTGGCGTGAAGATTGTTTGGACGGCACACCATACAGAAAGCCATGAAGTAGAAAGTTCAAGGCTTGACTGGCTAGGTAGACAACTGTTATTATTTGCCTCAAACAAAATTATAGCATTAGAATTGCCCGTCAAAACCCAGATGGAGAGTGATTTTTACGTACCGTCCGATATAGCTGTTATCTCTTTGGGGAATTATCGTCAACTACATATCGAGAGAAATAAAAGTGGTGATGAAGCAATGGAGCTCCCTGACCAGCCTTCAATAATATCAATGATTGGAATGCTGAGGGAGTACAAGCGTGTGCCCTTGGGAATTCAATCTACAGATAAGTCAATGGCTGAAAGGATGCTCATAGCAGGAAAGCCAAGGAGTACTCAAATCAAAGAAAAAATAGAAAAAACAATAAGTGATTCTTATGATGAAACATACAAGCACTTTGGATTCATAAGCGATAAGGGATTAGTAAATTACGTAGAGAGGACCGATGCCACCCTAATCTTAAATAATCAAGACACTGTTCCAGCGACCGCACTCTTATCAGCAAGTTGTCGGACTCCAATAGTTGCCACCCCTGGCGGTGTTAAAGAATATTTTATCGAAGAATACGGGATCGGTATTGTTGCTAAATCAGATCAGATAGAAGATATAGCCGATGCCATTGATGATCTACTTCAAGAAGACATCAATCCCGATTGGGAATCATTTGATGAGGATCATAACTGGCAAAAGTATAGAAATGAGCACGCAAACATATACCAAAAGGAGGCACGGTCTAGTTGAGTATCTCTCCAGCTGAAGACGAACTATCTGCATTTGACTCGGACAATTTCGATTGTAGCAGCGTCTGAACTACTGTAGCTGCTGTTTTCTGCTTTATTGGCCGACCTGCCAAAACGAATCGAAGCAGTTTATCCACAGACGTCAGTCTGAGATCGCTCATCGACTGTGACTCGACAGCTTTACGGTCAGTTAGACAGTCTGAGTGTCAGCAACTGCTTCTTTCCAGTAACAGATTGCTTGGTGACAGAGATAGGAACCTAGACAATCATAACATCATAGCTTCACACAATCGTGACCCGTCGAGGGAAGTTAAACTGTGCAATACGGACGGATGTCGATGCATTCGTTTGCTCAATCGTCCGATTCGCGATAGCTAAGCGTTCTCTGAGAAGGTCTGAGAGTTACATAGGTACTTGACCATCCTCGCTTCTCCATCTCTCAACTAGACCGTGTCTGCCTTAGGACTACGACAGAAGCTGGGGAAGATCAGACGTACAGTAGTATCGAATATCTGAAATTAACCGATAAGGTTGGACTCAAAATAGTATCTTTTCATTTAATATAAAAATTAATAAAATAATAGTGATATTTATAACGAAAAACACTCGATGGAGGATGATAAACCAGTAGGTCACACTTCCCCTTTTATGGATATTCTTTTCTATCCACTCTTTAGATAATGCTTCTTCTATCTTATCAAATCGGAGATCTTCAAATCCACGAATACCCTCCTGGAATTTCGATGTTGGGGTTGATTTCCAAGAGATTGTAAGATCGGTCGTGATATTCCCAGATATCGAGAAACTATTTCGATATCCAAGTATGTGTTCAAAACATATCTTTTTTAATCTGGCCTGTAAATAATATCTCCTTAGCTGTATGATGGATTTCCATCCTATGAATGATGTTATAGTACCAGTAATAAAAAATGGAAGAGTCCACGGACTAAGAAGTGTGCCCACCATATCTAATCGACCTAAACCAATCGCGCCACCTAGAATAGCTGTATTTAATGTTGTATAATACTTTTGACACCTCCAGACGTTATCAACAGAATATTTGAAATGGTTGATCGACTCCGCATATAGCTTTCTTATCTCTCCTCTATCTAGCTCGTCAAATTCGTCGGGTGTTTCCATTGTTGTGAAATGTGCCTTCGGAACATAAATAACCAATGACAATATTCATTAATAATATATAATTATAAATTTCTACAAATATAATAAATCAATGGTGTGTATGATAGATGATACATATCCAAGGTCAAGATTACCTTTGCCCGCTACGCTTTCACAGGTACAGACCTCCTTAACCAACAACCTGCCTCGCAAGAACGAAATTGTCCTTGTATAGTCTACAAAGCGGTGCCAACACACCTGAGCCCTACGAATGGTTCTCAACGAAATCCTGAATGGTTTCTAGTATGTATTCGCGTTGGGAGTCTCGAATGCCGTGATGATTCCCGATAAATAGACCGTTCTCGTGAATGATCTCTGAAGAACTAAGATCGCCCACTTGTTTATGATCAATCTGTTGCAACGCTGGCTGTCGGGCGAGATTCCCAGCAAGAATCGGCCGTGTCTCTATAAGATTGTCTTCTAGATGGGTTTGGAGTTCATCACGGGTAAATGGTGCATCGTTGCGGACGAGTAGTGGGTACGCAAACCACGAGTTCCGTGTATTCGCTCTTTCTTCGAGGATATTAAACATATCATCGTAGTTCTCTAATCTGTTATTCAATTTTCGAGCATTTTCTCGGCGGATATCTATGAATCGTTCTAATTTGTCTAATTGGTGCATCCCAAACGCACCCTGTATCTCTGTAGGGCGAAGATTGTAACCATGTGAGACAAACAAGAATCGCTCATCAATGTCAGGTGATCTACTGGTGTACTTCTCTTTGTTTTCGAGTTCCCTGACCCACCCATGAGCACGACTAGTGCGAGTGCGCTCGAGGTACATATCTGAGTTTGTCGTGATCATTCCCCCTTCAATAGTGCTTATATGATGAGAGAAAAAGAAGCTGAAAGTCCCAATATCTCCAAATGATCCCACTTTCTGGCCATCGTATTCGGCCCCATGTGCTTCACACGAATCTTCAATAATAGCAATATCGTGATCCGAGCAGATCTCCATAATCGGTTCCATCTCGCAGGGGTTACCGAGAAGATGAACAAGAAGGACAGCAGCAGTGTCGTCAGAGATAGCTTCTTTAAATGATTCAACATCGATAGTATAGGTGGATGGATCTACATCCACTAACACTGGCTTCGCGTTTACGTCTACTATTGGAAAAATACTAGTTGACCAAGAGACAGCCGGGACAATCACTTCGTCACCCGGCTCGATCACATCCCCTTCGAGAGCCTTCAACGCGAGCAAGTTGGCAGAGGAACCCGAATTCACCATCGTTGAATGTTTCGTGCCAACGTAGTCTGCCCACTGGTCCTCAAACGACTCCACCTTATCACCCATAGTAACCCAAGTAGACATAAGTGAGTCAAGCGATTCCAGCACCTCCTCGGCACCATAAGTGGGTTTACTTAGCCGAATGGGTGTTTCTCCCCACGTGAAATCATTGTATTCTGTGCTGGCGAACTCTTTCCGAATCTGTTCTTCGACCGAGTCGGGAACGTTTGTGTGATTAGACATTGTTAATCTGTTTTAGTGTTTTTTCGATCCCACTTTGAATATCGTATTTCGGGGTCCATCCGAGCTGTTCTAATTTGCTGACATCAGCAACCATTCGATCAATCTCGATATCCGATGACCGTCCTGCCTGCTGAGATACTACATCAATATCCTTGCCACTTGCTTCAATGATTTCCTCAACTATCTCTTTGACGGCTGTTTCATCTCCACTTCCCACATTATAAACTTCATACGAATCTGTTGTTTCACTTCTTACGGTTTGGATAGCTGTAATCAGATCATCGATATAGGTGAAGTCACGTGTCGGCTCAATGTTCCCCAACGAGATTTCTTTTTCATCATCATTAATTTGAGAAATTACGCTTGGAACGAGGTTCTCTGTTTGTTGACCAGGCCCGTACAGAGTGAAGGCTCGAAGAGTTATAACTGATAAATCATACGTATTAAAGTATGCTTCCGCGATGTTTTCACCCGCTAGTTTGCTTGATGCATAAGGATGCAGACATTGTGTTGGGTGGGATTCATCAATTGGCAAGTAATCGGGGACCCCATATACTGCTCCACTACTAAGATAAATGAACTCCCTTACATTATCAAGTCGAGATTTTTCAAGGACATTCTGTGTTCCTACTGTATTAGTATGAAATGTATCAGCCGGCTTTGCCACTGATTCCTGTACTGAGACAGCACCAGCCAAATGGATGACCGAACTATATGGCTCGAAAGTAGGAAGAGACTCGAAGTCACAGACATCTCCGGTAGTTAGAGACACCCCTTCAGGGAGATCTTTCGACTCGTCTCGGGAGAGTACGTCAACCTGATTTCCGTTCTCTAACAGTGTGGGAACTAGGTTTAAGCCCACAAACCCGGTACCTCCTGTAACCAAGACGTGTTCAGGCATCTGAACGGATGTCAGCAAGATCTTTTTGCACCATCTCCTGGATCAGCTGTTCGAAACTGATCTCGGGTTCCCAATCAAGTTGATTTTTAGTTCTAGAGATGTCTGCTTTGAGGGCGTCTACTTCGGCAGGCCGGAAAAATTCCTCATTGACTTCGACATACTCCTCCCAGTCCAATCCCACCTCATCAAACGCGATGCGAGCACATTCACGGACACTGTGATGTTCACCGGTTCCGATCACGTAATCTCCAGGATTATCCTGCTGTAGCATAAGATGCATAGCTCGCACGTAATCTCTCGCGTGACCCCAGTCTCGCTTAGCATCCAAGTTCCCGAGTTCGAGCTTTTCCTGCTCTCCTTCAGCGATGCGAGCAGCCGCGCGGGTTATTTTCCGAGTAACAAAGTCTTTTCCACGACGAGGGGACTCGTGATTGAATAGAACGCCGTTTGTTGCGAACATATCATACGCTTCTCGATAGTTCACAGTCGTCCAATATGCGTATAGTTTCGATATCGCATATGGACTTCGTGGTTGGAAAGGTGTATCTATCGACTGCGTGTCATCGGGCGCATTCCCGAATATTTCGCTCGTGCTAGCTTGGTAAAATTTGATATCGGAGTCGTACTTGCGAATGGCTTCTAATACGCGAGTTGCCCCTAGACCCGTTATATCTGCCGTATTCACTGGCTGATTGAAACTCTCAGGAACAAATGAGAGGGCCCCTAAATTGTAAACTTCGTCGGGGTCTGCTTGTTCGACAGCGCGGTCAAGAGACGACTGGTCACCGAGGTCGCCATTCAGTAGAGATATGTCGTCAGTTAGATGTTCAATCCGCCGTCGGTTACTCGTACTATTCCAACGTTCAAGGCCATAGATCTCATATCCTTGATCAAGCAAATACTCTGCTAAATAGCTACCGTCTTGGCCAGTGATGCCTGTAATCAGGGCACGTGTCATTGAGACCTCTGTTCATTTTCACCGATTAAGAAGGTGTTGATAGCATCTGCATTTATATATGAACCGCACAACTAATCATCAGTATGATATTAGATGTTTTCTATAATATATTTAAATTATTTGGGTAAATTCTTATGCGTGCGAGTAATTAAATGTCGGTACAGAACAGACTCACAACGTTACACACCCCTAGCACCGAGTGAAAACCCACCCTCTACTCGGAGTTCTCCAGTGCTTTCACCACGATTTCGGGATCACGCAGCAGTCGGTGCTCCAGATAGCTCCCTTCACCCTGTCCGCCGCCGGTATGGTTCGACTCTGTCACACCCAGAAACGCCTGTTCGTTGAGCAGCCGATACACGCGATTCTCCGAGAGGGGGTCGGAGTCAACCCGATCCATGATCCGCGTGTACAGATCATAGATGCGATGTGTACGAAACTCATCCTGTTCGGGATGGTTGGCGGTCAGCAGCGCCAGTGCGTGCAAGATGTGTTTGACGGTGGCGTCGTCCCGCTGACGAGCTTCTGGAAGCGATTGATTTCGGCCTGCTGGACGGCGTCAGCGTGTTCGACGGACACCCGATCTAGCCCCCGCGAGTCGACCGGCCTCGTAGAGCGTGTCCACGGCCTTGCGTGCGTCCCCATACTCTTTCGCAGCAGGAGCACCAACCTTCGGAATGACGTCACCATCGAGGACGCCGTCCGCAAACGCGTCGGTTCGATGCTCCAGGATGGCACGGAACTGTCCGGCGTCGTACGGATCGAAGATCAGTTCGTTGTCCTGGAGGCTCGAATCGATCCGTTCGTTGAGTCGTTCCCTGTATTCGATCTTGTTGCTGATGCAGATCGCCCCGACGTGGGCGTCCACTTTGCCACTCTTGCGGGCACGCGAGAGGCTCCGCAGGAGTTCGTCGTCGTCGAGCTTGTCGATCTCGTCGAAACACGTCGACGTGAAACTCCTCGAAAAGCTCCCAGACGATATCACGGTAATCAACTGCGGCAATCCCGACCCGCGGAACGTCTCGGTCCGTATCGATCCCGAAGGGGAGTCCCCGGGCCATCTCGCGACTAGCTTTCTCCTCCGTCTGGTAGTCCGAGCAGTCGACGTACGCGTACTCCAGTGACACGCCGTTCGTTCGAGCCTTCTCGTGAGCTTCCCGATCACACACCTCAGGCCGAGTGAACTTGCGGCATAGCAGTCACGAGGAGACACACTCAGCTCGATCAGGGTGACGATAACCCGTCACGCTTCTTGCCAGGATGCACTCGTTGTGAGATAACCCGCCGTGGCTTTTGGTAGAATACACTCGTTGCGGGGTGTGTCTCTCCCGATCGTCTGGACAGCCTGCGTGTCGACATTCACTCGTTACGAGGTGTGTCTACAGTAGATCCTAACACGACGGGGATGTGTCTCAACGATGGTCTCGACCAGAGACGCAGACAAAGAGACAATCAGCAGTATGGAATCACCGAACGTCGGGCGATAAACAAATATACCACACACCGGGCCGACACTGAACTCAATGGAGACGGACCTCACTGGTCAATCGATACTGATCACTGGCGGGGCCGGGTTCATCGGCAGTCACATCGCCGACGCCCTCACCGCAGACAACGACGTCACCGTTCTTGACGATCTCTCGTCAGGCTCACGCGAAAATGTTCCGGACGACGCAACGTTCATCGAGGGTGACGTCCGTGACGACGACACCCTCAAAAACGCAGCAGCGGACACGGACGTGATCTTCCACGAGGCCGCCATCGTCAGCGTCGAGCAATCGATCGACCAGCCCAAGCGTTGCCAGGACGTCAATCTCGCCGGAACAGTGGCCGTCCTCGAAGCAGCACGCCGAGCAGACGCCCGCGTCGTGTTCGCCTCCAGCGCGGCGATCTACGGCGAGCCCACGGCAGTCCCGATCGACGAGACCGAGCCGACGGCCCCCGCCTCGCCCTACGGCATCGACAAGTGCGGAGCCGACCAGTACGTGCGCACCTATCACGACCTCTACGGACTCGACACAGTCACACTCCGATACTTCAACGTCTACGGGCCCGGACAGACGGGCGGCGACTACAGTGGCGTGATTAGCATCTTCCGCGAGCAAGCACTGAACGGCGATCCGATCACTGTCGACGGCGACGGCTCACAGACGCGGGATTTCGTCCACGTCGAGGACGTCGTCCGGGCGAATCTCCTCGCCGCGACCACAGACGCCGTCGGAACCGCCTACAATATCGGCACGGGCACGGAGACGTCGATCGAGACGCTTGCCGAGACCGTCCAGTCGATCGCTGACACCGACTCGCCGATCATCCACGGCGAACCCCGGCCCGGCGATATCGACCGCAGCTGTGCTGACATCACGCGTGCCCGGGAGCGACTCGGCTACGAGCCGGGGATCTCTCTCGAAGAAGGACTACAGACGCTGTTCTGAGTTTACTCCTCGCGCCCAATCGCCGTCTCCACAACGTCGCCCAGCACCTTCCAGATCTGTCTGATAACGATAGCGACGTCGACCCGAAACGACTGTCGGCGGATATACTCCACGTCGTAGCGAAGCTTCTGCTCGGGTTCGTGCCCAGTCACGTCGTTGATCTGGGCCAGTCCAGTGAGACCAGGCCGAACGAACCAGCGACGACGCCAGTCTGTCACGCCTTCTTGACGTTCGATATCCTCGTCAAGCTCCGGGCGCTCGGGGCGCGGCCCGACGACACTCATATCGCCGACGAGAATCGACCAGAGCTGCGGGATCTCGTCGAAGTGAGTCCTGCGAAGGATGCGTCCGACACGAGTCACTCGCGGGTCGCGTCCGCCAGCGTCCTCTTCACTCAGCTTCACGCCGGTCTTAGATTCCGCGTCCGGTATCATACTCCGGAACTTGTACACGGTGAAGGTCTCGCCGAACTCCGCGGTCCGCTCCTGGCTGTAGAACACGGGCCCGGGACTGTCGAGTTTGATTGCCACGGCGATCAAAGCCAGCAGCGGCGACGCCGCCAACAGACCGAACCCGGCGAACGCGATGTCGAAGACACGCTTGACGACCCGGTCCTGCCAGTCCCAGGGCTCAACGTCGATGTCGAGGATCTCCTGGCCAGGCGTATCAGCGACGAGCACGGTGTCGGCCTTCTCACGATGGATCTTCGCGTCGACGCCAAACTCGTGGCAGGTCGCAAGTACGCCGAAGAACTCCTCGCGATCAGTCTCGTTGAACGCGAAGACAGCGGTATCGACATCTTTGTCGACGACAATCGATTCGAGCCGTGAGAGTCCACCGAGATACGGAATCTCGACCTCACCCGCTTGCTGCGCGCCGACGAGCCCGGCACCATCGGTCACTGGAACGGCCATCCCGGCGTCGTTACCGTTCCCGGAGTACGGCGTCGGCGGCGCGACGTAGCCGACGACGGGTGCGTCGATAGTCGAAGTGATACGACTAATCTCGACGGGATCGTCACCGATGATGAGCGCCCGCTCTGGCTCGTCGGTCGGCCGGTGGCGAACGGCCACAAGCCACAGCGGGATCCCGACCGCAAGCAGCCCGAAAGTGACCAGCAGCGTCGCCCGTGGGACGCGCGAGGAGTAATCAAAGTATCCGACCGTCGCCAGCGCCAGCCCGGCCACGAAGACGCGCCGTTCGGCTCGGAAGATCGTATTCAGGATCCGACGTGGCCGTGGCTTGTACAGCGGGGCGAGTAACGCTGTCACGACGCCCGTCACGAGGACGAGCCGGAACAACAGCTCCTCGCCGGATAGCACGACCGGGCGCAGTCGCTCAACGAGTGGGAACGTCGATACGACAACGTTCTGGACACCGTCGGCATTCGCCACAAGCACCGCCACTACTGTGAGCAACGCGACCCCTGCCGCACTCAGGACCCGATATCGGTGGCCGGTGACCATCTGGATATGTGTACCATCGAATCGACAATAAAGATGTTCGTTTGCCAGCCAACTGGCGTCTCTCTCCGCGGTGAAATACCCCTGCCTACTCGCCGCCGTTGGTGGCTCCTTAAGTCAGGGGCTTCCTGCTTCAACGATGGGCTTTGCAGACTATATCGAGAAGATACACAATGATTCATCGAAGATCCAGAAACCATAAGTGTTAGATCAGGATTTGACGACGCATTTAGTCAGTGAGCAGAAGATATTTGACGGTGGCTTAAGAAGTAATGGCAGCCGGCACGGGTACCAAGCCGGCTCTGCCCAAGCCACGACATACTCCCACCCCCGTCCGATTGCCAGACCGGGAGTATGTCGTACTTGACAGGTGGCTCGAGGCGACTGCTGAAAGACTTGACCTGGAGATAAAGCCGACATACGGTGCCGGTGGTTTGATTGGAATTGCTATCAAACGCATCAATATGGGTCGCTTTCGACGTCTGGCATACAGCGTGTCTGTTGCCCTGCTTGTATTCTTGATCTTAGCAGTGCCTGTGCTGAGTCAGCTATACGGGCCGGTCGTCTATCTGCCAATATACGGATTCATTTCGCTTGTCGTCGGTAGCGCCACGTGGTGGGTACTTCGAAAAGTTACGCGCTCGAAGCAACAAGACAGGGAGTTCCATTTGCGGAGCAACGTGGTATCTGAGCAGGACAACTCACAGGAAGTGGACGTAGCTGCCGAAATGGACCAGCTCAGAGACAAAGAAGATTGACATCCTCACCCGCCTAAAGGCGGGGTGAATCCCGAGCGTTGGGATATTAGGGTTTGCAGTCTCCCTGTTCTTGTGGGTGGAACGCACCCGTAGTTGTATCGAACAGGTAGACTCCGGGCTGTGCCAACCAGCCGTTACTCATATCCCCCGTTGGGGGAGTTTGAGTTATCTTTCGGCGGATGTTCACCGCTCCGTTTACGTCTGCGTTCATCGTCGTCTCACACGAGTCACAGACGTACAGCCCACGCTCAACACGGTTGGCGTCTCGAATTTGCCCGCAACACGAACAAGTTTTCGAGGTGTTTGCTTCGTCCACACGGTCAACCAGTATCCCGTGTTCTTCGGCTTTGTATTCGAGTAGTCGGGTGAATTGGTCGAACTCCCACCCGTGCAACTTCTTGTTACCAGACTGTCCCCAATTCCGTGAGTCGCCAGTATCGTCCTCTCGAATGTCGCTCAGGTCACCCACGGCTATCGTTCCGATACCCTCCTTGACACACCGCTGGACGATGTGTTTCGAGAGGGTATGCAGGAAATGGTCTTTCCGGCGAGCGCGTCGTGCCCGCTTGGATGGGCCGTGTTCGCCTTCAGTCTGGTATTCGTCGCGGGTGAAGTAGTGTTTGTCCTCTTTCAGCCGGTTGCCGGGATACAACTCGCTTGGGCCGTCCTCGTAGTCGATAGCGAGGTAGTTGCTGATACCGAGGTCAATACCCGCTGTCTTGTCGCCGGGCGCGTCTTCAACTGGAATTTCTTTCTTGCAGACGAGGTGCAGTTCCCATTCGTCGCCGTTCCAGACGCCACGCACCTGCTGGATGTTCTCGATGTCTACGTCAGGGCGCGTCTCGTACTCTGCGAGGATGAAGTCAGACCGCCCCTCTTTCAGATTCCAGCCTTTCGAGAGGCGGAGTTGACCGTGTTTGGCGTCGTGCTTGATGCCTTTCTGCTTCCACGTCACAGTGGAGCGTGGGTGTCGGTCGCCGCGTTTCCGGTAGCCCGGTGGGTTGTTGCCGTCGTCGGAGTTGTACCAGCCAGTGAACGCCTCAGCAAGCTCCTCAAGAGCTCGCTGACTTGACTGAGAATGTAGGTCACTGTAGCGTTCGTGGTCTTTCAACTCCGACTTCAATTCCTTCTCGTCGGGAATCTCACCATCGTCGTCCCACCGACCTTGGATGTAGTAGCGTCCGACGTTCCACAGTTTCGATGCAGCAAACCCGCACTGGTCAAGGTCGTCACAAACCTGCTGGTGGTTCGTGATTTTGGCGACGTATGTGCGGGCCGTCTCCAGCATCGTCCTGCTTTATAACTAGTTATAGTAAGTTTGATATTAACAGTATTGGTTAACGGTGGAATATCCTGCCGGGCTGTCTCTCGGTGGATTGTTGCTCACCATGTCGGCTTCATCCCCCGCCTGTTCGGTCCTCGGTTCCGACCGCACAGGTCGGAACACTCGTCCCTCACGGGAAGGCGGGGGTATTCGCCTTGAATCTCTATAAGAAGAAGATCACTAGAGCAGCGCAAACGCACCGACAATCGAATCCAGCACGGCCAAGAATCCGCTAGGATCGACCAGAACACCCCCCACAATTGCAAGCGAGCCGAGCACGAGACACACACCCCAGAAAGAGACGCGTTCAACGAGCCGCATCAGCGCGTCGATAGTCGCATAGCCGACGGTTGCGGCCGCACCGAGCGCGACCGCCGCGGCCAGCAGCGTCACCTCGCCGAGACCAGCATCAGCGAACGCGAGCAAGCCACCACCGACCGCGGCCGGAATCGATAGCAGAAACGACAACCGAAACGACGTCGGCCCGTCGTATCCACGCAATAGCAACGCCCCAGCGGTCACGCCCGATCGGGACACGCCCGGCAGGATTGCCAATCCCTGTAGCGCGCCGACCAGCACCGCATCGGGTCCGCGTGGCTGGGCCTGGGGCTCCCCCTCGACGGAATCGGAGAGCCGCTGAAAGAGGCCAGTCGCCACGAGCAACACGCCGACGAGTACGACGAGCGTCCCGCCTGTGACCGACGAAACCACGGCATCCAGCGTCGCGTACGCCGCGATCCCGACGACACCGGAGATCAGGGTTCCGACCGCGAGAAACGTGACGAGCGCCTGTTCACCTTCGAAGGCCCGGTCTGGCCGCCAGGCCGGCACCAGCTCCAGCACCTCGCGCAGCTCGTGGCGATAGTAGGCCGTCGCCGACAGTGCCGTCCCCAGGTGTAAGAACAGCGCGAATGCGACGGCGTCGTCTGGCGAACGCCCGAGCGCCGATAGCGCGATCGCGAGGTTACCCTCGCTGGAGACGGGCAGCCACTCGAAGATCCCCTGGAGTGCACCGACGATGAGCGCCACAACGATCGACCAGTCCATATCTACAGCCGATAGGCGAATCGGAATGGGTGTTCCGATTCGACTGCCGGCGAGACACCATCCACCGGAGGGAGAAACCGTCCTTCAGAGGAAGAGCAACACACAGCAGCCCGGAGCCTTAGGCGACGCAGCGATCCTCCATCACCACACCCACGTGGCGTGATTGGCCAGCCGACAGGGTGGGAATGAAAGGAGCCGCGGTCTCGACGACGGCAGCCAACGCAAGGACCGCAGCGGACGGTGGCGGGAGCGAGGACCGCAACAAGGCTCCCGAGTCGAGACCGCGGGGGCTTTCAGCGTGTTCCGAAGCTCCACAAGCTCGTCGTCAACCATTCCACAGACGGCTACGAGGTCTCGTCAGACGACGGAGACGTATCCGAGGCACCGTCCGCTTGAGAACGCTCGGCAGGTCGATCCGCGGGGTGTTCTGACTCCCCCCGGGACGTATCGCGATAGCCGTGTTCATCGGGTGGCTCGGGCGGTTCAAGCGCCGCGATCAACAGCTGGACCGGCCGAGACGTTCGCAGTTCCGTCCAGGGTTGATCAACACGCGTCCCGGCGAGCAATGCGAGTACAAGGACGAGACGGATCCAGACCCCGGTAGCCGAAAGCGTCCCGCGAACCACACTCGCCGCAGTCGCACCGAGGAGCGCGAGCAGTCCGAACAGACTCGCGTATCGGACTGGCGAACTACGCAGGCGCTGACCGACTTCCCCGACTGACCGACGGACGATCGACGTTCGACGCCCGGTCACGAGCAGGCCAATCGACTCATCAATCGCGGTCAGGAACGGACGGACTGTTACCGTCTCCCGGAGATCAATGACAACCACGTCCGGCTCGGGCTCGGCCGTCAACCACCGATAGAGCCACGACGATCGCGCCCAGCGTTCGACCGCCGACAGCCCCGACAGCGCAAATGACCCACGTGCGAACGCCGCAAGCTGCCGACTGACCGCACGCCCGGCCTGCCCGACCGTCGATTGCTCCAGCCACGACCGAACGGTCCGACCCAGGGAGCGCAGACGCTCCGTTCCGTCGCCGGCCATTGAGGAAAGCGTCGACGCGACGGTAGAACCAGACACAAGCCGGTCAAACCCCTGCCGGACCCGCGACGCGGACAGCGCTCGGTCGATACGGTCGTCGACGCTCATCTAGATGTCCGTCACCGTGCCCCGGACGGTGATTGTCCGGAAGTCGAGCGTAATCGTTTCGCCCTCCGTAAGCGACTGAGCGTGGAACTGATAGCCGCCCGGCGTCTCCCGGACGGCCGCGTCGACGGTGAGGTAGACATCCTCGTTGCGGGGGTGGGTCCGCTCGAATATCTCACCGCTCTCGCTAGTGAGGATGATCGACGCCGGCTCCGTCTGCTTGTCGACGATCTCGGCCGTCGTCTGTTCCATCGATTCTTCGACCATCCCGACCTCGATCCCGTCAGCAATTTCAGGCTGGACGTTCGCGACCTTCACGGAGATCGTCTCAGTGGTCACTGAGCCGTTCGGGACGTAGGCGTCGCGTCCGATGACCTCCCCGGAGAGGCGATAGACGTCCGTCTCGAAGGGGATCGTCGAGCCGAGCGTGACGCGGTCAGTCCCGAAGTACGCACCGGAATCACGCATCACCGTCTGCAGGTCCAGTCCCAGGAGGACTCGCCGAGTACCGTCGTTACCGGTCGGATAAACGTCCATCGTCCGGACACTGGCGATGGACTGCCCGCCGAACTGGAAGGTGTCACCAATCTCGATCGCGTCCGCGACGGTGTTCGACACGGTCGTCTCGATGGCTACCTTGGTAGTGTTTCGTGGTGCGGGTGTACCAAGCGTCTCGATCGTCCCGCTGAACGAGTACTCCGGCGTTCGGAACGGGATCGACGCGCCGATCGACAGTTGATCCGGCCCGAAATACCGCTCCCCATCTTGAATGACCGTCTCGACTGAGAGATCCACATAGAGACGGCGCTGACCATCAGACGGCCCCGGATACTGAGTGACCGAGTCAATCGTCGCAGCAGTCACTGGACCGATATCATAGGTATCGCCCGCTTGGAGTCGCGTCGCAACATCCCCGGAAACAGTCGTGACGAGCGATACCTCGGCCGTTTCCGTCTCAATTGTGGCCCCGTCACCGATCGCTGCGATCTCACCAGCCACCCGGTAGTCGTCGAACGTAAGCGTCAGCGACTGGCCGAGTTCGACCGACTGGGACCCGAACGTGAGGCCACCGGGCTGGCGGCGCGTCTCCAGGGTCGCCAGTGCGATGAATCGCCGCGTCGTGGCGTCGTTACCGGGTCCGAGATAGACATCGTCAATTGTTGCGATATCAGTCCCGGCAATCGTGACCGTTTCACCGCTCTCGATCCGGTCCGCGGTCGTCGCCGACACCGTCCCTTCAAGTCGAACCTGCGTCGTGTTCTGCTCGGCTGGCTCGCCAAGCGCCTCGACTGTCCCGCTGAAGGCATATTCGGGTGTCCGGAACGGGACTGACGTACCGATTGAGAGTTGATCCGAGCCGAAATAACGATCCCCGTCTTGAACGACTGTCTCAAGTGAGAGATCCACGTAGAGACGGCGCTGATTATCCGATTTCCCCGGATACTGAGTGACTGAGTCGATTGTCGCGGCAGTCACCGGGCCGATCTCGTAGGTATCGTTCGCTTGCAGCCGCGTCGCGACATCCCCGGAAACGGTCGTGACAAGCGACGCCGTGGTCGTGTCCGTCTCAATCGTGACACCGTCACCGATCGCGTCGATGACACCAGATACCTGGTAGTCGTCGAAATCGAGTGTCAGCGACTGCCCCAGTTCGATCGACTGGGACCCAAACGTGAGACCACTAGGCTGGCGGCGCGTTTCCAGCGTCGCCAACGCGACGAACCGCCGCGTCGTGTCGTCATTGCCGGGACCGAGATAGACATCGTTGATCGTCGCGATGTCCGTGCCCGAAAGCGTAACCGCTTCGCCGCGTTCAATCCGGTCAGCGGTCGTGGCCGACACCGTTCCTTCAAGTCGAACCTGTGTCGTGTTCCGCTCGACTGGCTCGCCAAGCGACTCGATCGTTCCACTGAAGGTGTACTCAGGCGTCCGGAAGGTGATTGACGCGCCAATCGAGAGTTGATCTGGCCCGAAATAGCGCTCGCCATCCTGAATAACCGTTTCGAGTGAGAGGTCCGCATAGATACGGCGCTGACCGTCGGACGGGCCCGGATATCGATTGACCGAGTCGATCGTCGCGACGGTCGCGGGACCGAGATCGTAGGTATCCCCGGTCTGTAACCCCTGTGCGACCTGGCCGGAGACAGTGGTCACGACCGATACTTCGGCCGATTCCGTCTCGATTGCGGCATCCTCGCCGATCGCCTCGACCGCTCCGGACAGGCCATATTCACCAAAGTCGAACGAGAGTGACTGTCCGAGCTGGACTGACTGGTCACCGAACGTGAGATCGCCCGACTGGCGCAGCGCCTCGACCGAGACCGTGGCGGTGACGCGTCGGTTCGTCGGGTCGTCACCGGGCCCGATATAGATGGTCTCAACCGTTGCGCCCTCGCGACTGGCGTAGGTCACAGTATCCCCGCTCTGGAGTCGCTGTGCTGACGTCGCGGACAGCCGGCCGTCAAGTCGGACCTGTCGGGTGACGGTATCAAGCGCCGTGCCGTTTGTGCCAAGTCGAGTGACCGTCCCGCTTGCCGTATACTCATCCGTCTCAAGCGTAAACTCACCGCCCTGTCGGATGCCGTTGCCGCCATATGTGAACGACTCGCCGTCCTCGCCGAGTGACCCGTTGATGCGAACGCGAGCAGTCACGGAAACGTTCGAACCCTCGGCAGGCCCGACGTGGACGTCAGTCACAGTAGCGTTGCGCGTACCGGGCGGACTCATCACGTCGCCGGTGGAGATTTGCTCGGCGACGAACGGCTGCTGCTCGCCGAGATCGATCGTCGCGTATCGCTCAGCCGGTTCCGTCGATCCAAACGGATCAAGCAATGCGACGCCGGCGATCAGAACTGCAAGAACCAGAAGGACGACCAGTGCGTCGATGACATTGACAACGCCGAACAGTTTCCCTTCGTCGTCGATCAATTCCACGATCGACCACCGTCGAAGTACATACAGGGTGGTTCCCGGTAGCGATGTAAAAGATTACGATGACTCTACGTCACGAGAGCGGTCGACACAATCAGTCCAGCCCGAACAGCGCCGAGACATCCGACCGGGCACCCTCATAGAGCCGGACGTCTTCGAGTCGACCCGCGTAGCCGTGGCGGGACGGCGTCGAGTATCGGTTCCCGAACCGCACTGAATCGCCCCAGTCGAGCGAGCCGACGGAAACGTCGTCCTGTGCCACCTGTTCTCCGTCGACATGGATCGTTCGCGTCGTTCCGTCGAACGAGACCGCAACATGCGTCCACGCGTCCGTTGTGACGCCACTGCCGACGACCCGGCCGCCGCCGGCACCCGGCAATCGGAAGCTGATCCGCCCATTCTGCTCGAAAATTAGGATACTGCCGTTCGCCGCCCGGACGACGTCCCGATAATCGTTCTCTTCAGAAACATCGAGTGCCGTTGGAAACGCCCAAAGTCCGAGCGTAAACTCCTGAATCGAATCGATTGGAGCCTCGACGTACTCCTCGGCCTGCCCTTCGAAAGATAGTGCTGCGCCCGCCCGCCCGTCGGCCCACTCCGCGCCGTGGATGCGCCCGTGATGCCCACCTGCGCGGTCGTGGGCCCACTGACCCGAGCCCTCGTCGAACGACCAACGTGCGTACGCGTCGCCGTCGAACCCGGATCGAAGTCGCCCGGCCCGAACGTCCGTGACCGAGATGTCCACTGTACCGTCCGGAACGTCGTACGTCCCAGGCAATGGAATCGTCGTCTGATAGACGCCGTGTTCGCCGGTCGAGACGTCCAACTCGACCGATCGCGCCCACCCATCGATCTCGACGTCGCCTTCAATGCGCAGGTCCTCTGTGGCCGGTGCCGGACCAGTCACTCGCGCCCCCGGGACCAGTGTGTACACCCGCCGGGAGTCATCACTACTTGCCCACACGGCCCGGTAGTGGTCGGTTTCGAGTCCCAAGTTCTCGCTCCAGAGCTGCTCGTAAATCGTCTGGCCACCGCCATCGATCGACAGCCCTCGTTCGGTCGCAACGAAGCCTACACGGTCGTGCAATCGCTCGTACCACTCCGTGCCGTCAGCCGACGTGACGAAGTCCGCATAGTTCGACTGGGCATAGCCGTAACTCCGAGACTCGCCGTTGACAAACCAGTTGTACACCCGGTTTCGCCCCCAGCGGCTGAAAACGTAGTTGTTCGGATACGTCCAGTCCTGCTCGTCCGCATAGTCGCGCATAAACGCAGCCGCATTATACATCGAATCGCCGATCGTCACCTGAGAATGCTTGATCGGTGTCATCGCGATACCGAGACTGCCAACGCCCAGTCCAAGTCCGGCAGTGTACAATGCCTCACGGCGTTCGGGCCAAGCAAGACCGGCCAACTCGCTTGGATCGTCTGTCTCACGTCGTTTGCCGTCTCTAGAGCGCTCGCGGTCGGTCTCACGGAAGAGTTCAGGACCGACGGTCAAATCGACCCAGCCAGCCAAGTGGACGAGCCCGAGTCCGCCAAAGACAGCGACGAAAATCGCCAGTTGCCCAGCAAAGCGAGCCTGAATGATCCCGAGCACGAGAAAGAACCACGCATACGTCGAGATAACCAGCAATCCGGGCTCGTGGCGATGAGAGCAGCGCCAGCTCGACCACGCCAGATACGGTACTGCCAGGAAGAGTGCGAACCCGAACAGGAAGACCGGCCCAACAAGACTGCCGACCCGGCCGGACACGATTGACGTGGTCTCAGCGATACCTTCAGTCGCCAACAGGAAGTCGATCCCACCGGAGAGTTGCTCCGATAGCGACGGCAAGAGCGTTCGAACGGAGAGAATGCCAGCGATCAGGCCACTGGCTTCGACGACGAAGAGTGGACGCACGCCGATGTCGAACTGCCGTGTGAATGCACCCAATGTGAACACACCGACTGTCCCGACGAGTAACAGGCCGGGCACGGCTGCGACTTCAGTCGAGTGCCAACCGAATTGATGGTGTGCCCCAACGACGATGGCTGCCCCAAGCGTGAGTCCGGCAATCAGTCCTGCACCCTCCCGAAACGGCGAACGACCGGCACGTATCCACGACGGCACTACGACCGCCATATACGCCGCAAGTGGGACGAGCAACAGTGGCCCGGCGTCCCAGGCCAGCGTTTGCCCGCCAACACCAACTCCCAGCGCGAACACCCATCCCCAGGTCTGATAATCTCGGATATCCCGCTCAACGAGCGAAACTACCGCCAGGGCCGTCAGTGCGAGCCAGGGATAATCGAAGGCGTGGTGATCAGCGAAGCCGATCCCAGTCCGAAAGGCGTGTCCCGGTATGATCGCGAGCAGTGCCACGGCAGCAATCCCCACTCGTCGGTCAGCGGTCACTCGGACAGTCAGCACGTATACGAACAGCGCGGTCAGAACTGCCGAGACGACCGGATACCACGCTAGCACCGAATCCGCAGCGCCACCGAACACCGCCGAAACCCACCACAGTGTCGCGACCAGCAACGGCTCGCCGTGAGCGATCCCACCAGGAAGATCCGAGAGCGTCGCTAGATCCAGCGCACCGCTGCTCTCGGCCAGCAGCTGGTGGACAAGATATCGGTAGGCGTATGGGTCGTTACCCGAGAGGATAATATCACCGTTCCGGAAGACAGACGCATACGGCAACACTCGAAAGAGCACGACCAGCGCGAGCGCACCAGCCAGCCCGAAAGCTGCCACGCGGTCGACAGTCGGGGTTGGGAACGGTCGGGCAGTGAGAGACGTCATTGAAGACGCTGAATTCGTCTCGTCATCCACAGCTGCATCCGGGTCTAGAGCCGCCTGAACTGCCGTCGGATCCCGGAGGCGGTACTCACCATCAGCCTTTTCGACGATTCCACGAGAGACCAACTCGCCGAACGTTCCGGAGTCGAAAGGCACATCCTCGAAGGTCCACGTCTCGTAGTCCGCATCGATAGCCAGCAGTGTCTCGAAACGTTCTTCGAGGTCCGGTTTGTTTTCGAGCAGCGATTCGGTCGCCGCCCGTACGTCGGTCATATCCACATTCCACCGCGGAACGCGCTTAAAATCACAGGTTCATCGATACACAGGCAGCGGTGACCTCCTCCACGGCTGAAAGCCGGACATCCGGCCACCAGATGGCTACCCTGCCGAACTAGGGCACCCTGGTTCCAACCCGTACTCAGAGAGTAGCAGCCAACCGGCGACACTCTCATTTTTCTCTCGCGATAGGGTGTGGACCGTCGTGCAGGCTCTACCGGAATCCGTGTAATCGTTGTGTGACGAACAGACCGCATTTGTCACCGCCCCCTATCGGTTGGGGCCGCATCTCACCGATACCAGAGCATACCCAGGTCCGTTGGGCCACGACAAAACGGTTCGATTGGTCATCTAGTCGGGCCGCAGTACGGCGGTATCTTGACAGGAGTTGTCGCTCAACCCCGCCTGTGCACGTCCCGATATCGACAAGATACCGAAACACTCCTCGTTCACTGAGGGGGAGGTATGCGCTCGTATCTCAGTTAGCGAAACGAGTGTTGCTACTATCGGACGCGAAAAATAAAGAAACGTCAGGAGTCGGCGAAGCCGACTTAGTTGTTGCGGCGGACCGCGAGCAGCGCAGCGCCGAGCAGCGCGACGAGCGCAGCGGCGATACCGAAGCCAGGTCCGTCACCGTCACCTTCAGTCGTGGTATCGGTGTCCGGCTCTGGGGTATCGGTGGGCGTCGACTGGGCCTCGACGGTCAGCTGTGCCGTCTGGCTGTCGTCATCGCTGTACACACCGTGCGTGTACGTGCCAGGACTGACATCAGCAGTCGAGACCGTGAACTCGGCGGTCTGGCTCTCGCCACCGTCGAGCGTGACGTCTTCTTCGGCGACTACGCTACCACCGAGACGGAACTCAACCGTCTGCGTTGCCGTCTCGTCACCGGTGTTCTCGATCGTCACCGATGCGGTCACGTCGTCACCCTGCGTGACGGTGCCCGGTGCGCTGAGAGCCGAGACATCGAAGTTCGCCGGTTCAGCGGGAACCTCGACGGAAGCGGTGTCAGTCACCGGGTCCTCATCGACCGTCATATAGGCACCATCGTCAGAGGCGGTGAACTGCTCATCGCCATCGTCCATATGGGCCATCGCAGTCAGCTGCGACGTGGTGTCGCTTTCGAGCGGCGAGGCAAGTTGGACCACGACATCCTCGTGCGTCCCTGCTTCGAGGTACAGGCTATTGCCGATGATGTCGCCGTCCGCGTTGTGGATCACAGCGTACCCACCGTCAGGCAGGTAGACACTGTTGACCGAAACTTGGTCGCCGTTCGAACTGACCTGAGAGCCGATATCGATCGTCGCGTACTGCGACGGTTCGACAGTGTAGACCTGGCTCGCTTCGTTCCCGATCGATGCTTCGATCTGGTCGCCACCGTTCAGGCTACTGAGATCGAACGTGGCCGAGAACGTACCGTCTTCGGTCACCGTGACCTCCTGGCTCGGAATAAAGCCAGGGCCGGTGAGCTGGACAGTGTACGTCGTTCCAGCCGGCGCGTTGGTCGTGCCGGTGATTTCCTGACCGGGGTCAGCGTACAGCGTCAGGTCGGCGTCGAATTCCGTGACGATCTCAGTGATCGTCAGCGGTCCCACCTGACTATCGTCGTCCGTGTAGATGCCGTGCTGGAGTTCACCGGGAGTGTAGTCCAGGGCGTCTAGCGTGAACGACACGGGCTGACTCTCGTCAGCGCCGAGTTCGACAATCTGCTGAGCCACAACGTCGTCACCAACACGGTACTGGACGATCTGCTGGGCAGACTCGTCACCAGTGTTCGTGATCGTGGCGGTGACTTCAGCTTGTTCGTTCTCGTAGACCTCGGTCGGTGCAGTGAGGCCAGAGACCTCAAAGTTGGCCGGTGCCGGGTCAACAGTTAGCTGCGCAGTCTGACTGTCGTTCTGGGTGTAAACACCGTGTTCGTAAACACCTGCGTCAACCTCAGAGGTGTCAACGGTGAACGACAGAACCCGGGTATCGCCGGGAGTGAGCGAGACCGACTCATTGGCGATTGTCTCGCCAGCGAGGCGGAACTCGACAGTCTGCGTGCCGTTCTCGTTCCCGGTGTTAGCGATCGTCGAAGAGACCGTGATGGACTCACCACGCGTCACCGTGTCCGGCGCGGACAGGGACGTGACTTCGAAGACAGCCGGTGCCGGGTTGATCGTCAGATCGCCGGTCTGGCTAGCGTCGCCAACTTTGATCGTGTGCGTGTAGTCGCCAGCGTCCAGGGCAGCCGTGGCAGCCGAGAACTCGACAGTCGTCGAGTCACCGCCCGCCAGCGTCACGCTCTGGCTCTCGTTGAAGACTTCCTCACCAGCGGGATCCTCGATGACGAAGTACGCCATTTCGCCGCCTTCGAGGTCGCCGATGTTGGAAACCTCAGCGGAGACATTCACCGTGGCACCGCGCGTGACTTCGGCCGTTGAAGGCGCAAGGTCCGCGACATCGAACGTCGCGGGCACTGCGACGAGCACATTCTGCTCGGTCGGCGCGTAGCCGGCCGGGCCGGTCTTGACAGTGTAATCGACGTTCGACTGGATGTTCGACGGCACTGCGATCGTGGCGACGCCGTCCTCTCCAGCCGTCGTTTCAGTGCCGGCAACGAGGTTGCCGGACGGGTTGATCAGACTGACCGACGCACGCGGGATGGGATCGCCTGTCTCATCAGTCACCGTCACCATCAGGTTCTCACCAGGTGCGACGGTGTCAGCGAATTCCAGGCCAGTCTGGAGGTTCGCACGGTTGACATCGAAGAGGATGTCTTCCGCGTTGGTGTCTTTGACGACGACACCTTCGCCGTCGTTGCTATCGATCAGCGCAAGGATGCCCTGACCAGTACCAGTCGGAGTGAGCGAGACGAACCCGACCTGGCCCTCGCTGTAACTCTCATTGAGGACCCGGTTGGTGATCAGCGGCTCACCCTCCGTGATATTGGAGTTGGTCGTGGTACCGGCGATGTTCTCTGCAATCGGGTCAGAGCTGCGGAAGCCGAAGTCAAGACCGCTTTCCAGCGGAACGTCGTTCGGATCCGCCGGGAAGGCCTCGACGCGAAGCGTCTGCGTCACGTCATTCGCGAGGAGGTCGTGTCCGGTCTCCTCGGATTCCGGCAGCTCAGATCCGCTCTCGTCGTAGACCTCGACGCGCGGGTTCTGCGCGTCCGGTCCGCCGACGATAGTTGCAGTCGGAGTGGCAGCATCGTCACCGTACGGGCTGGTGTATTCGTAGTTGACTCCGTCAGTCGCACTCAGGTCGAACAGCGGCGTGAAGTCGCCATCACTAGTGCTGTTGAGCACACGGATGTCGAACTGGAACTCACCGTCACTGTCGACTGAGTCAACTTTGGTGAAGTCAACGTCAACCGGCTCGCCCGACTGGGAGCCAGCGTAGGCGACTTCGACACTGTTGAACGCCGAACCGTTGATCGGCGTACCATCGAGCGTCTGGTAGGTCGCGTTGACACGGTAGGTCCGGTCAATGCCGATAGTCAGTTCCTCGACACCGGAGACATCGGTGAAGTTGTCACCACTGTTGTGGTCGAGGTCGGCCCATCCGACACCGTTGATGCCGGGGCCAGTAACGCCCGTCACGTCAGTTTCCAGGACCGGGTCGCCGACCTGGAACTGACCCTCACTCGTGGTGAACGGATCGGTGTTGATGTCTTCAGTCGTCTGGGAGAGATCAGGCGTCGTGATCTCTAGCCAGAACTGCTTGGGATCTTGATCAGCTACCCCAAAGTCGTAGAACGAGAACACGCCATCAGTCTCGGCAGCGCCGTCGTTGTCGCTCTGCAGCGTGTCCACGGTGGCGATGTCATCAATGACGTAATAACCCTCGCCGGGTCGGCTCGCATCCTCGTCAAAGACCACTTCGCCAGACACCTCGTCACCGAAGTAGTTAAGCGTGGTGACTTTTGCGAAGTCCTTGGGCAGGTCGTTCAGGTCGATCTTCTGGCCGACACCATCGGTGAGGTTGACGGGATCACCGTTGCTGTCGGTGAGCTCGAACGCGAGACTGTCGTACTCAACGCCTCGGGTCAGAACCGTCTGGCCCCAGTCGTCTTTGTACTCGACGTACGGGCTCGTGTTGTTGTCGTCCTCGAGGAACTCAACCTGCAGACCCTTGTCCATCGCAAGATCAAGGGTCTTGACCGTTGCCTGGTCAACCTCGTTCTGGTTGAGGGCCTGGTCATTGTCGGCATCAGTGTACTGGTAAGCCGTGAAGACCAGCTCTGACGTATCGTCAGCGATGCCGTCGTCGTCGGTGTCGATCCCACGCGGACCGACCGAGAGGTTCTCGAACTCGTAGGCACCGTTGTTCACGTTCGCGGTACGCGCGTCGATGCTTCCCAGCGGATCTCCATCCTGGGTGACGCGAACGCGACCGTTGTTGATGAACGCGTTGTCCTTCTGGATGTCACGGACGACTGCCGCGATATCCGAATTGGAGTTAGGCTGGACTGTGTCAGTCGAATCACCGTTGACGGTGAACTCGGGGATGTACAGTCCATCGACGTTGACCTCGCGGACAATGTCTTCGGAAGTGCCGGTACCGGAGACGTTAATCGCGAATTCGATCGTCTCATCGGTTTCGTCCACGGTGATCGGACGGAAGGCCGCCGTGTACTGGCCGTCACCGTCGTACCAAGGCCCGTATGCCTCAGATAGGACATTCTGAGAGCCGTCGGCAGTAGACAGACTGCCACTATCGCCTTCAATGGTACCGTCAACGCCAGCACCCTCAATGGAGATTGAGGAAATCTGGCCGTCACCTGTACCAGGTGCGATTGCGTCGTTTGCTTCGTCTCGGAGTTCGAACTGCAGCAGGTATGCAGTCATACCGTCGAAGTTCTGGTACGTGTCGTTACCGAGACGGTGGCCGTTGACAACACGGTCAGCTGGGTCAGTAGCCAGTGGCAGAACGTCAATCGTGCGGTTCGGACCGCCGTCGTTGTCACCGAACAGGTTGACCGCAATGCTGGTACTGCCCCAACCTTCGACTCGCTGATCTTTGAGGCGGAACTCTTGCAGATTCAGCTCGTCAGGACTGACAACTGTCACGGAGTCACTGCCGACGTAGTCCGGCGATGCCGGAGTGTCAGCAGCGTCGACCGTGTTTTCGAGACCGTCGCCCTCGGTATTCTCGAGGGAAGCAGTCATCTCACTGCCGATATCACCAGTCGGCGTTGCCGTAAACTCGATCACGCCGGTGGTCGTCTCGATGTGATAGTACTCGCCACTAACGCTGTCGACTTGCGTAGCGTTTGCGGTGTTTGTCAGGCTGAAGGAGTCGAACGGCCCCGTGACGTTCACGTAGCCGCTCGCCTCGTCTGAACCCACATCGATCGGGTTACCGTTCGAATCGGTGACCTCGATTGTGTAGTCGTGTGAGAAGTTCGCTCGGTTGTCACCGTCGACAGTGTAGTCAACGGTTGCCTGCTGGGCCGCGACCTCGATCGGCACGTAATCGATGAACGCACCAGCGTTCGTACCGAGGTTCCACGTGCCAGCGTCGTTCAGTTCGAGCGTGAACCCGAACGAACCGTCCTGTGCAGACGTGGTTGTCTTCCGGGTCGTTCCACCGGGGTCCTCAACTCGGAGCGGGTAATCGGCAAGTCCACCATCAGCGTTCGCGACCATACCGTCACGGATGTCGACAGTCTGGCCGTACGTCGGGGACTCGAGCACCACACCATCCTGGTTGGTGACGTCACCACTGACATCGAGTCGAGTGTCGATCTGAGCGTAGCCGTCGTGTTCGGAGTCGGCGTCAGCCGCCGTGTTGTTCTCCATCACGTAGACGACGTAGCTCGGCTCCGCGTCACTGCCGACCGTGACGTTGTCACGCGGATAATCGTTCTGGAACTCGCCGTCGACCTTGTTGAAGGTCCGGACAACACGGAATTCACCGCTACCCGTGTCTGAGGACGCAAGAACGTCTTCGTGGGTGACGTTATCCTGAGTACTAACGTCCGCGTCGTAAACGAGTTCGTAGTCGAGCGTATGATCGTTGACGGGGTCACCGGGGTACTCATAGATCGTACCCTCGACGGCCGTCGTTTCGCCTTGCGTGACGGACCCGTCCTCAAGCTCGACGAGATAGTTCGAGGTGTCGTACATCGTGGTGTCCGTGTTGCCGTTCGGGCCGGTCACCACGACTTTGCTGGAGCCATTATAGGTCTTGCCAGCGGTCAGTTCGACCTCGATGTTACCAGAGGTATCATCAAGGTCATTCGTACCGTTGTCGGTCACCTCGATCGTCTGTTTTACTTCACCGTCGACATAGTTCTCGACGGTGACCTGGTCGCCTGCGCTCACAGAGATATTCACTGTGAACGTATCGCCAACCATATCCTGGTTCGAGATGGTGCCGAGCGACGAGTTGCCAACGTTTGCCGCGGCACCACCCGTGAACGCGACACCCACCGCAAATGCTGATCCGACCATCAGCACTGCGAGGAATATCGCGCGCAGTTTCTCACCAGGGGTTGTATTGTGTCCTGTCATAATTGGTTATAGGGTGTGTTGCTGCCGCGCACATATGTGCGGGAATCTGATCCGCCTGTAAGAGTTCGTATCATTGCGTTTACCAGCCTCAGTTATGGCTACGTCAGAAACAATCTGATGGCGTCGTTAAATACTTTGTGTCCTTGGTTGAACGCCAGTTCCTGATTTCTTACATACCTAACAACATCCTAATACCGCCGAAAATACGACCATATACACATCTAGTGCTCAATTAGACCTACCGACTGTCATCATATGATAGAAATATGACTGAGAAAATCGAGCCGCGTCAGACGCCCGTGTGACGAGCTACCACCCGACAGGAGACGGCCGTAAAGCGGGTGTAACGGCTGTTTTGAGGCACGCGCACGCGAGCAGACGCGACCGCGCAGAGACTGTTTCACAGCGTGAGTCGACGGTCAGTCAACGGTCAATTAGCAGAGTGACTACTCGTCTTCGTCAGAGTCGACTCCCGTCTCGGTCGCGTCGTCAGTCTCCGTTTCGACACTCCCGGCCCCACTGGGCTCGGCAAGCGGGTCGTCGCTGCCCTGTGAGAGCGCAGGCGGCTCGTAGCTGTAGGCAGTCCTGTCTGCGAGGACCAGATATCGGTCGTCAGGCGTTTCGAGCACACGGTGGTCGGTATCGATCGCCAGATCCACGAGACCGCCGAGCGTCGCCGTCTCGATTCGGTCGGCGTCGGCGATTCGGGCCGGAAGCGTGTCGGTCGCGGTGATCCACTCGTCGAACTCGCGGCGGTCCGAGCGGTAGTCGAGATACGCCCGCTCACGCTCGCTCACAGCAAGCCAGTCGCGATGACGCGAAAAGGCAAGCCCGACCAGCCCACCGAGACCGACGACCGCCAATAATGGCCCGCCGTAGGACCGAAGCGGTCCCGTCGTCACTGGAACGGTCCGTTCCTCGATAGCGGTCCGCTCGCGATCGGTCACGTCCGGCCCGCTGGCGTTGACACGATAGACGCCGTCGCCGATGGTAACGGGAAGTCGATAGGTGCGGGTCGTCTCGATGCGCTCACCGGCCCGATCGCCATCGACTCGCACCGTCGCCTCGAAGAACGTTTCCGTGGTGCCCACTGTCGCACCCAGTTCCGACTGAATCTCCGTCACCGTCGTCTCGACGGCCGTGATGTTTTGCTCGAAGTCCGTCCGGAGCGTCTCGTCGGGTGCAAGCGTTCGCTCGGTGTGGGTAAGCGGTTCCGTGACACGCCACTGTTCGGTCCCGTCGTCGGTGACCGAGCGCACGACCAGCGCTACCGACGTGTTCGCCGTGACCGAGCCATTCGGGGCCGCATAGCCGTAGGTGAACGCGCCCGAAAGCGTCGGGGCGATCCGCTGGAAGTACTGCGATCGGTTTGTGAGTGTCTCGCCCGCATCGAAGACCTGCGTGTCCTCGACGACCGTCGCCTCGTGGGAGAACTGTCCGGTCGCGTTCCAGACGACGACCCGCTCGGTCGTCGTCTCGGTTCGTTCATCCGGTCCGGTATGTGCGTCGTACGCGATACCCCCACCGACGACGACCAACACTGCGAGCGCCAGCACGACGACGCCGAAATATCGGTCGACAGTAGCACGAATACGGAGACCCCGTGAGCCCATCACGTTGACCATTCAACGGTCCGATATTAATACTGTCGGCGGTCGCGCTCTGTCGCTATCCGAATCGGTCGAGCAGAGTCGGCCCATCCCTGTCACGCCGGCGGACCCGTCCGGTGCCGACGAGAGCGACTCCGACGACGTAGAAGGGGACCCCGATCAGGGCGTCGATGACGACGATCGGGAGCCAGGGATGGACCCCATACAGCGTCCGGACGTGCAGTTCGGGGAGGACACCGAGATATCGGTACTCCGTGAGAAAAAGTCTGTAAGTCCCGGTCTCTGGGGGAGCCGTGAGAGTCAGCGTCGCATTTCGGACGTCGTTGCCCCCGAGCTGGATTGCGGCCGGCTGCATATCGACGTTCTCGCTGCCCGCCTCGAAGTAGACATACACCGGAACCTGTCCGCCATTACCGACAGTGTACTGCAGCGTCTCGTTGGTTCCCTGCTGGATCACGTCGGACCGCTCGGACGCGAACTCGGCGCTGACGATGTCGAACGACTGCGGCCCAGCAGGGGCGACCATCGCCGCTGTCGCGGCCAGGACGAGTGACGCAGCCATCACCCCGACAAGTAGCCGTGCACTGAGACCGCGGTCCCGGCCACGGCTGCGATCGCGACGACGGTCGTTGCTGAACCACACGTCAGCCGCGTATAGCACGACCGTCAGCCCAAAGATGAGATACGCGAGCCCCTGGGTCCCCAGCAGCGAGCGAGTTCCCAGCAGACTCGCCAACCGGAACTGTGCCGTCTGGAGGACTGATTGCACGCCCTCGGCGAACGTCCCGAGCGCGGGAATCGTCACCGGTTGGCCCCCGACCTGCCAGGCGACGGCGACAATCTGTTCGCGTTTGACCGGTGGCTCCCCGCTGTCCTGGTCAGTAAACGGATTGGCGTCCCCCCGTGTGATGTATCCACGATCGGTCTCGTCGACGATCCGGTGGGTCGTGAGGCCACCACCCTGAATCTCCTCGGCCTCGAACACGACGATATCGCCCTCCTCGACCGAGCCTGCAGCATCCGCGGGGATCGCGACGAATCCGTCGCCGGTGGCAATCGTCGGCTCCATACTGCCCGTGGTGACGTAGCTCAGCAGGACCGGCTGGCCAAGCAACTGACCGGCGACGAGCGCAAGCAGCACGAGAGCGAGTACGGCTCCTGCAGCCTTCGTGACTGTCCCCCGCCAGTCCATTACCCGACCGTTGTGGTCGTCGTGATAAATAATCGATGGGTGATACTACCGACTCAGCGTGGGCTGGAGCTGAGAGTAGAGATACGACGCGATAAACCCCAGTGCGTAGCCGACGACGTGGACGTAGAGGTTGAACACGCGGGTCCCAGAGACCGGGTCGGATGGAAACGTCGCGAACGGCACAGCGACAAAGAGGATGAGCGCGATGGCTGCCAGTTCGACGTCGCCGGGTCTGTCGATTGCTTCCTGGAAGCGCTCGCGGGCGCTTCGATCCCCACCAGCGACCCCAAGCGCGTACAGCGCCACGACGAACACGAGCAAGACTAGCAACTCGGCGAGCGTCGCCACGAGTACCCACGTGACCGATGTCGGGACGCCGTCGACAGCAACCGTGACGGGATTGTCCAGTACTGCCCGGAGCGTCTGGACAGTCACGAGTAACAATCCGGAGAAAAACAGTAGGGGTGCGCCACTCGTCACATCGCCCAGATGCAGACGCGATCGCGTGTAAGACGCGAGCGCAAGCGCGAGGGTCCCATAATAAACCATCACGACGCCGGAGAACCCGAACGCGACACCACGACGGACGACCGCGAGATTGAGCGCCGACAACAGCGGCGGACTCGCGACTAGCAGCGACGCGAAGACGATCACGAACTCGCGGCGGCGACCGGCCGCAACGCTCAGCAGGTAGGCCGTGCCAGCGACCAGCACGTAGCCACTGAGATTGAACAGCAGATGTGACCGCCGGAAATGGACGAACGGGGACGCGACCGCGGCCTCGATTGTCGGAGCCGCATACTCGAAAACCAACTCCTCTCGGGTCCCGGTCGGCAACGCGTAGACGACCAACAGGACGACAGGAGCGATCGAGAGCACCAGCAGATCGGTCAGGACCGCACGCTCGCGGATCGTCTGCCAGAGCGGCTCCATATTCGTCGACCGGGACCCGTCGTTCATCCGTCTCGTTTCGGGAGTGCAGGGCGACTGTCCTATTCCTGACGGTCCTTACCGGCCACTTCGCCGTCTGTACCATACCAGCGAGAACAGCACCAGCGCCAGCGACGAGACGGCAGGGACTAACACGGTCATATCGAAGCCACCGACCTCGGACGGGAGTCCGCCGGCGGGCGGTTGGGCACCGTCACGCTCGGTCGTCGGTGCCGGAGTAGTGTCAGCATCGACGGGCGGTGCCAGCGCCGCTTCGGTAGTCGTTGGTGTTTCCGTAGGTGTCGGGGTAGCCTGCTGAATGCGAACGTCGAACGACGAGGCACTCTCGACGTCGTGATCGCCACGAGTGTCGACGAGTAACCCGACCGTAACTGTCTCGTTCGGGCCGAGCGTGACGGCGTTGCCGGACCCCTCAAGCGTCTCGTCCGAGTCGTCGCCCCGATAGAACCGGACATCCTCGGCATCGTCGGTGATCCAGACCCGTGCGAACAGGTCACCGGTATAGGTGATCGTGAACACGCGATCGAGTGGCGTCACCGCGCCGTCGGGAACACCGGCAGACTCGATGTCCGGGTTTTCGTCGGTAAGCAGTGGCGCGATCTCGCCGTCTCCGTCGATCACCGCATACTGGCCGTTCGGGCCGTCGGCAGGCTCCATTACGATGTCGCTGTCTGCAACCTCGTCGGTGCCGTCCGAGAATGGGACTGCCCCTGTCGAGACAAACAGAGCTGTCGAAGCGACGAGCACGGCGACGAGCAGTACAGTTCGAGTCACGGGCAAATCACCGACAGCACTGTTGGTCTAGTGAGGCTACTTGTCGAACGTCCCTTGTATTGATCCGCAAGACGGAGTTCAAGCAACGTCTGAAGGGCCGTGGCAGCGACAGGGCAGGTAAGCAAGACGGTTCACGTACACGGTGGATCACTATCGCATCTAGTACCGCAGGTAGAGACTGCCTGAAAAGGCATACGCACAATATTACAAAGTGGTGCGGAGTCGACGGTCCTGCTGGGATGCCCGATAAAAAGCGATCTGAGAGCGATGCGCTCTCGTCACTCCAGGCCCATCTGTCTGCGGCACTTGAAAACGCGGAGGACGAGACAACCAGGTATCACCTCCGGGAGGCCTATCAGAAGGTCGTGTTTATGGAAACCGAAGAGTGAGTCTGACGGCAGTGAGTCGTGTTTCTTCAGTATCGAAAGGCAAAAGCGATGTGAAACCGACGTAGACAGCAGAATCAGGACTATCCGTCGCGCTATTCGAGCCTCGCCGCGACCAGCAGTCCCGTCGGATTCCGGTTCGACCCGGATAGGTTAATCACTTCAGCGCGCAAGGTGTGTGTCCCGGCGTTGACCGATTGGGTGGGAACGTCAGACCGAAGCGGATCGAAGGCCTCTTCTCTAGAGTAGCCCCCGACTGAGTTCCCATCGAGGAAGAACTCCACCGGGTTATCCGCTCCGTACGCCTCGAACACGAGGTCGCGACGGCCGGCATCAACCTCGAAATCCAGCTCGTAGACGTAGGGGCTCTCGTCGTCTGCCGGGTCGCTCTCCAGTCCACCCGTCCCGAAGGGGTCGACCCAGTCAGACTGATCCGAGGTCGCCCACGCACTCGGCGGGTCGTCGATAACTCTCGCATCGCGGGTATCTGAGATGGTCGGACCGTCGGTTACGTGCCAGTTTGCCGTCCCGGTGTCAAGCCGTCTCGGACTCGGCTCTGGCGGGTACGCCGGCTCGCCGCAACTGGCCTCGGCGTCGGCGTGGACGAGCATCTGGGCCCCGTCAGCACTGTCAACCGACCGAAAGAGATTCTGGAAGTCGTCAGGATTGATCCCCTGTGTACGCGCGACGAGCCCGACACAGATGCACTGCCCAGTATCGAGGCAGAGAGCGTTATCTGCGCCCGTGACCGGAGCATTCTGCGCACTGTCTCGATAGAACGAGACGGCGTCGTTGTCGTTTCCGTTTTTGACGGGGTTGGTTTCCAGCCAGACGCCCACCGGTTGGGTACCCTGATTGCAGATCTCGAAGACGTCGTTGATCACCGTCGTCGCGTCGGAATTGAGCCCGGACCCGCCGACGTTGTCGTTCGAGTCCGAGAGATCGAGCGTCATCGTGCCCGAGCCCGCGCCGGTCACGTAGTCACCATTCGGACTCTCTGGACACGGAGCCAGACGGAGTAGTGCGTTCGCGTCGCTGGCGACCGTAACTGAGACGTTTCGCTCGGCACTGACGCTGGTGAACGCCCCCGACCCCATCGTGAAAGCTCCGCCGGCACTGAGTGTGCCCAGCGCAGCCAGTACGTTTCTCCGTTTCATTGGTTGTGCCCACCTACAGGCAAGCCCACCGGCGGAATCGAACCGCCGCGCCATAGGGTGGCGACGACCGGCTTGGGCGGTTGAGACGGTTATCAGGTCCGGCTTGGCGTGTTTGTGGTTCTGAAGATCTGTGCTCCTTCGTCGACTGCCACGTTTCGACCTGCTTCAGGGGAACCAAACGCACCACTACCGGAGATGGTTGCGGATCCAGCCCCAGAGCCGCTGGTGCACAACAAGAGTCTTCTCGGAGTCATTGTGGTAGTCGAATTATTGTAGGACGTTACCCGATGGAAGTGGGGTCGTCAGATTCAACGCCAATACGAAGACCCCCATTTTCATTATCGGGACCTGGTCCACCATTGGGGAAGAACTCACTATTATCGGTGATACCGTAGACAGTAATTGAGGCGTCGCTTACGTCACTCTCCCAACCGTCAATGTTTAGATTACCAGCCACCGACACCCACGCTCCAACTCCGAGGATGACTCCCACGTTGCCTTGTGAATTCGGCTCGGTGGTGGTGAACGTGGCTCCTGAATCGACATCGTCGTACCGATCATACGGATCCGTTTTAAACGGGACGTAGAAACCGAGACTCCCATCCCCTGAAAGTGCCTCATCGACAGCCGACTTGTCGATTACAACACGGGCAGGTTCGGTTCCCTGGTTCTTAATTGTGAATTCTGGGCCGAATCCGGTTGTGGCATTAGCGTTAACACCGTCTCCAGCCTGGCCGTTCACTCCACTGAAATCCAGCTCAAGCACGTCGTTACCGTCGGTTGTGGCAAAGTCGGCATTGTTAGTCGGATCAAGCTGTAGGTACGCGTTTTCGTCGTCCGCAACGTTAACTGAGACACGACGTTCCGCACTCACACTCGTAAACGCACCACTACCAATTGCAGCTGCCCCACCGGCAGCGAGCGATCCCATTCCGAGCAGGAACTTGCGTCGTTTTGTCATAGTTGGTCTGCCTCTTGTCTGCACGCCCCCGAACCCCACCTACTTCGACACCGCGGTCGGCATCACCGACCTGAATCGTAGTCCCGGGGCGCGCTTGCCTCACACCAGAACGCCTTGCCACCTTGTATTGACCCGCTTGATGCCCTCGCTGTCACCCCCAGAAACCTCGGATTACTCTCTTTGAAGGTGTGTTGCGCCGCTCAAGCGATGTCTGAAACCACAGCCTACGGCGGGTGAATAAATCAGGAAGTGATCATTTCGTTCATCAGTTCGAAACATCAAGGTGTATATCCAGAAAATCGCCGGGAGCGAACACGAGCGGCTGTTTAACCTCGGTGAGAGTCACACTGTCCCATACCTTTTTGTTCGATTGGGTAGATATGTCTGACGCGTAGGTGGGCCCTAATGGGAAGCAAAACCGGGGCGATTACAGCCCCAGCAAACGAGCAGCCTGGTGCCGGCGCAGGGCCGGACGGAGCACAGGGAAAGGACGATCGCGACGCGCCCACGGAAGCAGACGAGCCGACCCTCTCCCGTGACGACGCGTTCGAGATACTCAGCAACCGTCGGCGTCGGTTCGCACTCCATCATCTCCAGCATAACGGCGAGCGTGCGGAACTTGGCGAACTCTCCGAACGCGTCGCCGCCTGGGAAAACGACAGCGGTGTGCAGGAGATCTCCGCCAGCGAGCGCAAGCGCGTCTACACCTCCCTTCAGCAGTTTCACCTCCCGAAGATGGACGACAAGGGCGTCGTCGAGTTCGACGACCGCGAGGGTGTCGTCGAACTGACTCCGGCCGCCGAACAGATGGACGTCTATCTGGAGGTCGTCGAGGGCAACGATGTCCCCTGGAGCCAGTATTATCTCGGTCTCGCGGCGGTGAACCTCGGACTGCTCGTCGCTGCCACAGCGGGGACCTATCCCCTCCGGCTGGTTCCGGACGCCGGCTGGGGACTGTTCGTTGCGACTACTTTTCTCGTATCCGCGCTCGTTCATACCTACTACAACCACACCGAGATGCGGCTCGGTGATACCGACAGTCCTCCCGAAGTGAGGGAGTAGTATGCATCGTCGCTGGGTGTACGGCGCGCTGCTCGCGCTCGCCGTGGTCTCGCTGCTAGGCACCGGTGGGTTCAGCGCGATCTCTGCGGACCGGGGCGTCTCCGTGGCCGTGACCGACGACACGGACGCCTACGTCGGCTACGAGGACGCGTGCAACGGCGAGACGCTCAATATCACGATTACCAACCGATTCGACGAGTCGCTCACAGACGGGTCGGTCACTGTCGCCGGAAACGAAACGGAATTCGGGACCATCGAGCCAGGCGAGAGCGCGACTGTCTCGTTTAACGTCTCCGGGTCGGGTGGCCAGACTATCGATTCGGGCGATAGAGTGACTGTCAAGGCCAGTGGGCCGGGGGTTTCGGTCGATCTCGACCGCACTGTGCCCGAGCAGTGCTGAAGACGGTCAAAACAGCCAGTAGCGAGCGAATCGAGCGTACAGTTACGACGACTGCTCGGCGAGTTCGAGGACGTCGTCGAAAAAGCCCAGCGAGTCGTGCGGTCCGGGGTTGGCCTCGGGGTGATACTGCCGGGTGATGATCCCCAACTCGTCGTTCTCCAGGCCTTCGGGGGTATCGTCGTTGACGTTGATCTGGGTCACGTCGAGGTTGTCACCGGGATCGGCCACGGTGTAGCCGTGGTTCTGCGTCGTCATCACGACCCGGTCCGTGCGAAGGTCACGCACGGGCTGGTTGACGCCGCGGTGGCCGAACTCCATTTTCTCGGTCTCGCCGCCCAGGGCGTTGGCGACGACCTGCTGTCCGAGACAGATCCCCGCGATCGGCACGTCGCCGACGTATGTGTCGACGACCTCGCCGGCCCGCTCGAAGTTCTCGGGGTCGCCGGGGCCGTTCGAGATGAAAAGCAGGTCGGGATCGACCGCCTCGACGTCTTCCTCGGTCGCGTCGTAGGGCAGGACGTGCACCTCGGCGTCGCGTTCGACCAGCGAGTCGACGATCGAACCCTTCGCGCCGCAGTCGACCAGCGCGACCCGCTGGCCGTCGCCACCCTCGTTGTGGACGACCGGCTCCTCGACGCTGACTTGCGCGCCGATATCCGTGTGGTCGGACATATGCTTGCACTGGTGGAGCTGTTCGATCGCGTCTTCTTCGGTCGCGTCCGGACCGGCGGCGATCCCGCATTTCATCGCCCCCTCGTCGCGGATCTCGGTCACGATGTCCCGCGTGTCGAGGTGATCGACCGCCGGCACGTCCTCGCCTGCGAGCCACTCGGCGACGTCGTCGGTCAACTCGCGGGCGACGGCGGCGTTGGGCTGGACGCGGTCAGACTCGAAGCGTTCCTCCCGGACCCCATAGTTGCCGATCAGCGGATACGAGAACGTCAGGATCTGCTCCTCGTAGGAGGGGTCGGTCAGACTCTCCTCGTAGCCGGTGTAGGCGGTCGTGAATACCAACTCGCCGTTGGCTGTCCCGGGGGCGCGAGCGCGGGCCTCGACGATGCGTTCTCCTTCGAGCGCCACGTAGGCGTCAGTCATTACGAGATACGTATGCGAGACCGGCAGATAAGCGTTGCTTTCGAAGCACGGTTACGAAATTCGTAATCCTCAAGTGATGACCCCGGGAAGGTACATACCTCGATGGACGAATTGGACCGGGAGATTCTCGGGATCCTCCGAGAGGACGCCCGGACACCCTACACAGAGATCGCGGACGACGTGGGAACCTCGGAGGGGACCGTCCGCAATCGGGTCGAACAGTTGGTCGAAGACGGCGTAATCGAGCGCTTTACCGTCGCGACCCGGACGGGCAACATCAAGGCGATGATCGAACTGCGCGTGGACGTCAACGTCGACACTAGCGAGGTCAGCGAGCGCCTCGCGGAGTGGCACGAAGTGGATTTCGTCTGGCAGGTCGGCGGCGAGGAAGACATTGTCCTCGTGGTCGACTGTGCCGACACCGCCGGCGTGAACGACCTGATCAGACGGGCCCGGGAGTTAGAAGAAGTTGTGAACACGAAGACGAGGCTGATTTTGGACGAGAGGGTCGGGTAGGTAGCGAGAAGGACGGAGAAAGCAGACGGGAAATGAAAACAACCCGTGGACGGCGAGGAAGAACCATAGAATCGCGAACAGCAACAGCGAGCGGACGCGAATATGTGTGATTCCCAAAGGGGCAAGCCAGGCGAGCACGTATGGCAGTCGATGGCGGACGCCTTTCCCGAGATCGACAGTGAGAGATTCGGAGACGGCGACTGGGAACAACAGGCGCGCACGGAATCGACGGTATTCCAGATGCCGACAGCCTCGGTCGTCGGCCATACAGTCCTGTACGACGACGCCACGCTCCGAACGGCGCTCGGGGAGGCAGACAGCTATCTCCAGGGCGGGGACGCCAGCGGCGACCGGCTGATCGACACCGGCGACGGAGGGGGTTTCTGGCGTTTTTTCTTCGCGACGGCGCTGTCGTTTCGTCCGCCACTGACACCCGGGATCGGCACGGCGTCGATGCGGCCGACGGTAGTCAGCGAGGCGAGGCGGTCATTCGAAGACGATATGCGCGCACGAGGGTTCGAAGACGTCGATCGTGGCCGGAGCCAGCGCGCCCGGACATACGGCGGCGACCGGATGAGCCTGAACAAACTGACCGCACGCCACCCGCTGGCGGACGGGGCGACCGGCGCGCTCGACGTCGAGGGGTGGCTCGGCGTGTGGTCGACCGGTGGCTCGTTCCGGATTGCCGGCGGCTGTTACCCGACCGGTGGGCTGGACACACTCCTCAAGACTGTCGACGGTGAGCCACCCGAGGTCGATCCGAGCGGCTATCGCGACGAACTCCTCGCGTTGATCCGGTCAGTGCAGTAGGCTACGGGATCACTCCCGGAACCGACTCCAGGCGCTCACGGAAACAGCAACGAGAAGCGCCACAGCGAGGAGTGTCACGAGGTCGAGACGGGATCCGTACCCGGCGAAATCGACGTACAGGACGCCCAGCAGCAGGACCGTCGCATACCCGAATCCGGCCGTCCCGTGGAGGAGACCCCGGACGGTCGGCCCGCAATGCGCGTAGCGACCGACGATCAGCAGGGCAGCCACAGCACCAGCCAGCAGACCGGCCGGCAGGCTGACGATCGCCGAGAACTCGTATGGGAGAAGTGCGACGAGAGCGACGCCGACCAGCAGCGCGACCGTGATACCAGCACCGAGTGCGACCAGCACGGATCGAATGCACATTCGTTGCAGTTTGTCCCCGGAGATTATAGCAGTACACAGTAGCAATCTGTTTTATTGCGGATGCGAGAGAAGGGCGGACGTATGAGGCGACAGCAAACAGTCAGTGGGGGACTCGTACTACTGGTGGCAATCGCAGTCGTCGCCGGAGCGTTCACCGGCGTCGCGGCGGCCGAGACCAGAACGGGCGGAACGGTCGTCGTCGAAGAAGGGGAGACAGTCAACGGATTGTCGACGTTCAGCGGGACAGTCATCGTCCGCGGGACGGTGGACGGAGACCTCGAGGGAGCGGCGGGCTCGGTCGTGATCGAGCAGTCAGGGGTCGTCACTGGGGACCTCTCGACGAGTGCCGGGAGCATCACGATCGCCGGGGAGGTAACCGGCGACGTCGAAGTGGGAACGGGCTCGTTCACCCTGGCTCAGACTGGGGTGATCGGTGGAAATCTCGATGTCGGAGCCGGCTCGATACTGCTACAGGGACAGGTCGATGGGAACGCAAGACTTGGAGGCGAGTCGATCCGCCTGGCAGGGACGGCACGGATCGGCGGCAACGTCGAGTACGCAGAAGACGCGACGTTCACCAACAACGCAACAGTCGATGGGTCAGTTAGTGCCAGTCCCGACATCGGCACGGGCGGGTTCGAGCTGCCGACGATACCGAGCTGGCTGGTCACCGGCTACGCGATACTGGTGAATCTCCTGCTCGGGGCGGTGCTGCTGGGAGCGATGCCGAACGTCTCACGGCGAGTCACCGAGACGGTTGCAGACGAGCCGGCGAAAGCCGGCGGCGTGGGACTACTCGGGTTGTTCGGTATCCCGATCGGCCTGGGGCTGCTCACTGTCACGATCGTCGGGATTCCGCTGTCGATCGCCGGGGCCGTGACCTTCGGGCTACTGGCGTGGATCGCACTCCTGTACGGTCGAATCGCGGTAGCTGCGTGGGGACTCCACCAGGCCGATATCGACAACCGGTGGATCGCCCTCGTCGTCGGTATCGTCGGGTTCGGGCTCATCGGCCGGATCCCACTCCTCGGCGGGATTGCAAGCCTGTTGACGTTCCTGCTCGGCCTGGGTGCGATCGCTCTCGTCCTGGTCGAGTTACGTTCAAACGGCGACGGAAATGAGGATACACTGCAGGAGTTGTGATCACCAGGACGCCGTGCTCAGGCCAGCCGCCATTCGTCACCGACTGTTTCGATCACGCCACGGCGCTCCATCTCTGAGAGCACCTCGTCCAGTCGATCGGGTTGGGCGATTTCCATCTCGATGCGTTCAATCTCGTGGTACTCCCGGAGTGCCGTCCGGATGTCGTCTTTCTGGAAGGTCACGGCGTCGGACTTCGACAACACACCCTCGATCAGCTCGACCATATCTTCGATGAAGTTCCAGGGGTAGACGATCCAGGCCCACTCTTCGAGGCGCTCGCCGACGAAATCGGGCTCGAACTCGCTGGTACCCAGCAACTGCAGCGTCGCTGTCCGGACGGCACCGGGATCGCGTTCGCGGACGTATTCGGCGGCGTGGGCCATCGACTGGCCAGTATCTGCGATATCGTCGACGATCAGCACGTCTTTGCCCTCGACGGAGCCTTCCGGCATCGGGTAACGGACTTCCGGCTCGCCGGTGGCCTGTGCGGCCCCGACGTAGTGTTCGATTTTCAGGCTCGTCAGGTCGTCCAGCCCGAGGAAATCACAGAGCGTCCGGCCGGCAAACCAACCCCCGCGGGCCAGCGCGACAACGACGTCCGGCTCGAAGTCGTCGGCTTTGATCTCGTCGCTGACCTCGCGAGTGAGGCCGTAAATATACTCCCAGTTCGTGATCGTGCAGGGGAACTCGTCGGGTAGATCGGTCATCGAGTAGTCACTACCCGGGCCATCGGTCTGGCCGGCCATTAACCCGACGGGTTCGGCCAGTCACGGTATCGAGCGTGAGTCACGGAGAACGCCAACGATTAACCGCCCGGCAGACCCACCAACCGCTATGGAGACGCGAAACGCATTTCTCGTCGACGCGTTCACCGACGCGCCGACCGACGGCAATCCCGCGGGCGTCCTCCCCGACGGAGACGGCCTGGACACCGACCAGATGGGCGCAATCGCGAACGAACTCGGCGCGAGCGAGACCGCGTTCGTCCGTGAGAGTGCGGTCGCGGACCGACAACTCAGGTATTTCACCCCCGAAACGGAGGTCAACCTCTGTGGGCACGCGACGATCGCCAGCCACGCGCTGCTGTACGAGCGGGGCGTGATCGACGCCGGGAACCACACCGTCGAGACCGAAGCCGGCGTGCTCGAGGTCTCGATCGGCGAGGACGGACTCGTCTGGATGACCCAAAACGACCCGACTGTGACCGAACTCGATGTCGATATCGCGCGCGTGGCCAACGCGCTGGGCACTGACCCAGAATCGATCAGCGCCGTTGGACTCCCGATCGCGCGTACCTCGACTGGACTCCCATTCCTCGCGGTGCCGGTGGAGTACTTCTCGGATCTCTCGGGAATGGATCCCGACCAGCGCGCCATTGCAGCCCTCTCCGAGGAGTACGACGCGACTGGGATCTACACGTTCACCTTCGACACGCTCGAAGGCGAGTCGACACTCCACGGGCGAATGTTCGCCCCGAGCGCTGGTGTCGAGGAAGACCCGGTCACGGGAACGGCAAGCGGTGCAGTCGGTGCCTATCTCGATCGGATTGGCGCGCTAGACGAGACCGCTGCGATGACCTTCGAACAGGGACACTTCCTGGATCGGCCCGGAACTGTCTCGGTCAGCATCGGGGCCGAGGTCAAGGTCGGCGGGCGGGCCGTCACGACACTGGAGGGGTCGGTCGTCGTCCCCGAGAGCGACGACGACGAAATTATCGAGGCGTGAGCACCAATCCCGGGTTAATCCTCAACGGTTTATCGGCCGAAAAGTGACGATAGCGCAACCACTATACGAGAGTAGGGCATAGCAAATTCCAGTATGCAGCGGGCCGAGTCGGTGCCGCAGGATTTCGATCGGGTACTGTCTTCGATGTGTACGGAACCACATCCGGCGGCCCGACAGGCAGCGGAACGCTTTCTCGCGACGAATCCGGGCGATCCAGCCACCTATCAAGACGTTGCCGATCTGGAGCGGGAAGCCGTGGAGATGCTTGGGGCCGTAACGGGACTGCCCGAACCGGCGGGGTACATCACGAGTGGCGGAACCGAGGCGAACATCCAGGCGGCCCGAATCGCCCGCAACCGCGCCGACACCGACGACCCGAACGTCGTCGTCCCGACACACGCCCACTTCAGTTTCTGGAAGGCTGCGGAGTTGCTGGGGGTCGAACTCCGGACGGCACCCGCGAGCGACCACCGGGTCGATCTCGACGCGATGGCCGAGTTAGTCGACGCTGACACGGTCCTCGTCGTCGGCGTCGCAGGGTCGACGGAGTACGGCTACGTCGATCCGATCCCGGAACTGGCCAGCATTGCCCACGAGGTCGACGCACTCGCCCACGTCGACGCCGCCTGGGGTGGGTTCTATCTGCCCTTTACCGAGCACCACTGGCACTTCGGGCACGCAGATATCGATACGATGACGATCGATCCCCACAAAGTCGGCCAGGCCGCGGTGCCCGCGGGCGGGTTGCTCGCACGGTCGCCGGCGCTGCTGGACGAACTCGCGATCGACACGCCCTATCTCGAATCGACCAAGCAGGTCACGCTGACGGGCACGCGATCGGGGGCCGGCGTCGCCAGCGCCGTCGCGGCTATGGAGGCGCTGTGGCCGGACGGCTACCGCGAGCAGTACCGACGCTCGATGGACAACGCTCAGTGGCTCGCCGACGAACTGTCCGAGCGAGGCTACGACGTGGTCGAGCCGGAGTTGCCGCTGGTCGCGGCAGACGTGTCGCTCCCACTGGTCGAAAAACTCCGTGACCGTGGCTGGCGGGTCGCAAAGACCGAGTCCGACGAACTTCGGGTGGTCTGTATGCCCCACGTCACCCGGTCGATGTTGCGGTCGTTCGTCGCCGATCTCGACTGGTACTGATCGAGGTTACCGAGTCGAAACCGGTAGGTTTTAGCGCCCGATGCAACCCAGTCACTACCGTGCCCGCCGAATTGGTGCCCGTCCTCGCAAGCGGTATGCTCGAAGGGGTATACGCTGCGACCGAAGATGCCGTCAGGACCGCGACCGGTCCGGTCGGACTCGTGTTGATCGGTATCTACTCGTTTCTAATCGCATTCGTACTGCCGTTGCCTAGCGAAATCGTGCTCGCGCCCGCCGGGTCGATGCGTCTCGGACTCCCTCTCAGCGCCACGACGGGAGTGATCGTCCTCGTGAGCGGACTCGGGAAAGCGGCCGGTAGTGTCTTCGCGTTCCACATCGGTCAGGAGGCCAAACAGTCGGGACCGATCATCCGGTTCGTCCGGCGGTCTCGGTTCGACATCGTCGAGTGGTCCGAAAAGACCGCCGTCCAACTCGCCCAGGAGTACGGCTATATCGGACTCGCGCTCGCGCTGTCGGTCCCAGGCTTTCCCGATACGATCTCAATTTACGCGTTCTCGGTACTGGAGAAAGACTACTATCGCTTTGCAGCGGCTACGTTCGCCGGAAGTGTCGGCCGACTCGCGGTGACGATCGTGGGGGTTGCCGGCGTGACGGCACTGCTGTGACGGCCGACGAGGCAATCTCCACGTGCTATCCTATCACTCAGATACACTTATCAGCTCTCCTATCCTCTCTAGGGTATGGAAACGCGTCGTATTTCTTCGCAATCGGTACTCGGAGCGCTCGTGATCGTGATCGGACTCGCACTCTTAGCGGAAACGACAGGATACGCCGACGTCAGCGTATTCTGGACGTACGTGCCGTCGCTGTTCGTCCTGCTAGGACTGTTCGCGCTGGTCGCCAGCGGGTTCCGGAACGTCGTCGGACCAGTGGTCGTGATGGCCGTCGCCGGCGCGTGGCAGCTCGTTGCCCTGGAGTATCTCACCGCTGGAGAAGTTATCCAGCTGTGGCCGCTCGCGATCGTCCTGTTCGGGCTGTCGATCGTGCTCGGGCAGTACCGCTCGCGAGTCAAAAGCGTCGACGGGTCATACGTAACCGGGCTGGGCGTGTTCGGCGCGTCCGAAAAGCGAGCGTCGAAGCTATTCACCGGCGGGTCGCTGACGGCACTGTTCGGCGGTGCGTCGCTGGACCTGCGCGACGCAACGCTCGAAGACCGCCCAGTGACTGTCTCAGCAACGGCCGCGTTCGGCGGCGTCGAGGTTATCGTTCCCCGCGAATGGAACGTCACGCTGGACGTGCTGCCGGTCTTCGGTGGGGCAAGCGACGACCGACTCCGGACGGAACACGAACACGAAGAGATTGATCTGATCGTGACTGGCTTCGCCGTTTTCGGCGGCGTCGCCGTCGAAGACTGATCGTTCTGGGTGGCTGTAACGTTTCGAAATAGTTCGCCGCGACGGCGTGTCGAGTATCGTTACATAACTGAGAGGAACAGTCCGTCTCCACTCTTGTGCCTGGACGGTCGATAGCTCACGGCCAAAGCCGGTTCGTCGAATACGAGACCAGGCTCGTTCAAGCTGTGAGGACCGCCCGGGTAGAGCCACTTATCGAACGATATGACAGAGGCGATATTATATTTTGAACCTGTTTCGGACTGACTAGGGACAGAACGACGGCCCAGTTCACGCCGAGGAGTCGCGTACTGTCGCTGTATCCCGGTGGCAAGTGCGTACAATACCCTAAATCAGGTCCGAAGGCTTCCCGAGATCTCAGTGCCCTCGCGCTGCTAATCCTGTCGACACGTCAATCGTCGGCGTGACACTCTGGCGTGAACGTGACGCCGTCGATCTCGATTTCGTCGGGCACGCCGCTGGTGTCGTGGGTTCCGACTGGCGGTTGGTTCACCTCGGCCGCCGGTGAGTCCGCGAGGTCGGTGCCGGCTTCCAGCGCGTCCATCTCACCGTCCCCGGTTCGAGCGTCTTGGTCGATCCGCATCGAGCAAAATTCGACGCCACACATCGAACAGAAGCGTGCCTCCTTGTAGTTGTCCTCGGGCAACGTCTGGTCGTGGTAGGACTTCGCCCGCTGGGGGTCCAGTGCGAGGTCGAACTGCTCGCGCCAGTCGAACTGATAGCGGGCCTCTGAGATCGCGTCGTCCCAGTCACGGGCACCGGGCAAGTCGTTGGCCACGTCCGCGGCGTGGGCAGCAATGCGGTAGGCCGCCAGTCCGTCCCGAACGTCTTCTTTCTCGGGCAGCCCGAGGTGCTCTTTCGGGGTGACATAACAGAGCATCGCCGCGCCGGCCCGGGCGGCCTCGGTCGCCCCAATCGAACTGGTGATGTGATCGTAGCCCGGCGCGACATCGGTGACGATCGGGCCGAGCACGTAGAAGGGAGCACCGTCACAGACCTCCTGCTGGCGCTCGACGTTGGCAGCGATCTCGTCCATCGGGACGTGGCCTGGCCCCTCGACCATCACCTGCACTCCGTTGTCCCAGGCAGTCCGGGTCAACTCCCCAAGCGTGTCCAGTTCCGCGAATTGAGCCTCGTCACTGGCGTCGGCGAGCGATCCGGGCCGGAGGCCGTCCCCGAGACTGATAGTGACATCGTGTGCCGCGAATATCTCACAGATCTCCTCGAAATGCGTATAAAGGGGGTTCTCCGCGTCGTGGGCCTCGATCCACTGGGCGAGAATCGACCCGCCACGAGAGACGATCCCCGTCTTGCGTCCGTCCGTCAACGGGAGATGCTCCTTGCGCACGCCTGCGTGAACGGTCATATAATCGACGCCCTGCTCGGCCTGTTTTTCGATAACATCCAGTAGGAGCTCCGGCGTGAGATCCGCAGGACCGTCGACGTGCGTGATCGCCTCGTAGATAGGCACAGTCCCGATCGGAACGGCCGAGTGTGCGATATGCGTCGACCGGATCCGATCGAGGTCCGACCCTGTCGAGAGATCCATCACCGTGTCCGCACCGTAGTGGACTGCGGTTTTGAGTTTCTCCAGTTCCGTCCCGAGATCGCTTGACTCGTCGCTGTTGCCGATGTTGGCGTTGACCTTCGTCGCGAACGCCCGCCCGATGATCGTCGGATCGAGTGACTCGTGATTGTGGTTGGCCGGGATCACTGCCTGCCCCTCGGCGACCTGTTCGCGGACGAACTCGGGATCGCGATGTTCCCGGCGAGCGACCCGCTCGATCGCGTCGGTGACCTTGCCGTCTCTGGCTCGCTGGAGCTGTGTTCGTGCCATACACCACTAGATTATATTACTGGATAATAAAGAACTCGAAGGCGCTGTAAGCGGTGTGTCGGGGAGAGACAGTGATACCGGACCCCATTACGATTTCCGGAAATGGGTTTCGAGGTTCGTAATCTTTCGCCGGGCTTATTACGATGTACGGACTCCGGTGGGACAATGACAGACGACGAGAGACCGACGATTCTGTTGATCGGGAGCGGCCCGATCCAGATCGGACAGGCCGCGGAGTTCGACTATTCCGGCGCACAGGCGTGTCGCGCACTCCAGGAGGAAGGCGCGCGGGTCGTGTTGGTCAACTCCAATCCGGCGACGATTATGACGGATCCGGAGATGGCCGACAAGGTATATCTGGAGCCGATCGAGACCGAGCCCATCGCCGAGATCATCCGCAAGGAAAACCCGGACGGTGTCATCGCCGGGCTGGGCGGCCAGACCGGGCTGAACGTCACCGCGGAACTCGCCGAGGAGGGCGTCCTCGAGGAACACGACGTCGAAGTGATGGGCACGCCGCTCGATACGATCTACGCGACCGAGGACCGCGAGAAGTTCCGCGACCGGATGCAGAAGGTCAACGAGCCGGTCCCCAAGTCGGTCACGATCCAATCGATGGACGAAGTCGAGGAGGCCGTCGAATCGGTGGGCGGGCTACCGGTCATTATGCGCACGACCTACACGCTGGGCGGGGCGGGATCGGGCGTCATCGACGATATGGACGAACTCAAAGAGGCCACCCGCAAGGGACTGCGCCTCTCGCGAAACAACGAAGTGATGATCACCGAGTCGATCGACGGCTGGGTCGAGCTGGAGTACGAGGTGATGCGTGACGCCGACGACTCGACGATCATCATCTGTAATATGGAGAACATCGACCCGATGGGCATCCACACCGGCGAGTCGATCGTCGTCACGCCCAGTCAGGTCATCCCCGATAAGGGCCACCAGGAGATGCGCGACGCCGCGCTGAAAGTGATCCGCGAACTCGGTATCGAAGGTGGCTGTAACATCCAGTTCGCCTGGCACGACGACGGTACGCCCGGCGGCGAGTACCGCGTCGTCGAGGTCAACCCTCGCGTCTCCCGCTCCTCTGCACTGGCCTCGAAGGCGACTGGCTACCCGATCGCTCGCGTGACCGCCAAGGTCGCGATGGGCAAGCGCCTCCACGAGATCGAAAACGAGATCACCGGCGAGACGACCGCCGCCTTCGAGCCCGCAATCGACTACGTGGTAACGAAGGTGCCACGCTGGCCCAAAGACAAGTTCCGTGACGTCGAGTTCGAACTCGGGCCGGCGATGAAATCGACCGGCGAGGCGATGGCGATCGGTCGCACGTTCCCCGAGAGTCTGCTGAAGGCCCTGCGGTCGAGCGAGTACGATCCTGCGGAGGACCTCGGTGAACTCGACGACGAGACCCTACGGTCGGAATACCTACAGCGCCCGACACCGGACCGCACCTACGCAATCTTCGAGGCGTTCCAGCGCGGCTACACCGTCGAGGAGGTCGCGGCACTGACCGAGATCGAAGAATGGTATCTCGAGCGCTATCAGGAGGTCGCAGAAGCCGCCGAGGACGCCGCCGCAGGCGACTTCTACACCGCCGGGCAGGCCGGGTTCACCGACCAGGAGATCACCGCCATCGCCGGCGGCGAGTTCAACGATACGCATCGCTCGTGGCTGCCTGCGGACGTCGAGGACGACGATGACAACGCGGCTGCCGACGGGGGGAGCGAGACGACGGCGTCTCGACAGGACGGCAATACCACCGCCATCCCCGATACCGTGACTGTCGAAACCGTCGAGGCCGAGACGACCGACCGGGACTTCAAGCTGGTCGATACCTGTGCCGGGGAGTTCGAGGCGACGACGCCGTACTACTACTCGACGCGGGACCCAATCTCGGGCATCGATCGCGACGAACTGCTGGTTGATCGAGACGTCGAGAGCGTCGTCGTGGTCGGTGGCGGCCCAATCCGTATCGGACAGGGCGTGGAGTTCGACTACTGTTCGGTCCACGCGGTGCGCGCCCTGCGGGAGATGGGCATCGACGCCCACGTCGTCAACAACAACCCCGAGACGGTCTCGACGGATTATGACACCTCCGACGGCCTGTTCTTCGAGCCAGTCACCGCCGAGGAAGTCGCCGACGTCATCGAAGCGACCGAGGCCGACGGTGTGATGGTCCAGTTCGGCGGCCAGACCTCTGTCGATATCGGTCACCCGCTCGAACAGGAGCTCGAACGCCGCGATCTCGACTGTGAGATTATGGGGACCAGCGTCGACGCGATGGATCTGGCGGAGGACCGCGACCGGTTCAACCGTCTGATGGAGGAGCTGGGTATCGCCCAGGCTGAGGGTGGCTCGGCGACCAGCGAACAAGAGGCCCTGGAACTCGCCCGCGAAATCGGCTATCCCGTGCTGGTGCGCCCAAGCTACGTGCTGGGCGGCCGCGCGATGGACGTCGTCTACAACGACGAAGACCTGAAGACCTACATCGAAGAGGCGGTCCGAGTGAGTCCGGACAAGCCGATTCTCGTCGACGATTTCCTGGCTGACGCCACTGAACTCGACGTCGACGCCGTCGCTGACGGCGAGGACGTGCTGATCGGCGGCGTGATGGAGCACGTCGAGACCGCAGGCGTCCACTCCGGAGACTCGGCGTGTATGATCCCGCCGCGCTCGCCGGACATCAAAGAGATGATGCCGCGCATCCGTGAGGTGACCGAACAGATCGCGGACGCGCTGGACACGGTGGGCCTGCTGAACGTCCAGTTGGCGGTGCGAGACGACACCGTATACGTCCTGGAGGCGAACCCACGGTCGTCCCGAACCGTGCCGTTCATCTCAAAGAGCACGGGCGTTCCGATCGCCAAGATCGCCGCGCAGGTGATGACCGGCGTGACACTCGAGGAGTTGGACATCCAAGAGCAGATCCCTGATCAGGTTTCGATCAAGGAGGTCGTGCTCCCGTTCGACCGACTGCCGGGCTCTGACCCGCGTCTCGGCCCGGAGATGAAATCCACCGGCGAGGTGATGGGCACTGCCGGTAGCTTCGGCAAGGCCTATCAGAAGGCGCAGATGGCCGTCGGCAAGCCAATCCCCCTGGAAGGGACGGCGCTCGTCGATCTGCCGGTGATCGGATTCGAAGAGCACTTCGAGACGGTCGACCTCGAAGACTTCGAGGACACCGAAACCCTCGTCGAGGCGATTCAGGACGGCGAGATCGATCTCGTGCTCTCGCGTAACCGCGAGGTTCTGGAGGCTTGCGTCGAGGAGACCGTGACCTACTTCTCGACCATCGAGAGCGCCGAGGCAGTCCTCGAGGCGATCAACAGCGCCGACGAACCGCTGAACGTCCAGGCGATCGGCGACCGACCCACGGATCAGCGCGAATGGGGCAAATGACGATCTAGCGATCGTTTCTATCGGCGACTGCGACCATTGTGGATACCGAGATTGACATAACGGTCGGCCAGGCCAGCAAAAGTTCCACGCGGGATACGTCGTCGGAAACCTAGTCGCTGGCGGACTGGCCCGAGACCAGTTCAGCGATCGCCCTGAGTCCATCGACCTCGTAGTCGGGAGTGACCGATAGTTCGGTGTCGGCTCGGTGAGACCGCCTGACGAAGGCCGCGTCGATGTCGGCGGCGTGGGCGGCCTCGATATCGGTCTCGCTGTCGCCGACGTACAGTGCATCACGGGTGCCGAGATCCGAAAGCGCCTGTTCGAGGTAGTACGGTGCGGGCTTTTTCCGGTGGAGACTCTCGACGGTCGGCGGCCGACCGTAGACCGTCTCGAAGTGTCCGTCGAGATCGAAAAAGTCGAAGGCGAACTCGACGGTCGCGTGCTGGTTCGAGCTGACGACACCGAGCGGGCGATCGAGGGCCGAGAGGTGCTCGATGTCGTCGTAGGGCTGTTTCCGGCCGGCGCGCATCTCGGCCTGCTGGCGGCGGGCCAGCACCCGGTCACGAGCGCGCCAGAAGGTCTCCGGATCGAGATCGTATCGTTCGCAGACTCGCTGCAGTTTGGGAACTGTGACGCCGAGACTCATCGCCTCAACGTCGTTTTCGTCGGGGTCATCGACGCCGACGGCGGCAAAGGCCTCGCGAGCGCCCGCATAATGGAGGGGCATACTCGTCAACTCCAGTAACACGCCGTCGTTGTCGAAGATGACCGCCTCGTACATAGGCAGTCGTACGGCGTAGATGGCCCTGACAGTTTCGGTCGGGATCAGAAATCGAAGTCGTCGGTGTCGTCCTCGGTGTCGAAGGCCTCGTCAACGTCGTCCTCAGTGGCGAACGGATCCGACCCGTCGGTCTCGAACGCCTCCGGAGGCTGGCCGGCCGCATCGATGACGGCATCGTCGACGACGATCGGGCAGTCGACTCGGAGTGCGACTGCGATCCCGTCGCTCGGGCGTGCATCGAAGACCGCGTCCTTGCGTGACCCCTCTGTGTACTGCTCGGCGTCGATCTTCGCGTAGAAAGTGCCATCGGCGAGATCGTCGATCCGGACGCGGTCGATCGCACCACCGAACTCGGAGAGCATCTCGATTAAGAGGTCGTGAGTCAGCGGGCGTTCGAACGGCTCGCCGTCGATGGCCAGTTGCATCGACTGGGCCTGATCGGCGCTGACGAAAATCGGCACATACTGATCGCGCACTCCTAAGAGGACGACCGGCGCACCCGCCCCGTCGTCTCCGACGCCGACGCCGACCCCCTCGACTGTGGCCTCGTGTTCCATACGACGAAATTCGGCGGCGATTCCCAAAAGTACTCGGGCGCGCCAGCGGCCAGCGCTGGGACGGTCGCGTCGAGCACAGAGCCAGTACATAAATCTGTCGTCGATTAACGCCGTTTGCGGCGGCAAACCGGGACGATCCGCCTCAATCGAGACTGAATCGCCTTCGGGGAGTACCCGGTTCAAACGGCTTCCAACTGTATGCTCAGTCGGAGTCGACGAAAATGAACCTACCAAAGATCGCAGGCATCGCCCTTGCAGTGGTGCTCATCGCCGGCGGCACGGCGGCAGCACTGCCGGGCAACGCACCCGCGGACGCATTGGCACCGAACCAGACAGACACAAACGAGACCGCGACCGACGCAGTTGACGCCAACGAGACGGACCGTCGACCGCACGAGGACGCGGAGCGCGGACCGCCCGCGGATCGTGGCCCGCAGATGAGCGAGCACCCTGCGGATCGGGGCCCGCACGCGAACGAGAACGACTCGGCTGCCGAGCGCGGACCGCCGACTGAGATGCCCGAGCACGTTCCTGACTTCGTGACGGAACTCCACGAGACGATCAACCAGTACCTCTCCGGCGAACTCGAGGGGGACCTGGGTTCGGCAATCGCCGACGTTGTGCCCGATGACGCTGTGGACGAGCCGGAAGACAGCGACGAGCAAGCCGACGGCGAGCAGTTGGCTGACGAGGACCAAGAACACGACGAGCAGGTCGAAAGCGAAGACCCGTCCGACAGCGACGATGAATCTGACAGCGACACTGCCGAGGAAGAAATGGACGACGAGGACGACACTGCCGACGAGGAAATGGACGACGAAGACGACACCACGGCGGAAAGCTAAACGGAACGGTTCCTGACTGGTCCCCCCGTACTCGGCCCACCACGCAATCGCCGGTAACATCGGTCTTTTCTACTGGAAGTGCGTATGGGCAGGTATGAGCGCCCCCGGCGCGGACCGGCAACTCAACCGCAAGCAGGCGACGCTAGCGGTCGCACCCTTCCTAGTGTTGGGGCTTGGCAACCTGGCGCTGTTGCTCGGATGGGGACTGAAGCCGCTGTGGGCGTTTCTCATCCTGCCGCCAATTTTGTTCATCAGCGTGCTCGGCTGGGTCGCGTTCCGAACGGGATTCGTCCGCGACCAAGGCCGCGATTAGAAGAACTGCTCGTCGACGGCACCGCGGGCGGCCAGCGCGGCGTCATCGGCGAGTTGCTGTTCGTCGAGGCAGTCGTCGTCGACGTTGAGATACACGTCGACTTCCAGTACGTCGTCCTCGAAGGTCACGGTGATATCCAAGTCGGTGACTACCGAACGGTCACACCGCGAAAAGATGACGTTCTCGGCCGCGTCAGCGGCCGTTTGGACGACTTCGCTATCCTCGACCATCGTCCCTAGTCGCCGCCAGGGCCGACGTCCGGGCTCGGGCCGCCAGCGCCAGCGCCGCCACCGCCGCCGCCGAGCATCTGCTGGAGTTCCTGCTGGAGGTCCTCGAACTGCTCCTGAACGCGCTCTTCTTGCTTGTCGAGGCTCTCGACGCGGACTTCGAGGTTATCGACTTTCTCTTCGAGGTCGTCGTAGGCCTCGTCATACTCGCTCTCGACGAGCAGTTCGCCGACCTGGCGGTACATACCCGTGTCCTCGTCGATGTCCTCGAGCGCGTCGAGTGCGCTCTCGGCTTCGGCGAGCTGGGTCTCGGCCTGCTGTTTCTGTGTAGCGACCTGCTGGGCTGTCTCCTGCAGATCCTGCAGTTCCTCGAGTTTCTCCTGTGCTTCCGGCGGCAGATTACCCTGCATACCCAGACGGTGGAGACCCGCCCTGTTAAACCCACGTTTTTAGTTCGGACGGTGAAAACGGGCCGGTCAGTCGACAGCGTTAATCCCGAGCGGGGAGTAATATTGATGGCAGCAGGAGCCCGGTTCCCGTGCCCGAGACTGCACACCGCACAACGGGCATGAGGAAAGTCCCCCCACCGACCGGGCAGGTGACCGGGTGCAAACCCGGAGCGGGAGACCGCTGGCTCTGGAACAGAAACGAGATGCTGACGGTCGCCACGCGGCCGTCACATCCCGGAATCCCCCTCGGGGATTCCGAGGACCACGTTCCCCGACCGATGAGGTGTGCGAACCCCGACTGACGAAGGGCGGCTCGACTGCCGGGAGCAATCCCGCCACGTCGGCCAGCCGAGAAAGGAACGGGGAGTGAACCCACCGAGGGTCGGGTTCTGGACGGCCAGGACCGAACCGGACGTGGGCTGGGAGGTGGTTGCACCGCTTCCAAGCCCCGCCGGGGACGTGTCGACGCGGTCGGCACGCTGACGGGAACGAGCGGATGGAACGGCGAATCCTCACCGGTGCAAGTCCGCGCCACAAGGTAGCCCGGACGCGGCGCGGATGCTGAGCCGAATATCGGGCCGAACAGAAGGGGGCTTACTCCCTGCAGCCATTTACCGAAGATGAGACCCGGTACTGGCGAGTATGCCACAGCCCTTACGTAACGAGGTCTGGGAGTGGTCGGATCTCCTCTCATACTGTCGGCTGTCAGTCTTACAAGAATTTCGTCACCACAAGGTGGCTACTCCTGCACATCGAGAAGAGAGGAGTCTAGTCTGTCCTGTGTCTGGTAGGCGAGTCGGCGTCGGAGTGGAAAACGGTTATATTCCTGCTCGCATATGCTCCGGATATGTCGTCCACTTCCACCGACCGTTGGCGCTGGCCAGTCCTGGGAGTGGACAGTTTCGCGGCTGCCACCCGGTGGGCCTAACCCTCCGGCGAGGCCGGCGATGCTCCCTCCGCTTTCTTGGCCCGGCGGTCTCGGCACAAGACTGACACACACGGATCATAGTATGACACGAGACATCGACGACGAACCGACAGACGAGACGGACCAACAACCGCGAACTGACGGCGGTGCGGCGGCTGGAGCGGACGACGTCGCACTTGACCCGTGGGGCTCGGCGACCGTCGACGACTACCGCAAACTGTTCGACCAATTCGGGATCGAGGCCTTCGAGGACCTGCTGGCCGACGTCCCGAATCCACATTACCTGATGCGCCGGGGCGTCATCTTCGGCCACCGCGACTACCGGCCGGTCGCCGAGGCGATGCGCAACGACGAGCCATTCGCCGCACTCTCGGGCTTTATGCCGACTGGCGACCCCCACATCGGCCACAAGCTGGTCTTCGACGAGATCGTCTGGCATCAACAGCAGGGTGGGGAGGCCTACGGTCTCATCGCCGACCTGGAGGCCCACGCTGCCCGTGAGTTAGACTGGGCGGAAATCGACGAGCACGCCCGCGATTATATCCTGTCGTTGCTCGCGCTCGGGTTCGATCCCGAAGCGGGCGAGCTCTATCGCCAGTCGGACAACCGCGAGGTCCAGGATCTGGGCTTCGAGTTGGGTGCGAAGGCCAACTTCTCCGAATTGCAGGCGATCTACGACTTCGACGGCGAGACCGATATCTCCCATATGCAAAGCGTCGTCACGCAGATGGCCGACATCCTTTACCCGCAGCTCGATGAGCCGAAACCGACGGTGATCCCGGTCGGCCCGGACCAGGACCCGCATATGCGGCTAGTCCGGGATCTGGCCGCGCGGATGCGTTATTTCAAAGTGACCGAGGCGTTCGCCAGCTTCGAGGCCGACCCCGACGAGCGGGCGATTATCTCCGAGGCCTACCAGACCCTCAGCGAGCGCCATCCCGACGAGACGATCCGGTGTAGTGACGCCGCCCGCTATCTGGAGAACGAGCGCGAACCGGACGCGACCGACCCGAACGCCACGACGACGGACTCGGTCATTATGATGCTCACCGAGGCAGGCAAGGAACCGCTCCGTCCGCGGACGCGGTTTCTCGACCGCAACGCGTCTGAGGAGGCCTTCGACGCCCTCATCGAAGCTATCGAGGGGGAGAAACGGGTCTTCGACGAACACGTCGACGCCTTCGACCTCTCCCGGACGGAGGCCGAGGAACTCGCCCGCCAGGTCGAGGTTGACCACGGCGGATACGGCTTCCTCGCCCCGTCTTCGATCTACCACCGGTTTATGACTGGCCTCACCGGCGGGAAGATGTCCTCGTCGATCCCGGCGAGCCACATCTCGCTGCTGGACGATCCATCGGACGGCTACGACAAGGTCAAATCCGCGACGACTGGCGGTCGCGAGACGGCCGAGGAGCAGCGCGAACTCGGCGGGAAAGCCGACGAATGCCCCGTCTACGAGTTGTACGCGTACCTGCTGGCCGGCGAAGACGATGCGTTCGCTACCGAAGTCTACGAGGAGTGTGTCGGCGGCGAACGGCTCTGTGGCGGCTGCAAGGAACAGGCCGCCGAACTGATGGCGGAGTTCCTCGAGGACCACCAAGAGAAACGTGAGGAGTGGGCGGAGAAACTAGACGAGTTGGATATCGACTTCGACGCCGACGAAACGCGCGTCTAAATCCACTCGAATTACCGAGACGTCGGCGGGCCGACACAGTCCCATACCCAGGGGCACCGACACGGGCCAGACAGTCACGCGAGCGGTGCCTCAGTACGTCTCCTTCTCGGCGATTGTGACCCGGCTTCCGTCCGACTCGACAAGTAGTTTCGTCGTGTCGTCGCTCTCGTCGGTCAGCACGTCCAGTGAGCCCAGTGTAGCCGTTTCATCGCTTGCCGGGATCGGGACTGTCCCGACCACTGAGTTGTCCCGACTGACGCGCACGTCGAACGTGTCATCGGTCGGGACGACCGCGATCCGGTAGTCGTCAATCCGCGCGTCGGCTTGTACCGGCTCGCTCGTGAACGACCGAGTTGTCTCCCCATCGACAGTCAGATCGACTGCGTACGCGGAGTCGTTGCCAACGACGTCCCACCCGCTCCGCTCGGCGTGGACAGTCTCGCGCCAGCCGAGCCCGCCTACCTGCACGCTGGCCGCTCCGTCGAACGCGACGGAGTCTTTCCGTTCGGCGACCGTCCAGATACTCCGGTCGTCGCTGGCGACGATGAGTCCAGCGTAGGTTTCGTCCGTCGCGTTACCGACATCGAGCGCGAGTAGTGTCTGGCCCCCAGTGACGTTCTCTTCGTAGGTGATGAGATAGTCGTCGACGGTGACCGCACCTGTGTCGGTCACCGAGTCAGTATTGATGGCGATCGGGCCGTAGAGGAGTCCCGGGAGCACCAGTAGGAGTGCGACTGTGCCGAGGCCAAGCAGCGCGATCCCGCGGTGGCTCGCCCACCGACTGTCGCCGCCGAACACGGCTGTCGGAATCGCCGGCAGCGCGAGTGCGACGACCGCAAGCGAAAGCAGTGCGAAGAAAGGCACGAGACCGATCGCATCCGAGACAAAGCCCAGCAAGGAGGCTCCCAGCGAGAGCGCAAGTGTCCCGAGGAGCAACGCCAACGGTAACGCCAGCACGGCCAACCACCCGACCGCAAGCGAGCGCGGGACCGACCGATCGCTACCGGCCACTGCGACCGTCACCAACCCGGCCAGTACGAGGACGACGATCACGCCGACGCCACGATAGAGGCGGTAGATGTCCTCGCCGGGCCAGACGAGCAACCACAGCGACAGCGCGAGCCCGAACCCGACGACGCCGAAAAACAGCGTCGAGGCCGACACGCGCTGTCGGCGTCTCCAGAGAAACCCGACCGCCAGCAGTGCGCCGACGACAAAGCCCAGCAGATGCGCCTGAAACGCGATCGACGCCCACGACGGTGGCGACGGTCCACCAGTCGAGACGGATCCGGTGACGACTGGGTTTGCGAACGCCTGGTAGAGAACACCCAGCGCGCTCGAACCGACGACGGCCCCAATGGCAGCACGGGGTTTCGTCACGACCGCAAACCCAGCGATCCCGAAGACCGCGCCCGAAAAGCCCAGTCCCGGCCCCATCGAGAAGACGCCCGTCAGGAGTGCAACGGCGAACATCGCGGCCGGCACGAGCGCGATCCGCACGGCGGGCCGGGACCGCCAACTGCCGTCGCCGGCTAGCAGCGAGTCGCGCTGTCGTCGAACCGGCGGGTAGTGTCCCCAGGCGTACTCGGCGACGAGCCCGAACGCCAGCGTCCCTGTCATATTGCTGATGAGGTGTTCCGGCGAGCCGTGAGCGAACCCGGAGGTGATCACACCCAGCGGGTAGAAATACGACCACGAGACGAACGGTAACACCAGCGGGTCGTCCCAGTGTGTCAGACCGCCCTGTGCAAGCAGGTAAAACGCCACGACCAGCGAGACGGCGAACAGCGTCCCCCAGGGGACCCCATAGACGAGCCGTCCGTCGGTGAGTGTCTGCCACCGCTGGTACCCGTCGTAGTAGAACACGGCACCCACGGCAGCGACGAGCGTCACCAAGAGGGCGATCACAGCGAGCGAGACCATCACCTGTTCCGACGGCGACAAATCGTATCAATGATTCGGTCGGTCCGCGTCCGAAACGCTTATTGAGACCATCTGACAAGGAACGGGCGAGTATGACAGCCGATCCCACAAGCAGGCATCGAGTCAGTCAGTCGACTGTGTTCGACGGGGTCGGCTTTGTTTTCGCCCGGTAGGGCGGCGGACTGTGGGGCTGATGCTAGCGCGTCGCCGCACACGAAACCGCTCTGGTGTCTCGCTGGTTCCCGACAGCCACAGCGAGACAGTCACGAGCGATCACATAAGAACCGTTAACTGACGAACCCACGGTTACCCTACCAAGAGATGCAACTCCCGGAAACGCAGGTCGCGGTCCTCGAGACCGCAAGCGCGGACGACCCACAGACAGTCGAATCGATAGCCGAGCAACTCGATCGCAAGCCGGCGGCCGTCACCCGGGCGGCGTTCGAACTCGAAGACGAGGGGTTAGTCGAGGTCCACGAGGCGACGGCGGGATCGGTCTCACTGACCGAGGAGGCCGAGACGTATCTCGAAGACGGACTCCCGGAGGTTCGGCTGTACGAGGCGGCGCTGGACGCCGGTGGAGACGACGATTCCGTCCAGATGGGGCCAGTCATCGGCACGTCGGGCCTGGACGGCGACGCCGTCGACATCGCGCTGTCGAATTTCGCCCGGAAGGGCTACGGCGAGATCGACAGCGGCCAGATTACGCCAGCACTCGACGCCGACCCCGACACCGACGCGGAGGCTGTCGCGCTCGAATCGATCGCCGACGGCGACAGCGCGTCCGTCGCCGAGGAGGTGCTCGACCAACTCGAACGACGGGGGCTGGTCGAACGGTCCGAACGGACCGTCCGGTCGGTCCAGCTTACCGACGCGGGCGTCACGGAGTTGATGGCCGGGGTCGAGGTCGCAGAGGAGGTCGACCGGCTCACTTCCGAACTATTGACCAGCGGTGAGTGGCGCGATGTACAGTTCAGCGAGTACAACGTCGCGGCCGACGCCCCCGAAGTCGACGGCGGTCGTGCTCACCCGCTGCGGGCGATGGCCGAACGGGTCAAAGACGTGCTGGTCGGGATGGGTTTCGAGGAGATGCAAGGCCCCCACGCCGACGCCGAGTTCTGGATCAACGACTGCCTGTTTATGCCCCAGGACCACCCTGCTCGGACCCACTGGGACCAGTTCGCGCTAGACGTGCCGCCGATGGGAGAACTCCCCGATGACGTCCGCGAACGCGTCGAACACGCCCACCGCGAGGGCGTCGGTGACGACGGTCAGGGATATCACTCTCCGTGGGGCGAGGAGATGGCCCGACAGATCGATCTGCGTGGACACACGACCTCGCTGTCGGCCCGATATCTCTCAGGGCTCGCCGAGGGCGACCTCGAACCCCCACAGCGGTACTTCTCCATCGAGAAGGCCTACCGCAACGACGAGATCGACGCGACCCACCTGCTTGAGTTCTTCCAGATCGAGGGGTGGGTGATGGCCGAGGACCTCTCTGTGCGGGACCTGATGGGCACGTTCACGGAGTTTTACGAGCAGTTCGGGATCACCGACCTGCAGTTCAAGCCCACCTACAACCCCTACACGGAGCCGAGCTTCGAGCTGTTCGGCGAACACCCCGTCACTGGCGAGGTCGTCGAGATCGGTAACTCCGGGATCTTCCGCCCGGAGATGCTCGAACCGCTCGGTATTGAGCACGACGTGATGGCCTGGGGGCTGGCCCTGGAACGGTTGATGATGCTGGTGACCGGCGCCGAAGATATCCGCGACGTCCACGGGACGCTCGTGGATCTCGACTATCTGCGAACAGAGGAGGTGCGTTACTGATGCCTACTGTCGATATCGACACCGACGAACTGCGCGAGTTGACCGGCTACGAGGACAAAAGCGACGAGCAGCTCAGAGACGACCTCTTCGAGTTGGGCTTGGAGTACGAGGGTGAGACCGACGACGGCGAGTTGCGCTTCGAGTTCGAGCCCGATCGGCTGGATCGACTCTCGGTCGAGGGCGTGGCCCGGTCGCTACAGTACCACTACGGCGACAGCCGGGGCGTCCACATCCCGAGCACCAACGACGCCGAGTGGACCATCGAGGTCGAGGACGTGCCAGCGGAGCGACCCTACGTGACGGGGGTAGTCGTTCGCGGGCTCGATTTCAGCGAGGCCGCCTTCAACTCGCTCATCCAACTGCAGGAGAAGCTCCACGCGACGATGGGACGCAAGCGCGCGAAGGGTGCGATCGGCGTCCACGACCTGACGATGCTGAAAGGCGAAGCGGGCGTCGATGGCGACCGCAAGTCGATCCGATACACCGGCGTCGATCCCGACGAGGCACGGTTCGTCCCGCTTGAGAGCAACGAGGATATGACCCCCGCGGCAGTCATCGAGGACCACCACATCGGCAACGAATACGGCCACCTCGTCGAGGATCTGGACCGTGTGCCGGCGATCTATGACTCGATCGGCCTGTTCTCGTTCCCGCCGGTGATCAACGGTAGTCGGACGGAGGTGACGGCGGACTCCCGAGACCTGTTCATCGAGATGACTGGCACCGACCAGTGGACGATCGACCATATGCTGAATATCGTCTGCTATGCGCTTGCGGCCCGTGGCGGGACCATCGAGGACGTCCGTGTCGAGTATGAGACAGCACCCGAGGAGTATCCGGCTGAGTTGCTTCGGCCGGACTTCTCGACGGCCGAAAAGACCGTCTCACACGACGACATCGAGACGACGCTCGGAGTCGACCTCGAGGAAGATGCAGTACTCGACCTGCTAGAGCGGTCGGGACTGGACGGTCATCCGACAGCGGCCGAAGACGGCAAGCAGGCCTATGACGTGGAGATTCCGCCCTATCGCGTGGACGTGCACCACCCTGTTGACGTGATCGACGATATCGGACGGGCGTACGGATTCAACGAGTTGGACCCTCGCTATCCTGACGTGGGGACGATCGGCGGCCGTCACGAGCGCTCGCGACTCGAACGCGCTGTCCGCGAGACGCTGGCCGGGCTAGGGTATCAGGACCTGTTGAACTTCCACATGACCGACGAGGCCGAGGTTTCGAATCGAATGAACCTCGGCGACGCCCAGGACGTCCTGGGGGCGGCCGAACCCGTCTCGATCAAAAATCCCTACAGCGAGGATTACACCGTCACTCGGTCGTGGCTGCTCCCCTCGATTATGCAGGTGCTGGAAAACAACACTCACCGGAGTTATCCCCAGGACCTCTCTGAGGTCGGCTGGGTCGCTCACCGTGATGACGAACAGAACACTCGCGTGACCGAGTCACGACATATCGCGGCCGTACTTGCACGCCACGAGGTGTCCTTCGAGGACGGCAAGGCCCGGTTGCAGGCGCTGGTCGAAGCCTTCGGTGGGGACCTCGAGACGCCACCGACCGAACACCCGACTTTCATTTCGGGTCGAACCGCCGAGGTCGTCGTCGACGGCGACGCAGTCGGTGTGATCGGCGAGGTGCATCCCGAAGTGCTGGTCGAACACGATCTGGAGTTACCGGTCGTGGCGTTTGAATTCGATCTCGAGGCGCTGCAGTAGGACCGCGTCGAACGACGTGAGACGCGGCTTTTTGCTCCAGCTTTTTCGAGGAGTGGTTCGCGAGCGTTGTGAGCGCACCCGACGAGAAAAAGGTGGTTGTAACACGACCTGGAGTTGCCGGTCGTGGCGTTTGAATTCGATCTTGAGGCGCTTCGATAGGAATGGAGAAGAGACAGCGGTAGCAACGGTCTGAGGGAAGTAAGAGGCAGATTTTTATCCAGCTCTTTTGAGAAGCAGCAGTACGTACGGATCCGTGCAGTCTGCGAGCGTCCCAGCGATCTGACGGGCGAAAAGTGTGTGAATTTAAATGATTAATGAATAACCGCCCGACGATTATTATACCTGATATCTGGGTCTTCAGGCTTTTTACCCCGAATCCGTTGGACTCAGTCAACTAGAGATGCGTTTAGAGAAATTTAATAGACGCCAGCTACTCAAGACAGCCGGCGGCGTCACCGTCGCCGGCCTTGCGGGATGTACAGATATTATTACCGGTGATAGCGAGTCTCCAGGTCGACAGACACCCACCAGTCAGCGTGACAGCGGCGGCACGCAGGTCGGGATGATCTACGCTCTTGCAGGCCTCGACGACCGGTCGTTCAACGACGCGGCGAACAGAGGGATCCAGCGGGCACGACTCGATTACGAGATCTCGTTTTCGAATCACGAACCGGGCTCTGCGGACGGAATCGCCCGGTACCAGGAGCAACTCGCCGCGTCGACGGCACCGGCGTACGATCTCCTGTGCTGTATCGGTTTCGTCCAACAAGAGTCGCTTGCAACGGTCGCATCGGACTATCCGGACCAGCGGTTTATGATCGTCGACGGGACGGTCGACGCCGAGAACGTGGCCAGTTACGTATTCAAAGAGCACGAGGGCTCGTTCCAGGTTGGGCACCTCGCCGGCCAATTGACCAGCAGAGATATCGATCTCGGTACCGGAGCGACCGATCCCGACGAGCGGACGGTTGGGTTCGTCGGTGGAGTCGAAAACGACCTCATCAACCGGTTCGAGGCGGGCTATCGAGCCGGTGTAACCTATGCTGACGCAGAGGCGACAGTTATGTCGTCGTATCTCGGAAACTTCGAGGACGTACAGGGTGCCTTCGACGCTGCCCAGTCGATGTACGACGCAGGAGCTGACATCGTGTATCACGCGGCTGGCGGGGCCGGGCTGGGCGTTTTCCAGGCCGCGCAGGCGTCTAACCGGTACGCGATCGGTGTCGACTCCGACCAGTCCCGGAGCAACCCACGATACGCAGACGTCATCCTCGCGAGTATGGTCAAGCGCGTCGATAATGCCGTTTACGACGCCACCGAGAACGTCGTTTCGGGGAGTTTTCAGGGCGGTCAGACTGTCCCGCTTGGACTCGAAGCCGGCGGTGTCGAGGTCGTCTACGGAACGTCCCTCGAGCCAGCGATTCCGGACAGCGTCAAGACCGCACTGCAGAACTCAAGAGAGGGGATTATTTCCGGGGACATAACCGTTCCTACGGAGGTCGAGGGGTGAGTACTGATGAGTGATGGCTTCACCGAGACGATCGTCCGATACGGTCGGCGTCTGACACCCGAGTTCGTCCGCCAACGGTACGCAGCACAGTTCGCGATTGCGTTTCTCGCCGTCATCGTCGTCATCGCCGGTGTCGGGACGATGACTTACGCCCAGGCCGAACAGAGTGTCGAGGAGAGTACGACGCAGCAGCTTGAGGAGACGAGCAAACTGCAGGGCGAATCGATCGGATCGTGGGTAACGGAGATGCGAACGAGTACCCGCTCGGTATCGAGTGGCGAGGGGCTCCAGTCCGACCGGACTGCGGCCGCACACATTTTGCTGCAGGACCAGTTGCTCTCCGAAGACATCGAGAGTATGCATTACGTGAACACGAGCCAAGACCAGGTCATCGCGAGCACTGAACTCCCGATCGAGGGACGCTCGCTCGACAAGCTCTCGGCCCCCTGGACTGACGCTGACGTGCCGGAGGGTCCCGGAGAGAATAGCCGCGTCTGGCAGTCTGCACGGTCCTATCGCTCTCCGGTGCTCAACGACCGGCCGGTGATGGCGTTCGCCAGCTCCGTCCCGAAGCGACCGAATTCCTACCTCGTCGTTGTCAGCCGGATCCAGCCGCAACTCGAGCGGGTCCAGAGCGCGAACGCTGATCAGCGGACGACGATTGTCAATGCCGACGGCGAGACAGTCCTCGATATCGATCGGACGGTCGATGGAGACGAACACGCCGCTCAGTTCGAATCGATCAGGGACGGCTCAGCGAACGGGACGGCGAGCCGGATCGGATCCGACCGGGTCTATGCGTACGCGTCAGTGCCGGGCACGGACTGGGTGGCTATGACCGACGTCGGGACATCGACGGCCTTCGCCGTTCGTGACGACGTGGGTCAGTCTGTGCTGCTGTTGATCGGCCTCGCGCTCGCCTCGCTCGGTGTGGTCGGAGTCGTGCTTGGCAAGCGGACGATCGGACCGCTGACGCGACTTCGGTCCCGTGCCGAGCAGATCGAAGCCGGTGAACTCGATGTCGATCTCGACACGGGTCGAGAAGACGAGATCGGCCGGCTGTACGCGAGTTTCGACTCGATGCGGAATTCCCTGCGCGAGCGAATTACAGAGGCCGAACAGGCGCTCGATGACGCAGAAGAGGCGCGGGCCGAGGCGGAGTCAGCGCAGGCGGAAGCTGAGACCGCGAAACAGGAGGCCGAGGCTGTCAGCCGGCAACTCAGGCAACGGGCCGAAGCGTACAGTGATGTGATGCGAGCGGTTGCGGACGGCGATCTCACCCGACGGATGGACTCTGACGCCGAGCAGGAAGCAATGGCTGACATTGCCCGAGAGTTCAACGCGATGGTCGCTCAACTTGAGGAGACGATCGGCGGCGTGATGTCCTTCGCGGAAGAGGTCGCGACGGTAAGCGAGGAAGTCGCGGCCAGTGCGGATGAGATCGAGACGACGAGCCAGACTGTCGCCGATCGGATCCAGCAGATTTCCGATGGGGCGATCAAACAGAACGAGACGATGCAGGAGACCGCCGGGGAGATGAACGATCTCTCGGCGAGCATCGAGGAGATTGCCTCCGCGTCCGCGTCTGTTGCTGAGACTGCCGACAAAGCGACCGAACGGGGCGAACAGGGACAGCAGATAGCCGAGTCAGCTATCGAGGATATGGCCGAAATCGAAGCACGGGCGGATACGGCGGTCGAGCAGATGCTCGAATTGCAGACACAGATGGACGAGATCGGCGAGATTGTCGAATTTATCACTGATATCGCGGAGCAGACGAACCTGCTCGCACTCAACGCGAACATCGAGGCAGCTCACGCTGACGACGGTGGCGACGGGTTCAACGTCGTCGCCAACGAGGTCAAGGATCTCGCGGAGGAAACCAAAGAGTCCGCTACTCAGATCGAGACACAGATCGAACAACTGCAGGAAGCGACGGACGACACCGTCACGGATATCCGCACGACCAGCAAGCAGATCAACACCGGTGTCGAGGCCGTCAGAGAAATCTCGAACGCACTCGAAGAGATCGTTAACGGGATCGAGGAGACGAACGAGGGGATTCAGGACATCAGCACGACGACAGACGAACAGGCCGAGTCGACACAGCGCGTTGTCAGCCGAGTCGACGAGGTCTCCGAGATCAGTCAGGAGGTCTCTGAAGACGCCGAACAGGTCTCGGCTGCCGCCGAGGAACAGACTGCCTCCGTCGCGGAGATCGCAAGTGGTGCGGCCACGTTCAGCGAGCGTGCTACAGAACTCGCGAACTCGCTCGAAGCGTTCACTGTTGGGGAAGAGCAGCGCCAGACGGATACCCTGTCAGCGACTGACGCTACCGACGACTGACACCCGTTTCAGACAACCGCAGCCGTCGGTGTCTGACGGAGCCCTCTTCAGCTGTCCGTCGGAGACGACACACGTGAGTTTGATCGACCGCCTGGACCGCGTGGATCAGATCCAGATTCCCTCGATGAGTAGTTCGTGTGAGCGAAGCACGTTCGCGTGATCGCTCACGACGTGCTGGATCATCACTGCGTCGACGCCGACCCGATAGGCGAGTTGTTCGAGCAGCCCGGATGGCGTCACCGGACTCCCGGAGGTGACTCGTGGCCACTCCTCGTCTCCGGCGCCGTGCCGGATAGCACCTACGCCCACAGGGACGCGCACATAATGAGGGACTTTTTAATGAATGGGAGCGTATCCGGGTTCAAGATGTTCAACGCGATCGTCAGCGCCGACACGCTGCAGGCGACGCTGGACTCCGTCAGCGTGCTGGTCGAAGAGTGCAAGATCCACCTCGAAGCGGACGGGCTGGAGATCCGTGCGGTCGATCCCGCCAACGTCGGGATGGTTGACCTCTCGTTGAGTGCCGCAGCCTTCGAATCCTACGAGACAGACGGCGGGCTCATCGGTGTCAACCTCTCGCGACTCGAAGACATTGCGGGGATGGCCGACTCCGACCAGCTGATCCACCTCGAACTCGACGAAGAGACACGCAAGCTCCACATCGCTATCGACGGGCTGGAGTACACGCTGGCGCTGATCAACCCCGACTCGATCCGCCAGGAGCCGGACCTGCCCGAGCTGGATCTGCCCGCCGAGATCGTCCTTGAGGGGCGAGACATCGACCGTGCGGTCACGGCGTCGGACATGGTCTCCGATCATATCGAGCTCGGTGTCGACGACACTGATGAACTGTTCTACGTCGACGCGGAGGGCGACACCGACGATGTGCATCTCGAACTGACCGCCGAGGATCTCATCGATCTCACCGTTGGGCCGGCCAGTTCGCTGTTCTCACTGGATTATCTCAAGGATATGAACAAGGCGATCCCGAAAGACGCCGAGGTCACCGTGGAGCTAGGCGAGGAATTCCCGGTCAAGATGCACTTCGAGATCGCCGAAGGGCAGGGCAACGTCACCTATATGCTCGCGCCGCGAGTCCAGAGCGACTAGGCGATGTTACAAGTGCGGTTGCGGTGAGCGCTCTTTCTCAGAGTCGGCCATTTCGGTATCGACCGCCCGACGACGAGCAGCCGTACCGGTACACAGCTACAACAAACACTATCAGACGATGATCGATACGACGCCAAACAGGACGACGACACCGAGCACGTCACAGACGTTCGTGACTACCGGAATAACGACGTCGTCCGGATCCAGGCCGCGCTGATAGGCAATGTACGTCGCGAGGGCAGTGACCAGAATCGCCAGAAGCGACAACACGGCACCACTGAGCGAGGAGACGAGCACGACCGTCCCCGGCGCGAGCGCGGCACCGCCGGTCGCAACGGCCAGCAGCCAGGCCCCGCCGCCGACGACCGGGAAGACCGTCAGCGCGAGCGCGATCGTCGCGAGCGCGTTACCGGCAAACGTCTCGTCGTCAGGGGCAAACGAGAGGGTACCCAGGTGAAACGCCGTCGAAAGCCGGGCGGCGAGGATCGACCCGAGGTTGCCGGCCGTGCCGATCGTGACTGGGACGAGAATCAGGAGCGATGGATACCGCAGTAGATCCGCCTCGAAACTCCCCAGTACGAGGCCGCTCCCGATCTCGATGACAGTCAACACCAGCAGTATCGGGAGCATAGCGCGGGTGATCGCTCGAATCGTCCATTCGGTCGGCACGTCAGCTCCCCCCGAGGGCGACGAGCCGAACGGCGACCAATAATGCGGCCATCCCGAACACGTCTCCGGCCGTGGTGACGATCGGTCCGACGAGCGTGTCCGGATTGTAACCGCGACGGTAGCCCGCGAAGACGACGAACACAACAGTCGTCGCAAGCGCGACACCGGAGAGCAGGCCGGCCACGACGGCGATGGCAGCGAACGCGGCCAGTCCTGCGCCCGGACGGCCCAGCAGTACCAGCGCGAGCGTCGCCACGACCGCCGCGAAGACGCTGGCAAGCAGTCCGTTCGCTACTGCGGCGGTGACCGCTCGAAGCAATCGCTCGTCGGCCTCGCTCACCCGTGGTTCGAGCAACCCCTGGTGGAGTGCCGTCGCGATCCGTGCGCCCAGCGAGCCATAGACATTGCCCCGCGTCGCTAGCAGCGCCGGCACGAGCACGAGCAGTCCCTCGACGGTCTGTAGATCAGTGCGCATTCCCCCAAGGACTACACCCGCGATCAGGCCGCCGACGAGGCTCGCCGACAGTGCTGGGAGCCCTTCCCGATAGGCCTTGACGGCGACCGATCGGCGTGTCATTGTAGGGCCAAGTACCGCAACCGGGAAAAAACCGTATCCACCATCATCGATCGACGGGATTCCCACGCATTTGAAAATACAGCGCAATACTATTATATCCGGATACCTATGGGATAGTGTGACTCAACGATGACAGGATATGCAATTGTCCTCGCGTCAGGCGAGCTCGAACGGGTACAGGCAGTCAGTATGATTGGCTCGATCGCTGCGGCATCGGAGACGCCAGTGCAAGTGTTCGCGACGATGAACGGTCTGACAGCCTTCGAGAAGGAGACTGTCGAGACCGGCGATTTCGAGGTCGCGGGGCCTGCGGGCTACGCGATGCTAGAATCGGACGGCGACGAGGTCCCGCTGTTTACCGAACAGCTCGAACGGGCCAAGAACCTCGGCCCGCTTGAGGTCTACGCCTGTGAGATGGTGATGGACCTGATGGACAACGAGATTGACGACTATGTCGATGTCTTTGACGGTGTGCTCGGCGTTTCGGGCTTCCTGCAGAAGGCGTCGGACAAACAGGTGCTGTTCGTCTAAGGTGAGTACAATGAGTGAATCCATTTCCCCCGACGTGACGGTTGACTCGCGTGGTGCAGCCTGTCCCGGTCCGCTGATGGACCTGATCGGCAAGGTCCAGGACGCCGAGCCTGGGACCGTGATCGAGCTCCAGACCAGCGACAGTGGCTCCAAAGGCGACGTGCCCGAGTGGGTCGATGAAGCAGGCCACAAGCTGCTGGAGACTGTCGAATACGACGATTACTGGAGTCTCTACGTGGAAAAGACAGAGTAGTAGTGCAATGGTTGTACAACAGAGTTTGGTGAGACACGTATGACAGAACGAATCGTCATCGTCGGTGGCGGCACGGGCGGCACCGTGACCGCGAACCGACTGGCTGAGCGGCTCGAACCGGAACTAGAGACCGACGACGTCGAGATCGTGTTGATCAACGACGGCGAAAAGCAGTTCTACAAACCGGCGTATCTGTACATCCCCTTCGGCAAAAAGGAGGTCTCAGAAGCGACCAAGCCGATCCGAGATCTGCTCCCGCGAGCGGTCGACTTCCGGGTCGATCGCGTCGAGCGCATCGACACCGACCGCAAGCAGGTAACGCTCGCATCAGGCGGCGGGCTTGCATACGACCAACTCGTGTTGGCGACCGGCGCCAATCTCGTCCCCGAGGAGACGCCCGGGCTGGTCGAAGGCGGGCATCACTTCTATGGACCGGACGGGGCGAAAGCCCTCCGGGAGGATCTCGTCGAGTTCCGCGAGGGACATATCGTCCTGAGTGTGATCGGCGTGCCCCATATGTGCCCGGCCGCACCCGTCGAGTTTACGCTGATGGTCGACGACTGGCTGCGCAAGCGCGGGCTCCGGGAAGACACCGAGATCACGTACACCTACCCGATCCAGCGCGCCCACGGCCTGCAATCGATCGCCGACTGGGTCACCCCGATCTTCGAGGAGCGCGATATCAACCTGGAGACGTTCTTCAACGTCGAAGAGGTCGATCCGGACGGCCAGACCCTCGAAACGATGGAGGGGAAGTCTCTAGATTATGACTTGCTCGTCGGGATCCCACCCCACGACGGGAGCGACCTCGTTCGGGAGGCCGGTCTCGGTGACGACGGTTGGGTCGCGGTCGACCAGCACACGCTGGAGGCTGAACACGCTGAAGACGTCTATGCCGTCGGCGATATCGCTGACGTGCCGACGTCGAAAGCGGGTAGCGTCGCCCACTACGAGGCTGCCGAGGTCGCCGACCGGATCGCCTCCCGTGTCCGCGACCAGGAACCGATCGCGAACTTCGACGGCAAGACGGTCTGCTTCATCGAAACCGGGATGGACGAGGCCACGTTCGTCTCCTTTGACTACGGCTCCGAGCCGACGATGCGCGAACCCTCGAAGCCGATCCACTGGTCGAAACTGGGATACAACGAATCGTACTGGCTGACCGCCAGGGGGTTGATCTGAAATGAGTCAGTCATCCGAACAGGTCTCTGAGGACTTCGAGACGCTCGTCGAGGACAACCCCGAAGACGTTGCCGCTCTGCTCGAACAGCTCGACGCGGAGGGGACTGACGTCGCTACGTTGCTGACCGGGTCGAGCGAGACGTCGGAGGTCACCCTCGACACCGCAAGCGAGGAGTCGTCACCGGTCTCGGACGCCATCGACGGCAACGAGGAAGAACTCGCCGAGGGCCTGGAGTCGCTGGCACAGATCCAGCGCACCGGGACGCTCGACGACCTGCTGGAGCTATCCCAGGTCGCGTCGCTGTTGATGGGTGCGATGGACGATGAGATGGTGATGAGCCTCTCGAATCTGGCCACGGAGCTCGGCGGCGTGGCCGACACGGCCGCCGAAGAGGACGTCTCGCGGGGCCTCGAAAACGTCCTGCACTCCGTCGGTGATATCAGCGAACAAGAGCCCGAACCAGTCGGTGCGATCGGCTTTGCGAAGGCACTACGGGACCCAGAGGTCAAGGCCGGCCTCGGCGTCGCGCTAGCGCTGGTCAAAGCGCTCGGGCGGAACGTCGGCGAGACGGACGACACCTGACTGGCGCCATTTCGATTGCAGTAGCGTCTTTTTGATCGCGGTGATTACTGATCAGTCGCGGCTTCGACCCAGCCAGGTTGCTGGTCGTCGGCTTCGAGCAGTCGCTCGACGTATTTGGCCATCACGTCCACCTCGATGTGAACAGGATCGCCCACTGACTTCTGTGAGAGTGTGGTGACGTCGTATGTTTCGGGAATAATCGCGACCTCGATCGAATCCGGGTTGCGGCTGGCGATCGTCAGCGAGATACCGTCGATGGCGATCGACCCCTTCTCGACGAGATACTTGCCCTGGCCGTCGGGAATCGAGAAGGTGAACCGCCAGTCCTCGCCGACGGTCTCGATGTCGAGAATCTCGGCGGTGCCGTCGACGTGACCCTGGACGAAGTGGCCGTCAAAGCGACCCTCTGCGGGGAGCGCACGTTCGAGATTGACGCCGTCGCCTGTCGAAAGCTGGTCGAAAAAGGTCCGATCGAGGGTCTCCTCGGCCAGAAACACCGAAAAGGTGTCGTCGTCGTACTCCTCGACAGTCAGACAGACGCCCTCGACGGCGATGCTTTGGCCCTGTTCGAGCTGTGCAAACGGCGACTCGATGGTGAGTCGTCGCCCGCCGTCGGTGTCGTTGATATCGGTTACGTCACCCGTCGTCTCGACGATACCGGTGAACATACTGGCGTGTTCGGACTGGGGTGGCGAAAGGGTTGCCGTTCGTTCTCAGGCGCAAAGAACAGCGACACCAAACGGTGATCTTTTGTCGATCGACAGCCAACACGAGCCGATGACAGCCAGCATCGTCGACACGGTCGGGCGGATGGCGACCGCGGTTCTCGTCGTGCCGGTCGTGGTGGCCGGCGTGAGTCTCCTCGCTGGCGGCCGGATCGGTACCGGTGGCGTGTTGCTGGCGATTGCTGGTGTGATGGTTGCGATCTCCGAATACGTCAAGCGGCCCAGCGACATACCCGGAACCGCCGCCCAGCGTGTAGCTGGCTGGGTCGCGAAGACGCCCGACGACGAGGAGTGACGTCGTTGTCTGGCCGCAGTCGTCTCATCGAGTCGTCAGTCCCGTCCACATTTGGATAGATACAGCCAACTGTGTGGTTTTATACCACCAACAGGCGACAGCACGCGTGTGGTACCCGATCGTTCCGAGGGCACGTCGGACGAACAGGAGGCGACAGTTCGAGAGCGGTTGTTCCACGCGACAGTGGACAGAGACCCCGGCGACACCAACGTCCAGCGGTTCGGCTTCGACGTACACCCCGTCGTCTTTCCGCTCTCGCTGGCACTCATCGGCGGATTCCTCGCGGTCACACTCGGGCTTGGTGGCCGGGCTACGACGGCCTATACGGCAATATTCGAGACCATCAACGACTCGTTCGGCTGGCTGTACATACTGTCGGTGAACGTCTTTCTCGTCGCGCTGATCGCCGCTGCCAGCAGGTATGGCTCACTCAGGCTTGGAGGGCCTAACGCACAGCCGGATTTCTCTAGAGGAGCGTGGCTAGCGATGCTGTTTTCGGCAGGGATGGGGATTGGTCTGTTGTTCTTTGGTGTTGCTGAACCGATGTATCATTTCCTTTCCGGTGGCGGCTCGTTTTTCGAAGCCGCCCCACGGTCACCTGCCGCGGGCCGTGCGGCCACAGCTATCACGATGTTTCACTGGGGCGTGCATCCGTGGGCGATCTATGGGATAGTTGGGCTCGGGCTCGCCTTCTTTTCGTACAACCGTGGGCTGCCGCTGGGCTTTCGATCGGTGCTGTACCCCCTGCTCGGCGATCGGATATACGGCTGGCCGGGCCACGCTGTCGATCTCGCCGCCGTCATAGCGACGGTGTTTGGACTGGCGACGACGATCGGGCTGGGTGGGCTCCAGATCACGGCCGGTCTGGACGCCCTGGCCACGGAATACCTCGGGCACGGAATCCCGACGACGATCTGGACGACAGCGCTGATCGTCGGGACGCTGATCGGCGCTACGACGATTTCGGTCCTCGCCGGCCTCGAAGCGGGCATCAAGCGCCTGTCGACTGTCAACGTCACACTGATGATCGCGTTGCTCGGGTTCGTCTTCCTCGCCGGCCCGACAGTGCCACTGCTCGATGCGTTCAACAGCGGTCTCGGTGCGTATCTGGGGAACATACTCGAGTTGAGTTTCCACGCGGAGGCGTTCGCCGGCGAGAGTGCCGGCTGGCAGCACGGTTGGACGATCTTCTACTGGGGCTTTTGGCTCTCGTGGGCCCCGTTCGTCGGGCTGTTCATCGCGCGGATCTCGAAAGGGCGGACGATTCGTGAGTTCGTCGCTGGCGTCTTGCTCGTCCCGGTGCTGTTCTCAGTGCTCTGGATGGCCGTGTTCAACGGGGCCGCGATCTTTGTCGAGTTGAACGGTCCGGGAGGGACCATCACTGATCCGCTCCAGGCCCAGGGCCGCGGAGTCGCGCTGTTCGCGTTGCTGTCGTACTATCCGCTGACCGCAGTCACAAGCACCATCGCCACGGCAAATTTGGTGACATTTGTGGTCACATCGGCCGATTCGGGATCGCTCGTGACGAGCTATCTCGTCGCCGGCGGTCGACAGGATACGCCACCGCGCCAGCGAGCACTGTGGCCACTCTTGATCGGTGCCACCTCGATTGCGCTGCTGGTCGGAAACGGCCTTGATGCACTCCAGACGGCCGTCGTCACGACCGGTTTACCCTTCGCAGTGCTCACCCTTGTGACGGTGTATACGCTTTCGCTCGGGCTGCGTCGGGAGCGTGAGATCAAACAGTCAAAGGCATATCAGACGGCCGTAGACAGCCGCGAGGCGACCACTGGTCGCGATTCCCCGCCGCCCAGTACCAACGAGTGAGGGCGGCCCGACGGAGTCACGCACCCGCCGCCAGCGGGAGTTCCACCACGAACGCCGTGCCACTGGATTGGTCGTCGGTCAGCGATTGACTGCTGTCCTGGCGCTCTCTGTCCTCGATCCAGACGTCACCACCGTAGCTCTCGACCAGCGTCTTGACGAGATAGAGCCCGATCCCCGTCCCGTGGCTATCCAGTCCCGCCTCGCCTTTGCCGAAGACCGCTGCTTTCCGATTGTCCGGGATGCCGGGCCCGTTATCGACAACCCGGACGACGACCCGTTCGTTCTGTCGCGTTGCCGAGACGGTCACTTTCGGCGTCGCGGCGTCGTTGTGCTGGACGGCATTTTTCAACAGGTTCCGAAAGACAGAGGAAAGCGTATCGTGTGCCTGAACCTCGACTGACGGGATTGTTCCCGTCGTGGTGATAACGGCATCTGGGTACGTGGACTGAAGATTCGCAAGCTGGGCTTCGATCGTTTCTCGGAGACCGATCGGTTGCAGTTCCCTCTCAGCTGAGAGCATCACATCTGCCATCTCGCGTGCTGAGTTCGTGAGTTCGATGGCGTGGTCAGCGTTTTCCAGTATTTTGTCGACGTGGTACTGTATGTCCTCGTCGCTGTTCTCGGCGAGGAGTTCGGCGTGACTCGTGATCAGTTGGATATCGTTGCGGATATCGTGGCGGAGGACCTGATTGAGCACGCTCAGGTCGTCGCGCTGTGCCTGAAGATGCTGTTCGTACTCCTTGCGTTCAGTAATATCACGAACCAGTGCGTGCAATGCCTGGCCGTCTTCGTGTTCGAAACGGCTTAGTTTCACTTCGGCAGGGAAGGTTGTGCCATCGACGCGCTGATGGACGAACTCGAAGAAAGCCTCCCCCTCCTTGAACGCGTGCTCAATGTGTGCCAGTGCAGCGTCTTTCGAGTCTTGGCCGGTCGGTTGTGTCGGCGGGGACAGGTCCCAGGGAGCATACGTCAGGAAATCCGCCACTGATCCGACACCGAACAGCTCGAGTGTTCGCTCATTGCAGTCGCGGTAGCCGTCCCGGTCGAGCAACATAAGCGCGTCACGGGTATTTTCGAACAGATTTCGGTATTTCCGCTCGCGTTCTTCGAGCGCGAGTTCGGCTCGCTTTCGGTCGTCGATGTCCTGGTGAATCCCGATAGCTCGTTCCGGCGACCCGTCCGCGCCATATTCGACGACCTTTCCGATTGTCCGCACCCACTTCCACTCGCCGGATTTCGTCTCTAGGCGGTACTCACACTCGTAGTACGGCGTCCGCTCCGTGACGTGTTCGGCCAGTGCTTCGTCGTGTCGCCGCTTGCCCGCGGGGTGGACGCGCTCTTCCCAGCCACGCAAGTCGTTTCCCATCTCGGCGTTGGTGTACCCGAGCATCTCCGTCAGCAGTTCGTCGCGAGAGACCTCGTCGGTCACCATATCCCAGTCCCAGACTCCGATGTTCGCACCGGCCAAGGCCATCTTCATCCGCTCTCTATCGGCGAGGCACTCGGATTCGCGTTCCTTACGGTCGGTTATGTCCCGACCGTGCAGTAAGATCCCGCCAATTACGTCGTTGTCGAGCTGGTTTCTCATAGCCGCCTCGATCCAGCGCCACGAGCCATCGGGCTGCCGGAACCGGAACGCGACCGTCTGAGATTGCTCGGGCGTCTCAAAAAGTGTGTCAGAGGTCGCTTGGACAGTATCCAGATCGCTCGGGTGGACGTACTCACAGCCGTCGGTCCCGATCAGCGTCTCGGGGGCGTATCCGAGTACGCGCTCGGCAGCGTCACTGGCGTACGTGATTATCCCATCCCGATCGAGAACAGCAGTGACTGTGCTGGCCTGTTCGACGACCTGTCGATACCACTCACGGTCGTGGACAGGGTGCTCGTCTGCGTGCCCTGGGCCAGCCATACTCGACTATACTGTTACTGTGTCACCCACTTGAATATAGTGGGGAACGCTCTTTACTGCCAGCTGGCGCTCTACTCCGCAGTCTGGACGCCCGTAATCTCGAAGCGACAGCCACCGTCAGGACCATCCGTGACGCCGATCGTCCAGCCGTGAGCGTCGACGAGCTCGGCGACGATATTCAGCCCCAGCCCGGTGCCGCCTTCACCCGTTGAGTAGCCTGCAGAAAATACACGATCACGTTTGTCTTCCGGGATACAAGGGCCGTCGTCCTCGATGTAGAACCCCTCCGTCGGGAGTGCTCCAACGACGACAGTGACGTCCTCGCCCACGTGGTCGATGGCGTTCCGAAACAGGTTCTCGAGTATCTGCTGGAGTCGCTCTGGGTCGGCCTCGATTCGCAGTTCAGTCCGTGTCGACAGGGTCGCCTCACCGGTTTCGATGAGCGACCACGCCCTGTCAGCGACGTCGTCCAGACAGACTTCCTCGGGGTCGTCGATCGTCTCACCGTGGCGTGCCAACGTCAACATATCCTCCAGCAGACTGTCCATCCGTTTCACCGCGTCGTTGATCGTGGCGAAGTGTTCCGGATCGCCGGTTTCCTTGGCTAATTCAGTGTGACCCGAGATCACGTTCAGTGGGCTGCGCAGATCGTGGGCGACAATGCCTGCAAACGCGTCGAGTCGCTCGTTTTGGCGTTCGACCTGCTGTATGTACTCTCTACGCTCGGTGATGTCCTGTAGGACGACGATGTGTCCGTGTGTCGTGTCGGTAGTGATCGACGACTGGCGCATCTCGACGATCTGTGTGGTCTCGTCCTGTTCGATCGTTAGTTCGAGGGACTGTCGATCGGTGTCGGCCAGTTTCTCGTACTGTGGCAACACGTCGGCTCCAGGGCGGCCGACGGCAGTCGAATCGAGCGCGAGTATCGTCTTTGCCGCCGGATTCAGATCGACAACTCGGTCGTCGCTGTCGAGGACGACGATCCCTTCCAAGATACTTCCGAACGTCTCCTCCCGCGCGATGGGCGCGAGTTCGTGGACCCGGTAGCGAAAGACTGCAATGCCGAACAGGAATCCAGAGACCGATAATGACATCGGCGTGTAGTTAATCCCAGATTGCTGGGGACCGAAGATGTGGATAAGATTTACGACGAACGGGACGGCAGCACCGACCAGTAACAGAATAGAGGCACCCCGAAACACGCGGTTCTGTCGCAGTCCCGTCCGAACAAGTACGTAGCTTCCTGCCAACAGTAACACGTACGAATAGGCCAAAAAGAGTGCGTACACCGGACCCTGTTGGGCATCAAGCAAGAGGATATCTCCGGATTGTGTCAGTGTGACAGACGCGAGTGCGAGCGATCCTGGGTTCGTCGGTAGAGTGACCAACAGCGCGGCGGGGATCACGGCAAGTCCACCGATCACTGGTGGGGAGAGGCGGTCATCAAGCCCACTGTATCCCAACGAGAACACAAACCACGCCAGCGGGACAGTGACACCGCCGATGTGGAGGAGTTTGTATGCGAGAAGTTTCGTCTCTAGTGTGGTACTGGCGATCTGAATCCCGTAGGCGGACGACCACACCGCGATCGCGAGGTTCAATACGACGAACGCACCGATCTGATAGTCCCACTCGCGGAACGGAACCGTATGCGCCCCATACAGTGCCCACCCGGCTGTGACTATCGCCGCGAAAAACAGCAAAATGAGATACAGGGAGAACTGCCACGCCATACCGATCTGTTGACGCTGCGTTCACTTATCGGTATGTTTTCGTTTTTATGTTTGATATTCGATCTTCGGAGGATTGGTAATCGCATCACAGCGTCGTTTCGGGACAGTCACTTCATCGATAGTTTGTGGCGAACACACTTGTTCGAGTTGGAGTGGCCTGCAGGATTCGACACGGCACAGGAGTAGTAAGGACTGCTACTGCCAGCCGTGAGTGACTGAAGAATGGCACTCAAGACGGCGGGTATTTACACATATCCAACAGTATGGTCACCAATCCGCCTACGAAAAAGCGAGAGACAGCTACTCGACTGGGATCGAGCGGCCGTCGTCGTCAGGGTGTTGCTTCTGCAGTGTGACTGTCAGGACACCATTCTCGTAGGTCGCACTGGTTCCGTCTCCAGTGACTGGATCTGGGAGTCGTACCGACCGCTCGACCGACTCGTGAGATCGCTCGCTGCGGACGTAGATACCCTCCTCGTGTGCGACTTCACGTTCGCGTTCAGCGGCGATGTGGACCGTGCGTTCGTCGGGGAGTGTCACGTCGATGTCTTCGGCATCGTATCCCGGGAGGTCCACGACGACGACCAGTTGATCGCCCTCGTCACGGAGGTCGATCGCTGGCCCAGTCAGCCCGCTGCCGAACTCGACTGGGTCGATGTCCGCAAACTGCTTGCTCAGGCGGTCGAACATCCGCTCGATGTCGTCGAAGGGGTCGGATCTGGACGGCATAGCTACTCTGTAGTACGCTCTCTCGGAACTTAATGTTGTTGTCGATGGGTCAGAATTAGCGCTGCTCCGAGACGACGTGTTCAGTATCGTATGAGCCGAGTCGCCGGACCCAGCCGTTCTCCGCCAGGGACTCGATCTCTTCGAGAGCTGCCTGCGTGCGATCCTCGTAAAGCCCGGCCTGGAAATCGACGTGAAAGACGTAATCACCCAGTCGCTCGCCGCTCGGTCGTGATTCCAGCCGCGAAAGGTTGATGTCCCGGTCGGCAAACGGCTGCAACAGTTCCAGCAAGAGCCCCGGGTAATCGGCGTTAGGGTAGATGACGATCGAGGTTTTCCCGCCAGCCGGCGACCGCTCGTCGGCCCCAGCGATGGCCAGAAACCGCGTCGCGTTGGAGTCTTGATCCTGGATGTCCGTCTCGAGAATCGCTAAATCCCCTGCGTTGTCGGGATGAGCAATCGCAGCGACCGAATCGTCATCTCGCGCGCGCTCGACGCCACGTGCCGTCGATGCGACCGCTTCGAGTTCCACCTCTGGGTAGTGTGTTTCGAGGTAGCCACGACACTGCGCGAGCGCCTGGGCGTGGCTCGCGACAGTGTCGAAAGTCCCGTTGTGGGCTAGCAGTGCGTGACGGATCGGCGTGATGATCTCTTTGACAACTGCGATGTCGTACTCCGCCAGCGAGTCGAGGCTCTCTGTGACGCTCCCCTCGATACTGTTCTCGATCGGAATGACGCCGCGATCGAACTCGTTGTGCGCAACAGCCTGGACGATCTCGGTCACCGACTCAGTGAACGCGATGTCCTCGGAAACGGACTGTGCCGCCCGGTGGGAGTACGTGCCACTCGGCCCCAGCGTAAGCGTCTGCATACATTTCGATAGGTCCCACCACGTCAAAAACCGCCCGGTGTCAGCCAAGCACTACAGCACCCACAGCGGTCATATATGCACCAATCAGTCCGCCGACGACACCGATCCCCAGCAGGGCTCGGTCAGATAGGCCCGGCGGCGACAGCCGATCTGAGTCAGAGAGGACGAGTACGCCGATCGCCACTAGCGTCGTTCCCATCACTAACTGCAACAGCGATACGACTGGCAGCTGTGAACCGGTCACGAACTGCCCGACACCGTAGCTCAAGTTCCCGATCCCGAGTAGCAACACACCGAGCCCGTAGATCCGGCGCGGCGACGCGATCGCGCCGACTGGAAACGCCATATCTACTCGTTCGTGCGCGCAGTCTTTAAACGTCTCTTTCAGCCTGCAGCTGTTCGTCGTCGTATCCTGATAAACTTCATAATGCTATATGGAATGGCGTGTCAGCACCGGTATACAGCATCGAGGGCCAGGGTTGATCTTGTGACGGCGCGCGAGCAAGCGTGATGTGGCTGCGATGGGGCCACAGGCCGACAGAGGACAGATCGATCCCGGTAAATCCCACATCTGAAGACGACGGCGAGCGGGATGTCAAGTTGTCTCGCACGTGGCCCGATCGGGAGAGCGGGTTGTGTCAGTATCGTTGGTTGCCTTCATCGGGGGTCACGACTGTCGGAGAGACGTCCCGGTCGTGATCCCGAGCGGCGTCCGAACCGAGCGTGCAAGCACAGCTCCTCTTACCACAGGGACGCATCTGGAGTTTCCGTGCAAGCGGGGTTCACGGTGACTGACTCGCGGAGGTTTCTCAGACGCGAGCAATGTGAGTGGTCGACCGAAGGAATCGATCGGTGACTTGCAGTCTCGTGGGTTCGATACTGACCGCGGTTGACGGTACACGCGGACTGAACCACAGGCCCACCTGTTCGAAAAGGGCGAGCATTGAGGTTATCGACAGATTCTATATAGCGGTTATTGATTTATTGGACAGCTATCGGCGAACAGCAACGGTATTTATACCGGACTGCCGTGATATGCACCTATGCGAGAGACGGTTACAACTGACGACGCTCCGGCCGCAGTCGGGGCGTACAGCCAGGCAACGGAAACGGACGATCTGGTATTCACCGCGGGTCAGATCCCACTGACTCCGGAGAGCGACTTACTCGATCACGCCGATATCGACGTCCAGACCGAACAGGCCCTCGAAAACGTCGAGGCGGTCCTCGAGGCGGCGGGATCGAGTATGGACGACGCGCTGAAAGTGACGGTGTATCTGACCGACGTCGAGCAGTTCGAGGCGATGAACGACGTCTACGAGACGTTCTTCGACGAGGAGCCGCCGGCACGCAGCGCCATCGAGGTTGCCGCCCTCCCGAAAGGCGTCGATGTCGAGATTGAAGCCGTCGCGACGAAGTAAGATGGAGCCACAGCGTCGCGGTGCTGTCCTGTGGGGACTAGTCGCCGCGCTCACCTTCCTAGTATTGTTGCAGGGCTATGAGTTGGTGGCCGATCGGCGTACTGCCGTTGTCGTCAAATTCGGCGTTGCGGCGGTCGTCGGGGTGGTGGCCGCGGTGGCGACTTGGCAGTTGCGAACGGGAGTGGCCGGGCTGGCACGCCGTCGATAAGCGGAGACCAGTGCCGAACACTTATCCAGTCTCATCGCATATCGTCGGCTATGCAACACGTGAAGATTCCGCAGGACAGAATCGGTGTTCTCATCGGCGAAGGAGGTGAGACGATGCGGGAGATCGAGTCCAGGGCCGAGGTGCGCCTGGACATCGACAGCGAGAGCGGTGCAGTCAAAGTCGAATCCGTCGGCGACCCGGTAACGGCTCTGAAGGGGCCTGATATCGTGAAAGCGATCGGTCGTGGGTTCGCTCCCGACGACGCCCTGACACTACTTGATGACGATCTGATGCTGTTTGACGTTATCGACATCGGTGAGGTCGCTCGCAACAAGAAAGACCTCAAGCGGATCAAAGGCCGGTTGATCGGCGAGAACGGTCGGACGCGGGAACTGATGGAGGAACTCTCCGGGGCGTCGGTGTCGATCTACGGATCGACCTTCGGAATGATCGGTGATCCCGAGCAGGTCGAGGCCGCCCGCGAAGCCGCTGAGATGATTATCGAAGGCGCACCGCACGGATCGGTCTACTCGTTCCTCGAGCGCAAGCACAACGAGATGAAACACAAAGGGATGGACTATCACCAGTTTACTGGGTAGTCGTTCACTGGCCGTGCCATTGGCAGAACATATATGAGCCCCCTCCGAAAATCACACTACGTTAGCCGCTACAGGGGATAGACAGTGACCGAAAATTCCGACTCGGCCGTCGACGTGACTCGCTCTGACGGCCAGCGCGTCGGCGACGTCGTCGAGCGATTGCGCGAGATGCGCGAGGAGGACCAAGACCGCGCTGAGTCGCCGTCGGAAGGGGTGTTACTCGACCAACTGGCGGAAGTAAGGGAGCGGCTCCTATCGTTTGGCCAAGCGATCGGTGGCGAGCCCGAGGAGGTGACTGATCTGCCCTTTACCGAGGAGGCCAGTCTCTCGCAGATGCCCGAGCCGCTGTACGTTCGCCACGACACCGAGATGCTCAACCAGATCACGTCCTGGTTGCTGCAGGACCAGCATATCGGGCTGGTCAGCCCCTACGGCACGGGGAAGACGGCATTCAGAGAGATTGTCCGGCGAGACCTTGGCAAACACGAGGGCTACGTCTTGGCGTATCTGGACAATCCGCGGGAGACGACACCACGGAAGCTGTATGCGACGCTGTTGAACGCGGCTGCCGAGGCCGGCTACGAGATCGACCCCGAGGAGTACGAACAGGTCCGGGACGGTGTCCCCTGGGTCACCGAAGAGGCCAAGGCCGCCGTGCGAGACATCGTTACCGAGATCCGGGAAGCGGGCAAGACGCTCCTGCTGTTGGTCGACGAAATCGAAGTCTTGCCCGAAGGGCTGCTCTCGACGTTGCAGGTTGCCGGTGATATGGGTGTTCGCCTGTTTTTGATGGGGACGCCGGAAGGCAAGCGTCGGATCGCGGAGCTCCGTGGGACGTTGGGCTCGCGGCTACGGTATTACGAGGAGATCGATCCGTTCGAGCCCTCGGACATCGCCGAGTACGTCGGCCGGTCACTGGCGTATTTCCGTGGCGAGGAGTATGACGGGTCATTTCCGGATCTCTTTACCCGAGAGGCGATCCGGGACATCCACGAGCGGACTGAGGGCAACCCTCGGGAGGTTCGCATCGAGTGTCGCGAGCTGTTCATCCGCGCGGCGTTCCTCTGGTATCGGACCGGACAGGACATAACGCGCATCCAGATCACACCGGAACTGCGAACGCGTCGGTTCGGAATGGAGTACTGACCGGCCCGAATGGAAACGCCGTTGGTCCGCCAGTCCCGAGCTGTCCGTATGGGCTCCCAGCAGCGCCGTGGCACGCTTGCGGTGATCCTGGCCTCGGCGACACTGACGGTAATGGCGGGGGCAATCATCGGTCCAGTCGTCCGACAGATCCAGCTCGGCGTGGGCGTCTCCGAGTCGCTTGCGGGACTCATCATCACGACCCACGGCGTGTTGATCGTCCTCGTCAGCCCGGTCGCGGGGCTGCTCATCGACCGGGTGGGACCGCGCCGTCCCTACGTGTTCGGACTACTGCTGTATGGGATCGGCGGCGGGGCGGGCGTGTTCGTCGACTCGTTTGTCCCCTTGCTGGTCTCACGAGTCGTTCTCGGTGTCGGCGTCGCGTTCGTCTACACGGGCGTGACAGTCCTGCTCTATACGCTGTACGAGGGTCAGCGGATGGAACGCGCGCTCGGCCTCCGGACCAGTGCTAACAGTGCCGGCGCGGCCGTCTGGCCGCTGGTCGGGGGCGCGCTGGGTACGCTTACGCTACAGGTGCCGCTTTTGGGTACGCTCACTTGGCAGACTCCCTTCGCAGTCTATCTCGTCGCGATCCCGCTAGGACTGGCTGCGGTCGTAGCGATTCCCGAAACCGAGCACGGCGGTCGAGCGGGCCCGGCCAGTCGGAGTCGATTCGAACGCCTCAGAGAGTTTCTCGCCGTCTTTCGAGATGTGCCAGCCATTCCGGCGGTGTATCTGCTGTATTTCGGCGCGAATCTCCTGCTGTATGCGATCGTCGTCTTCTACCCGCAACTGCTCGCGGAATTCGGTATCACGTCCTCGGGAACGATCGGGATCTATTTGGCGATCAACGGCGCGGCCGGCGGTGTCTCGGCCGTGCTGTACGACCGCCTTCTGGGACTGACTGACCGACACACGCTCGTGCTCGCGGCATTCGCGCTGTGGGTCGGCGGTCTCGGGACGGCGGCCGTCGCTGCCTCGCCACTGGCTGCGCTCGTCCCGGTCGTCTGTTTCGGACTCGGGCTCGGGCTAGTTTTTCCCTCGTCGTTCGCCTGGATCGAAGCGCTCGCCCCCTCGGATCGGCAGGGCTCTCTCAGCTCGTACCTCGCGTCGGCGGGGTATCTCGGCCAGTTCGCCGCGCCCATCGTCTTCGGCGTGGTGCTCAACCTGAGTGGTATCCGCGGTGTGTTCGCAGGCGCAGCGCTGTCGGCGCTTGGAGCGTTCGCTGTCTTCGGTGTCGCGCTGGCCCGGCGCGAACGGTCTGGCCGCTCATCCTGATACGGGAGCGAGGCAAGACGGACCGAGAAGTCCTGGATTACTGTCCAGTCGCCATAACACGACCTCACTGACAGTGTAGCCGAGCCGCTCACGTTGCCAGCGGCAGCACGACGAATGCCGTATACGATAGTGCAGTCGCAACCGACGGGCCGATGATCCAGAAGGCTACGAACCGAACGACTGCCCCGCGGTCGAATAACTCTGTCGCGTCCTGTACGTATTCGGGATCTTCGTCGCCAGCGCTCGATACGTTGTCTGGAGTCTCAGCTGTCACCGCGTCGACGGCAATGTCCGCCTCCAGATTGCCCCGAACCATATCAGTCGCCGAGGTCGGTCTGGTGGCTCGTCCCCATCCGAGTCCGACGATGCACATCACCGTCGAGAGAGCCAGGCTCATCGGGATCCCCAGTGCCGATGCGATTGTGGTGATACTGGCAGCCACGACCATAACGATCATCGCTGCCAGAAGGGGTAGATCAGTGAGGTCGTTGCCGACTGATTCCATCGTCCGACGAGCGATTGTAAACGCACCGAGACCGATAGCGGCTGTGCCCAATCCAACACCGCCTTCGACGCCGATCAGTCCACCGCCGACGAGCGGTGCGACCGCGTTTGCGACGTTGCTTGCCCCGGCACTGAACGCCATATAACAGGCGATTGCCAGCACGATGGCCGTACTAACCACCTCACGGGGTGTCGTTCCCGGCCCCAGGGTCGGGACGGGGACTATCCCGGAACGATCGAGCGTGAAAAGCGGTCCGTCTGACCGTCTGAGTGCGATCCGCTGGTCTAGATACGCGTAGAGGTATCGACCGATGACGGCACCGAACCAGAAGCCGACAACCGGGGCGATAACCCACCAGACCATAATCGAGCCGACGACTGCATAATCAAGTTGACCCGTAGCCAGGCCCAGTCCAGCGATCGCACCGACGGCCGTCATTGAGGTCGAAACCGGGACGCCGTACAGATTAGCGAGTAACATCCCCAATCCGATAAAGAACAGTACGACAACGCTTGCCTCGGCCGAGAACGCTGTTTTCGGTACGAGCTCGCCACCAAGCGTATCTATCACGTTCCGGCCGACGGTCCAGCCACCGAGGAAGACAAAGAACGTCATCAGCCCCGCAGCTGCAGTCTTGTTGATGGTACCAGCGCCGACCGGGGGTCCCCAAGCAACACCTGTCGATGAACCGCCAATGTTGAACCCGACAAAAATAGCGGCCGCAATCGCGACCAGGAGGATGATAGAAACCATATCATAAGTTATGTGAATGGGCTAAATAGAGGTTCTGTTTCGTCTATCTCTTGACCGTTGTTTTATGCTCGCTTCGCGCGTAGATATGGTATGGGTGCACGGATTCTCGTTCCAATGGACGGCTCGGAGATGGCGACACGGGCGCTTGAGCACGCCCTGAAGGTCTACCCCGACGCGGAGATCACGGTGCTCCACGTTGTCGGGAGTCCATCGCCGATGATGGGTAAGGCGATGGGGCTCGCAATGGAAGACGACCTCGAGGAGGCCGCAGAAGAGCACGCGACCGAAATTTTCGAGCGTGCCCGTGAGATTGCCGAGTCTCACGACGCCGATATCGAGACGAACGTGGCGTGGGGGAGTCCGGCGAAAGCAATCGTCAAGCGGGCGGACTCGTTCGATAGCGTCGTCCTCGGCAGTCACGGGGGCTCGATGGCCGACCGACTCTTCGTCGGGAATGTCGCCCAGACCGTCTTCCGTCGGTCGCCCGTTCCCGTGACCGTCGTTCGGTAGCTCCCACTGGGTCGTCCCGCTGACCGAGACCGAAGTCGTCTTTTCGGTCCCTGCCTGACGAGTATTCGATGGACGATTCTCGACCGCTTCGCGTCCTCGGGATCGAAGGCACGGCCTGGGCAGCCTCAGCTGCGGTCTTCGAGACGAGCGACCCGACCCGCCGCACCGACGACGAGCGCGTCGAGATCTACACCGACGCCTACGAGCCCGACAGCGGGGGCATCCATCCCCGCGAGGCCGCGGAACATATGCACGAAGCGATCCCCGAAGTGGTCGCGAACGCCCGAGAGACGGCTCACGAGTGGGCGAAACAGGACGAACAGCCAACTGACGCTGCCGGAGAGTCCGAAAACGGGGCAGCGGCACCGATCGATGCCGTCGCGTTCTCGCGTGGCCCCGGACTCGGCCCCTGTCTGCGGATCGTCGGCACGGCCGCTCGCGCCACAGCCCAGCGTTTTGAGGTGCCCCTCGTTGGCGTCAATCATATGGTCGCCCACCTGGAGATCGGCCGTCACCGCTCGGGATTCGACGCTCCAGTATGCCTGAACGCCTCCGGCGCGAACGCGCACATCCTGGGTTATCGCAACGGTCGCTATCGCGTGCTCGGAGAAACGATGGACACCGGCGTCGGCAACGCGATCGACAAGTTCACCCGCCATCTCGGCTGGTCTCACCCTGGCGGCCCCAAGGTCGAGCGGCGCGCAAAGGAGGGAGCGTTCGTCGATCTGCCCTACGTCGTCAAGGGGATGGACTTCTCGTTTTCAGGGATTATGAGCGCCGCCAAGCAGGCCGTCGACGACGGCGAACCGGTCGAAGACGTGTGTTTCAGCCTGCAGGAGCATATCTTCGCGATGCTGACCGAAGTGAGCGAGCGCGCGCTGTCGCTGACCGGGAGCGGCCAACTCGTCCTCGGCGGCGGCGTGGCCCAGAACGACCGACTCCGGGAGATGCTACAGGAGATGTGCGACCAGCGCGGCGCGGACTTCTATGCGCCCGAGCCGCGGTTCCTGCGAGACAACGCCGGGATGATCGCGGTGCTCGGCGCGAAGATGTACGAAGCGGGCGACACCATCGCGATCGAGGACTCGACAATCGACTCGAACTTCCGGCCCGATCAGGTGTCGGTCAGCTGGCGCGGGACAGACGACTGGACCGCCGACGGTGACAACGTCCGACTCGACGACGCGGCCTTCCAGGGGGCGGAAGCGACCGTCACGATCGAGGACGGGACCGTCTCCAAGCGTCGGCATCCACGCGCCTATCGACACGACAGTCTCGATTCGCGCCTGCGTCGACAGCGCACCCGCCTGGAGGCCAGACTCACCAGCCAGGCCCGCCGTGTTGGTGTCCCGACACCAGTCATCGAAGACGTCGATCCCGACCGCGGACACCTCGTGTTCGAGCACGTCGGAGACCGTGACCTTCGAGCGGACCCGACCGAACACCGCGTCAGAGCGGTCGCGCGACACCTCGCGACGATCCACGACGCCGGGTTCGTCCACGGCGACCCAACCACCCGGAACGTCCGTCTCTCAGCCGATCGCACGTATCTCATCGATTTCGGGCTGGGGTATTTCACGGACGATCACGAGGACTACGCGATGGATCTCCACGTCTTCGATCAGTCACTGACCGGCACGGCCGACGACAGCGATGCACTGATCAAGGCCGCTCGCGAGGCCTATCGTGCTAGTAGTTCGAATCCCGACCCTGTGCTCGACAGTCTCGGGGCGATCGAAGGTCGCGGTCGGTATCAGTAGCGCTGGCCTCACGTCAGCAGTTCTTCGAACAGCGCCAGTAGATCCGTCGGCGTCCCTGCGAGCCCGTCGCCGTCGAAGTCGAACCGCTCGTCCGGGCGTACCGACTGCAGGTGCTTGCGGGCGTACGCTCGTGTGTCCCGTGGGGTCAGCCGGCCGTCCCCGTCGATGTCTTCATAGCGGCCGTCGCCGTCGAGGTCGGTCGCGACTGTGGCTCGCTCGCTCTCGTCGAGAAGGCGATACGGAATCGTCGCCCGTTGATCGGCCGTGTACGCAAGCGCGTCGGTCTGGCTGGTGGCCCGGGGTGTGATACAATCGAGGACTGCCGGCGCGTTCTCGCCGTCCGCGCCGCCGATCACCCAGTCGTCGCATTCGGACCCGAGTGCTCGCGTAAAGTCGTCTTCAGTGCCATCGTAGCCCACAAGCAACACGGCCAGCCGTGCGTCACCGAGTTCCCCGATCACGTCTGCCGGCACGTCGATGGCGATATCGCTGCCATCGGCGGTCACTTCCCCAGTCGCCAGGCGCTTGCCGGTCGGGTCCTGCACGCGAACGCCGTTCTCGCCGTCGGCGAGAATCCTGACCTGGTAGGGGGCGGCCATCGTCGCGTTGACGCCCGGTGCAGGCTCGCGCGATCCCGCGCTGTCACCGGGGTGTCGGACGTACACCTGGAGGAACTGCTTGCCGAACCCACCCTCGAATCCCCAGGGGTTCGTCGGTTCGGTGGCCAGCGACGCGACGAACCGGTAGGTCGATCCCTGTCGGTGAACAGTCAGCCCAGTCAGATCGAAGTCACCGTCGTTGAACACGTCCCGCGTGGGGTAGGTGTACTCGCCGGGACCGTGGTCGTCGCCGACAGGGTCCGACCACTCGGCCAGCAGATCGACGCCCACAATCGAGAGTGCCTCCTCGCAGCGCTCGCTGGCGTTGCGTTTGGGCACCGAGACGACGACAGTGTTCTCGCCAGCCGTGATGGGAACCTCGACCTCGAAGGAGTCGTCTTCGACGACAGGCTGGATGGTTTCGCCGTCCGGCGTCTCGATGCGGACTGAGTCGGCGCCGGTCGTCCCGGTGATCGTCGTTGTGCCGACATCGGCCCGCTCCGGGGCCGAGACCGACAGCCGCGGACAGTAGGGCACGTCGGCGTCGGCAGGGACGAGCCGCATCGCGTGGCCGCCGCCGTTGGCCATCGAGACCTCGACCGCCTCGCCGGCAGCGACCGGGCGCTCTTCGATCGCGACGGCTTCGGGGTTGTCCTGCAGGCTCGTTTCGGGCGCATCGGCGTAGATCTCGGCAACGTAAGGACCGTCCGTCAGGAAATCCAGTTCGAGTTCGAGCGTTCGGGCCTGGCCGGTCTGGGTGCCGACATACCAGACGTGCCCCTTTCGGCGTGCGATCGAGACGTACTCGCCGAGCGCTGCGTCGACGACGCGGGTCTCGTCCCAGCTCGCAGGCACGTCCTCGATGAACTGGAATTCGGGCAGCAGGTCGCCCGCGTCGTCAGTGTAGTTGTTCGGGAGATCCGCGACCATCTGCAACCCCGAAAACAGCACCGGATAGTGCGACAGCTGTCGGGCACGAGTAGTGTTGACGTTGTGGCCGTCGTCGGTCAGATCGAAGATGCCGGGCGTGTAATCGACTGGGCCTGCGAGCATCCGGGTTTGGGCGACGTGGACGCTGTGATCGGCCGGGAGTCCACCAGTGAAGTTCTGGTATTCCATCCCCTGGACCCCTTCGCGGGTCATAAAGTTGGGCCAGGTCCGGCGCTCGCCGGTGGGTTTGATCGGCTCGTGGGGATTGACCATAATCTCGTGTTCGGCAGCGGTCGCGACCATCCGCCGGTAGTGGTTGACCGCCCACTGGGACTGCTGTTTCTGGCCGTTGTGGAAAGGGGGATTGACGTAGCCGTTCTTGACTGCCGGAATCGACCACTCGTTGTACTGAGCGAAGATCGCGGCCATATGCTCGTCGTAGCGTGCGGCCTGGGCACCGGTCTCGTTGTGCGCGACGAAACGTACGCCGCGCTCGGCGCCGTATTCGAGGACTTCCTGCAGATCGAAGTACTCGGTCGACTGGAGGAAGTCCTGGTCGTCGAAACCCTCGATCCCGTGGCCCCACCCGACGTTCCAGCCCTCCGCGAGCAGGTTCGGGATACCGTGGTCGGCACAGAAGTCGATGTATCGTTTGGCGTTGGCAGTGGTCGCGCCGACGCTGTCGCCGGGAGCCCAACTCGATTCTCCGATGTGGATCTCCCACCAGATGCCCACATACTTGCCCGGGTCGATCCAGGAGGGATCCTCGATCTTCGAGGGTTGGGCGAGGTTGATGATCAGGTTCGACTCGATGAGGTCGCCGACGCCGTCACCGACCGTGACCGTCCGCCACGGCGAGACGTGGGGCGCGCCGGCGCGAACCTTGGTGGTTCCGTCAGGCCAGGTGACCAGGTTCGCACGGAACCGGGTGTCCCCGTCGGGACTGAGCCGCATCGCGGCGAAATCGGTGAGATCGGCCTCGTGGATCGAGAGTGCGGGCCCACCGTCGGGAGTCATCGTCATCGGCGTGTTCGCGTCCCCGGCCTCGCTGATCGGTGTCTGGGCGATCCGATGTTCGTACTTGTTGGGATCGTCGTGATACCACAGCGCTCGGCCGTCCTCGGCGACGTCGAAGGCCGTCCGCTCGTCGACGATCTCGAAGTCGCCGTCTCCGTGGATCGTATACCGGAACCCGACACCGTCGGGAAACGCCCGGACCGTGACTGTTACCGGCCGGTCGCCGTCGAAGGACATCGCAACTTCGTTGTAGCGTTCGCGGATCTCGCTGTAGCGGCCCCACGGCGGCTCCCAGGTCCGGTCGACGCTGTCGGTCGCCGTACCGGTCACCGTCGGATCCGTCCCGAAGGTCGTCCCGTCGGCGAACGCAAGACCCAGCGGCGAGTTCTCGATGACGGCCTCGCCGTCGCGTTCGACGCGGTAGCGCAACTGGTCGTCGCTTGCGTCGAGTGTCACTGACAGCGCACCGTCCGGTGAAGCGACCGTCCAAGAGTCCGGTGTCCGGCCCGTCGTCAGCGGCTCCTCGTAGGTGATCTGCTGGCCGACGGCATCAGTCCGCGCCACAGCGGGGCTCGGCAACTGCGAGGCCACCCCTCCGGCGACGAGCGCCCCGAGAAAGGTGCGCCGACTCGATGATGGTTCCATTGCTGTCGTCTGCTTGTCGGTCACTGGTGAACGTTCCGATACGATGGCGACGGTCGGTGCCGGGGGAGATTTCGACAGGCTGGCACCGACACGGATGGACAAACGACTTAGTGTGTGCCCACCTACTGCAAGGTATGGCGGACAAGCCACAGTCCGGGGAACTCTTCGGCGTGCCGTACAACTTCGAACGACCGAGCCTGAAACGGCTGCTCTCGTCCTACTGGCAGCCCGGCGATCGGATGCTCGTCGAGAAGCCGTTCGGGGTCGGTTACACGCTGAACCTCGCGAACTGGCGGTCCTGGATCGTACTGGCTGTCGCCGGCCTGCTTGTCTATCAGGAGACCAGCGGCGACGACGACTACGAGGAGACAACAGACGAGGAGCCGGTCGAGGTCATCGTCGACTGATCGGACGAACGTCTGGACGTTGGTTTTGCACTGACCGCCGAGATATAAGTATCCGAAGGACGACAAACAGCCGTATGCGTCGTCGAAGGTTTCTCACCGTGACAGGGGGATCGATTGCCGCCCTCGCGGGTTGTATTGGCGATGAGACGTCAAGCGAGACAGAGACGAGTTCGCAGACCCCTACCGACACGGCTGCAAACACGTCGACACCGGACGACACCGAGCAGCCGTCGGATGTCGTGTCCGCCGGTGAACTGCTCGTCGAAGATCTGCAAGCCGGCCAATTCGAGTCGGCAGTCGGGCGATTTCGATCGGACATCCAATCCGAACTCTCGGCTGGTCGGCTCGAAGAGATCTGGCTCGGCTACACGGCTGTCGGGGGCTCGTTCCGGGGTGTTACCAACACTGAGGAGACTGTCCAGTCCGGATTCGATGCCGTCGACCTGTCACTGGAGTTCGACCGGGGGACCCACGTCCTACGAGTGGTCGTCAACGATCAGGACGCGCCCGCAGTCGTCGGTATCTTCGTCAACGACGAGTACAACAGACCCGAATACGTCGACCCGAGCGCGTTCCGGGTCGAGGAAACGACCGTCGAGACCAGTGACTGTCTGATGGACGGCAAAGTGACGATTCCCGCAGAGAGCGACAGCGTTCCCGGAGTCGTGCTCGTTCACGGCAGTGACCCGAATGGGGCGGCGGATATGGACCTCACCACTGGCGGATCGAAGCCGTTCAAAGACCTCGCAGAAGGGCTTGCGAGCCGTGGGGTCGCCGTATTGCGGTACGATCGACGGTCACACGCCTGTCCGAACTCGCTTGCCCCCGACGAGTGGACGCTTGACAACATCACCGTGGACGACCCGCTGGTCGCGATCGAGCAGCTCCGGGGAGTGTCGGCCGTCGACGGCGACAGGGTGGCCGTCGCCGGCCACAGTCTCGGTGGGATGGCCGCCCCACGCATCGCTGAACGCGACGGGAACCTGGCAGGAATCGCGATGCTTGCCGCCCCAGCACGGAACTTCTATGAGATCTTCATCGAGCAGTTCGAGCACCTCGCGACGGTCGGCGAGTACGAGTGGGACGCGATGGCCGAGCAATACGAGCGCTGGGACGAGCGCATCGACCGGATCCGGGACGGCGATTACGAGGACAGCGACACCGTTCTCGGGTATCCAGGTGCGCTTTGGACGAGCGTCGACGCCTACGACCAGGTGGCCACGGCCAAAGGCCTCGACACGCCGACGTTCGTCCTGCAGGGCGACCGCGATTATCAGGTCTCCGTCGAGGCCGATTTCGAACGCTGGCAAACAGAACTCGCCGACCGTCCCGATGCCACGTTCGAACTGTACGAGGGTCTCAATCACGTGTTCCAGTACGGTGAAGGACCGTCGACACAGACCGAGTACACGCTTGCGAACCCTGTCGATCAGTCCGTCGTCGAAGACATCGCATCGTGGGCAACCCAGCTGTGAGACGCGAGACGAGCGAGCCTCAGAAATCACTCAGTTTCGCCTGCAGTCCGGCGACCAGTTCGGACTTCCGTCGCAACGCACCCAGCGAGACCGGTAGTTGTTCGGTCACGCCCGTGATGGCCGCCCGGAACGTCTCAGTTTCCCCGTGCTGGTCCTCGAAAGCGTTGCGGACACCCTCCCGGACCTGCCAGACGCCGACGGGCGCCCAGTAGTCGTCGGTCACTTCCCGGAGGACGAGACATTTCGCCTGCCTGTCCCGATCGTGGAGATGCTCAAGCACGCCCAGTCGGGAGGCGTAATAGGCGCCGGCGGTCTCCTCGACGTAGCCCGTCCGCCCCTCGTAGCCCTCGTGGGCGCTGGCGAGGTAGTAGGCCTCGCCGGCGGGGTTCCAGACGCTGTCGGGGGCTTTCATCTCGACGAGTTCGAATTCCCACTGACCGGGCGTCAGGACGATCCAGTAGCGGTTGCCCATATACTCGTTGTACCACACCTCGGTCTCGCTGAGAGTCGAGGCGTTCCGAATGCCCCCGCGCAGGTACTGCCCGACGGTATCGTCGACGGCTGTGATCGACCACCGCGTCGGGACCAGTCGTCGGTCACGCCCGCGACCGAGCGCGCCGGCCGAGAGAATCGTGTTGATGTCGTAGACGTCGAACCCCCGCCGGTAGAGGTAAGTCATCGCGCCCTCGGCCTGCCAGTCGTCGTCTTCCAGCGTCTTCTCGACCGGTCGGGGGACGTGTGGATTCTCCGCGAGGTCGGCCGACTCGGCGCTGGCGCGTGGCCCGGTCGGGGCCCCCACGTCGTCCAGCGAGAGGTCGATCTCAGGTTCGCTGTCTAGCCCGACCTCCACGTCGACGGGATGGTCGGCGATGGCGACTTCCCGCTGGACGCCGACAAACCCGTCCCAGACGTCACGCACGTCGACGTTGGCCGACCGCGTGGAGTTGAGCAGGCCCGTCCGGCGCTGGAGGACATCGGAGACGCCCAGCCCCTGCTGGTACCACTCCCCGGAGGTGGCGAAGTCCGCGGCGTCGCCGTCAGTGACCGGCGAGAGCACCCCTGTCGAAACGTTGGGATACGACGACCGACCGACGAAAATCTCGGGGGCGGTCGCACCGAACAGCGAGTCGCCGGAGACGGCCTGCTGGAACTCGCGCTCGACCTCATCGAGGTAATCGGTAATCTCGTAAGACTTCTGTTCGGCCAACCGGCGCTTCTCGGCGGCCTCGTCGCGCTGGAAGTCCTCGATGAAGTCGTCCAGTTGCATTCGTCGGCAGTATGAGGCTGACGGTCAAGAATGTACCCGTTGCTGTGCGCAGCGAGAACCGAGAAAGGGGAGACCCTAGCTGTGAATCCCCATCGCTTCGATCTGTTCCTGATAGCGATTGCGGATCGTGACCTCAGTCACCTGGGCGACGTCGGCGACTTCTCGCTGGGTCTTTTTCTCGTTGCAGAGCAGAGAGGCGGCGTAAATCGCGGCGGCGGCATAGCCGGTCGGGGATTTGCCCGAGAGCAACCCCTGTTCGGCAGTCTCTTCGATAATTTCGTTGGCTTTCGTCTGGACTTCTTCCGAGAGATCAAGTTCAGAACAGAAACGGGGGACGTATTTCTTCGGGTCGACAGGTTCCATCTCCAGGCTGAGTTCCTGGGAGATATAGCGATAGGTCCGGCCGATCTCCTTGCGTTCGACTCGTGAAACCTCCGAGATTTCTTCGAGGCTTCGGGGGATACCCTCCTTCCGACAGGCGGCATACAGTGCGGAGGTTGAGACACCCTCGATCGAGCGACCGCGAATGAGGTCATCGTCGAGTGCGCGCCGGTAGATGACCGAGGCGACCTCCCGGACCGACCGGGGGACCCCAAGTGCCGAGGCCATCCGGTCGATTTCGCTCAACGCGAACTGGAGGTTGCGCTCGCCGGCGTCCTTGGTGCGAATCCGCTCTTGCCACTTGCGAAGGCGGTGCATCTGGCTACGTTTCTTCGAGGAAATCGAGCGGCCGTATGCGTCTTTGTCCTTCCAGTCGATGGTCGTCGTGAGACCCTTGTCGTGCATCGTCTGGGTGGTCGGCGCACCCACACGGGATTTCTCCTGTCGCTCCTGATGGTTGAACGCACGCCATTCCGGACCCGGGTCGATGTTCCCCTCCTCGACGACGAGTCCGCAGTCATCACATACCAGTTCACCCCGATCGTCCTTGACAAGTTCGTCCGACCCACACTCCGGACACTCCTGAACGGCTTCCTCTTCCGCGTCTGTTTCCGTCTCGGACTCGCGCTCCCGCTGACGGGTAGACCGTGTCATCGCACTTTTATAGTAGCATTTTCTCCCAACTTAAATCTTTGGCGCGTTGCAAAATATGACCGCAATGAAAGGACAAAATTCGGTAGTGCCCGTAATCGCAACCCGTAAGCCCGTTCCGTTGTGAATGCGTCTCGAATGCCGGTCATAGAGTGTGATCCAGAACGCGCGCAGGAGCGACTAGAGGCAGCCGGGGTGGCGATTAAACCCGGAAATACGGATCACGAACGCTGGCGCGCGCACCACGGCGGCGCGACTGCGGTCGCCTACGACGGGAAAGTCGTCGTGCAGGGCGACGACCCCGAGCGTCTCGCCGGCCTACTTCGTGATCACGGTGGTCGGGCACACGCGTACTTCGACGGCGCATCGCGGGGCAATCCCGGCCCGGCGGCGGTCGGCTGGGTCCTGTTGACCGGTGAGGGCATCGTCAGCGAAGGCGGGAAACGGATCGGGCGAGCGACAAACAACCGCGCCGAGTACGAGGGGCTGATCGCGGCACTGGAGGTGGCTGCCGATTACGGGTTCGAAGAGGTTCGGATTCGCAGCGATTCGGAGCTGGTCGTCAAACAGCTTCGCGGGGAGTGGGACACAAACGACCCCGATCTTCAGGAACGTCGCGTCCGTGCCCGAGAACTGCTCACACAATTTGACTCGTGGTCGATCGAACACGTCCCGAGAGAACTAAACGAGCGCGCAGACGAACTGGCCAACGAGGCGCTCGACGGTGACTAACTCCCAACGCGACACGGAGCGATTGTAATGGCTGAACTACCGGACGACGTTGTTGCGGAAGCCGAGCGATTGACACGGCTAGCCCGCCGAGCCAGCGGCGAGGAGGCGGCAGCGTATCGGCGTGACCGCGACGAGCGACTCGCGGAGTACGGCTATACGGCTCGGATCCGCGAGGAAGACGACACGCTCGTCTGCTATCCGACTGAGTGGCTCGACGAGGACGGACAGGTCCGGACAGAGTGGATTGAGGACATCTCACGTGGTGTCGAGCGACCGCTGTCCGGCCCGGGCGATCCCGATGATTGGGACGCCGTCGCCACACACAATCGCGACATCGCCGCTCGTACCGCTGAGAAACACGGCGAACCACACGGGGAGACGGCGCGGGCGCTGGCCGCGTTCGCGAGCAACCATTACGCGAAGCCGATCGAAGCGCTCACCGAGGCAGAACTGGCGGAGTTTCGCGAGGAGTATTTCCCGCGCAACGCCTGGCCGAGCGACGAGCAACGCGAGACGCTGTCGCTCTCGATTACATATACGAAACAAATAGCCGAGAAGAGTGGTTAGTTCGCTCGCTCGATCCGCTCGCGCAGGTCGGCCGCTCGATTCTCGTCTGTCGCGATCTTCGAGAACTCCCAACCGAGCTGGTCGAGCAGTGCCTCGTAGCCGTCCTCGGTCAGTTCATACTGGTTGGTCCGCTTGTCCAGTTCGCTTTTCTCGACCAGACCCATATCGACGAGGTCGTCGAGGTTCGGGTACAGGCGGCCGTGGTTGACTTCCGAGTCATAGTACGACTCCAGTTCGCGCTTGATCGCGAGTCCGTATCGTGGTTCCTCAGCCAGAATGACCAATACGTTCCGCTGAAACGCCGTCAAGTCCTTGGTCACGCCAGGATCGTTCCGTACCGCTTGTGTCTCTGACATAGTTAGTTGAATGTCACCAGGACATTTAACCCTTATTAACTCTATTTTCCGTCCCGGTCGTTTTCGAGGCTTTCCGAGGGGATAACAACCGTATCGGTCGTATCGAAGGACTGTAATATATCTTTCGTAGTAGTGACTAGCAGTCGTCGCAGCGTCGGACCCACACCCCGTAGGGACTCCTGTCGAAAGGACTTTTTGGCCGCTACCCGGAGATGCAGTTGATGACGAACCTCTGGGAAGACCTCGAAACCGGACCGAACCCCCCTGAAGAGATCTATGCCGTCGTCGAATGTCTCAAGGGCGAACGAAACAAATACGAGTACGACAAGGACGTTCCTGGCGTCGTACTGGATCGGGTGCTGCACAGCAACGTCCACTACCCCAGCGACTACGGGTTCATTCCCCAGTCGTACTACGACGACGGCGATCCCTTCGACGTGCTGGTGCTTGTCGAAGACCAGACGTTCCCCGGCTGTGTCATCGAGGCCCGCCCGGTCGCGCTGATGAAAATGGACGACGACGGCGAACAGGACGACAAAGTCATCGCCGTCCCGACCGAGGACCCCCGGTACGACCACATCGAGGATCTCGAGGACATTCCCCAGCAAACGCTCGACGAGATCGACGAGTTCTTCGCGACCTACAAGAACCTCGAAGAAGGCAAAGAAGTCGAGACGCTCGGCTGGGAGGACAAGCAGGCCGCTTTCGACGCGATCGAACACGCCCAAGAGCTCTACGACGAGAAGTTCGCGTAGCGACAGTTCGTTTTCGCCGTTTCGTTCGCACTGTCGAGTCACTAGTACCGGAAAGACTTGTCATTCCGGCTTCCGTTGGGTATCGTATGTCCACACTGTTCCGGGTGCGGCCGACCGTATGGCGGCTGGGCACAGCCGGATTTATCAGCCTTCTCGGACTCGTGTTGTTCGTCGCAACGATCACGCATCTCATTGCCCTCCAGGGGCCGCTCCCGGGACTTGTCGTCGCCGGTGTCGGCGCGCTCGTTGCGGCGATCCTCATCGCTGCGGGATTTCTCCTGTACCGGGCGAATCTCACCGGCGCTCATCTGCTCCGGATCGCCGGCTGGGCGACACTCGGGACGGTGTTGCTTGGCCTGGTCATTACGCTCATCGTGTTTGCGGGTATCGATCTGCCGGTCTACGCCGCGGCGACGTTGCTCTCGGTGAGTACGTTCGCTCACGTCCTCATCGGTGTCCGGGACGTGCAGCGGATCCGCGCCGAAGAACTCGCCCGGCAACGGGAACAGCTGGCCGTACTCAACCGGATCGTGCGACACAACCTCCGGCAAGTGGCCCAGCGCCTGCTGGGGGTCGGCGGCCGCCTTCCGTATGCTGAGGACGACGCGCGGGTTGCACTCGGGGACGACATCGAGGAGATCGCGACGGATCTCACGGAGATGAACGAGATGTTGGATCGTAGCCGTGCCGTCATCGATGCCGACCGGGCCGAGGAGTCAGTTCTGAACCTGACACAGACGATCGAAGACGTCGCCGCGGAGTACCGCGATGCGCATCCGGACGTGGCCGTCAAGACCGACTTCGGCGGGGAATATCACGTCCGCGGCGGGGATCACTTGCGGGACGCGCTCGTCGAACTTGTCGAAAACGCGATCGTCCACGCCGAAACGACCCCGCACGTCACCATCGCGGCGAGCGCGCGTGAGGGACGCGTTATCGTTGAAATCACGGACCGAGGGCCAGGGATTCCGGAGAGCGAGCGAGCAGTGATTATGCGAGAAGCCGAAATCGACCAACTCACGCACAGCCAAGGGCTCGGACTGTGGTTCGTCCGATGGGTTATGGACACCTACGACGGTGATATCGAAATCGAATCCGATCGATCGGAGGGTACGACAATCCGTCTGGAGTTGCCCCGCATCCAGCCTTGAGATCCGATCCGTTCTCGCCTGTCATTCTTCCCAGACATTGTGGTCGCTGTTGATATGAATTATGAGTATGAGTAATTATATGTGCGTACAGACCGTTTGTTCGACTACAATGTCGTCTACTCGTCCACCAGCGGGGATGGACCATCCGACGGTCGTTCCCGAGCAGCGTCCGGAATCAGGGCTCGATCACGTGACGGTCGTGCCAGCCAACTACGACCCATCGGTGGACGACAACGGGCAATAGTTTCCGATTTCTGGAACGAAGTCGCTAGAAGAAGCTTCTTGTGCCCGTCGCCGGTACCGAGAGGTATGGGACTATTCGATCGGATTCGCGGTGACGACGGCCCCCGCGTCGCGTTCTTCGGGATCGACGGGGTGCCCTACAGCCTGCTGGCTAAACACGAAGAGGAGTTCGAGAACCTCGCTGCGATGGCGTCGGAGGGGAGTGCCGGCGCAATCGACAGCATCGTACCACCGGAATCGTCGGCCTGCTGGCCGTCGCTGACGACTGGCGTCAACCCCGGGGAAACAGGCGTCTACGGCTTCCAGGACCGGGAAGTCGGCTCGTATGACACCTACGTCCCGATGGGGCGGGACGTCCAGGCCACCCGGGTGTGGGACCGCATCGAGGACGCCGATCGGAACGCAACAGTGATGAACGTCCCCGTGACGTTCCCGCCACAGCGGGACGTCCAGCGGATGGTCTCGGGCTTTCTCTCGCCCGCTGTCGAGAAGGCAGCCTACCCCGACGAACTGCGAGAATATCTCGAAAGCAACGACTACCGGATCGACGTGAATGCCAAACTCGGCCACGACGAGGACAAGAGCGACTTCCTCGAGGACGCCCACGAAACGCTCGATAAGCGCTTCGAGGCGTTTAAACACTACATTCAGGAGGACGACTGGGACCTATTTTTCGGCGTCTTTATGACGACCGACCGAATCAACCATTTCCTGTTCAAACATTACGAGCAGGACGGCGAGTACAAAGAGGAGTTCATCGACTTCTACCGGACGGTCGATGACTACCTCGGCCAGCTTCGGGAACTACTCGACGACGACGTGACGATGATGGTGGCCTCCGATCACGGTTTCACCAGCCTCGAATACGAGGTACACTTCAACGAGTGGCTCGCCCAGGAGGGGTGGCTGTCCTACGCCGATGACGACCACGAGGAGCTGGGCGACATCGCCTCGGAGACGACGGCGTACTCGCTGATTCCAGGGCGCTTCTATCTCAACCTGGAGGGGCGCGAACCCCGCGGGAGCGTCCCTGAGTCCGAGTACGAGGCAGTCCGATCCGAACTCAAAGCCGAACTCGAAGCGCTGGAGGGGCCGGACGGCAACCCGGTCGCGGATCGAGTCGTCACCGGAGAAGACGCCTTCCGTGGCGACCACGACGACATCGCGCCCGACCTCGTCGTGGTCCCCAACCACGGTTTCGACCTGAAGGCGGGCTTCAAAGGTGGCAACGACGTCTTCGGTGTCGGGCCGCGCAACGGGATGCACAGCTTTGACAACGCGACGCTGTACGTCGATGACCCCGACGTGAGGATCGATGACGCCGATCTGTTCGACATCGCCCCGACGATCCTCTCGCTGATGGACATCGAGTACGACCGGACGGAATTCGACGGTCGCAGTCTCGTCTAGCCGGCATCACACGCCGTTCGCTCGACGGTGTCGTGTTCGTGCCCGGCGATGTCGAAGACGACTAGCGGTTCGGACACAGGTGTATTTATACTTCGACCGAGATATTAGAACCGATGGCGGACGTTTCCCTGGATCTCGATGCGGCGATGATCGACAATCTGCGCCGCGAGGCCGACGAGCACGGCTTCGACGACATCGACGGCTACGTCGAGTGGCTACTCGGCCATCGTGATACAGTGCTTGACGAACACGACGTCTGGAACGAGCCCCCTGGCGCTGTCGACCCTGACGCCGATCTGGGGCAGTCCTCTGGCCCGTCGCTCGATCCTGGCCGTTCCGGCGAAGCCTCGCTGGAACCCGACAGCACGCCTGCGCCTGAGGACGCCAGTGCTGAGGACACGTCCGATTCGGACGCCGAAGAAGACGGTGCTGACGACGACGACGTCGCCGCGGCACTCGAAGAGATCGAACTCGAAGACGACGATACGGAGTGACTGGTCGGTCGAATCGCCCACTATGTCTGCTTAAAACAAGTCGTCCAATTGCTCGTTCGTGAAGGCGTCGTCGGGATCGGGCGTTGGTTGTTCGGCCTGCTCGTGTGCGTCACGAGCGCGCTGGAGGAATTCGTCGATCCGGTCCGATCGCTCGACACCGCCAAGCAACACCAGCGACGCCAGTCGCTCGCTATCGAGCGGGAAGTCACCGCCGCGGACTTCCAGACTGCCGGTCTCTTCCTCGACCCAGTTGCGCGCACGTTCGACACCCTTCCGGGAGATGCGGTCGGGATCGCCGGCGACGACGAGCAGTGCCGTGTCGGCCTCGACCGCATTCGGGAGGCTCGTTCCCGCAAGCAGCGCATTGCGTGTTGCCGTGATGATGTTGTTGACGTTGTCAGCGCTGTCTTCGGCGGCCGCCGCCGAGGCGTAGCCGATCGAGGCAATCCCGCCGGGTCGGAGCGTGTTGATGACCTCGCTGGAGTCGACGACGCTCTCGCCGACGCCCTCGACGACTTCGCCCGCGGCGAGCAACAGCCCCACGCACTGGGCGATGTTCTGATTGATCGTCTCGAAACCGGCCTGGATGCTCTCCTCGTTGTCGTGCCAGGCGTCGTTGTCGATCAGGATCGTCGCGTCCGCTTCGCGTGCGACCGTCTTCAGCGATCGGCCGGCGTTGGCCTGATAGATCGCACCTTCGTCCCGGCCTGGCAAGACTCCGAGCACGTAGATCGGGATGTCGTAGATACGCTTGAGCTCGCGGGCGAGCATCGGTGCACCGCCGGATCCAGTTCCGCCACCGAGACCGGCGACAATCACGACCCCTTCAGCGCGAGAGGTGATGCGCCCGTCGAGTTCGTCGATCACTTCCGTCGAACTCTCACGCATAATCTCCGCACCGAGTTCGTTGTCCCCGCCGACACCGTGGCCTTTCGCACGGTCGCGTCCGATCAACTGTGTGTCAATATCGAGAGCGTGGAGATCAGCCTCGGCGGAGTTGACCGCCAGCGCCCCCTGTATCGCGTCGAATCCCATCTCATAGTCGTGTTCGGCGAGGGCCTGGGTGATCTTGCCGCCGGCTTGACCGACCCCGATCAGGACGACCTTCATACACGCAGGGTCGGCACACCACGTAATCAACGTTTGGTCCGTTCTCCCGATGCGGCGTTACCGAGTGCTGCTGGAAGGGGACCTCCGACTGGGGCCGGCCTTTGGTGTCACTGGTGTACAGCGCCCGGCACTTGGGACGACGAAACGATATATGAATGTTTCGACAGCTTGCACGGTCGTTCGAGCACGGCCCCGTATCAAGGGGATGACCAGTGAAAATCGAGTTAGCGATGGAACAGACACTCTCACGCCGGCAGCTCCTGGGCGGGACGGCGGCCGCACTCGCGTCGGGCACCGGGGGGTGTCTCTCGACGCTTCCGCCGCTGGGCCAGCGGATCCGCTACGGACGTATCAACGTCCCGTCGTCGGGGCCGCCGACCTACAGACGGTGGGTCCCCGCTGATTCGGCCCGCCCCGACGCCGACACCGCCGCCCCGGACGAAGTGATGTACGGACACCCGGGTCCAACCGGGCGCGAAGATCTCGGACGGTCGATCAGGTTCACCCAGCCGTTCCACGTCGGCTGGTCGGACTACGTCGGAATAGAATACACAACCTACGACGAGGCGCTGCTCAACGGCGCGGGGTTCGTCGGCGAGACGACGGTCGACCGGGACGATGTCGCCTCGACGCTGGCCCAGACTGGATACGAACGAACCGATACATACGACGGCTACACGCTGTACACGCGGTCGGACATTCCGCGGGCGCTTGCGGTCGGCGACGCGGCCGTCGTCCAGGCCAGTAGCGACACTGTAGCCGACGCTCGGGCCCACGTCGAGGCGACGGTCGACGCCGAAGCGGGGCGGGCCGAGCGCCGCCATCAGGCCGACCCGGCGTTCAAGAGACTCTCGGACCTGACCGGCGCGCGGCCGTTCACGTGGCTCGGGGCGAGCGGGATCGAGCTCGGCGACCCAGTCATCGGAGCGTCCTCGGCCACTTTCGACGACGACGCAATCTACTACGTCTGGGACGAACTGTACGCCTCGGCCGACGCGACGCCGTCACGGAGCGAGGTCAAACAGTGGCTGGAGGACCAACAGCGGCCGCAGTCGGCGATGCTGACCGACATCGAGACCGACGGGGCTGCGCTGACAGTCGAGATGCGGCTGCCGGGCGAAGAGTTCGAAGCCAGGACAAACAACGAGCCGTCGCCATACGTCACCTGGGGCGTCGACCACGACGCCGAGGCCGGGCGGCTAACGTTCCGTCACGAGGCTGGTGACGCCGTCGACATCGAAGCGCTGACGCTACGACCTGAAGGCGGCTACAGAGGGAGTCCGCCGTTCGAAGGGAGCGGGTCGTTCGGCCCCGGTGACGGCGTCACGGTCGAACTGACCGACGATCCGGCCAACAGATACCAGATCGTGTGGGGGCCGACCGACGGGGGCACGTCGACGCTCGTGCAATACGACCTCGGGGGGAACGAATGAGTCGACACGGTTTCGGTGCTGGATCGAGAGGAGGGGAGTGTGAGTGACGAGTCCGACCTCGAAACCGTCGTCGGACTGCTCGACGACGAGTACGCACGGGCGATCCTCACCGCCACCTGCGAGGAGCCGCGGTCCGTCTCGGAGCTCAGCGAGGAGTGTGAGAGTTCGATGACGACGATCTATCGCCGGGTCGAGCGTCTCTCCGACGCGGACCTGCTCACCGAAGGGACCCGGCCCCGGTCGGACGGCCACCACGACACCGTCTACGCGGCGAACCTCGACCGCGTCGAGATCCGCCTCCGGGACGGTGAGCTACGGTTCGAGTTGGACCGTCGGAGTGCGGACATGGCCGACCAGCTAACACGGCTCTGGGGGCGGTTCTGAGATGCTCGAGCCGTTCAGCACGGTCGAACTGGCTACGGTCGTGTTCGCGACGCTAACCTCGATTCTCGGCATCTTCATCGCCTACCAGGCCTACCGTGGTCTCCGGCGTAACGACAGCAGGCCGATGTGGTACCTCTCGACCGGGCTGATCCTGCTGTTCGGGGTGACCTACGTCGTCTCGTTCGTCGGCCAGGCGCTGATCACACTCCGCGTGCTCGAGCTGCCCGCACAGGATCTCTTCCGACTGATGGTCCGGATCCTGCAGCTGTCTGGCGTTGCGATGATCGCCTACTCGATGCGACTGGCAGCCGAACAACGCACGTCGCTGTGATCAGACCACTTCGTCGACGACGTCCTCGACCGGGATCTGGTCCTCGTCGCCACTCGCCATATCCCGGACGGTGACTTCGTCGTTGTCCAAATCCCGCTGGCCGACGATCAGGACGTGCCGGCCGCGTCGTCGAGGGGTCGACCGAGTGCTGTCAGTGATTCGATTTCGTAGTCCGGAGTCACGTCGAGGTCGAGGTCACGGTTGTGTCGGCGTCGGACGAGCGCCGAGTCGAGCCCGGCTCGCTTCGCCGCGTGGACGTCGCTCTCGCTGTCGCCGACGTACAGGCCTGACTCGACGCCGAGGTCGGTCAGTGTCCGCTCCAGATAGTACGTGTTTGGTTTCTTTCGTTCGAGACTATCGATCGTCTTCGGACGGCCGTAGAAAGTGTCGAACAGCGGCTCAAGGTCGAAAAACTCCAGGACGAACGCAATCGTACTGTGGTGGTTGTTGCTGACGACGCCACGAGGAGTAGGGAGGTCGGCGAGAACCGAGACGTCGTCGTATCGCACCCGGTTGGCTTCCCGGAACGCTGTCAGCTGCGACCGTTCGTCGCGGCGCTCGCGGGCCTCCCAGAACCGCTCGGGGTCGATGTCGTACTCCCGACACAGATCGGCGAGTCCGTCGACGGTCACCCCATCGACGACCGCCTCAACGTGGTCGGGGTCGGGAGCGTCCACGCCGACCGCCCGGAAGGCCTCGCGGGTCGCCTCGGCCTGGGTGTCGCGGGCGGGCGGTTCGACTAGCACCCCGTCGCTATCGAACAACACCGCGTCGTAGTCGATCATAAGGGAGTCCTACGAAAACCCGACTCGTCCGTGTTTCGGTCACGTCCGCGAGTCAGTCACGGACTTCGTCGACGACGTCCTCAACCGGGATCTGGTCCTCGTCGCCACTCGCCATATCCCGGACGGTGACTTCGTCGTTGTCCAAATCCCGCTGGCCGACGATCAGGACCGTCTCGGCGTTGATGCTGTCGGCGTACTCGAACTGCCCGCCGAGGCCCCGATCAGCCAGATCGGTCTCGACGACCAACCCGGCCTCGCGGAGGTCGCCGGCGAATCCGAGGGCCTCCTCGCGCACGTCGTCCGAGACTGCCGCCACGTACACGTCGGTCGACAGTTCTTCGGCGGGCCACTCACCTTCCTTTTTCAGGAGTTCACGAGTGGTCGAATAGCCGAAAGCAAAGCCCACTGCGGGCACGTCCTGGCTGCCGAACAGGCCCACGAGGTCGTCGTAGCGACCGCCGCCAAACAGGGCTCGGAGTTCCCCCTCGCTGTCGAACGCCTCGAAGACCAGGCCGGTGTAGTACGCCAGCCCCCGGACGATCGACAGATCGAGCTTGCAGGCGTCGGCGACGCCGTACGACTCCAGGGCGTCAGCCAGGTCGGCCATCCGCTCAACCGCGTCTTGGGCAGCCTCGTCCTCGGGCGCGAGCTCGCGTAGGCGGTCGATCTCCTCGGTGATCGGCCCCTGAATAGCGGTGAGTTCGTCGATGCGCTCGGCCGACTGATGGGTGACGCCCGTGTTCCGGAGTTCGGTGAGGAACTCCTCGCGGGAGAGTTTTTCCTTGTCGTCGATGACGCCCATAGCCTCGTCCGTATCTTCTATCCCCTCGGCTTCCAGCAGGGCGTCCAGCAGAGTCCGGTCGTTGATCAAAAACTCGACGCGATCGGCCACGCCCAGTCGCTCGTAGATAGTCGCGGCGACGGCGATCACTTCGGCGTCGGCCTCGACGCTCTCGATGCCGAAGACGTCGATGTCAGTCTGGAAGAACTCCCGATCACGCCCCTTCTGGACGTTCTCATAGCGCCACCGTTTCGAAGTGTCGTACCACTTGATCGGCGTCTTGAGGTCCTTACGCTGCTGGACTAGGCGGGCGCGTGTCGGCGTCTGTTCAGGTGTGAGCGTGACTGTGCGGCCACCTTTATCATCGAAACTGTACGTCTGATCGAGGAGTTCCTCGCCAGATTTGATCTGATAGAGTTTCTGGCGCTCGACAGCGGGCGTGTCGATTTCCCGAAAGCCGAATTCGGCGGCGGTGGTCTCGACGACGTCGATGACGGCCCGCCAGGCGGCGAACTCCTCGGGGTACCGATCGTAGAATCCCTTGAGGTTCTCGATGTCAGTCATTGTCTCGTTGTGGTCACGGCAGCGACATAGGGGTTCGGAAACGAATCTGCCGCCGGTCGCCCACAGGGTGCTTGCTAGCTATAGTGTCACGCGGACCGTTCTATATCTGTTACACACCGGTCGTATGGCTGCGTACGATCATAGCGGGAAATCGTTCCAAAGCCCATATCATACTCCGGGTATCTTACGTGAGGTATTTGTGCACCCTGGGGTGCCCGATATATCCACGAAGGTATAGCCGGCAGTATCAGCATATCCGCCATATTTCGACTCGGAGAGTGACTCGGATATAGAATAACTTTATACGGAGTGTTATATTGTCTCTGTTAATGGTCGTTGTAGATATAATTACCGCGCTGTTGAGCATCGGGGTGACGATTGCCGTCATTTCGTCGGTCGCGGTCGGGTACGTGGCGTTCTACAACTACCGGACAGCAATGACGGGACTTGCCGGCTTCGCCGGCGGTTCTCTCCTTGGGATCGTCACAGCTTCCGAATATGTCGTGGTTGTCAGTGGGGTCGTCGGTGCGGCCGGTGGCGTCGCTGCGGCCCGATATCATCCTAGAGGGGGTTCACTCGTCACTGCCTGGGGCTTTGGCGTCGGCATCGGGGTTCTCCTGGGTTTGATCTGGTCACCATTGGCTGGCGCTGCTGTCGGCCTTGGTCTCGGTGCTGGCGTCGCCGCTCTTGCCTGGCGATTCCCCCGGGCGGCGCTCGTTCCTGCAACAGGTGCCGTCCCGATGCTCGCATCTATCGGGCTCTATGTCACGTATGCAGCGATCGCTGGTGCAGACGTGCTCAGTGGACTAGACGATTCCACACAGGCGCTGGCTATCGTGGCGATGTTTCCGATCCTGTTCGGTGTCATCGCCTACATCGGCCAGCCGTACTACGTGCAGTACTCCCGCCGTGTCCCACCACTGTGGCCCGAGCGTCTCCGTCGGCTGTTCGGCGACGAACCATACGAGGGGTCCCGCGGGATCCGCTGTCAGTCGTGCGGGGCGATCGGGGATCCAGGCCACGAGCGCTGTCACGCCTGTGACACCGTCTCGAACTACACGTCGGAGTATCTGACCAAGCTAGAGGATGCCACTGCTCCCGATGACGCCGTGGCGGTGAATATCGCCTGTCCGCACTGCGGTGAACGCCCCATTGAGGAGGCGACGCGCGCCTATCGACTTACCGGGCTCGTGTTGCTGTATCGCTGGCACTCTGTCCGGGTGGTTGGCTGCCATAGCTGCGTTGCCAGCCGGCTCCGCTGGACGGCGGCCAAGACGATGGTCTCGGGATGGTGGAGTATCACGACGTTCTTCGTCAACCCGTTCATCATTCTGTGGAATCTGGGCCGAAGCCTATACAGCCGCGGACCGACTGACACACTCGCCACGGCACTGGCAGAGTCCGGTCTGCCTCAGGACTGGCTCACCGACCGCGCGGACTTCGACCCAGATGAGGACGCCGGCGACGAACTACTCGTCGACGCATTGATCCAGGTCGGCTGCCGAGTTATGTTGACCGATGGGACGGCCTCGCCGTCTGAAGCGGCAGTGATTCGGGATACCGTCGTCGATGCCTTCCCCGATTACGACTCCGCGGAAGTCGAGTCACGGATCCAGTCGGCCGCCGAGCGAGACGCCCCCATCGAAGTCGTCGTCGAGGGACTATCGACACTGCTGACGCGGCCGGCAAGAGAGGCAGTCCTGGCTCTGGCAGCCCAGGTTGCAGCCGCCGACGGCGAGCTCGACACCGACGAAAAGCGGCAGTTCCAGACATTGGCCGACGAACTCGATGTCGATCTCGATCCCGCAGCGGTCGCGACGACCGGCGGCATCAGTGAGTTCGTCGACGATATCTCGTCCGCCTAGTCGGTTTCACCGGTCAGTTGGCCGTTGGGCCCGATATCAGCGTCCTATGGTTAGGCCTCGCCGGTGACGTCGCCCTCGGCCGGATCAGGACCGCAACCGCTCGATCACACCCATCACTTTGTCCATCGACTGGCTCGTGAAAAAGGTCACCAGCCGCTCGCTCTGATTGTACACCGACTGGAGTTTCCTGACTTTCTCCAGGTCCCGCTGGGCCTGCTCTCCGTCGGCCTTCTCTAGCTGTGCGACAGCCGAATCTAGTGCCCGCGACATAATCTGGATCTCACGGCTGATCTCGCGCTGGAGAAACTCCTGGAAGATGTGCCAGAAATCCGTCTCGGCCTCGAAATAGGCCTTCTTGCCCTCGCCTGGGATCGACCGCCGGTGGACGAAGTGATAGCGTTCCAGCGCCTTCATCGCGGTACTCACCGTCGATTTGGCGTACTCACTGCGGTCGGCCAGGTCGTCCATACTCATCGGATCCTCGGCGAAGAAGAGAATGCCGTAGAGCCGACCGTAGCTCCGCTTCAGGCCGTAGACGTCCGCCGACCGTTCCAGCGCCTCGATCACTTCTTCGCGCGCCTCGACCACCGCATCGTCGGTCTCGCCCATACCAGATTGTGAGTGCCGAAAGAACTAAATCGTTTCGTACAGAATATTCAGTATATGCCGAATATAGAGAACAGCGTTCGCGACGGCAGCGCGGACCTCGCCAACGACCTCGTGTTACAGGCCGAGGGAATATCCAAGACCTACGAGTCGGTCCTCCCGTTCGTCGGGCGGACGGTCGAGGTGCTCGATGGCGCAGGCATCGAGATCGAGTCCGGCGAGATCGTCGGGATCGTCGGCGAGAACGGGTCGGGCAAGTCGACACTGATGCAGATCCTCGTGGGTGCGCTGAGCGCCGACGACGGGTCGGTATCGGTCGACGGGACCGTCGGCTGGTGTCCCCAGGAGCCACTGCTGTACGACCGTCTCACAGTCAGAGAGACCTTCCGGCTGTTCGGGACTGCCTACGGGATGGACGACGAGGCGATCGCCGCGGCTCGCGATCGCTACGCCGACCGGCTGGGATTCGAGCAGTTTCTCGACTATCGCGTAGACCACCTCAGCGGCGGCAACCGCCAGAAAGTCAGTCTCAGCGTCGCACTGATGCACGACCCCGACGTGCTCCTGCTAGACGAACCCTACACCGGCTTCGACTGGGAGACCTACCTCGCGTTCTGGGAGTTGACCGAGCAACTGACCGAACAGGGGACGGCGATCGCGATCATCTCTCACTTCGTCAGCGAGCGTGAGCGCTTCGACCGGATCGTCGAACTCTCCGACGGCAAACTGACCGATGTCACCGACGCGGACGTGACCGCCGACGGGGGTCCCGGATCCGGCCAGGCCGTCACCGACGGGTCGAGAGCGGGGGTGAACGCCGGTGACTGAGGTCGGCCGGGCCGACCGAATCAGGGTCGGCGTCGATGCGGCCGTTCGATCGTTCCTACGGGAGCCAGCCCAGGTGGCGGTCCTGCTCGTGTTACCGCTGGTCGTCATCGAGGGGTACGGCTACGCGATGTCAGCCTTCCCGGAATTCCCGTTTATGCAGATGAGTGCCGAGACGATGGGGCGCCTCAACGGGGCTATCTACGCTGTTGCCTTCCTCTCGGGCGTGCTCGGGCTCTTCCAGATCATCAGCGCTGTTCAGGCTGACGAGCGCCTGCAGCTGTGTGGCTACTCTCGGGGGGAGTTGTTCGTCACCCGGCTGGCGACCGTCGTGGCTGCGAGCCTGCTAGTAGCGGCTGTCTCACTCGTTGTGCTGGCCTATACAGTCACGATCGAGGCACCCATAATCGCATTCACCGCTCTGGCGGCCGCGGCGCTGGTGTACGGGCTGATCGGGATGCTCGTGGGTGCGGTCCTGCCGCGGGCACTGGAGGGATCGCTCGTGTTGGTCTTCCTGGTCGACGCCGACGACTTCCTCTCCTCTGGGATGGTCGACATCGACACGGGCGTGATCGAGGCCTTCCCGCTGTATCACCCGCACAACTTCTTCCAGACGGCTGTCGACGGCTCGCTGGCCGGCGGCCACGCCCTGGCGACTGGCGCGTACCTGCTCGCGTTGCTTGCGGTGGTCGGGGTCGTCTACGTCCGTCTGACCGGAAACGGGGGTGTCCTCGGTGCGTAGCGTCGCCCGCATCGGCCGGGCCTTCGAGATGGGGTTGCGCGAGTACGCTCGCACACCCGTCCTGATCGCGCTCTTGCTGTTCCTGCCAGTCTACTTCGTCGGCATCTTCGTCTACGTGTTGCCGGCCTCCGAGGTGCCGATCACTGTGCCCGGCGAGGGCCAGCAGATCGTCGCGACCGCCGAGCTGTACGGCGTGTTGCTCGTCCCGCTGCTCTCGGCGCTGATCGGTGGTATCGCCGGTATGTTCCTGATGCAGACCGCGAGCGACGCCGACAACCGGCTCGTGCTCGCGGGGTATCGGCCCGTCCAGGTGATCGCCGCACGCTTCGGGCTGCTCGTCGTCGCTAGCGCCGTCGCGACCGCGGTCGCGCTGGCCGTGCTCTCGGTCGAGTTCGTCCCCAAATCACTCTCGGTCTTCGTTGTCGCGAGCGTCCTCGCTGGACTGATCTACGGACTGGTGGGCGTGCTCGTGGGGTTGGTGCTCGGACGGCTCGGGGGCGTCTACACGATGCTGTTTCTCCCGATGCTCGACGTGTTCTTCTTCCAGAATCCGATGGCCGACGAGAAACTGTGGCTCGCGGACTATACGCCGGGCCACGCCGTTTCCGAAATAGCGGTCGACGCCGGCTTCTCCGGGACCGTCGGGTTCGAACCGTTCGGCCAGGCGCTCGGGGCACTCGTGATCGTCGCGACCCTGGCGATCGCAGCGTTCTACCGGGCGACTCGCGTGCACTGATCAAACGCTCGGGAGCGGCTGGGTCTTCAGGACATCACCGACGGTGTCACCGTCATCTAGATAGCGTCCGCAACCGCGGTGTGGTCGTGGCCGCAGTCGTGTCCTGAAGTTCGCGTCAGTCCCGACTCGACCAGTCGAAACGGCTATCCGACTGTCGACAAAATAGCTGTGTATGGACGCGTTTCAGATTACGCTCGCCCTTATGGGTCTCGTCGGATTCGTCATCCCCATTTTCTTTATCATCGGCCAAGATACCGAGGGTTCGGTCACCGATCCTTCCATCAAAGAGATGGAGCAGCGCCAGCAACGCGACCGCGAGGAATAACGGCACCTGCCCAGTCAACGGTACCGGCGTGATCTGAGACACCGAAAGCGGCTCGACGACACGGACATCAGAGATTTTTGGCCGACTCCGTTGTGTCCGCCCCACAATGCTGTCAGCCACCAGTGGCTGAAGCTGTCGGCTGCCGCTGTAAGGGGTCGTGCTTTCGCAGGTCGTCAGCGACATCTCCGACGGGGGTACTCCCGCTGACCGCAGTATTTTCGCTACGTTTGCACTTTTTCGTCTGATTTCTTGAGATATTGATTTGCTACTTCGCCGAGTGTGGCTATTTATCCTCTCGTAGCTGGCCTCCAGTGTATTCGGATGTCTCATACCCCCTTTTTGAAGACAAAATATTTTCAATAGTCCGGTCATTATGTCGAGCACAGATATTTACCCACTATGCCAGCGATGAACACCGCAACATTCGAGACCGACCTCAGTCTGTTCAAATACGACAATCTCGAACAACTCCCACCGGAGTATCGGGGTCTGGACGAGTCCGAACGGACCGACCGCATCGAGACCGCTCTCGAGGCCCTCGGTGACGACGTCGTCATACTGGGGCACAACTACCAGCGCCGTGAGATCATCGAGCACGCCGATTTCATCGGTGACTCCTACCAGTTGAGCAAGCAGGCCGCCGAGTCAGACGCCGAGTACGTGATTTTCGCCGGGGTGACGTTTATGGCCGAGTCGGCAGATATCATCACCGACGACGGCCAGAGCGTCATCCTGCCGAGTATGGAGGCGTCCTGTCCGATGGCCGGGATGGCCGAGGCGTTGCAAGTCGATGCCGCCTGGGACGAACTCACTGCGGCGACTGACGCGGATATCGTGCCGATCACGTATATGAACAGCTACGCCGATCTGAAGGCCTTCTGCGCCGAGCAGGGTGGACTCGTCTGTACGTCCTCAAATGCCGAGCAGGCCTTCGAGTACGCGCTCGATCGCGGGGACAAAGTCCTGTTCGTGCCGGACAAACATCTGGGGAAAAATACCGCTCACGCGATGGGACTCGAAGAGGACGTCGCCGAATGGGATCCCTGGGACCCCGACTCGCGTGACGCGAGCACGGTCGTCGACAACGACGTACTGCTCTGGGAAGGGTACTGTCAGGTCCACGAGCGCTTCCGAGTCGACCACGTCGAGGCGGTTCGTGCGGAGTATCCCGACGCCAACGTGATCGTCCACCCGGAATGTCGCCGGGAAGTCGTCGAGGCCGCCGACGAGGCCGGATCGACCGCCGACATCACCCGCGCTGTCGAGGAGGCCGAACCCGGCGAGACGTGGGCGATCGGCACCGAAGTCCACCTCACCAATCACCTCCAGCGGTGGCATCCGGACGTGAACGTCGTCCCGCTGTGTGGGGATGCCTGTATGGACTGCAACGCGATGCGCCAGATTGACCCGAACTACCTGACGTGGGTCCTCGAAGAGTTGGTCGAAGGACGCGAACACAACGTAATCGAGGTCGATCCAGAAGAGAAACAACTCGCGGAACTGGCACTCGACCGGATGCTCTCGATGGGGGATGCTGACGATGAATGAACACACAACCGACGTACTCGTGATCGGGTCCGGGATCGCCGGCTGTGCGGCTGCGCTTGCGGCCGCCCGCGAGGGTGCCGACGTGACAATCGTGACGGAAGCGACTCGCCCGGAGGGTGCCTCCTCGTGGTGGGCACAAGGTGGCATCGCCGTCTCGAAAGACGACCCCAAGCAGTTCAAACAGGACATCATCGAGGCCAGCGACGGGACCGCCGATCCTGCGGCCGTCGACGTGCTGGTCGAGCACGCAAACGACGCCGTCCGTGACGTGCTACTGGAGACGCTGTCCGTCGAGTTCGATCGGGTCGAACCCACTTCGAGAGACGACGAACCGTCGGAGCCCGTGAATCGCTCTGACAGTGCGGGAGGTTCGTCGATGGACGGCCACCAACTCGATTTCGGACAGGAAGCGGCCCACAGCGACGAGCGGATCCTGCACGTCGATGCCTCCACCGGGAAGGCGATCCACGTCCCCTTCCTGAATTACCTTGCTGACCACGAAGCGGTCGACATACGCGAGGACGCCGCCGCACTGGAGTTGCTCCGCCACGAAGGGCGAGTGTACGGCGCGATGATCGAATCCGGCGGTGAGGTCGAACCGTTCTTCGCGGGTGCGACAGTGCTCGCGACCGGCGGTATCGGCGAGCTCTACCCGAATTCGACCAACCCCGCCGGGATGACCGGTGACGGGATCGGGATGGCCGCACTCGCTGGCGCGGCGATCACCGATCTAGAGTACGTCCAGTTCCACCCGACGGTCTGTACCGAGGCCGACGAGCAGTTCCTGGTGAGTGAGGCCGTCCGCGGTGAGGGGGCACTCCTGCGAAACGGGGACGGCGAGCGGTTTATGCCCGACTATCACGCCGACGCCGAACTCGCGCCCCGGGACGTGGTCGCACGTGCAGTCGAAACCGAGCGCGACCGGACCGGCGAAGTCAGACTCGACGTCAGTCCCCTTGATTTCGCCAGGGAGTTCCCGGACCTGGCCCGGCTGTGTGAGGACAACGGTATCGACTACCGGGAAGGGATCCCGGTCGCGCCGGCCGAGCACTTCCTCTGTGGTGGCGTGGCGGTCGACGACTGGGGTCGAACGTCGCTGGAATCGCTCTATGCGGTCGGCGAGACGGCTCGGACCGGTGTCCACGGCGCGAACCGTCTGGCGAGTACGAGTCTGCTAGAAGGACTCGTCTGGGGACTGCGCGCGGGAGCGGACGCCGCCGAATCACGCCGTGACGACGAAGTCCGAACGATCGAGCCGCCGGAGCTACTGAATCGCGATCCCGACCTGCCCGAGCAGTTTGCCCGCGAGAAGTTCCACCGCCTGCGACGCGTGATGGACGAGTATCTCGGTCTCGAACGGACGCCTGGGGACCTCGAGCGTGCCCAGGGCGTCCTGCGGCGGCTCAAAGGCGAAGTGGATGCGTATGCTCGCACGCGAACCTCACGGTCGCTGTACGAACTCCGCCACGCGACGATTACGGCACTGTTGATTGCCCGGGCTGCCAGCGAGAACACCGAGAGCCTCGGCACCCACCATCTTGTCTCTGAGGCAAGTGCGGACTGATAGTATGCTCACCGACAGCAAAATCGAATCCTGGCTCCGGGAGGATCTAGGCCATCACGACGTGACGAACGCGGTGCCGGGCGAGACTGACGGCCGACTCCTCGCGAAAGAGCCCGGCGTCGTCGCCGGACTGGACGCCGCTCGTGCGGTCTTTGAATACCTCGGCGTCGACGTCGAGACGCCAGTCGAATCCGGCGATCGGATCGAACCTGGCGGCGTCGTCCTCCGGACAGACGGGCCTGCCCGCGAGACGCTGCGGGGCGAGCGCGTCGCAGTCAACGCCGCCGGTCACGCCTCGGGCATCGCGACGCAAACTCGCCGGGCAGTCGACGCCGCTCGGGAGGTCGAGGATAGCGTCCGCATCGCCTGCACCCGCAAGACGACACCCGGCCTCCGGGGAATCGAGAAGCGGGCGGTCGTCGCCGGTGGCGGCGACACCCACCGGCTGGACCTCTCGCATATGGTGATGGTCAAGGACAACCACATCGCCGAGATGGGACTAGAAGGTGCGATCGAGCAGTTCCGGGAGCGAGCGTCTTTCAGCACGAAAATTGAAGTCGAAGTCGAGTCCCCGGCTGATGTCCCGCGAGCGGCCGAAGCCGGCGCTGACATCGTCTTGCTGGACAATATGGATCCCGAGACGACTGCGCGGGCCGTCCAGTTACTCCGTGAGACAGATTCGGACGTACTCGCGGAGGCATCGGGTGGGATCACCGTTGCGGACGTGCCCGAGTACGCTACAACTGGTGTAGACGTGATCTCGATGGGGTCGCTGACCCACTCGGCGAGGACGCTGGATCTGTCTTTCCGGACAGGCTGATACCGTTCAGAGCTACTCTTCCTCGAGCAGACCCAGGTCGTCGGCAACGAGGTCGGCAATGCGGTCGGCGATATCGGGGTCGACCTGCGCGACCTGCTCGCCGTCGTGACGGTTTTCGTTGTGCCGCTCCAGTGTGTCGGCCAGCCCCTCTAGGGGAACGCGCGTTTCTGTCCCACACTCCTCGCAAATGATCGGCACTGTTGGGTCCTCGTCAGCCATAGCTCGTAGTGGTACTCTCGCGCCCATCGAAAAACGTGTTTGGATCGCGCGTCGAGACCGTCGTTCGTCGAGCGGTTCATCCCCCGGAAAGCTATCAGTGAAGCCAGTCAGCGTTCTCTGTGCGATCACCAGACAAGCGTCGAATCGTCGGTGGCTGTCGCTGGAATGGCGTAGCGGCGGCTCTGGTCAGTAGACGCGAAACGAGTCGGTATTCCGATAGAAACACACGTCTGTATTGGTCTCGGAAGCCGATTTCGCTGACTGCCCGTCATCGCGTAATCCCTCAGACAGCGTACTCAGCTAGATCTCGTCGCTCACACCCGGGCAGCGTCTGTATCAACTCGAAACGAAACAGCGACATTCAGTCATTCTATCATTCATATAGAATCAGGCAATAGATACAAGTGGGTCCAGTTTGACCTTCGATCTATGCCAGTTCTGCACAGGCACGACACGAGATCAGACACTCGGCCGGACGGTGTCGCTCACGCGACAAGGGACGTACTCGACGACGGAACATTTGGGTTCAAGGACTCACGGGAGTCGGGACAGAGAGCGGTGGAGCACTGATGGTGGGGACGCTCACGCTGGCGGCGCTGGCGGCGACGCCGATCGCGGCGGCCTTCGCACTCCTGTTGGTATTCCGGTGGTCGGCAGCACAGGCGATGGGCGTCGGCTGGATCATCGCGACGGTACTCGGACTGGCCTACTGGCAGATGGACCCGTCGTGGTGGCTCGCGGCCGCGGTCTACGGCGGGTTGTCGGCTATCGACATCATCCTGATCGTCTTCGGAGCGATCCTGCTGATGAACTACCTGGACATCAGCGGGGCGATCTCGACGATCCGGTGGCACTTCGCCGGTATCGCGACCGACAAGCGGATCCAGTTGCTGTTGATCGGGCTGGGATTCGAGACGATCATCGAAGGTGTCGCCGGGTTCGGCACGCCGGGAGCACTCGCTGCCCCGCTGTTGATCGGCCTCGGATTCCCACCGCTGGGTGCGGCCGTGTTCGCGCTGTTCTTCAACGCGCCGAACCCGCAGTTCGGCGCGGCAGGGACGCCGATCCTCGGCGGGGTCAACGCCGTCATCAACGAGGGAAAACTCGCCGAAGCGGCCGAACCAATCACCCAGCCCGAGTTCCAGGCGCTGGTCTCGGGCTATTCGGGCGTTATCACCGGGTTGGCTTTCGCCTTCTGGGGCCTTCTCGGCATTTTCCTGTTGATGTACTGGTTCGGCAACGAACACGAGCGGTCCCTTCGGGGTGCGGCCCGCGCGACCGCACCGGTCGCGCCGTTCGCGATCGTCCTCGGCGTCGTCGCGGGGCTGACCCAGTGGTCGATCGCCTGGTTCGTCGGAACTGAGCTCCCGTCGATCGTCGCCGGCTTCGTCGTGTTCGGGCTCGGCATTGCGATGGCCGACCGTGGCATCCTCGTGCCCGACGAGTCCTGGACGTTCCCGGAACGGGAAAGTTGGTCGGACGAGTGGCTCGGCGGCCTGGATCTGGATAGCATCTCGGGCGACGAACCCGAAAAGGAGATGTCCGTGCTACTGGCGTGGACGCCGTACCTGCTCGTGGGTGTCGTGCTGCTGGTCACGCGCTGGCCGACGCTTGATCTCGTCTCTCGGCTCCAAGAGTTTACCGTCGGCATCCCGGCAGTACTCGGCTACGGCGGACTCTCGTGGCAACTACAGTACCTCTATCTGCCAGGGACGATGCCGTTCATCCCGGTTGCGGTCCTGACGGGGCTACTGTACCGGATGGACGGCCCGGACACGGTCGAAGCCTGGCGCGAATCGTTCCGTCAGATCGCGCCAGCCGCACTGACGCTGGTGATCGTCGTTTCGCTGACACAGATCCTGATCCAGTCGGGTGCCGAACCCGCCAACGCCAGTTTCGACGCCGGGATGATGAAAGCGCTCTCGGAGGCTGTCGCATTCGGTGCCGGCGCGGCACTGCCGGCTGTCGCACCCTGGATCGGTGCGCTCGGCGGCTTCGTCACGGGATCGAACACCGTCTCGGACATTCTGTTCGCTGCGCTCCAGTACGACGCAGCCGAGCAGGTCGGTGTCTCCCGATCGATCGTCGTCGCGCTTCAGAACGTCGGTGGCGGCATCGGGAACATGATCTCCGTCCAGAACATCGCCGCGATCAGTGGCGTGGTCGGACTCACCGGCCGCGAGGGTGACATCCTTCGCAAGACCGTCGTACCAACGATTATCTTTGCGCTGTTCGCCGGCGCAGTCGGGATGGTACTTGTGTACGTCGCCGCTGCAGGGGCCTTCTAGTTCGAACAGACACTCACAACAAGACAATGTCACAGCAAACACATTCCGATGGTGTCGTGGATCCGGTCGTCGATCCTCGCGCCAATTACGATTACCAGAGTACAGACGTCCAGCAGGACCGCCTCGTCGCGGACCTCCGGGCTCGCGTCGACGGCGATGTCCGGTTCGACAGCTACAGCCGACAGCTGTTCGCGACCGACGCGAGCGCCTACGAACAACTGCCGGTCGGCGTCGTCTCACCGACTTCGACGGCGGACGTCGTCGCAGTCGTCGAGTACTGCGCCAGCGAAGAGATCCCGATACTGCCACGCGGCGGCGGGACGAGTCTCGCCGGCCAGGCGGTCAACGAAGCCGTCGTCCTGGACTTCAAACACCATATGGACGAGTTGCTCGATGTCGACCCCGACGCAAGGACGGCGCGTGCCCAACCGGGTATCACAATTGCCCATCTCGATCAGGCGCTCGCAGCTCACGACCTCAAGTTCGCACCCGATCCGGCGTGGGGCGACAAGAGCGTCCTCGGCGGTGCGATCGGCAACAACACTACTGGGGCTCACTCGCTGAAATACGGCAAGACCGACGCCTACATCGAAGCGTGTGAGGTCGTGCTCGCGGACGGGACCAGAACGACACTCGGGTGGGTCGACATCGACTCGCTCTCCGAGCGTGCACGGGAGGCCGAACAGAACGGGTCCCCCATCGAGGCCCAACTGTACGCGGAAGTCGATCGGATCGTCACCGAGGACGCCGAAGAAATCGAGCAGCGCTACCCCGACCTGAAGCGTAACGTCTCGGGGTACAACCTCGATATGCTGATCGAAAACGCACGCGAACGGGGCGAGGTCAACCTCGGGCGACTGCTGGCTGGCAGTGAGGGTACGCTCGCGATTGTCACCGAAGCGACCGTCTCGCTGGAACCGATTCCGAACGAGACGGCGGCCGTGCTGTTGACGTACGACGGAGTGATCCCTGCGATGCGTGACGTCGCCCCGATCCTCGAACACGACCCGTCCGCCGTCGAGGTGATGGACGACGTGTTCCTGGATCTGGCGCGGGACACCTCCGAATTCTCGGACCTCGTCGCGACGCTGCCCGACGGGACCGATTCGACACTGCTGATCGAGTTCTACGCTGAGACGGCCGAGCAAGCCAGAGAGAAAGTCGCCGACCTGCTTGCCGACCGGCTACCCGACCACGACGGGGCGACCGACGCGTCGCCCGACGCCGGTAACTCGGACGCCGACATCTACGCCAGTGACGCGCTGGAAGCCTACGACGACGAGCGGCAGGCGAAGTTCTGGAAGATGCGAAAGGCCGGGCTGCCGATCCTGCTCTCGCGCACGACCGACGACAAACACTGGCCGTTCGTCGAAGACACGGCGGTCCCACCCGAGAACTTGCCGGAGTACGTCGCCGGAATGCAGGAGATATTCGACGAGTACGACACCTTCGCCGCGTACTACGCCCACGCCGGCCCCGGCGTGTTGCACATCCGGCCGTTGTTGAACCTCAAAGACGAGGACGGCGTCGAAACGATGCGGGAGATGGCCGATCAGATCACCGATCTGGTCATCGAATACGGCGGCTCGGTCTCCGGCGAACACGGCGACGGACGGGCTCGAACGAAGTGGAACCGGAAACTCTACGGCGAGGACCTCTGGGAGACGTTCCGGGACCTCAAGTCGGCGTTCGACCCGGACTGGCTGCTCAATCCGGGGAACGTCTGCGGGGACTTCGACCCCGGGGAGAACCTCCGGTATGACGCCTCGTATACCTTCGATGCCGACTTCGAGCCCGTCTTGGACTGGGAGAACGACAACGGCTTCCAGGGGATGGTCGAACTCTGTCACGGCTGTGGCGGGTGTACCGGCGACCAGGACACCACTGGCGGCGTGATGTGCCCGACGTATCGCGCGGCCGACGAGGAGATCACGAGCACGCGCGGCCGAGCGAATATGCTTCGGTCAGCGATGAACGGAAACCTGCCTGACGATCCGTTCGACGACGAATTCGTCCACGAGGTGATGGATCTCTGTATCGGTTGCAAGGGCTGTAAGAACGACTGCCCCAGCGGCGTCGATATGGCCAAGCTCAAGGCCGAAGTGGTCCACGAATATCACCAGCGCGAGGGGACGAGTCTGCGTGATGACCTGTTCGCGAACGTCGAGAGGGTCCTCTGGCTCGGGAGCACCTTCGCACCACTCTCCAACTGGGCGATGCAGGTTCCCGGCAGCGGACTGGTGATGGAGAAGGTCCTGGGGATCGGCAAGGAGCGTGATCTCCCGTCGTTCCACCGGACGACGTTCAGAGACTGGATGGACGACCGCGGCGGGACGCGCGTGCCCGAGTCCGAGGCGACGCGCAAGGCGCTGCTGATAGCCGACCCGTACACGAACTACAGCCACCCCTACGTCGGCAAGGCTGCCGTTCGCGTCCTCGAAGCCGCCGGTGTCCACGTCAAAGTACCCGAGGAAGTGTCCGACAGTGGCCGGCCGGCCTTCTCGAAAAGTATGCTCGATCACTGTCGGGCGACGGCAGAAGAGAACGTCCAGGCGCTGGAGCCGTACGTCGACGACGGCTGGGATATCGTCACTGTCGAGCCGTCCGATGCCGTGATGTACCAGTCCGACTATCTGGATTTGCTCCCGACCGACGCGACTGCGCGTGTCGCAGCCAACGCGTACGGCGTCTCTGAATACATCGACATTCACGAACTCGATCGCAACATCGAGTTCGACACACCCGAGGAGTCGCTGGCCTACCACGGCCACTGCCAGCAGAAGGCCACCCAGAAAGATCACCACGCGGCGACTGTCCTCCGGCGGGCCGGATACGAAGTCGACGCCGTCGACTCGGCGTGCTGTGGGATGGCCGGTTCGTTCGGGTACGAGGCCGAGCACGTCTCGATGAGCAAGGCCATCGGATCGATCCTCTTCGATCAGCTCGACGAGTCGCCGGCCGAGCAGCCCGTCGCTCCCGGTGCGTCGTGTCGATCCCAGTTGGAAGAGTACGAGGGCGAGCCGCCACACCCGATCGAAAAAGTCGCCGACGCGCTCTAGGTTCACCGATCGGCGAGAAAGCGCCTGAGGCTGGTCGTCGGGCTGTACCCGACACCCGACTGCGCCTCGACGGCGAATCCGCGTCGATCGCCAAGCGATTCGAGCGCGGCCGAGAGTGCCTCGACATCGACAGGTGCGTGAATCCGATACGCGTAGGGCGGGCCGTCTCGCACGTCGACCGCAAGCTTCGGTCGCGCCAGGCGACTATCGTACGTTCGCACCTGCTCGATCGATTCGTAGTCGACAGTGTGAGTCTGGGTGGCCAATTCGAACAGCCCCGCCGCCCCGTCGTCTCGATACCGTTCGCGGGCCCTGTCACCGGCGTCGGGGAGTCTGCCACGTGCCAGCCCGAGCAGCGGCGTCAGGTGCGCGTATTCGACGACGTGCAGGCGGTCGTCGGCGAACAGCAAGTCACAGGCGCGAAGCGGGAACGAGCCGGCAACGGCGAGATGGACGTGCACGTGTACGGCCGACCCCAGTCGAGATGTCCCCCTGGAGTGTGTCATAATCAGTGGAGTGGTCCTTGCGCCTGATCGGAGCCGGGTACAGTGTCTTGGGACGCAAGTTTCGCCCGTGCGGACCGCACCACGACGAACGCGACCACGAGAGCTGCGACAGCAAACAGTGCCAGCCCGCCAGGCTCGCTCGCGAGTACACCCACGTCAGTTTCAAACCGTCCTAATCCGGCCGCGGACGCCCACGTGCCGAGTAACAGGACGCTGAAGTACCCGAAAAACGCCGTCGCCCACCACAGCATAGCGAGCCGGATCCAGCTGGGTTGGGTGTGCTCAGGCAACCGTGTCGTGTTCATAATCGCGAGTAGCGCCGTGTAGGGCCACATCATCAGTCCCGAGGCCGCTGCCCCGACCACGAGCAACTCGAAGGGCTGGTCGAACGCGAACGGAACCGGGAGTGCCAAGACGAGAATCCCGCCGCCAGTGAAGACAGTCAATAGCGTCCAGAATAGCCGCGACAGACTCCATCCGGCCGAACGGCCGTGTAGCTCGTAGACGATGTCGGCACTGTTGCGGACGAACGATTCGACGATCCCGTACTCAGTCGTCAACAGCGCGGTGAAAAGCGCCAGATACAGGAGCAGACCCGGAACGGCCCCGACCTGTGGGACGACCACATCGGTCCACATAGCGATGCCGCTTTCGGCCGTGCCGGTCGCGTACTCCGTGGCGATCGCCATAAGCATCGTCGCGACGGCGACCAGCCCGAGGACGAACGTCAGCAGGTGCTCAAGTTGGACGAGCCGCCACCAGCCCCGCCACCGGCGCATATTTGTCGGCGTCGGCGGAAAGGTGAATCCGCCGCGTCGCACCGGCTCCGGATCGTCGCCGACGACGGGGTTTTTGACCCGACCCTGGTAGCGACCCATACCGTACCCCTTCTCGCGGACCCAGAGGCTTTGTGAGAGGTTGAGATAGCCGCCCGCACCGGCAAAGGCGATGCCACCGAGCAGCAGAGCGATGTCACTTCCAGGTGGAAGCTGGCCGACGCTGTCCACTGTGGTGGGGATCGCCGCAAGCTCGGAGATCGATCCCAGGAGAACGAACAACAGGATCGCGATCAGTAGTGCGGCCGTGACCAAAACTGCCTGGATCCGCTCGACGACGTTGTACATCACTGGCGTCACCTGGTAGGTGAGCCAGACGACAACGAGTAATGCGATCCCAAAGACGCGCCAACTCGTCAAGCCGATCCCGCCGAAGCCGATCGTCGTCGCTTCGACTCCCAGACCGATCGTCCCAATCTGGGCGGCCCCGGCCGCCCAGCCTGGCCAGCCGAGGCTCGCGAACCCGAGCACGAGCAACATCAGCGGCCACACCCTGCCAAGTCGCTCAAACCCGCGAAAGATCGACTCGCCTGTCGCGACGGTCCAGCGCTGGATCTCGGTGTTGAGAAAGAACTGCGTGACGACTCCGAGGAAAAACAGCCAGTAGAGGTCCCACCCGTGGGTAGCGACGAGGAGGGGCCAGAACAGCGTTTCACCACTCCCGAGTGACGCCCCCAGCAGGATCGCACTCGGGCCGAGGACGTGCGACAGCCGGGGGACACGCGGCAGATCGAGCAGCCGGAACCCCTCTTCGTCCTCGCCACGATCGGGCTGGGTCGCCTGCTCGTGTGCGATGTCCAAGTTGTCGTACGCCGTCGGCATATAGGTGCTGCCGTGGTACGTCTGCCCTTCTGAACCCGACAGGTACACGTCTTCATTTCGGACCGATGTTTCGTCGTCCGACATATCGTGGTCTCAGCCCTCGCAGTCGAGTTATCGGTAGGGAGTGGACGGTGGTTATAAAGTCTTTGTGCAGAGGAGAAGACGCGGGAGGTGGCGTCAGCCGCCGAGGAAGTGCCAGATGTGGCCGCGTTCTTCCGGTGGGTCGACGCCAGGTAGTTCCGCCAGTGCCGGCTGGAGGGCGTTCCACCACCCCCCAGCAGTCTTGAACTCCGCAGGGTGGTCGGGATACACGTCGGTCAGAAAGTCGGATTTCTTGGCTTCCGGGTGTGCCCGAAGGTACTCGTAAGCGGCCACGAGTGCTTGCTGTCGGGCTTCGAGGGTCGTCCCCGTCCCCGGGAGATCGACCTGCGTCACCAGTTCTGCAATCGGTGGTGTGTCGCTTTTGCAGTCGGGCTCGCCTTCGATTGGGATCCACCAGACGCGACTCCGGGAGCCGACTTTTCGCGTCCGGAGTACGTCCTGGTCGACGAGTTCGTTGAGCTTGTTGTGTGCGGTGCGGCGAGAACAATCGACGGCCTCCATAATGTCGTCGGCGGTCAGCGGTCGAGCCCGGTCGTCCCGCTGTTTGAATACCGCAAGGACGTCGCTTAGTGGGATCCGCCCGCGGTCTGCAGCCTCAGGTCGTTCCCGCTCGGGGACCATACACGAACCATTGCGTTTCGAGTATTTAAAACCGGCATAAATCCGATAATGACGACCTGATGGCAGCGGTTTCGTTGCCGAACGATCACACGAGTGCGTGGCCGTTGCTGTTGTGTACAGGCGGTTCAAGGCGAGTGTCTCGGGGCCGTGCGGAAATCTCTGATGTCTGTGATGAGCGTTGAACTCCGTCCAACAAACCTGCGAGCGGGCAGAACGCGCGAGCAGATGGCAAGAATCGAAGGTTTCCGAACCACTTGACCCCGAGAGTGAAGCCGACAGTGGCCGACCAACCACCGGGACGTCCCTTGCGTATAGACGGTTCTCAGCGACGATTTCAGCCCCCTTCCAGACCGATCTTGGCCTGTTAGTGTCACTCCCGAGTGGCGTCCAAAACTGCGTAGCTACACCAGTGGACGAGCCGTTGACACTCCGAAAACGAGAGGACGACGCTACGCTTCCTTCTGGTCGGCCCCAGCGACGGCGCGGTCTTTCAGTGTCGGCAGTGCTTCTTTCATCTGCTCGATTTCCTTCTCCGAGAGGCGGACACCGGATTCGATCGTCGTGTCGACCGACTCGCCCGATTCGACGTGAGTGGCCGACGCTTCGAGGGTCCCGTCCGATTGTACCTCAAAGTCGATTTCCAGTGTCGGCTCGCCGGCGGGCGCTTTCGGGATGCCCGAGAGCACCATCTCGCCGAGCTTGGTGTTCTCCTCGGCCGCCTCGGCCTGCCCCTGGTAGATGGGGAACCTGACGCCGGTCTGGTCGTCCATCACGGTGGTAAAGCGGTCGTCACTCTTGCTGATCGGCACCTTCTCGTCCTGGTCGACGACCGGCGCAAAGTCGCCGTCGTGGAGTTCGATCCCGATCGGCTGGGGTGTGACGTCCACCAGCAGCAGGTCCTCCTCACCCGGCAACACGTCGTCTGCGGTCGTGTCTCCGCTGGTGGACATCAACTCGGCCTGGGTCGCGGCACCGAGCGCGACCGCCTCGTCGGGGTTGACCGAGCGCAGCGGCTCCATCCCGAAGTAGGATTCGACCGTTTCCTGGACCTGGGTCATTCGGGTCGCGCCGCCGATCAACAGGACTTCGTCGACCTCTTCGATGTCTTTCTCTGAGCGGTCGAACAGTTCGTCGACCGAGTCGATGGTCTGATCCAGCAGGTCCGCGGTCAGTTCCTGGAATGTCTCGCGACTGAGTGTCGTCTCCAGGTTGTACTCGGGACCGAGGTACGGAATCGTGATCTCGGTCTGTTCGCGACTGGACAGATCGTGTTTTGCCCGCACTGCCGCGTCGTAGAGCCGCTGTTCCTGTTCTGGGTCGCCCGTGACGTCGATGTCGCCGTCCTCACGTGCGATCTCCGCGAGGTGATCGACGATCCGTCGGGTCCAGTCTTCGCCGCCAAGTTGGCGATCGCCATCGGTGTTTTTCACTTCGATGTGGTTGTGTTCGAGGTCGATTTCGACCAGCGTCGCATCAAAGGTGCCGCCGCCGAGATCGTAGACGAAGACGTGACGGCGTTCGTGAGCCTCCGCTTCGGTGGCGTCGCTGGTCTCCTGAAGTCCGTATGCCAGGCAAGCCGCCGTCGGCTCGGTCATAACGTGTTCGACGTCGATCCCGGCGATCTCGCCGGCACTGCGTGTGGCCTGCCGTTCGGCGTCACCGAAATAGGCCGGGACAGTGATGACCGCCGAGTCGACGTCACGGCCCAGATAGGCCTCGCCATCGGCCAGCAGCCGTGAGAGTATCAGCGCCGAGATCTGCTCGGGGCGGTACTCCTCGTCGTTGATCTCGACGGCGTAGTCGTCGTCGCCCATATGGCGCTTGATGCGTTGGACCGTCCGTGCGGCCTTGCTGACGGCCTGGTTGGCTGCCGCCTGTCCCACGACAGTCTCGTCGCTCTCGTCGATCATAACGACTGACGGTGTCGTCCGTTCCCCGTCGCTATTTGGAATGATCTCAGGTTCGTCCCCCGTGACGGCTGCGATGGCGCTGTTTGTGGTTCCGAGGTCGATCCCCACTGCGTACCCTTCTACCATACCCCTAAGTGTTCGGGCATCTCCTAAATGGTTTTTTATCGTGTCCGTCCGACACGGGAGCCTTATATGACACCGGCGTTAGATGTCGGATACGGCAGTATGCCAGAGCCCGACCCGGACGCTATCGACTACTACGCGCGGATCGGCGTGCGACCCGAGGTCGACCGCGAGACGATCGAGCACCAACGCAAGCAGGCCGACCGCCGTTTCTCCCCGATGGGGACCAGTCCTGACGCCGACGAGAAGCGCCATATGCGGATCAACGAGGCCAGCACTGTCCTCGAAGACGCCGAGCGGCGAGAGCGATACGACGACCTTCGCGAGTCGCTCGGCCCGATAAACGGGACACTGGCATTCGAGACGCTCTCGACGGACATAATCGACACAGTCCGGGACAGTGAGAACCTACTGGCCCACCTCCGCGGGTTCATCGAAGTCCTCGGTCCGGAAGCCGGCTCTCGGGAGTTCGCTCGGTATCAGAAGCGTATAGAGACACCTGTCCCAGACGTGATCGACGTCACGGAACTGCCAGGCGGCTATTCGGTCTCGGACACCGGGTTCGGACTCGCCGTCTGGAGTTGGCAGCAGGCGGACAGACCCTGCGCGTTCTCGCTATGGGTGGCCGGCGGCCAGCAACTCTGGCGGACCGCCATCCGTGAGCCACAGTCAGTCGACCGACTGGTCGATGACCTCCGGGCGAGTGGTCCGGCAGCTGTCCCGGATGCGACCGGTGACGTCGCTACCGGCGGCTCAATCGATCACGGTGACGGCGCGTCGAGTGGCGACACACCGACGACACAGATCAGCCTCGGCCACCCGAGTTCGGCCGTCGTCGATCGGCTCGACGACGACCAGTCGTTCCCGTCGATGTCCCAGACGGCCTCGTTCGTATCGACGCCGATCGAGCGGCTCCGTGACGTTGTCTCGTATGTCGTCACGACGGGCGGGTGGGCTATTGGCACCGTCGCCGGTTCAGTCGCCGGTGGATTCGTCGGTTCGTTGGTGGCCACGGTCGCGTTGCTGCCGCTGTTGGCCGTACTGCTCGTGATCCAGTCGTCACTGCCGGAACTGTCGGTCGCCGGACTCCCGCTTGTCGACCTCGACAGTCCGGTCGCGTCGCTCGGACTCGTACAGTATCTGACTGTCGGCGGGGCCGCGACTGCCGCCGCGTGGGTCACGGGACGGCTGCTCGTTCCGCGGATCCAGCACCGTCGATCGGCGACACTCCCGCGTGACACCTGGCTTGTGTTCGGCGCTACACTGCTGGCGCTGGCGGGTGCGCTGTTTCTCGGCATCGGACAGTCCGAGTTGGCTCAGTGGCCGGGCCTAGCCCTTACCGGGCTGCTAGCGGCGTTTACGTTCCAGGCGTCGATGGACGTCGGTGCCCCCAGACCGTTGGCACTGCTGTGTCGGTCCGTCGCCACGCTGTCGTTCGCGTTGGCCGGTGCGGTCGCGTCCGTCGTGACTGTCGCTCTCGTCACGTCCCGGCTGTCGCCGACGGCATTTGAGGCCGTTCGCAAAGCCGTCACTGCCGCTCCGATCGTCGATCCAACGCTGTTCAGCGCGGAGAACGCCGAAGTGACCGTCGTCGGGTTCGCCGCGCTAGCTATCGTCCCGCTTGCGCTGACGACGCTGTACAGCCTGGCTTACACCGTCGAATCGGTCGTGCTTCGCGTTCGCTCGTACGCACTCGGATAGTCCAGGTTGACTCGCAACAACCCCTTTTGGGCTTGCCCGTCTAGTAGACGTATGCGACAATCGATACTCGCGGCCTGTGTCCTCACCGTTGTGCTCGCGTTCGCTGGCTGTAGCGGGACCGGGCCCGTCGGTGACGCGACTGACGCACCGTCACCGTCTGAAAACGAGTCATACGCTGTGGTCGTGTTCGACAGCGGCCCTACCGAATATCCCGTGCTCGAAGGAGGGGTGCAACCCGATATAACCACCCCGCCAGTGGGGCGCCACTATGCGACGCTGTTGACCACGAGCGAGGCAGCCGATCGGTTCAACCACAGCGTCATACCTGACAACGCTTCGACGTTCATCAAGGCGACTGACTTCGAGACGGCTTCGCTACTCGTCGTCCAGGCCTATCCGAAATCGTCGGTGCCCGACTACCGTGTCGAGTCGGTTACTCGCGATGGCGACCGGCTACACGTCCGGATCAACGACTCCAGTAACATCGGTACTGACGACATCACTCTCGAAACGGTCATCGTCCGTGTCGACCACGACGGTAACGCCCCTCAATCCGCGACGATCGAGACACAAGGCAACGACACATTCGACACTGACGACGAGGGGACGACAGTGACCGGGACAACGACCAGACTGTCGGCGACGACTCGATGACGGTCGCCATCGGCGCCGGCGGTCGACCGTCCGTCAGTACTCGAATTGCTCGATGAACCCGTCTCGCTGCTCGCGCCAACTCGCGACGAGCGCGTCGATGAACGCGTCGTCTTCGCTGGTTATCGCGTTGTTCGCTTCGAGATGTGCGATGACCTCTCGGACGCCACGTTCCAGCCCGATTGACTGCTCGTAACCCAGGTCCCGCCGCGCCTTCGAGGTGTCGAAAGTCGTGCTGTAGCGGCCGTGATCGACGAGGAACTCCGTTCGGTCCGGCGCGATCTCGACCAAGACGTCAGTCGGGATCTGCACCAGTTCAGGCTCGGGTGCGTCCAGCGCGTCCGCAAGCGTCCGGTAGTACTCGTTCCAGGTCGGGACCGCCTCGGCGGTGACGTTGTAGACCTCGCCGTAGGCAGTCCGGTTGCCCACTGCCCCGACGTAGGCCCCGGCGACGTCCCGCCGGTGAGTGGGACCCCACAGGCCGGTCCCGTCGCCGTGGACGACAATCGGCTCGCCGTCACGGATCCGCCGCAGATAGGTCGTATCGACACCGAACGTATGGCAGAGGTTCCCGTTTCCGTGCGGACCGTAGGTCGTCCACGGGCGGACGATCGTAGCTGCGAACGCCCCGCGGTCGTGGGCCGCGCGGATCGCGTCCTCGGCGGCGGCCTTGTTCGCGCCGTAAGTGCTCGTCGGCGGATGGCGTGGGGCGTTCTCGGTGACGGGGTTGGCATCGACCGGGCGGCGGTACACGTCGACCGTCGAGGTCATCACGTACTGTTCGATTCGGCCCTCGAAGGCCTCGATTACGAGCTCGGCGTCGCTTTCGGAGAAACACAGCATATCGATCACGACGTCGGGATCGGTGCCCGAGACCCGTGCCGGGAACTCATCGCCGAACCGATCCGCCCGGACGTGATCGACCGAATCGGGAAGCGCGATGTCCCGCTCACCGCGATTGCAGACGGTCACGTCGTGGCCAGCACTGTCGAGTTGCCTGGTGATCGCCGTCGAAATGAGGCCCGTGCCGCCGAGGATCAGAACGTCCATACGCGGCTGCTCGTAGCGAAGGGTAATGACTGATGGGGCTGTATCACTTTCACCCCGGTCGCCGAACCCTTAACGTCACGGACGCCAAAGCGGAAGGCGAATGGCGACATCCGAGTCGGCGACGATCGATCGGCCGCTGATCGACTCCGACCGCCTCCAGAAGCGGCGCTACCAGATCGAACTCGCCGAGACGGCGATGGACAACCACACGCTTGTCTGTCTGCCGACCGGGTTAGGGAAGACGACAGTCTCGCTTTTAGTGACAGCACAGCGGCTCCAGGAAGTCGGCGGGACGGCGCTGTTGCTGGCTCCGACCAAGCCACTGGTCTCCCAACACGCCGAGTTCTACCGAGAAGCCCTGGCGGTCCCTGACGAGGAAATCGTTGTCTTCACGGGCGAGGTCAGACCGGACGACCGCACCGAGTTGTTCGAACAGGCGCGTGTCGTCATCGCGACGCCACAGGTCGTCGAGAACGACCTCGTAGGCAACCGTATCACGATGGCCGACGTGAGCCACGTCACCTTCGACGAGTGTCATCGAGCCACCGGCGACTACGCCTACACCTACATCGCCGAGCGGTACCACGAACAGGCGGAGAAACCCCTGGTGACCGGGATGAGTGCCTCCCCCGGCGACGACGAGGAGTCGATCCTGAACGTCTGTCAGAATCTCGGGATTCGGGAAGTCGCAGTGATGACCGACGAGGACGCGGACGTCGACGAGTACACCCATCGGACCGATGTCGACTGGAAGCGCGTCGAGTTGCCAGAGACCGTCATCGAGATTCGCGACGCCCTCCAGGAGGTGATCACGGATCGGCTCACGCAGTTGAAGGAGTTGGGCGTGACCAGCAAGACCCAACCGGACATGTCCGAGCGGGACATCCACCAAATTCAGGGCAAACTCCAGGAGTTGATGAACAACGACCAAAGCGAGGGCTACCAGGGGATGAGCCTGCTCGCGGAGGTCCGGAAACTGCGGACGGCCGTCACCTACGCCGAGACCCAGAGCGTCGAGTCCCTGCGGCGGTACTTCGAGCGCCAGCGCAACGCCGCCCGGGCCTCGGGCTCTTCGAAGGCCAGCCAACGGTTGGTCAGCGAGCCGACAGTCCGAGAGGCGATGCGCAAGGCCGAGAACTTCGACGACCTGCATCCCAAGTTCCGCCAGACTCGGATGCTACTCGCCGAGACGCTGGGCATCGAGGACGGCGAGCGAGTCATCGTCTTCACCGAATCTCGCGACACCGCCGAGACGCTGACGGATTTCCTGAGCGAACACTTCGAGACCGAGAAGTTCGTCGGCCAGAGCGACACCGACGGCAGCGACGGGATGACCCAGACCCAACAGCAGGAGACGCTCGATCGGTTCCGAGCCGGCGAGTTCGAAGTGCTGGTCTCGACCTCCGTCGCCGAAGAGGGGTTGGACGTCCCCGAGGTGGATCTCGTGCTCTTCTACGAACCGGTGCCGACGGCGATCCGGTCGATCCAGCGCAAGGGTCGGACCGGTCGCCAGACCGAGGGGCGGGTCGTCGTGCTCATCGCCGAGGACACCCGCGACGAGGCGTACTTCTGGAAGGCCCGCCAGGACGAGAAACGGATGTACGAGGAACTGGAGGCGCTAAAATCGATGCAAGGCGAGATCGAGGCCGAGCTCTCCCAGGCGAGCGTCTCCGAGTTCGAGACGAGAGCGGACGACCGAAGGGAGTCCGCTGAAGACGCGAGCGGTGGAACCGCGAGCGAGGATGACAACCACAGGGAGTCCGCTGAAAGCGCAAGCGGTGGGACCGCGAGCGGGGAAGACGACCGCAAGGAGTCCACTAAGCAGCCGAGCGGCGATTCCGGGGACGCGCACCCAGACATCGAAGCGTCTAGTGGCGACGGCCAGGCCAGCGGCGACGACTCGGAAGGGGACGGCCAGACGGGACTGGACGCATTCGCGGACCCGACCGAGGACAGAGACGACGCGAGCACGGACACCGGCGGTTCTGGTCCCAGCGAGCGCAGTCCCGAGACCGACGACGATCCGGACGACACCGTTGCCGAGGCCGGAGCCGAAACGGACGGCGAGACCGTCGAGATCGTCGTCGACCAGCGGGAACTAGATGCGACGATCGCCCGGGACCTCTCGAAACGGGAGGGAATCGAGACGCGTCTGGAGACCCTCGAGGTGGGCGACTACGTCTGCTCGGATCGGGTCGTCGTCGAGCGCAAGACCGTCAGTGACTTTCTGGACACGCTGACTGGCGGCGACCGGTCGCTGTTCGAGCAGGTCAAAGACGCCGCCCGCTATTACGATCGCCCGGTCGTACTCATCGAAGGGACAGGCCTGTACGGCGAGCGGAACGTCCACCCCAATGCGATCCGCGGCGCGTTAGCGTCGCTCGCGATAGATTTCGGCGCGAGCGTCGTCCAGACTGACGACGAAGACGACACCGCTGCAATGCTTGAAGTGCTCGCCAGTCGCGAGCAGGAAGAGTCCGACCGGACCGTCAGCGCCCACGGCGAGAAGGCGGCAAAAACGCTGTCGGAACAACAGGAGTACGTCGTCGCTTCCATCGCCGACGTCGGGCCGGTGACCGCTCAGTCGCTGCTCTCGGCGTTCGGCAGCGTCGAGCACGTCCTGACGGCCGACAAGGCGACACTCCAGGAAGCGGACGGAGTCGGCGAGGTGACCGCCGAGCGGATCCGCGAGGTCGTCGCCAGCGAGTATTCACCGTAGGTCGCGCCCGGCGAGCACGCTGGCTGGACCGTTGCCGACCGATGACAGTAGGCTTTTGACCCCAGGACGCACATCTCAGAGTATGTTTGGAGGCGGCGGAGGCGGTCTGAATCCGCGGAAAATGCAACAGATGATGGAACAGATGGGTATCGATATGGAGGATATCGATGCCGAGGAAGTGATTATCCGGACCGGTGAGGAGGAGCTGGTCTTTACAGACGCCGAGGTCCAGCTGATGGAAGCCCAGGGCCAGAAGACCTACCAGGTCGTCGGCGAGCCCGAGTCCCAACCGCTCGACGGCGGCGACAGCGCCGGCGACGGGAACGCGGACGACGCGACGGGCGGGGCGTTCGACGCCCAGGACGTCGAGATCGTGGCCCAGCGTGGCGGCGTCAGCGAAGACGAAGCGCGGGAAGCCCTGGAAGCCAACGACGGCGACCTCGCGGCTGCGGTCGCGGACCTAGAGTGACTGTCCTGCTCGTCAGAGAGGATCGGGAGTACCTCGTCGAGCCCGGTGAGCGCCTGGAGACCGATCTCGGCATCATCGAGGTACCCGACGACCCCACCGCAGGGGACGTCGTCGAGTCACATCTCGGAGAGACGTTCCGGGTCCAGGCGCTTCGCGGTCCCGATCTGTTCGAACACTTCGAGCGCACCGGCGCGCCGATGATGCCCCGCGATATCGGGCTCGTAATCGGGCACACCGGCGTCGCCGCCGGCGACCGGGTGTTAGACGCCGGCACCGGAACAGGCGTGCTAGCGGCGTATCTCGGCCGACTCGGGGCCGAGGTGACGACCTACGAGCGTGACCCCGAGTTCGCCGACGTCGCCCGCGAGAATATGGCGATTGCCGACGTGGCCGATCAGGTCCACGTCAGGACGGGTGATTTGACCGATCACCTAGAAGAGCTGGCGGGCGAGGGATTCGACGTATTGACGCTGGACACGGAGGACGCCGCAGCGGTCGTCGAGCGTGCGCCGACGCTGTTAGTTCGGGGGGGCTTTCTCGCGGTGTACTCGCCGTTCGTCGAATCGACCCAGGACGTCGTCACGGCCGCTCGGGAGGTCGGCCTGACCGAAATCGAGACTCTGGAGACGATCCAGCGGGAGATGGACTTCGACGATCGCGGGTCGCGGCCCTCGACAGCCGGGGTCGGTCACACCGGCTATCTGACGTTCGCGCGACGGCCGTAGCGCCCGGAGCGGACTTATCCGACGGTTCGGAGCAACTCGAACAGCTCCGACCGGAAACTGTCGGGATCCGTCTCAAGATCGATCGCCAGCAACGCTCCGAGATCGGTCGCAGGATACGCACCACCAGCGACGTAAAAGGTTCCCTCGTTACTCCAGACGCCGACCCAGCCTTCGATGGGGAGCGCCTCGCCTGAGTCACGACAGGAGAGTGGATCACGGCCACGATAGCCAGTCAAATGCGCGCGCTCGCCGGTTCGGACCCGGAGTTCGGTCCGGCGAGTTTGCTCAAGGTCGGTAAAGCCGCGATCGCGCAATCGGTCGGCAAACCCGTCCCGGACGCGCGAGCGGACGATCCGGGCGACCATCGACGGAATCGAACCCGGCGGCGACGGGGAGAGTCCGAGTCGCGTCGCAAAGAAAAACCGCCAGGGACGATCACACCCGGCCAGATCAGCGACCCGCTCGCGCAGCCGTTCGTCCCCGTAGACGACGGTGTGGCCGTGGACTGTCACCACCGGAAGGCGGGCGAGCACCTGCTGTTCGGACTCGATACGGACCCAGCCCTGCTCGTGGAGGCGGTCGACCGAGAGGGTGGGTTCGGGAACCGTCACGTCAGTGATCGTCTTCGCGCCACTTGTGTCCACATTCAGTACAGGTCAAAAACCGAGTTTCGGACTCGTCAGCCGCACGAATCTGCTTCATCTCCCAGAATGCGCGGTCGTTGCCACACTCCGGGCAGTGAGCCTCAGTCGTCGGGCGCATATCCTCAGAGCTGACTTCCGAGGTGTCGACGACTTCGCTCTTTTCTTGGCCCTGCGTCGTGACCGACTCTCGGTCGGCGTCCTCGTCACGGGGTTTTTCGGCACCGCAGTTCGAGCAGACCCACACGTCACCCTCCGTTTTCATCATCGATCCACATTCGTCGCAAAATTCCATATCGACGGGTTTGACCGCTGAGAAACTTAAGTACCGTGTTTCGAGCGCCGTGACGGTATCACCGGCGACGGCCGCGTGGGCGTTTGCCCCGCTGATTGCACCGGGAGCGGTCCGACGGCCGCCGTCGCGGTGGTGCCGGCGGACTCGAGCCGCGTTCCCGGTCTCGTTTGTCGCTCTCATCGCGCCGTCGGGTCGTCTCGTCGGCCTGTTCCGTGCGTGCGGACTGAGTTGCGACCGGGTCGGAGGCCCCGTGCAGGTCGTCGTCGGTCTCGAGGAGTCGCTCGAGACGGCGCTCGAACTCGCTCTCGTCGATTTCACCGGTCGAATACTGCTGTTTGAGCGTCTCCACCGCGCTCCCGTCGTCACTTGCCGTGTCACGGTCAGTGGTCGACAGAGCGCGAGTACCGGACAGCAACCAAAGCACACCGACGCCGACGAGCCCCGCGACGGGCAGCCAGGAGCCGAGACTGGTCGCCGTGACGGCGATGAACCCGACGAGTGCGAGCAAAGCGAGGAGCCAGGCGTGGTCCGTCGGGAATTGCCGTATTTCTCTATTCATACACTACTGTGATGGCTACAAAAACAAAACAGCTATGATAACACCACAAACGCCACTATATAGAGGGTATTCGTCTGACAGGGAGTGACTGTAGTGTGGATATTTTGCAGACTCGTTCCGCACGGCCAACGTCAGACGTTCGAGTCCCAGTGCTCGCAGGGTTCCATATCGTCCATATAGCGCCCGTCGTGCCCGCAGTAGGGGGCAATTCCGTCGTCGGTGCGGACGTAGCTGAAGTGCTCGCAGTTACCACAGTACTGGTCGGGCTGTCCGCGGACGGTGACTGAATCGAGGAAGGCGTCGTCGTCAGCGGTGGTGACACCGGCACCGTCACTGGCAGGCTGTGTGGACTGGGTGCGGTTGGTCTGGGTCTGGACCTCGCCGTCGGGCGTCGATCCGAAAAAGCCGATGCCGCCGAGCCCCGGCTGTGGGGTCGACTCCTCGATCAATCGGATGCGACCCTCCTCGGTGACTTCCATCCGAGCAGTCCCGCCTGGGGTCTTGCGCGTCTCGAACGTCGCGACTGCGAGAAACAGACACCAGACGGTCGTGAGCAGGCCAGCGACGTAAACGAGCGTCGTCGCGAGCGTCAACCCGGGGCTGGGGTCGGCCGCACCGAGCCACTGCTCCGGGTAGGCGACGGTAAACAGCGCGACGCCGAACACAGCAACGCTCGCGCCGATGACTGCGGCGGCCCGAGTCGATCGGCCGGCCGGAAGGACGACGAAGCCACCGAGCAGTGCGGCGGGGGCACCGATGCCAGCGAGGATCCCCGCGACCTCGCGAGACTCGAAGGTGTCGAGTCCGAGCGGTTCGCTCAGACCCGTCGTCGCGACGAGGATCCCGCTGACGACGAGCACGGCCCCCACGGCAAACAGTCCGATGCCGAGAGACAGCCGCCGGGAGTCGACGGCCGCAGTTCGGCTCTCGTACACCTCCGTGAGGCTAGTCATACGGAACTGTACGCCAACCAGCATCAAAACTACCCGTCAGACACACGGCAGACACGGGCAACCAGGAGAGAGCCGACAGTCGCTGAAGAAGCCCATACCGACTCCGAAAGTTCTAATCGCTGCGGACTGGAAGGAAGGGTATGAGCGACGACGAGGAGGACGAACCCGCGGTCGAACTCGGTGACGGCCAGGACGTAGCGGGCGTCCCGATCACACAGGTCTCGGCGCGACTGATGTGGGGCATCGAGAAAAGCGACGTGCGGCGTCGCGAGGGCGACACCACGATCCGGACGCCGGACGGACCGCGCGAGCTTGGCGACGTCCTCGATGAGATCGATCGGACGTACTTTGACCAGCGGCAAACCTTCGAGTCAGCCGTCCGAGACGTGATCGGACACGGACCCGTCCCGACGGAGTAATACGGAACCGACGGCCCTAACCTGCCCGAGCGTGTCCGGTCGGGTATGCTTCAGTTCGTGACGGGCAACGCCGGCAAGGTCCGGGAAGCCCGGTCGTTACTCGACGCCGACATCGAGCAGTTCGAGTTCGATTACACGGAGATCCAGAGCCCCGACCCGGAGGCGATTGCGGCCTATGGGGCGCGGGAGGCATACCGCGAAGCCGGTGAGCCGGTGATCGTCGACGACTCCGGGCTATTCGTCGACGCACTCGACGGGTTCCCGGGCCCGTATTCGGCCTACGTCGAGGATACGGTCGGAATCGATCGCGTCTGGGAGTTAGTCAAATCCGAAGACGATCACGGAGCGGCGTTCCGAGCCGTCGTCGCGTACTGTGATGGAACGGACGAAAAGTCAGTCCGAACCTTCGAGGGACGAGTGAGCGGTGAGATCGTCGCGCCACGAGGGGACGGCGGGTTCGGGTACGACCCGATCTTTGAACACGACGGCCAGACCTTCGCCGAGATGGCCCCCGAGAAGAAAAACGCCGTCTCACACCGGGGCCAGGCCCTCGAAACGTTCGCGGAGTGGTACGAAAGCCGCTAGCCGGCCATATCACGTCACTCGAAAGTGGTTTTTTCTGCCGTGGCGGCCCAGAACTGGGTATGCGTGTCAGTGTTATCGGCGGCAGCGACGTCGACGAACAGCACGACGAACTCGCGAGCGACGTCGGCCGTCGACTGGGCGAGCGCGGCCACGAAATCGTCTGTGGCGGCCTCGGTGGAGTTATGACAGCGGTCTGTCGCGGCGCAGTCGAAACCGGGGGACACACCATCGGGATTGTCCCGGGCGAGGACCGGGCCGCAGCCAACGAATACGTCGAAACCACAGTTGCCACGGGGCTGGGCAACGCCCGCAACGCGCTGGTGGTGCTCAACGGCGACGCCGCCATCGCCATCGACGGTTCGACCGGCACGCTCTCGGAGATTGCCCTCGCGCTGGATCGGGGGCTCCCGGTCGCGGGACTTGACACCCACGAGGTCGACGGCCTCGAAGCCGTCGAGACGCCCGAACAAGCAGTCGAGTACGTCGAACGCGAGGCCGGCCAACAGTAACTTCTTGGCGCTGGCGGTCGCACATTCAGTATGGTCGTCGATCGTGACGAAGCCGTGCCACTCGATGAAGACGAGGACGACGAAGCAGATCCCTCGCTACTCGATCGTGTGAAAAGCTACTACCGCAAAGTGTTTTCTCCGGCACGATACTGATCGCGCTGCCGACCTCGTCTGAGGCGGCGATCTGAGTCGCCGTCAGAACACGAACCGTTCGAGGAGCCGACGGACCAGCGACGCTCGCCGGGTCACCTCCGGGTAGACAGTGACAGTCGTCGCACTGCTCTGTGGCGTCGGCGGACGGTCGTCAAGCAGCGCGTGCCGGAGTCGGTGATCAGTCCCGCTTCTGACCACGACCTCCGGCGCGTCTCCGCCCGAGGCCCGCCCGCCGTCGGGGCGGACTGCCCGAGACCGGACAGGGACCGAAAGCGTGTCCGTAAGCTCCTGTTCGAGATCGGAGATCGTCGCCTCGTGGCGGTCAGTGCGCCCTGTTATAGCGGGGTACCACAGTGACAGCGAACCGTCGTTGGCAGCCGCGAGCGTCTCTGCCACGGTGACGGCACGAGACTCGTAGGGGGTGCCGTCGCCGGCGAGGACAACGTGTTCCGGGCTGTCGTACCCGAGGTTGTCTACCAGATGGACGTCACAGGGCGCGTGCCTGACGACCCAGTCGACGGGGTCGCCGACCAGCCGCGAGCGGAGCCGAAGCGGCTCGTGTTCGGTGAGGATCGCGTCCACGCCGTGTTCGTCGGCGACGTTGACGATCGCGTGTTTCGTGTCGTGGCTGACGATCTCTTCGCCATCGATGGTCACTCCGAGTTGCTCGGCGTACTCGGCAATCCGGCGCTCGAACGAGCGGTCGGCTTCAGACTGAACGGTCACCTCGTCGGTCAGCGGGGCCTGGTCCGGGATTTCCTCGAAGCGAACACCGATGACTCGGCCGTCGTGTTGACGGGCGAGGTCGGCGGCCATCTCGAACAGCGGTCGCTCGCGCTCGCGTCCCAGGTCTTTCGTCACTGCGACGAGGACGTCGTGAGGACCGTCGATCGAGTCTGACTCGACGTCGGCGATCGCACCCTGGCCGACGCGTCGTCGGATCGCATCGCGTGCGACACCCTCTCGACTGACACGCGGTCGAACGTACACGAGATACCAGACGACGCTGCCCAGCGTGATGAGGGCTGCACCGGCGAGTGCGATCGTCCCCATCTGTGTCAGCAGGAGTATCCCCGTACCGGCACCGAATATCTGCATCCAGGGGTACAGCGGCGAGGTGAACGCGGGCTCGTACTCGGCGCTGCCCTCGCGGAACGCGACGACGGCGACGTTGATCAGCGCGAACACCATAATCTGGAAGGCACTGGCGAGTTTGGCGATCTCGAGGATCGGGACGAACGCGATCAACACCAGCATCACCGCGCCCGTGAGCGTGATCGAGGTGGCTGGCGTACCGAACCGGTCGCTAACGGTCGACAGCGACGGCGGCGCCAGCTTGTCGCGGCTCATCGCGAAGGGGTACCGCGAGGACGACAGCACGCCGGCGTTGGCCGTCGAAATCAGCGCAAGGACGGCCGCGACGATGACGACCACGACACCGGCCTGGCCGAGCGTCGCTTCGGCGGCGACGGCGACCGGCGTCAGCGAACCGGCAACGGCCCCGGGATCGGTAATCCCGACCATCACGGCGACGACGGCCACGTACAGCAGCGTCGTGAACGCCAGCGAGCCGAGAATGCCCAGCGGGATGTTCCGATCTGGGTCTTCGACTTCTTCGGCGACGCTGGCAACTTTCGTGACTCCGGCGTAGGAGACAAACACCAGTCCGGTCGCAGCGAGCAAGCCGCCGATCCCGTCAGCGAAGAAGTTCGCGTAGTTGGCCGACTGGACACTGGGGGCGCTCCCGGCAGCGAACCAGCCAAGCGCCGCCAGCATCACGACGACGATGCCGACCTGGAGCCGGCCGGTCTGTTTCGCGCCCAGCAGGTTCACCAGGATCAGGACCGATGCCAGCCCGAGCGCCACGGGTTTGAGCGGGAGATCGAGGATCAGCAGCAAGTACGGGACCCCACCGACCAGCGCCAGTGCCCCCTTGAACGACAGCGAGAACCACGTTCCGACGCCGGCAACTGTCCCGAGTAGCGGCCCCATCCCGCGCTCGATGTAGATGTACGTGCCACCGGCTTCAGGCATCGCGGTCGCCATCTCCGATTTCGACAGGGCGGCTGGAACGACAAGCAGTCCCGCGAGGAGATACGCGACGATCACCGCGGGGCCGGCGATTTTCAACGCGAGTGCCGGCAGGATGAAGATACCACTGCCGATCATCGCACCAATACTGATCGCTAGTACGGACGGAAGTCCGAGGTCTCGTTCGAGTTCTTTCATACGGGTACCGCCTGTTTCCTGAAGGTGGTCGACGCCGGGTCAGCCGGCGCGTTCGACAGCGTTGTCGCGGTCGGTTCGTGAGCGATAGCGGGGCCGAAGCGACCGACTCCGCGGACAGAAGACGCTACGGGAATCCGCGCTGTGCTCGCGGGTCGGTTCGGTCGTAGTTGCATAGTTATCGAGGACATTACGTTTGGTGACGGTTCACACCCCAACTATGCAGACGGAACAGCATAAATTCTCGGTCTATATTGACGGATCGTCAAAATATAGACGATAATATCATATTACGTCTCGAAGGATGTAGAACCCGACATACAGATGAACGGTGGTGTCGAGCGTACGAAGGCCGAAACCACCATAGTTGTGCACCCAGTAGAGGGCAGTTAATCAATGAAAGACGGTGAGTTGGACTCAGTGGACCGATCCATCCTCTATTACCTCCAGCAGGATGCGCGACACACCTCTTCTAGCGATATCGCGGCCAAGCTCGATCTCTCTCCGAGCACAGTGCGGACGCGACTCAGTAAACTCGAAGACAGCGGGATCATCCGTGGATACAACATCGACATCGATTACGACGAGGCCGGGTATCCGCTGTACACGAAAATTATCTGTACGGCACCAGTCACCGAGCGGGACGCACTCGCCAAGGCGGCTCGTGACGTCAACGGCGTCACGGCCGTTCGAGAGATTATGACCGGCAAACGCAACGTGTATGTCAACGCGATTGGGCAATCCCACGACGACCTCAACCGGGTCGCCGAGGACCTCGATACGTTGGGGCTAGAGATCGTCGACGAGCAGATCATCCGGGACGAGTACGTCTGCTCGTATCACGGCTTTCTCGACGACGAACTCGAAGCAGAAACCGAATAGCGCTCAGCTGCGGTGGCGTTCGACCGTCGCGCTTGCGACCCGTAGTCCTCGACAGCGCGGGAAAGCGGCCGGGTCGAGGGCCACTCGCGATCGAGCCACGGCGAGAGTTCGTCCGTCGGGAACTCGTGTGTCGCGAACGCCGGAAGGACGACAATATCGAGAGACATCTCACGAGAACCACTCAGTGAACTCACCCTCAATGAGCGTCTCCTCTTGCTTGCGGATGTACTGGGCCTGCATTCCCCAGATCGCCTCGGCAAGCGGAACGCCCTCCTGGACGCGCCGGCGGACGTAGCCGAACTTCCAGCGAGCGGGTGTGATGCGCCGGTCGACGCGCTCGCGCAGCGGTCGGATGTACCGCCGGGCTTGCTCGGCCGACAGCCCCTGCAACTCAAGGCCGTCACGGGCGTGTTCGAACAGTTCGCTGTAGATCTCTTCGACATCGGTCGTCTCGCCGCCGCCCGTGACCCAGACCAACTCAGCGTCCAGTCCGTTCCGCATCGCGTTGTAGAAGTTCTGTTCGGCGCGTTCCCACTCGAGGGTGCGAACCGGATGTTCCCGTCGAGTCAGACTCTCCAGCAGGCCGGCAAAGACAGCCTGAAACGCGACGGCGTCCCGGATCGTCGGCTGGGCGGGTAGTGGCCGGAACTCGATGCGAGCGTTTGCTTGCGAGCGGGTCGCGCCGTCGAAGACGGGACGCACCCACCGCCAGTAGGAGCCGTGTTTGTGTCTGACGTGGGCGAACTGGTCGTCGAAACGCTCGCCACGGGAGACCTCCATCGGGACGATCGTCTCGTCGGCGACGATGGCGTCGATAGCGTCCTCGACAGTCTCGAAATCAGGCGGGAAACAGACTTTCTTCTGGACGGACTCGTCGACAGCATTGAGGACCGACTCGAATACCGAAATGCGATGTTCCATCCAGGCGTCGTCAAGGATCGCGGCGTCGGGTACGTCGTCGTACAGGTCCGGCGGCAAAAACGGCGAGTTGACGCCGAGCGCCAACAGCGGGCCAGCAATCCGGAGCGCATACCGGAAATACTCCGGCAAGTCCGGGGCGTGCGGTACCTGCATATGCGGCTGGATCGACGTGATCAGGCTCTCGGGCATCACCGTCTCGGCGTCTAGCGTGACGTTCGGCGCATCCAGGCGCAGCCCCGAGGGGTAATCGGTGTTGGCCATCGCGTGATAGCGGACGGAATCGGACATATTCGTACCGATGCGGACGCCGTCGGCCTCGACCGAGTCACAGAGATACGAGCGAGCGGTCTCGCCGTTCGGCGGGACGGTCCACATCCCGTCGCTTACGAGCCGAATGTTGTCGGCGCGAGTACGCTCCTGAGCAGGGACGAGATTGGCCTGCAGTTCCTGTTCTTGTGCCGCGAGTCCGTAGGAGTTGAGCGGTTGGGGGCTGGTCTGCATCTCGGCGTTGTGCAAGCCGAGTTCCTTCTCGAAGCCGATCCGTTCGAGCAGTGGGCGAGAGACGCGCTGGAGTGCGTCGGTCCGGTCGTCGACGGCATACAGCTCTAGTTCGAGGCCGACGATCGCCTCGCTGTTGTCGAAGGTGCCGTCCCGGATCTCGGCTTTGAGGCGTTCGGCTTCCTCGACCGCCTGGGCCTGAAACTCCTCGTCGTCGACCGAAAGCGACTCTCTGACGGCGGCCGCGAGCTCAGATGCCGACATACCCACCGATTGCGCGTCCCACGTGTTGAAAGGTTCGGCTACGTCGGGACGACGACCACCGGGCGTGTCGCCGCACTGGCGACGGCGGCCGCAGTGCTACCAAGACCCGGCGTGTCAGTGTCTGGGTCGCCGCGACGCTGACCGACGAGCAGTTCGTCGGCGTCGATATCCGCAGCCAAATCGAGAATCGCCCCAGTGGGGTCGCCCTCGCGCCGTTCAGTCCAGACGGTCGCCGGCGTGAGACGAGCGCGGGCGACGTTGATCGCGTCGCCGACATCACGCTCCGGTGTGTCCGGTTCGGCGACTCCGAGTACCATCACGGTGTCGTCGGCCGTCAGCCGGTCGGCGAGGTAGTCGCAGGCCGCTGCGCTGGTGGAGACGGAACCGCTCGCCAGGAGATAGGTGGTCATACCTGTCCCGAGTGGGGCCAGGGACATATTTGTGGCTGGCAGTGCAACCGCCGGGCGATGGTTCGGTCTGTCCCGGTCTTGGAGGTCCACCCCTCACAGCTGTATCTCTCCAGCGAGAAACTCGCGGCCGTCTGCGAGTGGCTAGACTTCGGCGACCCGGACTACGAGCCGTTACCCGCCTTCGAGTACGAGGACGAGTGGTACCTCGCTGACGGCCACACTCGCGCGTTCGCGGCGTTTCTCGCCGGAGTGGAGCAACTACAGATCGACCGCGAGGAGGCCCTCCGTGAGAAGTACGACTTCGAGGTCTACGAGGCCTGTATCGAGTGGTGCGCTGACGCCGGCGTCGAGACGATCGCCGACCTCAGGGGGAGGATCGTCGAACCCGATACCTACGAACGACGCTGGATCGAACGGTGCCAGCAGGTCGGGTGAAGAGCGCGAGATTTACGTCCTCCCGTCACACAGGAGAGATGTGCGCGTCGAAAACAGCTTCATTCCGGTCGAAGGCGTCGGCGAGACCACCGAACGACGACTCTGGGAGCAGGGGATCACCCACTGGGAGGAGTTCGATCCCGATGCCGTCGGCCCGACGACCGCCGAGCGTATCCAGTCGTTTATCGACCGAGCATCCGACCGTCTTGCGGCCGACGATTCGTCGTTTTTCGCCCGGGAGTTCCCCAGCAGCGAGCAGTGGCGACTGTTCGAAACCTTCCGTGACGGCGCGCTGTTTTTCGACATCGAAACGACGGGATTGGACGCCGACCGCAACAAAGTGACGACGGTCAGTGCACACCTCGACGGGCAAACGGAGACGCTCGTCCAGGGCCGGGATCTGTCCGATGAGACTCTCCGAGAGTTGTTCGCCGACGCCGATCTGCTCGTGACTTTTAATGGCAAACGGTTCGACGTCCCCTTCCTGGAGACGAACTTCGACGTCTCGCTGGCGGACAAGCCCCATCTCGACTTGATGTACCCCTGCCGGCGTCTCGATTTGACCGGCGGTCTGAAAGCCATCGAAGGGGAGATCGGAATCGGCCGGGACCGTCCGGACATCTCTGGGAAAGAGGCTGTAGAGCTGTGGTACCAGTACGAACGCGGTGACGAATCTGCACTGGAAACGCTGGTCTCGTACAACCGCGAAGACGTCGAGAACCTCAAACCGCTGGCCGAACGGGTCAACGAGCGCCTCGAACGGTCGCTACTCCCGGAGACGATATCGATCTGACGAGGCAGTCGGCCCCAAGTTTTCGTCTGGAAGACTGAGAGCAAGCGAGCAACGGCCGTCACGGTCCCCGAGATGGCGACGGCCTGAGAAGGTGCTCGCGACCGGCAAGGAGACCCAGCGAGAGGCCGGTGAAGTGTGCGATCAGCGCGACGCCCGCGCCGGCTGTGACGACTGTCAGGAGGCCGGCAACCCCGAGCACGGCCGTGAGTTGGACCCGCGGGCTGATCTCGATGCCCGCGGCGATCGTCTCTGTCAGGCGGTTGCCGGCCAGGACGTACCCCAACAGCGCGAAAACCGCACCGCTGGCACCCAAGACGGTAGTGTACTGCCCGAAGACGAGCGTCGTGACGACGACCTGTACGACGCCGGCGACGATCCCGGCAGCGAGAAAGAACGCGTAGAAGCGGCCCGGAGACGTTCGTCGTTCGAGGAACATCCCGACGAGGACGAGCCCGAGCAAATTCGAGAGAAGGTGTCCGACACTCGCGTGGGCGAAGACGCTCGTCACCAGCGTCCAGGGATGGTCGGTCAACGGCCAGGCGAGCGCGAAATACCACGGATCGACGCCGACCAGCGCCAACAACACCTGGACGACCCCGACGACGACGGCGAGAGCCGCCAGCGTCAGGGTCGGACTCGACGAATCAGCCATACAGGTCCAACGGGGCGAGCCCGAAAAAATGGGACGGTCGCGGGGATTGTGTCGACAGGATCGTCGCAGATCAGTCGCCAGACCGGACCCGTCGAGAGACCTGCTGGAAGATGTCGTTGCAGGCGTCGCAGTTTGCACAGCCAATCTCGCTGCAGTTGATAGCCTCGCCACAGCGCGGGCACTGTAACCCGCGAGCGGGATCGAGCTCGAAGTCGCAGTTCGGACAGATCATAGGATCACCGCCAGCAGGCCACCGACACCGAAGGCGACGACCCAGGAGCCGACCCACATCAGCAATGCGCTTTTGGCGTCCCGTTCTTTGAGGATCATCACCATCGAAAGGATACAGGGGACAAACAGCGTGATGACGACCAGCCCGACGAACATTTCGGCAGTCCCAAGCGCTAGGTCGGTCATTCCGGCCGCGGCGAAGTCACGCCGGACCAGCCCCAGCAGGAGGACACGGGCGAATTCCTGGGGGAGCCCGACGAGTGTGGTGATCGGCGAGAGTGCACGCTGGATGATCGCGAATCCGCCGAGATAATCGAGCGCCGAAATGGCGACTGCGGTCACCGCGAACAGTGGAATCGCCTCCCGAAGGAACATCTTCGTCCGGTTGTACGTTTTCCGGAGGATGTTTCGGGGCCGGGGCACTCGCATCCGGGGCAGTTCGGTCACGAGCGGCGTGCTGTCGCCGGGAAGCGTCCGGTCGAGGAAGAGTCCAGCGACACCGAGCACAAGCAGGAGAACGCCGACGTAACCGAACCACCAGACCAGCCCCAGGCCGGCGAGCAGCCCCATAATAACTCCGAGCTGGGCCGAGCAGGGGACTGCGAGCCCGAGTAGCGCCGTCGAGATGAGACGCTCACGGCGGTCGCCGACCATCCGAGTCGTGATGACTGCCATCGTCACACAGCCAACACCGACGATCATCGGGACGATCGCCCGGCCGTTCAACCCGATGCGGTTGAGTCCGCGGTCGGTCAACACCGCCAGCCGCGGGAGGACCCCCGAGTCTTCGAGGATCGCGATCACGAAGTAAAACGCAACCACGAGGGGCAGCAAGACCCCGATGATGTACTGGACGGTGATCGTCAGCAGACCGAGGTTGCCGTTGATAAGGAAGAACTCGATCGGTTCCGCCCACGAGGCAGCCGGCAAAAGCCCCTCGACGGCACCCTTGACGAGCGGATTGTAGTACTCACCGAAGACGGTCACCTCGAAGAAGTCGACGACCTTCTGGGCGACGACGACCCCGATGAAATAGAAGATCGCACCCAGCATCGCGAGCGCGATGGGCGTCCCGGTCAGCGGATCGAGCATCAGGTCGCTCACCCGCTCGGCCCAAGACGAGTCACGCTCCTCACGAGAGAGGACGCCACTGGCGACCTCCTCGACGCGGCGGCGTCGATGCCCGTAGACGTCTTCGCGTTGACCGACCTCCGTGAGCGCCGGGACGCCGCCGTCCGCGACGACGTTGCCCGTCGAGATCCGCTCGGCGGTCGGTTCGTCGCCCTCGACGAGCAGCGTCTTTTCGGCGCGTGTGGCCGTGAGGTCGTCGGGCAGTTCGTCGAACCACTGCTCGATCGACGTCGAGTCGGGCGCAGTGGCCTCGGGAACGCGCTCCCGGAGGGTGTCGATCCCGTCACCGTCGACCGCCACTGTCGGGACGACTGGCACGCCGAGTGCCGATTCGAGCGCGTCAACGTCGACATCGACCCCGTCGGCTTCGGCCTCGTCCATCATATTCAATGCGACGACGGTAGGGATGCCCATGTCAAGCAACTGCAGCGTGACGAACAGATCCCGGTCGAGTTGGGTCGCGTCGACGACGTTGACCACAGCGTCGGCCTCGAGAACGATGTCTCGTGTGACCCGCTCTTCCTCGTCGAAACTTGAGATTCCGTAGACACCCGGAGTATCGGTCAGTTTCGCGTCGCCGAAGGCGGCCTCGGTCGTGTCGACGGTCGTCCCCGGATAGTTCGAAACGTCGACGTACTGCTCGGCGAGTTCGCCGAAGACGACGCTCTTCCCGACGTTGGGACAGCCGACCAGCGCGATCGTCTCGTCGGCATCGATATCACGGTCGTCGGGTTCGTGACAGCTCATCTATCGGCCCCCGGGCGAGAGACCTCGATCTCGGTGGCTAGGTCGGCCCCGAGTGCCATCTCCGTGCCGTTGCGCCTGAGAACGATCGGTCCCTTCCGAACGCGATGGCGGCATTCGACAGCCCCATCGAGAAAGCCGAGTCTGAGCAGCCGCGCCCGAACGTCGTCGTCCGGGACACGCTCTAGAGAGACGGCCTCGCCCGGAGTCGTGTCGGCCAGCACTTCAGTCATTTAGGTCCACCTAACTAAGGATAGCTAACCAAAGGGGTAAAGAAGGGGAGGTGGTTCCCACTCTGTGAAAATATATATGGACAACTGTGTAGAATTCGGCCAGCCAAAACCCGATGGCGGTGCGGTTTTGTGCGCGAGGCGGCAAGCAAGACCGTGACGAGTGGCACCTACACGCTGTTGGTCGAACTGCCCGAAGCGGCGACGATCACGTTCGGTGCGGCCGGCGAACGTGCGCTGGCAGCGGGAGTGTACGCCTACACCGGCAGTGCGTTCGGCCCGGGCGGATTCTCGCGAGTCGACCGCCATCGACGAGTTGCCTCCGGGGAAAACGACGCCCGCCACTGGCATATCGATTACTTGCTTGGCCACCCCGGGACGCGTATCGTCGAGGTCGTCCGTTCCGCCGAGGCGGACATCGAGTGTGCGGTCAGCCAGGGATTGGCCGGCGAGCCAGTCGAGGGAATCGGCGCGTCGGACTGTGACTGCAACAGCCATCTCGTGTACGGCAGCGAGGGCCAAGCGTTTCTGGACGCGGTTCGGCGGGCACACGCGAGTGCGCGGGATGACTGATAGTGACTACTCTCAAAGCCGCCGCCAAAAAAGCAATCTGAACACCAATCACTCCCGAGATAATTGCGGAAGAAGTAGTCCTGGGAGGATTCGAACCTCCGTCGTAGCCCCCAGAAGGCTACATGATTGGCCACTACACCACAGGACTTCACTCGAAGGAAAGCCGTGGGTTTACTAAATGGTGTCGCTTTCTTCCGGGAACGCTGTGGGGCACTCGCGATGTGTCTCCAGTGGCCTGCGCAGGACCACACAGCATCAGATCGAACTTCGGACGTCTAGACAGATATCTTGGGGCACCGCTGTTCTCGTGTCGACCTGTATCACAGCGGCTATCGGTTGTTACGTCGAACAAGTGCGTGTCCGTCAGCGGCACCGACTCAAACGGAGACGACAATGACAGAACTACATACAATTCAGGTCGCGTTTATCTGCGTCCAGAACGCTGGACGCTCACAGATGGCATACGCCTTCGCCGAGCAGGAGCGCGAAGCGCGCGAACTCGACGATAGGGTCTCAATCGTCACAGGCGGGACCCGACCGGCGGATCACGTGCACGAGGAAGTGATCGAGGCGATGAGCGAACTCGGTGTCGACCTCGCAGATCGCCAGCCCCGGGAGATCACTGTCGAGGAGACCAGCGACAGCGACTACGTTATCACGATGGGCTGTTCGGCAGCGGACGTCTGCCCGGCGAGTTGGAGCGGCGACAGTCGCGACTGGGATCTGGACGATCCGGACGGCCGACCGCCAGACGAAGTCGCTGCGATCCGCGAGGAGATTGAGGGTCGCGTCACGGCGCTGTTCGACGAACTCGAAGCCGAGGTACTGGACGACTAGAGGGGGGATTCTCCGCTAAGTGAATCGGTACGCTCTGACTGGGCATCTGTGTCCGAGTCGGGAACTGAGACGCCGATCGACCGGAGCTTCATCTTGCCTTCGTCAGTGGCCATCTTCGGCGACCACGGTGGATCCCAGACGAGCTCGACAGTCGCTTGCTCGACGCCGTCGACTGCCTCGATGGCGTTTTCCGCCTGTGTGACCATCTGGCCGGCGATCGGGCAGGTCGGACTCGTCAGCGTCATCTCGGCATCGACAGCAGTGCCGTCGATATCGATCTCGTAGACGAGGCCGAGATCGTAGACGTTGACCGGAATCTCCGGGTCGTGGACGTCTCGAAGCGCCTCGACGACTGCCGTGCGTTCGACCATAGCCGTACTTGGGGCTGGAGCAGTTTTAACGTTGCAGGCGAGACCGTCATAGCCCACGCAGGATTGCTGTGCGAGTCGGATAGCCGTACGGAATCAGTCGGTGACACGGGGCGGGTCCGTGACGACGCCGACCCCGGAGAATTCGAATCGAGTCCCAGTCTCGTCGACTTCGACACGGCCGTCCCAGCCGTGTCCGGATACGACCCGTTCGACGATCAACAGGCCGAGTCCGCGACGCCCCTGCCCGTACGCACCGGTGAATAGTAAATCAGCGATTTCCGCGGGGAGGCCGGGGCCGGTGTCTTCGACGGCGAAGCCGTCTGTCGTCCCCTCGACTGTACCTCCAAGTCACGAATCGTCCTCGGTCGAAAAGCCGGTTCGCTCCATTGCGCCCCACGTATCGACACCACGGAGGTACTCGAAGAGCCCTCGCCAGGCGATAAGCGCCCGCCATTGTCTGTAGCCGAAGTTCTCCAGTACGCCGTACCACAACAGCCGGAGGATCTGCCAGGGATTGTCATAGCGGTTGAAACTCCAGACCTCACTGAAGACGCCGAACCACGACAGGAAGATTCCGAATCCGGTCGTCAGCAGAAAGAACACGAGGACAAACTGGATGTCCAGCAGCCCGAAGTACCACGCGAGAGGCAACACGACGTACCCGGCACCCTCGACGAGACGGCCGATCGTCTCCGCTGCGACGAAAAACGGGAGGATCACTGCCCCGACCCGGCCGTACCGAGGGTTGAACAACATCCGTCTGTGGGTCACGATCGTCTCGACCATCCCCCGGAACCACCGACGACGCTGCCTGCTGAGTACTCGCCACTTCGATGGGACTTCCGTCCACGCGACCGGTTCCGGGACGAAATCGACGGTGTAGGTCCGGTCGTGTTCTTTCAGATGGCGATGCAGACGGACGACAATGTCGAAGTCTTCAGTGATCGTATCGTGCCTGTAACCGCCGATCTCCCGGACGGTGTCGGTCTTGAACAGGCCAAACGCGCCGGAGATAAGGATCAGCCCGTTGACGCGGTTGAGCCCCAGTCGTCCCGAGTAAAACGCCCGCAGATACTCCATCACCTGAATGCCTGGCAGTCCAGTCTTCGGTAACGCGGTCTCTTTGACGAGTCCGTCCTCGATCGTACATTCGTTGGCGACCCGGACCACGCCACCGGACGCGACAGTCGTCGTCGGCTCGTTCAGGAACGGTCTGACGAGCGACAGCAGCGCGTCCCGGTCGATGATCGTGTCGGAATCGACAGCACAGAACAGCGGCATCTCAGTCAGCCACAGGCCGGCGTTGAGCGCGTCGCTTTTGCCGCCGTTGTCCTTGTCGACGACGAGTAGTTCGTCGTACGTCGTCGATCGATAGACGTCGTGAATCTCCGCGGCAGGGATCTCGAAGGGGATGTCGGCGTCGACGGGTTCGAGATCGAAGTTGTCGACCAGTCGTTCGAGCGTGCTGTCGGTCGAGCCGTCGTTGACGACGACAACCTCCAGTTCCGGGTAGTTCAGCGAAAGCATCGACTGCACGCTCTCGACGATTGTCGCCGCCTCGTTGTAAGCCGGTACGACGAGACCAATTCCGGGGTAGAACGGGCTGGCGAACTTTCGGAACGGTGGGTCCCAGCGTGACTCCTGGACGTTATCGCGAAGTTCCAGCAGTGCCAGCGCGTGCAACAGGAGATACCCGACGTTGATCACCACGTACAGGCTGACTGCAAAGACCCCGAAGGCGAACACGACCCTCGCGACGAGATGTGCAAGCGTGTGCATTACCCCTCACTCCGTGCCCGGCGTGCGCGGCGGTCATACGTCACGTGTTCAAGACTCCAGTCCCACGCCGCCCCGAGCATCACGCCGGGATCGGTCTCGAAGTGGTCCTGGCGTCTCGCCAGTGCCGTCATCCCGGCCGTGAGCGCGCTAGCGTCCGGTTCGTCTGCAAGTGCGCGACGCAACACCGCGAGTGCTGCCGTGTCGCCCCACGACGCGAGCATCTGGTAGACGGCTTTTCTGACACGTGGTGACGGATCGTTGACGGCGCGTTCGAGCAACGCCCGCTCGCGGAGTGAACCGCGCCACCCGAAACTGGCGAGCGCCTCGGCAGCGGCGGCCCGCGTGGCTTCAGTCCCACCTTCCAGCACGGCGATGAGCCACGCCAGGTCGCTCTCACGAACACTCGTTTCGAGTTGAGCACAGACCGCGAGCACCTGTCCCAACAGTGGTTCGGGCCACGTCTCGTATGCCTCATTCGCCGCCCGAAGCAACGGGGCAGGGTCTTGTCGTGCGACGCGATAGAGCGTGTCCTGTCCGAACACGGTAAACTGCCCGTCGATACCGTCGAGCAGAATCTCGGTCCCGGTCGACGCATCGGGCAGTCGGTCGGTCTGCTCCAGAAGTGTGACGACCGATGCACGCTCGCGGGGCGTCCGGGGTTCGAACGACGACTCGAGATACGGCTCCGGGCGAGACAGCAGCGTCAGCCACGTGAGCGCGTGCAGGCGGTCGTACTCGTTTCGGGCTTCGAGCCGTCGACCGGCGCGTTCTGGGATTTCGAGTGCGTCGCCCAACTCTCGAAGCGTCTCGGCCTCGCTTCCGTCGAGTTCTCGAAGGTGTTCGTCCAGAAGCGACTCGACGACGTCTCGCTCGACCGCCGAGAGTTCCGCAGTCCACGTTTCCCAGTCCGGCTGTTCGGCGAACAGCCGGTCGAGCAGTTCGGTTCGCAGCGACGACTCGACTCGATCACGGCGTGTGCGTTTTACCGACCGGTAGACCGAGAGCCCCAACGTGAGATAGAACAGCACGGCAAGCAGGAGACCGACGACGAGCGCGACGAACACGAGCACGATGGTGCTCGGAACGGAGTACCCGAACGCCGTCACGGCCAGGACGGGACTCATCATCAGTTATACACTCGCGTGGCGTTTGATCCGGGCCAGAAGCTCGGAGCTGCGGAACGGTTTCGAGATGTAATCGTCGACGCCGGCCTCGAACCCTTCGAGGACGTGCTCTTCGCGCCCCCGAGAGGTGAGCATAACGATCGGCAGGTCGGGTCGGACCGACAGTTCCCCGTTCCGGACCATTCGGGCGAGCCGAGTACCGTTGAGGCGTGGCATCATCACGTCCAGAACGATCAGGTCGGGTTCGTACTCAGCGTCCAGCAGATCGGCGGCCTCGCGGCCGTCCTCACAGGCTCGAACCTCGTATCCGGCAGCCTCGAGTCGATGTGTGACCAGCTGTCTGATCGTTTCGTCATCGTCGACGACGAGTACGGACGCCATTGTCACTTGATTGGCAGCGCCCGATCAAAAGTGTGGTTACAGAGAGACCCCGCGAATATTACTGTGCCCGCATCGTAGAAACACACCAGGAGACGATATGGCAGACCGTTCTAATGCGGACACTACCACGGAGCGATTTCAGATCGGCGGTGAGAACACCGAGAACGTCTACGAGACGATCTTTCGGGAAATCGAGGACGCGGTCTTTCTGATCGACGTCGAGCGGACCGACGACGGCTATACGTTTACCTTTCGACGGAACAACGCGTCTCACCAGGAACAAACCGGCATTGCTGAAGACGAGCTGCGTGGCCAGACACCGACAGAGCTACTCGGTGCGGAACAAGGGAAGGCCGTCTCGGCGCGCTATCGCCGCTGTGTCGAACAGAAAGAGACGACCGAATACGAAGAGACACTGGATCTCCCCGGCGGGACGAGACACTGGCAGACCAAGCTCACGCCGATCATCGAAGACGAAGACGTGAGCGGAATCGTCGGGGTCGCCCGGGACGTGACAGAGCAAAAGGAACAACGGCGAGAGCTACGACGCACGCACCGCCGGTTCGAGACGGTACTCGATACGATGTCAGCGGCGGTGTTCTTGAAAGATACCGACAGCGAGTATCTGCTGATGAACCAAGCGTGTCGGGAGTTACTCAATGTCGAACAGCGAGACATCATCGGGCTGACCGACGAGGAACTCTTTCCGACAGATATCGCCGAAAAGGCCCGGTCAGACGATCGAAAGGTCATCGAAGACGGAAAGAGGATCGAGGTTGAGGAGTCTATCCAGACGGAAACGGGAAGCAGCGTCCGGCTCACGCGGAAATCACCCGTCCGTGACGAGGACGGCGAGGTCACGGCGATCTGTGGTGTCTCGACCGACATTACCGATCAAAAACAACGCGAAAAGGAACTCGAAGCTACGAAGCAGCGTCTTTCGCTTGCCCTCACTGGAACGAACACTGGCGTCTGGGAGTGGGACCTTGAGACCGACGAAGTCGTTTGGTCCGAGTCGATGCAACGCCTGTTCGGAGCCGAACCGGGCACGTTCGATGGAACCTACGAGGCGTTCACCGAATACGTCCATCCGAACGACCTGCCAGCGGTCGAAGAAGCGATCGAACAGGCAATTTCTACGGGCGAGTCCTTTCAGTCAGAGTATCGGGTCCAGAGGGAGGACGGCGAGCAGCTATGGGTAGAGGCACGCGCTGATCTCGTCGAGAGTGACGACGACTCACGCCGTATGATCGGGATCGTGACTGACATCACCGACCGGAAAAACTACGAGCAGGCGCTCCAGACGGCACAGCAGAATCTCCGAAAAGTGATTGATCTCGTGCCGGACCTGATATTCGCAAAGGACCGCGAGGGGGAGTATCTGCTGGCCAACGAGGCGACCGCCGAGGCCTACGGATTGACGCCAGCCGACGTCGAAGGCAAACGCGAGAGAGACATCATTCCCGGTGCGAACGATTCGGACGACTTCCGGGAGGACGACTTGGCTGTGATCGAGTCGGGTGAACCGAAAGAAATCCCCGAGGAAACGTTTACGACTGCCGACGGCGAGATGCGTATCTTCCAGACGACAAAAATCCCGTATCAGGTCCCCGGGAGCGGCGAGGACGCGATGCTGGGTTATGCGCGTGACGTAACCGATCTCAAAGAGTACGAACAGACCCTCGAAGAGCAGCGGGACACGCTCAAACTGCTCAATCAGATTATGCGTCACGACATCCGGAACGAGCTGACAGTGATGGTGTCGTACACCGAACTGCTGGAGGAGTCGCTCACCGACGAGACACACCGGGAATACGCCCAACGAGTGCTCAGTGCGGGGCAGGCGGTCGTCGACATCGCGGAGATGGCAGAAGACGTTACGGACGTGCTGCTCCGGACGGACGTGGGACGGTCTCCGATGGCGTTGGGCCCCGTACTCGAAAGACAGGTCGAACAGGTCCAGTCGGATCACGAGCACGCAACGATTGCTATCGAGGAGTCAGTGCCCGACGTGACAGTACTGGCAGACGAGATGCTTGCGGTAGTGTTCCGGAACCTCCTGACGAACGCGGTCTCGCACAACGACAAACAAGCGCCTGAAATCACCGTTTCGACACGAGTCGATACGGGAACAGTTCGAGTGCACATCGCGGACAACGGTCCGGGGATCGCTGACGAACGCAAAGAGCAGATCTTCGGCGAGGGCGAGCAAGGCCTCGACAGTACGGGGACCGGCCTGGGCCTCTATCTCGTCCAGACGCTCGTCGATCAATATGGCGGTAGAGTGTGGGTCGAAGACAACGAACCGGAAGGGAGCGTGTTCGCTGTGGAACTGCCTATCGCAGAGTGACCGATCTGTGTTCTCCCAGAATCGTCCCGGGCGCTCGGCGATAACAACCGCGTTACGCCGCATTCTACACAGTCAATGCTGTTTCAATAGTTTTTGAAATCGCCAGCTATATGTGGGTCTGCATTTTAGATTAGTTTGAAATGGCGGTCGTACCGTGACACCAGTCGACGTGCTCGTACCGGTGATACGGGCCGGAATCGACGAGACGCTGTCGTATCTGACGTTGCACGTCATCACGTGCCTGGTGCCGGCGTTTTTCATCGCGGGGGGAATCTCAGCGGTGCTGTCAGATCGGTTCATCAAGAAGTATCTCAGCGGCGACGCACCCAAACTCCAGGCGTACTCGCTGGCGTCGGTGTCGGGGATTGCGCTGGCGGTGTGTAGCTGCACGATACTGCCGATGTTCGCCGGCCTCTACAAGAAGGGCGCGGGGATCGGTCCCGCGACGGCCTTTCTGTTCTCGGGGCCGGCGATCAACGTCCTGGCGATTGTGTTCACCGCCCGCGTACTCGGACTGCCACTCGGGGGTGCGCGAGCCGTTTTCGCAATCGTGATGGCCGCCGGGATCGGTCTGACGATGGCCTTTGCGTTCGGCACCAGCGACGACAGCGAGAGCCCCGAGGGACAGACCGTCGCCACCGACGGCGGTAAGCGAACCAGTGGTTCGCGATCCTCGCCGGAACTGCGTTCCGACGGCGGGCACGTCGACGAGCGCAACCGGCCACTGTGGGTGACGGGCGGGTTCTTCGGTACGCAGGTCGCGATCCTGCTGATCGCCGCAACCGGTCTGCTCACCTGGGCGGTCAAGGCCCCGCTGCTCGCGCCGCTGTTCGCGATGCTGGGCTACCTGCTGTACGCCCGATTCGACCGCGACGTGATCGAGGAGTGGCTCCAGGAGACGTGGTTCTTCACGAAGACGATCTTCCCGCTGTTGATCGCCGGGACGTTCGTCATCGGGATCAT